>Ga0310810_10000396_pt1 | contig 45147 bp, 45 predicted proteins | sample NCmetagenome_FD_207641 | JGI IMG/M metagenome (GOLD analysis project Ga0310810, IMG submission 207641) | Soil microbial communities from experimental microcosm in Duke University, North Carolina, United States - NC | ecosystem: Engineered > Artificial ecosystem > Soil microcosm > Unclassified ...
CGAGCTCCAGCCGTTCGATATTGTCCAGGAACACCATGCAGCCGATTACGGGCGGATCGGGCACCAAGCGATGCAGGGGAATGGCTTCCGATTGACACCCCATGCATTTAGCGATAGAATACCTACCGCTTGACAGGTAACCGATATAGTTCCCTGGGGAGGCGGCAAATGAATGGCAGATTAGGCAGTTTACTGATGCTGATTCCGGCGATTCTTCCCGGTCTTTCGGCCGGTGCCGAACTGGGTACAAAACCGCCGACGTTCGCCAAAGACGTGGCGCCGATCCTGCAAGAAAAATGCCAGGCCTGCCATCGCGAAGGGTCCATGGCTCCCATGTCGCTGGTCACGTATGAGCAGACTCGCCCGTGGGCCAAGGCGATTAAGGAACGCGTGGTCACACGCAATATGCCTCCGTGGCATCTCGACAAAACCACAGGCGTCCAGGAATTTCAAAACGACATGTCGCTCAGCGATACGCAGATCCGCACCATCGCGAATTGGGTGGATGCGGGCGCACCGCTGGGCGATCCCAAGGATATGCCCGCGCCCAAAGTCTGGCCGAATGACAACGGCTGGCAGCTGGCGAAGCAATTTGGCCAACCCGACTTGGTCCTTTCCTCCGAGGGGTACACGATGCCTGCGCGCGGGCAAGACGTGTGGTTCAAGCCACTCACTCCTATCCCCCTGGATGAGCCTCGCTGGGTGCGCGCCGTCGAAATGCGGCCTGCCACTGCCTCGGGACGAAAGATTACTCACCACGCGCTGGCATTTCTCCAGCAGCAAGAGCCCGGGACCAATACCGGAATCGTCACGCAGGGGCTTTTGATGGAATGGGCGATGAATAAGAACTACGATATTTACCGTCCCAACACGGGCAAGCTGATAGTGCCGGGCGCGCGGATCTGGTGGGAGATGCACTATCACGCGGTCGGCGAAGAAATCCGCGATCACGTTGAACTGGCAGTGTATCTCTATCCCAAGGGCCAGGAGCCGAAGTATCGAACGTTCCTGACAGCGTTTCCCGCCACACCAGGGACTGCTGGCTTCGGTACGCTCGATATCCCGCCCAATTCGATTGCGCAGACCGAGGGCTATCAGGTCCTGAGGAACCCGGCCCGGCTGGAGAATTTCCAGCCTCACATGCATCTACGTGGTAAGGCCATGCTGCTGGAGGCGATCCTTCCCGACGGCACTAAGAGAACTTTGAGCTACGTGGATCATTTCAACTTCAATTGGATGACCAACTACATCTATGCGGACGAAGCGGCGCCGGTGCTGCCCAAGGGCACCATCATTCACGTTACGGCCTGGCATGACAACACGGCGTCGAACAAGAACAATCCCGACCCCAATCAATGGGTCGGCTGGGGAGACCGGACCGTGGACGAGATGGCTCACGCCTGGGTCAACGTCACCTATATTTCGGAAGAGGATTATCAGGACTACGCCGCCAAGCATAAGGCCCAGTAACATGCGCCTCCTTGGAATCATCGCTGCGGGTGGGCTGTGCCTGTGCGCGCAGCAGCAGGTGTTTATTGAGCCGCCGCACGACTCCGGGCAGGGTGTCACGCCGGCCTACGAAGGCTGGTTCCCCAATCCGGATGGAACCTTCAGCATTCTGTTCGGGTACTTCAACCGGAATCAAAAGCAGGAGCTGGACATCCCCATCGGCCTCGACAATCGCATAGAGCCGGGGGGGCCGGATCAAGGCCAGCCCACTCATTTCTTGACTCGACGGCGCTGGGGGATTTTTACGATAACGGTCCCCAAGGACTTCGGCGGCAAGAAACTCACCTGGACTCTGGTCGCCAATGGCAAGACGGCGCAAGTGCCCGTGGGCCTCGATCCCCTATGGGAGCTCAATCCCTTCAAGGACGCGACCGGTAATACGCCGCCTTCCCTCGGCTTTGAGCAGAATGGTCCGTTTGTGCGAGGTCCGCGCGGGCAGACGCGGGCGATTTCCGCGACCATGTCTGATCCAGTGGCTTTGACACTGTGGGTGGCGGATGACGCGAGCGTCATTCCCGGGGCGACGCGTCCCCGCACCCCCGCCGTCGCGCTGACCTGGAGCAAGTTCCGCGGTCCTGGCGACGTTAATTTCGCCAACGACAAACCCGCGATCGAGAACGGCCCCGTGCAAGGAGCGGAGAATTCCGCATTCAGCGGCAAAGCGTCGACCACGGCAACGTTCAGCGAGCCCGGAGACTACGTCTTGAACGTGCTCGCCAACGACTGGTCCGGCGAGGGCGGGCGCGGCTTCCAGTGCTGCTGGTCCAACGCGCAAGTGAAAGTCTCCGTCACGAAGTAGGGAGGGACCGTGTACAAACCAACCTCGTTGCTACTTTTGTGCGCCACCACCTGGGCACAACAACCGTCATCTCAACCATCAACAAAAAATGGCGAGTGGCCCTACTACACCGCCGACCTGAAGGGCACCAAGTACTCGCCGCTCGATCAGATCAACGCGGGCAACTTCAATCAATTGGAAGTAGCCTGGCGATTCAAGACCGACAACTTCGGCACCCGGCCAGAGTACAAACTCGAAGGGACTCCGCTGATGGTGAAGGGTGTCCTGTACACCACCGCGGGAACGCGGCGTTCGGTGGTTGCCCTGGATGCGAAAACGGGAGAGGTGATCTGGGCGTACAGCCTGCGCGAGGGAAACCGCGCCGCCATCGCTCCACGCCAGCTCTCCGGGCGCGGCGTCTCCTACTGGACCGACGGCAAGGGCGACGACCGCGTCGTATTCGTTACTACCGGATACCGTCTGGTCGTTCTGAACGCGCATAGCGGGCAGCCGGTCTCGAACTTCGGCAAGAGCGGCGTCGTGGACTTGAAAGAAGGCATGGTCAACGGCTCGGGCCAGCAGATCGATCTCGAAACCGGCGAGGCCGGCCTGCACGCCACGCCTCTGGTGGTGAAGGACGTCGTGATCGTGGGATCGTCCTTCAAAGAAGGCATGACCGTGGCCACGCATAACAACACCAAGGGCACCGTGCGCGCCTTCGACGTGCGCAGCGGCAAGCTCCTGTGGACCTTCAACACGATTCCGCGCCCCGGCGAGTTCGGCAGCGAAACCTGGGAGAACGGCTCCTGGGCGACCAACGGAAATACCGGTGTCTGGACCCAGATGACGGTCGACGAAGAGCTCGGACTGGTGTATTTGCCGGTCGAAACACCCACCTCGGATTTCTACGGAGGCCACCGCCCCGGCAACAATCTTTTTGCCGAAAGCCTGGTCTGCGTGGATCTGAAAACCGGAAAGCGCAAGTGGCATTTCCAGGTGGTGCACCATCCTATCTGGGATTACGATCTGTCTTCGGCGCCCATTCTGGCCGACATCAACGTGGGCGGGAAGGCCATCAAGGCAGTCGCGCTGCCCAGTAAAGAAGCGTTCCTCTATGTATTCGATCGCATGACCGGCGAGCCGGTATGGCCGATCGAGGAGCGGCCCGTCCCGCAGTCCGACGTACCCGGTGAAAAGACTTCGCCCACGCAGCCGTTTCCCACCAAACCGCCCGCATATGGCCGCCAGTACGTCAAGGTACCCGACGACCTGATCGATTTCACGCCCGAATTACGAGCCCAGGCAAAGGACAACGTGGCGCGCTACAAGACCGGTCCGATGTTTCTGCCGCCCATCGTCGGCGACAACAATCAACTGGGAGCCCTGACACTGGGCACCGCCAGCGGCGGCACGAATTGGCCCGGCGCAGGCTACGATCCCGAGACACATATCGTCTATGCGCAGGCGAATCAGTCGGCGCTTTTCCCCATATCCATGCGCACACCACCGGAAGGATTTTCGGATATTCGCTACGTCATGGGAAGGAACGGTACTGATTTCCGCGTATCGGAAGGTCCCGGATTCGGAAGCGCCGCAGACGCGCCGCAACAGCCTCGTCCGGCACCAGCAAAAGCCTCGCCGGTGAAGCCTGCGCCGGCCGCACCCGCGGCAGCTCCCGTGGGCGGTCTCACGGTGCAGGGACTCTCGATCTTGAAGCCGCCCTACGCGGTGATATCGGCGATCAATCTGGATCGTGGCGATCTCGAATGGCAGGTCCCCTACGGGGAGACGCCCGACGTGGTCCGCAACAGTCCGGCGCTGCGCGGCCTGAACATCCCCAACACGGGACAAGCGGGCAGCGTGGGTCTGGTGGTCACCAAGACGCTGGTGATCCTGGGCGACAGCCAGATCACTACAACTCCGCAGCATCCCCGCGGTGCGATGCTGCGTGCGTACGACAAGGCGACCGGACGAGAGGTCGGTGCCGTGCTGATGCCCGCTCCGCAAAGCGGTTCCCCGATGACCTATATGGTCGACGGCAAACAGTTTATTATTGTCGCCGTCAGTGGAGGAGCCTATTCTGGCGAGTACATTGCCTACAGCCTGCCGTCGAATAACTAAGTTCGGCGCAATCCTTGCAGTTGGGTTGCTTGCTGCACAGACAACTCGATCGGTCTGGGATGGCGTTTATACTTCCGAGCAAGCGGGACGCGGTAGCGCGCTCTACGCCGGCAACTGCGCGTCGTGTCATGGAACCGCGCTCGGAGGCGGAGAGTCGGCACCACCTCTGACTGGCGGTGAGTTCTTCTCGAACTGGAACGGGCTCACGCTGGGAGATCTCTTTGATAGAATCCGGATTTCCATGCCGGCGGACCGCCCGGGGCGCCTCAGCCGCGAGCAGGACGCCGACATTCTGGCCTTCATGTTGAGCATCAGCGAATTTCCTTCGGGTAAGCTGGAGTTAGAACGTCAAACGGAAGTGCTGAAGCAGATCCGCTTTGATTCCACCAAGCCTCCGAAATGAAGCCGTAACGTGCTGACGGGAACGCGGGCCTACTGCGCGGTGCTGCTTGCTCTGATCGCGGTGACGGCCGGGGGAGTGTTCTCGAACGGGCTGTTCTTTATCGCCCAGCCGTATCAGCTCAACTACGGCGAAGGCCTGGCCGCCTGGCAGGCGGCGCATGTCACTGACCTCGCGCATGCCTACTCCTCGCTCGACCATTACCCGTTCGTGGTGTTTCAGTATCCTCCCCTATTTCACCTGGCGACGCGGGCCGTGGGGAAACTCACCGGCGATCTTGTTATGGCCGGAAGATCGGTCTCGCTGCTGTCCGCTGCGATTCTGTGCGCGCTCATCGGCTGGATTACGTTTCAAGTATTACCGCGCCGGACCAGCCGGTCCATGCGCCTGCTCGCGGCGGCGCTCGCGGCAACGCTGCCCACGACGCTTTACAACTTCAACTGGACATGGCTCGCGAGAGTCGACACACTGGCAGTCTTGCTGTCGTTCAGCGGCGTGGTCGTGTTCGCCGCACGGCCCTTTTCCGCACCGCTGCAAATTCTGACCTCCGTGCTGATGGTCGCGGGGCTTTTTACCAGGCAGACCGCACTGGCGGCTCCACTCGCCTGCATGCTGGTGGCGTACCTGATCGATCGTCGAATCGCGCTGAGAATGCTCCTGGTCATGGGGATTCTCGGAGGATCGATCCTGGGGTGGCTGGCATGGCAGACCCACGGACAAGTCCTCCTGCATCTATTCCGCTACAACCAGACCGCGTTTTCGATCAAGAGAGCGGCTTTCGGACTGCTCATGAATGTACGGCACGCGGCGGGACTCCTGGCTCTGGCGGGCGGCGCGTCGCTGAGCGTCTTGAAAGGCGTCGGGATTCTCACGCGACGCCGGCGATGGGACCTGCTGCGGGCGAACTTGGGTGCCAACAGTTACCGGCGCAGAGTCTTCCTGCTCGCCGTGTATAGTATGCTGGCCGCGCTGAGCGCCCTGACCTTCGGAAAAGAGGGTTCCGATATCAACTATTTCCTCGAATGGAACGTTTCGTTGGCGCCGCTGGCCGGGATTCTACTTTTCCGCGCGACCCACCCGGCTGGTCATGGGCTTCACTTGCGGTCCGCATGGCTGGCGGTGCTTGCACTGCCGGTACTGCTTCTTGACAGCGGTTTCGATCAAGCTCGGAACGGCTGGCTTCGCCTGCTCGAGGGACCGCTGCCCGCCGACCGGCAGCAGATCGAGATCTACCGGCGGGCGTTGGAGACCATCCAGGAAACGCCCGGCCCGGTGTTTTCCGAAGATATGAACTTGTTATATAAAGCCGGTAAGGACATTCCCGCGGAGCCGGCCATGATCCAGTACCTCGCCCAAGCCGGGCTGTGGGACGAGCGCCCGTTTGTGCGCATGATTCAGGAACGGCAATTCGCGCTGGTGACCACAGTGAGTGGCGAAATAGCGCTGTCGCGCGAACGCTATTCACCGTTGGTGGCCGCTGCGATCGAGAAGGCGTACGAACCGGTTTCACGAATCGGCGACTATACAATCTTCCGGCCGCGGCAGCAGCGATAGCATACGATGGGCTGAGCGGACTCTATGAAGACTTGGCTGAACCCGTTCGCGGCAGCGGCAGTTCTCGCGGCCTTGCCCATAGCCGCCCAGTGGCCCAATTATCCGGCCGCCGGAGTCCCCCGCACATCCGATGGCAAAGTGAAACTCGACGCGCCCACGCCCATGGCGCCCGATGGCCATCCCGATCTTTCAGGCATCTGGAGTAATCGGCGAGGTGCCGGTGGCCCCGGCGGACCTCCTCCCGGCGGGCCTCCGCCTCCAACCGATGGCTCCCCTCCGATGGCGACGTTCAAGAATATCAGCTCGGGGTTCAAGGAAGGCCTGCCGATGCTGGCCTGGGGTGCGGATCTGGTGAAAGCGCGCCGCGCGGAAAACAGCAAGGATAATCCCGACGCGCACTGTCTTCCGCTTGGCCTGATGCAACTCCACCTGCATCCTCAGCCGCGGAAGATCATTCAGACCCCGGGGCTCATCGTCATTCTTTATGAGGCGCAGGCCGGCATCCGCCAAATTTTCACCGACGGCCGTCCTCAGCCGTCCAAGGATGTCCAGCCGTGGTGGTATGGCTACTCCACCGGAAAGTGGGAAGACGATACGCTGGTCGTCGAGACCACCGGCTTCCGCGACGATGTCTGGCTCGATGTCGACGGCAGTCCGCTGACCGAATCCGGCAAAATGACGGAGCGTTTCAAGCGCTTAAACTACGGAACACTGCAAATCGACGTAACTATCGAGGATCCGAAAGCCTACACTAAGCCGTTTACCGTCCGGGTGGTCCAACGCCTGATGGCCGACACCGAGCTGATCGAATTCATCTGTCAGGAAAACAATCGCAGCGAGCCGCATTTAGTCGGGAAATAAGTTTTCCTATCCTCCCGCGATCGCGCCGACGACAAGAAAAGGTTCGGTTCCCGATGCGACCGCATCCGGCACCGGGGCGTCGGGCGATTCATGCGACAGATCCTCCGCGCAGGCGAAGAACCGTACGAATGCCCGACGCTGCTGCGTAACGTGGTCGCGGATGGTGCCTTGGAGCATGGGATAGCGCGCCTCGAGCGCGTTCAGGATCGAACGCTGGGTGACGGGACCCTGGACCTCGAGCTCCACTTCGCCGCGATCGAGTCGCGCCAGCGTCCGCAGATGCGCGGGCAATACCACCCGAATCATGCCAGTGTCTGGACCTCAACTGAGAGCACCGCCGGAAGATCCCGGACGATGGGATTCCAGCTATCGCCGGCATCGGCCGACGCATACACCTGGCCGCCTGTGGTCCCGAAATATACGCCGCAGGAATCGAGCGAGTCAATCGCCATCGCGTCGCGCAGCACGTTAACGTAACAGTTTTGTTGCGGCAGGCCCTTGGTAAGCGGCTCCCAATCGTTGCCGCCGGTCTTGCTGCGATAGACGCGAAGCTTTCCCTCGTGGGGAAAGTGCTGCGAGTCGCTCTTGATCGGGACCACGTAGATGGTTTCTGGCTCATGTGCGTGCACGTCGATCACGAAGCCGAACCCGCGTTTTCCATCGTCGTCAGGCAGGTTGCCGTTGACCTCTTTCCATAAATCCCCGGCGTTGTCACTGCGCAAAACGTCCCAGTGCTTCTGCATGAACAACACGTTCGGGCGCGAGGGGTGCATCGCCACATGGTGCACGCAGTGACCGACCTCGGCAGCTGGGTCGGGGATGTATTCAGACCGAAGACCTTGATTGATGGCCTTCCACGTGGCGCCGGTGTCATCAGAGCGGAAAGCGCCTGCGGCGGAGATCGCGATGAAGATTCGCTGGGGATTCTTGGGATCCAGAATGATGGTGTGCAGACCCAATCCGCCGGCCCCGGGCTGCCAGCCCGATCCTGTGCCGTGCCCGCGCATTCCCGGCAGCTCCTGCCAACTCTTGCCGCCGTCGGTCGTGCGGAATAGCGCAGCGTCTTCGACTCCGGCATACACCGTGTCCGGGTCGGTGAGCGATGGCTCCAGATGCCAGACGCGCTTGAACTCCCAGGGGTGAGGCGTGCCGTCGTACCACTTGTGAGTACCGGGAACGCCGTCGTACACGAACTTGTTATCCACTGGCTCCCAGGTCTTGCCGCCGTCGCTCGAGCGCTGGATCAGCTGGCCGAACCAGCCGCTGGTCTGCGACGCATACAAGCGATTCGGATCGGCGGGCGATCCCTTGAGGTGATACAGTTCCCAGCCCGCGAAGTGCGGGCCGCTGACGTCCCATTTCTGCCGCTTGCCATCCGACTCCAGAATAAAAGCACCTTTGCGCGTCCCCACCAGTACTCGTATCTTACTCATCTCATCTCCTTCCGTCCCGTATTTGTTTTTGCATGTGTTTTGTTCTTGAATTTGGGAAGCAGCGGATCCGGGTCCCGTTCCCGCCACCGCCGCCGGACATCCGCGAGAAATTGCTCCTTGTGTTGCTCCATTTTTTCCACCAGATCATCCGGCGCCGCGGTGTCTTCGTGTCGCGCTCCCCAAATCAGCAGTTCCAGGAGCACAGGCGCCAGATCGATCCCTTTTTCCGTCAACCGGTAGTTCAGACGCCGGCGATCGGTCTCCTCCAACTCCGCGTTGACGATTCCCGCGGTTGCGAGTTTCTGCAAGCGATCCGCCAGGATATTCGTGGCGATCCCTTCCGATTCCCGGAACTCTTTGAACGTGCGGTATCCGCGCACCATCAAGTCGCGAATGATCAGCAGCGACCAGCGATCTCCCAGTATTTCGAGAGAGATGCTGACCGGGCAACCGGACCGCCGCTTAACCCTGGACTTCCCGGCCACAGGGGACACCTTATCACGATCACTTGCGTAATGCAAGTTATTTGCCAGTACACCGGCTGCCGGGGTACCGCTACGCCCGTCTCGTCGTACTCCGGCGATTACCTGAAAGAAGACAGTACGTAAGTGCGATAGACGTAAACCTGATAGTGAAGTTCAATAGAGACATGCTGCGGTGTGAGTCTTGCGACGGAATCCTCACCAAGGAGGAAAAACACTGCTACCAGTGTGGCGATCCGGTCCCAGAGCAGGCCAAGGCCGACGGGATTTTCACGTACCTCTTTGCCATGGCCTTGATCCTAACGCTGGGGTTCACGGCCTACTCATTTTTATAGGCAGATCAATCGCACGCGTCGGTGATACAAATCGACTCGAGGGTGCGGCCCATGGGCGGCGCGGGAAGCCCGGCGGCCGTCATTAACTTACGGATGAGCAGCCCGGTTTCGGGATGGGGGATGGCCGATTGGACGCCCACCCGGACCAGACCATCGGCGTAATCCACCGGTTCCCAGGTGTGGACGGCCAGTTTGCCACCGCGATTGTCCGTATTTCCATAATCCCGGACGTTGAGCTTCGCCCCGTGGTCGACTAGAACTTGTACCACCGCCGTACTGCCCTTGTGTGCCGCTCCGTGCAATGCGGTGCGCCCCGTGTCGGCCTGCGCGTTCGCGTCCAGCCCCAGGTCCAGCAGCAACTTCACGGCTTCCAGCGTTTGCTCAGGCGACCACTCATAAGTAATCCCCTCCACCCAGCCAATTCCGGCGGCCACCTGCAGCGCGGTCACATGCAAAACGGTGTCGATCTTAGGGTCGGCGCCATGCGCCAGCAGAAGTTTCATCAAGACCAGGTCGCCGGACTGCGATGCGCGCAGGAAAGCCGTCGCGCCGTTCTCATCCAGCCACTGGTTGGTGAAGACCGTACGGGTCTGCGTGCTGTCCTTGATCCGGGCATTCACATTGGCCCCTTTGTCCAGCAGGAGCTTGATGTAATCCAGATGATCCATGTCGCCTTTGCGAACAGGATAGTCTCCGGACTCGATATTGCGGTTGTCGGTGGCTAGATAGAGCGGCGTCCACAACCCTTTGTTGGCGAGATTCACGTCGGCGCCGTGCTCCAGCAGGTACGCTCCCAGTTTGTAGTAGCGGTTCTGCGTCGCGACCAGCAGAGGGCTCCAGCCATAACCAGTGACCTGGTTTACGTCCGCCCCCGCCGCCAGCAGAACCTTGACGGAATCGAGATTGTTGCTACGGACCGCATAGACCAGCGGCGTCAGAGCTCCGCCATCCTTGGGTGCTGCTTGTCCGCGGCCGAAGCCGACCGGCGCCCCGGCGGGGAGGTCGTCCGCCTGATCCACCCCTTCTGCCGTTGTACCCGCAGCTCCCGCCGATGCAGTTGGAGCCTGCCGGCGACCACCACGGCCCGCACCGCCGCGGCCGCCACCACGACCCGCCGGTACCGCTCCCCCTTCCGCGACCGCGCGAACTTCATTTAGCCCCAGCGCGTTTCCGGCCGCCAGCGCCGCGCCTTGTGCCGCGACCTGCTTTCTTGGATCGTTGGATTTTCCGAGCGCCGGCCCCCTACCCCGCTCCACCATATTCGACCGGGCTTTGATATCGGCGCCACGCTCGATCAGGAGTTTAATCGCGGCCGCATGGCCTTCATCGGCGGCCCACATCAGGGGAGTGGTTCCGCGCAGATTCTCCTTGGCATTCACCTCCGCGCCGTGATCGAGCAGCACCTTCATCGCGTCGATATTGCCGGTGCGCGACGCCTCCATGAGGGGAGTTCTCCCCAGCGGCAGCTTCTCGTTGGGATCGGCTCCGCCGTTGAGAAGCGCGGCGACGACTGCGGCATCTCCGTTGACGCTTGCCAGCCACAACGGCGTGGCGCCCTCCCGGTTGGCGGCCTTGGCATTCGCGCCCGCGCGGAGCAGAAGGTCGACCATCGCCTTATCAGAGCGAAACACGGCCCAGTGGAGCGCGGTTGCCCCGTCGAGCTGGGGCGCGTTAACATCGGTTTTCTGGTCGAGGAGCCTTTGTACGGCCGCATGGTCGCCGCGCATGGCGGCTTCAGCAATTTCCGAAGGCGTTGCGGCCAAGCCGGCGATCGGTAAGAAGAGAAAAAGGGCTCCGGCGATGCGCTTCATACCTTACAGATTCTCCAGCCGGCCCGTGCTGTCCCCGATGTTGTCCTGGTGAACGTCGTACATATCGAGCAAGGTTAGCAACAGATTGCCCGTCGGAATGGTTTTGGTCGGATACGCCAGATGACGGCCGCCTTTGAGTTTCCCATTCAACCCGCCCACCAGCACGTGTGGCACATCGTAGTGGACGTGCTGATTGGAGTTCCCCATATTGGAGCCGTAAAGAACCAGCGAATGATCGAGCAAGGTCCCGTCGCCGTCCGGCGTCTTGGCCAGGTGCGCGATCAGATGGGCCAGCATCTTGACGTGATACTGGTTGATCTTGGAAAGCTCGGCGATGCGCCGGGGGTCTTCCCCGTGATGCGACACGCCGTGGAAGGAGGAGGTAGGAGCCTCGCATTCCGGGTAAGTCTTAAGAGTGAGATCGCGCGCAAACAGCAGCGTACCGACGCGGGTAATGTCGGCCTGGAAAGCCAGGGCGAGAAGATCGAACTGCAGTTTGATGTGCTCATCGAAGGTCTGCGGCACGCCCACCGGTACCGACATATCGGTCGGCGCAACGGTCGACGCCTCCATGGCGATCTTCAGCCGCCGCTCGATCTCGCGGACGTTATCGGTGTAATCGTCGAGGCGCGCGCGGTCCGGGGCACTCGACTGGGTACGCAGACGATTGAGACTGCCCGTGAGCGAGTCCAGAATACTGCCGTCGCGTTTCCGGCGTTTGGCGCGCTGCTCCACCGTGCTCCCATCTCCGAACATGCGCTCAAAGACCACCTGCGGATTCAATTCCATCGGCAGCGGCTGCGTGGGCGACGACCAGGAGATCGTGTTGGTATACGTGCAACTGTACCCTTCGCCGCAGTTGCTCGAATTCGCGCCCGGATCCTCGACGGCCAACTGCATGGACGGCATCAGGTTTTCACGGCCGATCTTCTGCGCGATGATTTGATCGATGGTGGTTCCGGCATAAACATCGGCGCCGGCGGTCTTCTTGGGCTTGTTGGCGCACATGAAGGCGGCGGCCACCCAATGGTCCGCACCGGTCGCGCCCGGAGGAGGTTCGGCCGAGCGGGAATGCAAGCCACTCAGGATCACGGTTTGATTCCGGAATGGTTCGAGCGGCTTCCAGTTGAAGGGCAGTTCTGCCGCCAGCGGCCCTTCGGTGCTGGGGACCCAGTAGCCGGGCGCCATGCCATGAGGCACAAAGCAACCGACGAATCGAGGCTTGGGAGCGGCTGCGGTCTGCGCCAAGGCCGTGCTGGCCGGGATCATCGCGTCCAGAAGGGGGAGCGCCAGCGTTGCGCCGGTGCCGCGCAAAATCGTCCGTCGGGAGATGTGTTTTTTGGTGATGAACATGAGGTGTCTCCTAAATTTAACGACTAGCCACTGGTCCCTGGCCGCTGGCCCCAGCTTTCTGATTCATCTGGAAGGCCGGGCTCTTCACGATCCCCAACACGACCGCCGAGAACTTATACTTGCCGGGAGCCGCATCGTGCACAATCGACCGCACCGTAGGCATATCCTGATACTCCACTCCGCGGCCCAGAGCGTACGTGAACATCTTCTCGGTGACCACCTGCACGAATTGATCGGAACGGCCCACCAGCCATCCGCGCAGACTCTGGATGCCGTCCACTTTCGTTCCGTCCACCAGAACGCCGCTGGCATCGATGGGGCTGTCCCCATCCATGGTGCGCCATGCGCCTACCGCATCAAAGTTTTCGAGCGCGAGTCCCATGGGTTCGAAGATCTTGTGGCACGACGCGCACACCGGATTGGCGCGATGCGCTTCCATCGTCTGGCGCATGGTCGGCACTTTCGCATTGCCGGTGGTATCGGCCGCGCTTTCCTTAATGGCGGGAACGTTAGGCGGCGGGTCCGGCGGGCTGATACCGAGGAAGGTTTGCAGGAACCACTTGCCCCGCGCGACAGGCGACGTGCGGATCGCCACCGACGTCAGCGTCATCAGCCCTCCCTTGCCGAGCAGGCCGCGGCGCACATCGAGTTCCTGCGGCAAGGTCACGCGGCGGAACTGCGGGCCATAGACGTTCGGGATTCCATATTGCTTCGCAAGACGCTCATTGACGAAGGTGTAATTGGCGTCCAGCAAGTCAAGGATACTGCGGTCTTCATGGGCCACACTCCCGAAGAACAGCTCGATCTCGCGCTGGTAGGCCGCCCGCAGGTTGTCGTCGAAATCCGGGAACAGATTCACGGCCGGTTCGCTGGTCTTGAGCGACCGCACGCTCAGCCACTGCCCGGTGAAGTTGGTGATCAGGGCTTCGGACTTGGGATCCGCCAGCATCCGCCGCACCTGTTTCTCGAGGACGACCGGCTCGCTGAGCTTGCCCTGCGCGGCCAGGTCGATCAACTCGTCGTCGGGCACGCTGCTCCACAGGAAGAATGACAGGCGGGAGGCCAGCGCCAGATCGTTAATGCGATAGCTCTTGCCCACAGCCAGACCTGCGGGTTCCGTCTCCAGGCGGTACACGAACTCGGGATCCGCGAGGATGCGCTGGAGCGTTGCTTCAATACCATCCTCGAAGCTTCCACCATCGGTCCGGGCCGCCTGATAAAACTCCATCAACGACCCCACCTCCGAGGGCACCGCGGGGCGCCGGAACGCATGCTTTACCAGGGAGGAAACGATGTTGCGGGCGCAGGGTGTTTCCTCGCGAGCCGAAGCCGGGTGGCACACGAAAATCTTCCGGCGGCTGGCCGTGTCGCTGGCCCCCGCGGCATTGTAGGGGCCTTCGATCCAAACCTGTCCGACGTGGGGATAGAACAGAAATCCGGGTATCGACCCGGGCGTGTTCATGGTCCGCAGAAACGGCCGGTCCATTTCACTCCCTGGCACGTCGTTGGTGGCCAGGAACGTCACGCCCACGGTGTGCAGCCCAGCCTTGATCGGTATGCGTTGCGTGGCCTTGCCGTTGCCGGTGGTGTTCGCGATTTCCTTATCCCAATCGAATAGCTTCACGCGCTCGCCATCGACGGTGACCTCGAGTTGCTCGCCCTTGACGCCTCCCAGGACCGCCTGGAAGTAGCCGGTGACGCCTTTGACCTTGAAGGTATATTCGCCGTCGGCCGGGAACTGATATTTGATCAGGATGCCGCCGCGGGTTCCAAACGGCAGCCCCTCGATGTGATAATTCTGCGCCGTGTCCGCGGGCACTTCAAAGACGGCTTGCGTCGGCGTCGACACATCGCCCATCGCCAGACGGCTGATTTTTCCCGCCGCCGACAAATACGCTTCCATCAGGGCCGGAGACAGCGTCAGCGCCCCGGCGATGTTGTCGAATCCGCGGGTCGAATCGTCCGGAGGCAGAAACTTTGTGGCGTCTACTTCGAGCGCCAGGACGTCGCGAATCGCGTTGGTATATTCGGTGCGATTGAGGCGGTGCATGCCGGGCGGGATCAGATTGGCCGCGGCGTCGTGGTCGAGCTCCTTCTCGAGGAAAGAGATCATGGAGTCGAGCACGGGCGCAGCCGGGCGGGGCATCCCCGAAGGCGGCATCATTCCGGCGCGCAGCTTGCGCACGACTTTTTCCCAGACCTCGGCATGGTCGTGCATGGCGGCCAGGTCGAGCTTATCAAGCGATAGCCCCCCGGTTTGCAGTCGCTGGTTGTGGCAGGTGACGCAGTACCGGTCGAGCAGGGCGCGCTCGGAAGCAGCCCCGGTTACGAGTGTGGACGCGATCGCCGCGGGCGCAGCCTGTTGCGACCGGGCCATTTGCAGATAACCCGGCACAGCCAGGATCGCCAGCACAGCCGCCCCGATCCGCAAGCCGTGTTGATGCTTGTGGTTACTCATCATCTGCCTTTCAGTAATGTAATCAATACTTTCGCCGGGCGCAAGCCCGTCCGAACATCACGCTTGCGAAACCGTCGGCAGTTGCGCGGCGTCCCACGCGGCCAGGCCGCCGGCCATTTCGATTAAGTGCGTGATTCCATATTGATGCAGAATGCTGGCGGCGATCGAAGAGCGGTAGCCGCCGGCGCAGTGAACGGCGATGCGGCGGTCGCGCGGAACTTCGCTGATGCGCTCCTGCAAATGGTTCAGGGGAATATTGACGCTCCCGCCAATATGCTTGGCCGCCCACTCGCGCGGATTCCGGATATCCAGCACCAGCGGCGGATTCGCGCCCGCCAACTCCTCTGCCACCATGGGGGCGCTGAGGCGCTCGGTCGGCCACACCAGGTCGGGGCGGGCGGCCAGTGCTTCCATCCCTCCGTGCAGGTATCCCTTGACGTGATCGAAACCGATCCGGCCCAGCCGTAGGGCAGACTCCTGCTCGCGTCCCGGCTCGGCAATGATCACAATCGGCTTAGCGCGGTCGAGTATCGTGCCAGCCCAGGTGGCGTATTGCCCGCCCAGACCGATGTTGATGCTGCCGGCCAGGTGGCCCTTGGCATATTCCGCGGGATCACGTACATCCAGAATCTGGGCTCCGGCGTCCCCCATCCGCAGGACCTCGTCCAGATCAATGGGATGAAGAACCTGTTCCAGATTCTTGTCGAGCGTGGCGCGTTCGCGAGTATTGAGGATCGCATCGTAAGTGAAATACGCCGGAGCGTCTGGCTGGTCGGCCGTCACCAGCGCAATGAATTGCTCCTTGGACATGGGCTGCAAGGCGTAATTCAAACGCCGCTGGTCTCCCAGGAACGAGACGGTGTCGGAGGAAAGCTGCTTCCCGCAAAGGGAGCCGGCGCCGTGAGCCGGGTAGACCAGCGTCTCATCGGGAAGCGGCAGGAGTTTGTTGTGCAGCGAGTCGTACAAGTGGGCGCCCAGGTCGTTGGCGGTCCACCCGAGCGAAGCCCGCAAATCGGGACGGCCGACATCGCCGATAAACAGCGTGTCTCCCGTGAGGACGGCGTAAGGTTTTGCCGGGTCTTTCTTAAGATCGAATACCAGGATCGAAATGGATTCGATGGTGTGGCCGGGGGTTTCGAGGATTGTGAGGCGCAGTCCCGGGAATTCGAGGGTATCGCCGTCCTTCATCGGCACGAAAGCGTATTCCGCTTGGGCGCGGGAGCCGAGATGAATGGTCGCGCCGCAGCGGTCACGCAGTTCCAGATGGCCGGCGACGAAGTCGGCGTGAAAGTGGGTCAGGAAGACGTGGCGGATCTGCAGGCCGAATTTCTCGGCATCGGTCAGGTACTGCTGGATATCGCGTTGGGGATCGACGATGATCGCGGTCGAGCTGGCCTCATCTCCCAGCAGATACGAAGCGTGCGCCAGACAGCCCAGGTAGTACTGTTTCAAGATCATGGAGATTTGTGGTGCGGAGAGGGGGACTTGAACCCCCACGGTGTTACCCGCTAGCACCTCAAGCTAGTGCGTCTGCCAATTCCGCCACCTCCGCAGGTGGTTCAAAAAATCTCAAGAACTACTTCTGCTGTGGCTGGGGCGCCGGCGATACCGGGAGGGTAACGGCCCCCCCCTGCTTGACGCCATCCATTTCGCCCTGTACCTGGATGCCTCCGGGCTGCCCGGGCGCGGGCATCGGTGCCGGAGCTTTTTGCCCCGTGGCCGGGATGGTCTTCTTGAGCAGGTCCGGGGTTCCGCTTCCACCGCGAGTCGCCATGATCGAAAGCGTTAGCGAGGTCAGCATGAACAGGACCGCCGAGATGGTAGTGGCTTTCGAAAGGACGGTCGCCGATCCGCGCGGACCGAATACCGTTTGTGATCCCATGCCTCCGAACGCTCCGGCTAGATCGGCCGCCTTGCCGCTCTGCAGCAGCACCACGACCACCAGGATCAGGCACACAATTACATGAATGATAGTGATAAGAATGACCATACGGCTACCCTGCGGCACACCCAAAAAGGGCTACCCAATATGCTAGCACGGCCCCTATTTATACGCGGCTTTACTTATAAGCGGCGATCCCGGTCACCTGCTCCCCGATCACCAGGGCGTGAATATGGTCGGTCCCCTCGTAGGTCTTGACCGTCTCCAGATTGCACATGTGGCGCATGATCGGATACTCATCCATGATCCCGTTGGCGCCCAGCAGATCGCGCGACTGGCGGGCGCATTCGAGCGCCATCGCTACGTTGTTCCGCTTGAGCATGGATACATGAGCCGCGTCGGCGCGGCCCTGGTCCTTTAACCTACCTACCTGCAACGCCAGCAGCTGCGCCTTGGTGATCTCCGTGATCATGTCCGCCAGCTTGGCCTGCACCAGCTGATGCGAGGCGATCGGCCGCCCGTCGAATTGTTTGCGCGACACGGAATACGCTCGCGCGGTTTCATAGCAATCCATCGCCGCGCCGAGCACGCCCCATCCGATCCCGTAGCGGGCTTGCGTCAAGCAGCGTAGCGGGGCTTTCAGCCCTTTTGCCTCCGGTAAGATTGCAGTCTCTGGCAGGCGACAATCGTCCAGCTTCAGGCTCGAGGTTACCGACGCCCGCATGGATAGCTTTCCGTGTATCTCCGAGGAACTGAATCCACGAGTTCCGCTTTCGACTAGGAATCCGCGAATGCCATCCTCGGCGCGGGCCCAAATTACGGCCACATCCGCCACCGAGCCGTTCGTAATCCAGGTCTTCTCACCGGAGAGGACCCAGTCGCCGCCGTCGCGACGGGCGCACGTGAGCATCCCCGCCGGGTTCGACCCGAACCCCGGCTCGGTCAGCCCGAAGCAACCGATAGCCGTACCCGATTGCAGTTTCGGGAGCCAGCGCTGCTTCTGCTCGTCGTTGCCGAAAGTGAGGATGGGGTACATGACCAGCGCGCCCTGCACGCTGACGAAGCTGCGCAAGCCGGAATCGCCGCGCTCCAGCTCCTGCATGACCAATCCATACTCCACGTTGTTCATGCCGGCGCAGCCGTATCCCTCCAGGTTCGCGCCGAGGAATCCCAGGCTCGCCATCTCGGGAATCAGCTCTTGAGGGAAGCGCGCGTCGCGAAAACAGTCGCGGATCAGGGGAATCACACGCTCGTCAACAAAACGCCTCGCGGTTTCGCGAACCAGCAATTCCTGCTCGCTGAAAAGAGAATCGATTCGCAAATAGTCGACGCCTGGGAAACGAGCCATCGCAGGCCATTTTACTCCGCTTCACGAGAGAGGTACTTGTTACCATGTACCCACAAGCATGATCTTCTGGGCTTTGCCTCTATTCTGGCTGGCCTGCACGACGGCGGGATACGTTTTTGCCCGGCAACAAGGCATTCCGACTTCCGTGGTGCTGGCCGCTCTTCCGGCGTTTCTGCTCGAAGCGACGCTGTTCCTCGCTCTGGGCGTCGAAGGCTGGCGGAAGCGCCTCGAGACGGTGCGGCCCGCAGGGGTGGCCGCGCTCCTGGTTCTAGCGGCGATCGCCCCCTACTGCGCGGCGTCGCTGGCGTTCGGATCGTTCCATTGGCAATCACTGGCCGCGATCGCGCTGTTGGCAGGATTAGTTTCGTTCTGGTATGTGGTCCTGCCGCAAAGGCCGGCCGCGGACCTGCTCTTGCTCGCGCTGATGGCGGCCGTGGTTCTGACGAAGGTCTTCGCGTCGCTCTATGTCCGTCCGAATCCTAAGCTTCCGCTCGAGGCCCTGGGGCAAGCCATGTGGATCCGTACCGGTGCGTTCGCGCTACTAAGCGTCCGCCGCGTGCAAGGAGTGGGCTTCGGATTCTGGCCCTCGGCTCGCGAATGGAAAATCGGCGCGGTTTTTTTCCTGTTGATGCTCCCGGTAGTGGCCGCCCTGGCGTGGTGGATCGGATACGGCAAGTTTCATCCGCCCGAGGCGAGCTGGATCCGGACCCCGGTGATCGTCCTGCTGACGTTCTTTGGCGGGCTGTGGGTTCTGGCGCTGGGCGAGGAGTTTTTCTTTCGCGGGCTGCTCCAGCAATGGATGACCGGCTGGCTGCGTAATCAGTGGGCCGGTCTGATCGCGACGTCGCTGCTGTTCGGCTCGGTTCACCTGTGGTATCGAGCGTTTCCCAACTGGCGTTTCGCGGTGCTGGCAGCGGTGGCCGGCCTGTTCTACGGTCTGGCCTTCCGGCAGGCCGGCAGCATCCGCGCCTCCATGGTGACGCACGCCCTCACCATCACCACCGTGCGGGTTTTCTTTTCCTGATCTATGGGTGATCCGCGGCGTAGTGCTGCGCCAGAAGGTCCGCCCCGAAATCGCCGTTGAAATCGCGCCACACCGAGTGGATATGGTTGCCCTGATCCTGGGTCTTGTCGTACTCGATCAGGAACAGCGGCGTCTGGACGCGGTAATAGTGCAAGTCACCCGGCTCGATTCCGCCAGCCCAGGCGAAGAAAAGGTTCGCCTGCGATTTCTTGAACTGGTCCATCCGGAAATCGGCGATCATGGGCGGGAAATTCATGGCGTACTCCGCTACCAGCGCTTCCATGATTTCCTTCTGCGTGGCTTTGAGCTGCGAATAGGCGATCCCGCTGGGCTGCCCGGTGAGCGCAGCCTTGCGGAAATCGAAGGTGATGATGTCGCGCGGCGCGGCCTTATCGACAATCGCGACCTTCTGCTGCTCGGCCGTCATGGACTTCACCAGCTCGCGGGCGATATCTTCCTCGCGCTTCAGCGCGCGCAGACCGGCGCGCGGGCCCGTCTTTACTTCGGCCGGGTTGGCCCCGAAGAAGTTCGGACTGGACGCGATCTTCCCGTTCACGATGGTGAAGTTCATGGCCACGTGATGGCCTTCAAAACGGAATCCCCAGGTACCCTTCTCGGAAGGCTCACCGAAAATCGATACGAAGTATTTTTCCGGATCACGCTCCGGACCCTTTCCCTGCTCGGCGTCTTTCAGGACCTGATCCAGGCTCATGATCGTATGCGCCTTGACGATGCCCTGACTGGACAGCGCCGACGACAGCAAGGCTTCGGCCAGATGCTTCTGCGCCGACGTCATTTCGCGCAGGGCCACCCCCTTGCGATTATTCAGGGGGACGAAATGCCAGTTCGACCTCTCGTCATCGGTGAAAGCGATGCTGGTCTTGGCCCGCAGCTCGGGCGTCAGCGAATTCAGATATGCCCGCGCGGCATCCGACATCAGGGCGGGAGTGTTGATGCGCTCGTAGGCCGCGGTCAGCAACGCGAACGCGGATACGATCAGCAGAAGACGTTTCCAGTGCTTCATAGTCACCGGCCAGTCTATCCGTAACTCAGTACGTAAGCAAGACGGTGGCCTGGCCGGTCAATTCCAAGGGGTCCCCGTACCAAGCTTCCCCCGCGCGCGCCCTTTGCCCGCCGATCGCCAGATTTCCTTCCAGCACGAGTACCGTCCGCGCCGCCTCTACGCGCATTTCGCCATCCACCCGGAGCTTCTCCGTCGTAAAGAACGGACACGACACCAGCACTCCTTCGCGACCGTTCTGTCGAGCAGCGTGCCGGCCGAGCTTACTCACGCGCGCGCCTTCGTCCAGATGCAGCTCGCGGGGACGGCCGTAGTCGAACAAGCGGTAGGTTATGTCGGAATGCTGCTGGATTTCGCACAGCGTCAACCCGGCGCCGATGGCGTGAACCGTCCCGGCCGGAATAAAAAACGTATCGCCGGGACGCGCTTCGAACCATTCGAGCAGCTCCTCGATTTCGCCCGAGAGCGCCGACTCGCGCAAGCGCTGTTCCGTGATTGGTTCGCGGAATCCCGCGGCGATTTTCGCACCCGGCTCAGCCGCCAGGATGTGCCACATCTCCGTCTTGCCTTCGGGATGCACCTGCACCGACAGGTTTTCCGTCGTAAAGAGGAATTTAACCAGCAAAGGAGGCCTGGGATCGGATTCAAACCACACTTCACCGATTTTCTCGGCGGCGTTTGGGTACCAGGGTTGTAAATGTGTCGAACCCCAGACCTTGGGCACAAGGCGCGGAGTCAGCCGCGTCAGCATTTTCTCCTGCGCACTAGACCCGAGCTTTAATGAACTTCTCGATCCGGTCCAGCCCTTTTTCCAGCTCTTTCATGGACGTCGCATAAGACAACCGAATATGCTCGGCCGTCCCGAACGCTTCCCCTGGGACCACGGCCACGTGCTCTTCGGCCAGTAGTTTTTCGGAAAACTCCAGCGAGTTCGTAATGCCGTTGCGGAAGGCCGCGCTGACGTTGGGATAAGCGTAGAACGCGCCGCGAGGCTGCTGCGCCTTGACGCCCGGCATCTTGCGCAGCCGCCCGATCACGTAATCCCGGCGCTTGCGGTACTCGGCCAGCATGAGGGCCACCGATTCCTGCGGCCCGCGCAGCGCTTCAATGGCCGCTTTCTGCGTGATGGAGGTCGGATTCGAGGTCGTGTGACTCTGCAGCTTATTGATCCCGGCCACCACGGCCGCGGGACCCAGCACGAAGCCCATACGCCAGCCGGTCATCGCATACGTCTTTGAGAGCGACCCGGCTACGACCACCGTTTCCTTCGCGTCCGGCAACGACGCCAGCGAGAACAGCTCGCTGTCATAGAGGAACCGCTCGTAGCATTCGTCGGTCATGATCCAGATGCCGCGATCCTTGGCCAGCCGGAAAATCTTTTCCATCTCCGACCGCTCATACACCGCCCCGCTGGGATTGCAAGGCGAATTCAGTATGATCATGCGCGTCTTAGGCGTCAGGTGACGCTCGATCTGGGCGGCGGTGACCACGAAGCCTTCCTGCTCGTCCGTATCGACGAACACGCACTTGCCCGCGGCGAAATTGACCACGTCCTTGTAGGTCACCCAGTAAGGGACCGGGATAATCACTTCATCGCCCGGATCAACCAGGGCCTGTACCAGGTTGAAGATGGCGTGCTTGCCGCCGATGGTGGCGATGCACTCTTTGGGCGAGTACGACGTGCCGTAGCTGCGCTGGTGGTAACCGCAGATGGTCTGTTTGAGTTCCAGGGTGCCGCTGACCGGCGTGTACTTGGTGAAATTCTGCCGCAGCGCCTCGACGGCGGCATTCTTGATGTTGTCGGGCGTCGGGAAATCAGGCTCACCCGCGCTGAAGTCCACCACGTCGACGCCCTCGCGGCGCTGGCGGTCGGCCTCGGCGGCCACCTTCATGGTGGACGATTCACTGATCCAAGAAATTCTTTCCGCTAATTCCTGCACTGTCGGCATATTTACTCCCTACCCGTTTCTTGCTGCAATTCTTTTTCTAAGCCGCGCTTCCACTAGCGGCGGCACCACGTCGCTCACGTTTCCTCCCAGTGCGGCCACTTCCTTCACCAGGTGCGAGCTGATAAACGCATATTCCTCGCCGGCCATCAGGAACACCGTCTCGATCTCCGGCCTCAGGCGCCGGTTCATCAGCGCCATTTCCCATTCCAGCTCGTAGTCCGAGACGGCGCGCATGCCGCGCACAATCATGGTCGCTCCGCGCGACGCTGCAAAATCCACCAGCAGTCCGTCGAACGCGGCGACCTCCACGTTCGCATGCGGTTTCACCACTTCCGCGATCATTTCCAGGCGCTCTTCCACGCTGAACAGCGGATGCTTGGCTTGGTTGCGAAGCACGGCGACGATCAGGCGTCCCGCCATGCGGCTGCCCCGGGCAATGAGATCCAGGTGGCCGTTGGTAATGGGGTCAAAAGATCCCGGATAAATAGCGACCAAGCTCGAAGACAAGATTGATTTTATCGCACTCACGTCACCCGGTCCATGGCCAGGAATTCCTGAATATGCGGGTGCTCGGATTTTTCGAGCTCCGCCACCGGCCCGAAGTAAATCGCCCGCCCTTCAAAGAGCACCACGACGCGGTCGGCGACGCGCCGCATCAGGTCCAGATCGTGAGTCACCACCACAGCAGTCAAGCGGAGCTGATTCTTCAGCCGCAGCATCAGGCCGATCAGATGGTCGCTCATGATCGGATCGACCATGGTGGTCGGCTCGTCATAAAGGATGCATTGCGGCTGGGCGGCCAGCGCGCGGGCGATGGCCACGGCGCGTTTGTGCCCGGTGGAAAGGTCGGTTGGATAGACGTCTTCGTAGTCGCCCAGGTCCACCATATTCAGCAGCCCCCGCACGACGTCTTCCTTGTTCTGCTCGTTGTAATCGTCGCGAGTCTCGAGCGAAAACAGAATGTTTTCTCCCACCGTGAGCGAATCAAACAGCGCTCCGGATTGGAACACCATGGTGACCTTCTTGCGGATCGCCCGCAGATCCGCTTCACCCATATCGGTGATATCGGAATAGGCCACGTAAACGCGGCCCTGATCCGGCTTCAGGAATCCCATGATGTGCCCCAGGCTCACCGACTTGCCGACACCACTTCGTCCGATAATCGCCAGGGTCTCACCGGCGTCGACATGAAAGCCCACATCGACTAAAACCGGCTTATCGAACGTCTTATAGACGTCGACGAACTCGATGTAGTGGGAAGATGTATCGCTCACCGGGACTCCGATAACTGTTGTGGGGTGTTTAAGTTACGAAACAACGAAGGGTCGGGCGCGGGCCACAGACTGGTTTGGACTGTAGCTACAAAGTCATGCATTTTGAGGAGTTTAGATTGAATCGCGAATTCCACGGCGGGCAGCAAACGGACGTGATAAACGGCACACAGCGGCTCCAGGCCTCCAGGCGTCTGAGGTACCAGCGCGTCGGCGCCGGAAGCTTCCGCCGCCTCAAGCAAGTCTTTCAAAATACGGTAGTTAACGTCTGGCATATCGCAAGCGACCAGAAGATTCCAATCGGCGGTGCTGGCGCTCAAGGCGGCGTGCAGGCCACCCAGCGGTCCACAGCCCGAGATTCTATCGGGAATTACCGGAAAGCCGAGGTTTCCGTAAACTTGCGGGGAACCGATCAAAGTAACATTCCCAGCCGCATCGAAAACCTTCCGCGCGACCGATCCAACCAAAGTGGACCCTTTCCACGGCAGCAGCGCTTTGTCCTGGCCCATGCGGGTACTGCGCCCTCCCACCAGCACGAACCCAGCCCTTCGGTCGCGCATGAAGCGCCTGCGGCTTTCCATGAGAAGATAGTAGCAACCGCCACCGGCATGTTGACGAACAAAAAGGTATATATTTGTTTCATTACGGCACTTGCCATGACGCTGGCCGCCTCCCCCATGCGCGCGGACTCCGCCTCGCAGAAAACCTTGGTCGTGCGAGCCGACCGGCGAACCGGGAAACTGGTACGCAGCGTGGCTCCCGCGAAGACTTCTTCGGTAGCCCCGGCGTCACCATCGATCAACATTTCGGAAATGGTGGAGAAGGCCGCGCATGATAACAACGTGGATCCTCTGCTGGTGCATTCCATCATCAAAATCGAGAGCAACTATAACCCCTACGCCGTCTCGGCGAAGGGCGCTCAGGGTCTGATGCAACTGATGCCGCCGACGGCGCGCGACCTGGGCGTGAGCGACAGTTTCGATCCCCGCCAGAACATCGAGGCTGGAGTACGCTATCTTAAGTATTTGCAGGACTTGTACAAGGACGATCGTCTGGCACTGGCAGCCTATAACGCCGGGCCGGGCGCTGTGCAGAAATACAAATGGATTCCGCCCTATCCGGAAACGCAGAATTATGTAAACCGGGTGGGCGAGCAGTACGGAGCAGCGAAAAAGGCAGCCGCGCAACACTTGGCGGAACCTGCCGCTCCGCCAGTTGGGGTGACGGAGGAAAGACACCCGAAACTGGAGCCGTTCGTTGATGCCGAAGGCAGGTTGCACCTCAGGACCACGCAGCAGTAACCGGTTGCGCGCGATCCTTTCGAGCTTTTTGGCGGTCGCGCCGCTAGTGTGCTCGGTCGCGCCGTGTTTCGGCCAAGCCGCGCAAAAAGTAACCGCGGTCCGCTCCTGGTCGGCTGGCGACACCACCCGCGTAGCGGTGGAGGTTTCCGGCGAATTCAAATATAAGTCCGACCGGCTGGAGAATCCGCCGCGCCTGTTCTTCGACGTGCAAGACGCACGCCCGGCGATGGCGCAGAAGACCATCGCTGTGGGCGATCATCTGCTCAAGCAAATCCGTATCGCCGAAACCCACCCGGGAACGACGCGGATCGTGTTCGACCTGGAGCAGGAAGCCGAGTTCACCGCATCACAACTGTCCAATCCCGAGCGACTGATTGTTGAAATCCGCTCCAAGGGGGCGAAGGTTTCGGCTGACTCAGAGATGCTGGGGCACGCCGAGCCGCGAAGGTTCGAACCTCCTGCTAGGCAGATCCAGCCGGCCCCGACTGCCACCGCGAAACCTCTGCCCACGCCGCCCAAGCTCGCCTCGGTTAGCCGGCCGATGGGAGTCGCGCCTGCGGCCGACCTGCCCAGGCTTCCTGGTCCCTCGTCTACGCCCGCAACGACCCCCTCGACAGCCCGCGCGGCCGAGCCCAAAGCTGCCGCGCGCAATGCAACCGGGGAACGGTCCCTGACGCGGGCATTGGGTCTGAAGCTGGGACGAGTGGTGCTCGACCCCGGCCACGGCGGTCACGACGTCGGCACGCACGGGCCTTCCGGCTTGTATGAAAAAGACCTGGTGCTGGATATATCGCAGCGGCTCGCTGCACTTCTGCAAGATCGGCTGGGCAGCGAAGTGCTGCTTACCCGCAACGACGACACCTACGTTTCGCTGGAGGGCCGGACCAAGATCGCCAACGATAGCAAGGCGGATCTGTTCCTTTCGATCCACGCCAACTCCTCGCCGGTGAAATCGGTGACGGGCGTCGAGACGTATTATCTGAACTTCACCACGTCCCGAACGGCTTTGGATATCGCCTCACGCGAGAATGCGACGGCGGAGAGCTCGATCTTCGACCTGAAGGACGTGCTGGAGAAGATCGCGCTGAGGGACAAGATCGAGGAATCGCGGGAATTCGCCGCGCGCCTGCAAACGTCGCTATATACCTTAACTAAGGCAAGCTCGGCCAAGAATCGCGGCGTCAAGAAAGCTCCGTTCGTCGTGCTGATCGGCGCGCAGATGCCGAGTGTGCTGGCGGAGATCGGATTTCTGACCAACGCGAGCGACGAAGCGCTGATGCGCAAGAGCGAGCACCGCCAGAAGATCGCGGAGGCGCTCTATAAGGGCATCGCGGCCTACGCGGAAACGCTGAGCCGGGTTCAGGTCGCTGAGCGCGAGTAGGCTGCCTACGCAGCGGCCGCGAGGCGGACGATTTCCTCAGCGCGATACCAGTCGTCCTCGGCAGTGCCTTCGGGCTTCCCGGTGAGTTCCCAGCGAAGTTCGGCGACTTCTTTTACCCGATCGGACACGGACACCGCTTCGGGCAGCTCGGAATTCAAAAACTGTCGCGCAAGAATGTCACGCTGATGATTGTAGATCGCACGCGCCTTTTCCAGTTCGAGAAGGGCGGCGTCAATGGCTTGCCGGTCAGGATTCGGGGCTGCCGTGAGAGCTTGGGCTTGACGAGCTCTCAGCGAGAAATCGGCAAAAGCATTTCGATAATCAGGGAAGGTTCTCAGCGCAACGGTCATACCCATTAGACGTAATCCGCGGTCAAAGGGTTCGAGGGCAAGCCCAATAATTTTGGATGTCAATGCTGTTTCAGCTGGTTACGCCTAGCGACAACCAAGTGAATGGGGAGCGGGGGCCGGTCTTACCGCTCCCCGCATCCTTCGTGGTGTTTACTTTTCGGCGTTTATTTCCTGTCGTCTATTTCTTGTCAAGGAACAGCAGCTGCGCGAATTCATGCAAGCTGCGCCGCCAGCTCTGCCACTCGTGAGCGGTGAGCGGGGACTCGTAGAAAACGCTGTTAACGCCGGCTTGCTTCAGCTCTTCCGCAGTGGCCTTGCCATTGACGGAGCCGGGCTCGCGGCTGCCATAGCTCACGAACACCAGCTTGACCTTCTTCTTGAAGTCCGCCATGTCTTTAATTTCCGACGGAGGAATGCTGCCGCCGCTGAACATGCCGATATGGGAGAACTTATCGACGTGGGCGAGCGTGATCCCGTGGGTCAGCATTCCGCCCATCGAGAGGCCGGCCATTGCGCGATGGGGCTGATCGGCCAGGGTGCGGAAATTGGCGTCAATGTAAGGAATCATCTCCTCGACGAGAACGTGCTCGAAGGGAGTGTTCGTCATCGCGCGCCCGGGACCGCCCCGGGCCGGGGCTGGTCCGCCGGGACCCGCCCCGGGAGCAGCGGGTGCACCAGGCGCGCGACCCGCGGGAGGGCCGCCACGGCCACCTTGCGCAGTTCCAGGGATATAGCTGTTGCCGATCACGATAATGAATGGCTTGGCCTTGCCCTCCGCGATCAGGTTGTCCATGATGCGGGCGGTATACCCTTGCCCGCCCCAGCCGTGCTCATCCTCGCCGGCGCCGTGCTGCAGATACAGCACCGGGTAGCGCTTGGCCCCCTTCTCATAATCCGGAGGAGTGTAGACGTAGGCTTGCAGAGAGGCGTTGGCGATCTTCGAGAAGAAGTGAACTTCTCGCAATTGGCCGTGAGGTACGTCCTTCAGGGCGTAGAACTCCTGGTCATGGGCGGGGATTTCGATTCCGCTGCCCCAGCGGCTGGAGCCATAGAAGGATTGTGTTCCGGGATCGGGAATGGAGACGCCGTCGACCACCAGCTGGTAGTAGTGGAAGCCTTCGTCCTGCGCGTTCGAGACGCCCGTCCATACTCCGTCCGCGCCTTTCGTCATCGGGTAACGGATACCCCCCAGGTTCAGCAGCACGGTCTGGGCATTCGGGGCGCTCAGGGTGGTCCGAACGCGCCTTTGCGAGTTGACCTCGGGATACTGTTTACCGGCCTGGTTGAGCGCCGAGGGCTTGAAATCCTCGATCGGCGGGGTCTTGTCTATCTCTGGCGGCGCCGCCTTCGCCCCGCGGCCTGCGGGCGCTCCTTGGGGCGCTTGGGCGAGGGCCGGAAGACTCGATAACAACGGCAGAAGGGCGAGGCTCAATACTATTTTCTTCATGGATTAGAAACTCCTGATCATGTCGACGGTGAAGCTAGCTCCGACCATGGATCGTACCAAGGCGGGACTCCGAGCGCAATCCGCACGCGGCCCGGTTACTGCGCGCGCAGAACCCCGACGCCGATCTGGCCGTGCAGGCCTTGATCGGGACGCGCCACATCGCCGCCGCCAAACCACACGCGGATGGAGCCGTCGGGCATCTGTTCCACGCTCGGGTCGCACACGACCTCAGTATTCCACTTCTCTGTTCCGGAGACGGCAAAGTTCGGAACGCGCGCCCAGTGGGCACCGTCGGTCGATTGCGCCAGCCCGAGGCGGCGCTTCTCACCCTTATCTCGGCCGGTGTAGAGCATCCACCACTGGCCGCCGGAGGTCCACACGGCGGGCTCGCCCAGGCCGTTTTCGTCAAACGCGCCGGGAGCGCCGGGTTCGAGAATCGGATTCGAGCGCAGCTTCTCCCAAGCGACGCCGTCAGAGGAACGCGCGATGCCCAGGCTCTGGCGGCGGGCGCGGTCCTGGCCCAAATATAACATGTAAAATCCGTTACGCGTGTGGATTACGTATGGATCGGCAACCGCCCGTTCATCAAAACTTCCTCGCGGACCAACGGGCACGACGGGTTTGCCATGGCGGATCCAATTCCGCCCGTCGCGCGAACGAGCCAGTCCAACTCTGAACGGATCACCGGCTTCGTACCAATAGAGAATCTCGTCGCCCACGACCATCGCGGAACCGTTTCCCGCCATGTACGACCCTTCCCAGCCCTGAGGAGAAAGCACGCGGCCCAGTTTCGTCCAGGCGAGTCCATCGGAGGAGGTCGCGGCGGCGGTGTGCCACGTGTGTCCGTCAAATTCGGAATAGAAGTTCCAGTAAGCACCGTGAAAGCGCACGACCGATGGGTTCAAAACATCGGAAGCATCGTCGCGAGCGATAACCGGATCCGGGCGGGCCTCCCAGGTAAACGGTCCGCGAGGGCCGCCAGCCTCCGGCGCAGGCAACGTGAAATCGGCATAGCGCCCGCAACCGGTGAGGAACAGCAGCAGAACAATAGGGGGACAAATAGGGGGACAGCCTGCATGTTTCCTGATTCTTTTTGGCGGGAAATAGGGAAACATGCAGGCTGTCCCCATTTAGAGAGGCACGCGGATGGCGAGTTTGGAACCTCGGCCCGGCCCGGATTCGAGGGCGAGGTCGCCTTCGAGCGCCTTCACGCGCCGTTTGATGCTGGTAGGCCCCAGACGCAGCAGCTCCAATTCTTCCAGCGAAAACGCGCCGGTAAAAGGGAATCCCTCGCCGTTGTCTTCGACAGTGATCCGCAGATGCTGATCCTCGCGCGCCACCGAAACGGCCACGCGCGACGCACCGGCGTGTTTCAGGATGTTGTTCAGAGCCTCGCGGACGATCTGCAGCACTTCGAGCGAAACCTCGGTATCGGCGGGATCGTGCACGTCGCCGCCGGAAAATGTGACGGCGATGCCGGTGTCACGCTGGAACAGTTCGGCCATGCGGCTCAGCGACGCGGCCAGACCCATGCCTTCGTCCGCCGGCCGCATGCTGCGCACAAAGCTGCGAAGATCGGCCACCTGGGTCTGGCACAACTCCTGCAACTGGTGGAGCTCCCAAGCGGCATCTTCCACATTGCGCCCCAGCAATTTCCGGATCACCTCCAGGCGCATCTGGAAGCTGATGAAACTTTGCAGCGGACCATCGTGGAAATCGGCGGCGATTCGCTGGCGCTCGGCCTCTCGCGCCAGCTGCGATTGCGACCGGATCATGACGTTGTGCCGCAGCGTGGTCGACATGCGTTCTTCGAGATAACGCTTATAGAGACCCACGGCCGCCGCGGCGCCGCCGGAGGCGACCACGGTCCAGACCAGATTTCCGTTGCGCCCGGGGGGCAGGATGAGCGCGATAAAAAGTGCCGCCACGAAGGTGATCCCGGCTCGCGCCAGGTCGTGTAACAGCACCGTGGACCCCAGCAGATAGCTGCACGCCAGGGCAGGTTGCCAGTCACCCGGGGCTTGCCAGGTCCAGATGGCGAAGTTGGTGGCGTCGGCTACGATTGCCGTGGCCGAGCGCAGACGACTTTCATAGCGCACGGCGAACACAGCGCCCAGCGAGTATATGGTGTAGGCGGCGATCAACGCGGTCACCCAGTTCTGCCCGAACCCGGCAGTCCGGACATAGGCCGTCGCGGAAACCACGGCGATCACCAGGCGGGCGATGCGAAGAGCCAGCCGTCCATGATAGGGAACCATTTTACCGGCGGTACAAGTACAAGTGGTGCATGCGGCCTTCGCCGTCGTCGTCGATGCTTAGGCTCTGGACCGGTTTCCAGGCGGTGAACTCAAAATCGTGCGCCACGATGCGCGCGCCCGCCTTGAGTTGCTTTTCAAGAATCGGCGTCACCAGTCCATTTCCCACCGGCAGCAGGTACACGGTAATGAGATCGGCGGAAGAATAATCCTGCTTGAGGAGGTCCCCGTGGATGACGCGCGCGGCGGAGGCCAGGCCCAGAGTCTTGATGCGGTCCATGCTCTGGCGGTAGAGGGAATCGTTCAGCTCCACTCCGGTCGCATCGGCCTTGTATTTCTGCGCCGCCATGATCACGATGCGGCCGTCGCCCGAGCCCAGGTCGAACATTTTCTCGCCCGCTTTGAGGCCGCCCAACTGCAGCATCTTATCGACTACGGTTTGCGGAGTGGCAAAGAAGGGCGCAAGCTGATCGGCAGTCGGCTGTTGTGCAGGCAGCAGAAGCAGGCAGGATATGGAAGTCGCGACGAGGCCAACCGCAATGCGCATTAAGGTTCAATATATACCCGAACCCGATTGCTGGGCTGGCCGTCCACTTCGAGGTACAACTCAGCGGGCCCGTAATTGACGATATTGGGGATCTCGATTTCGACCAGGTACATGCCCACGGAACCCGGCCATAGAATCGCACGCGTGACACGCACGGGAGCACGATCGAGCAGAGCGCGGACAGGGGCGACCACCGTACGTGGGATGTCGGCCGGCGCGGGTAAGCCCGTGGGCCAGCTCGGCTGTACGTCGCCGAGGCCGGTGGCCAGAACCTGGATGCGCGCATTCGAGCGCGCCGGATGCATGGCGTCGAGCATCACACTGTTATCCGCATCGACCAGCACCGGTGCGCCATCGATGGGATCGAGCTGAATGGCGGGCGCGGCCGAAACCAGCGGAACCGAAGGAAGCATGCGCGCACCCGCCGGGCCATCGATGGCCAGGGCCAGCGAATCGCCGCGTGCTTCAAACGGGATTTGAATCTGCGAACTGGTATCGGTCGCGGCCAGCACGGGGACGGGAAGGCCGCCGGCGTTCGCGGAATTCACGCGCGCGCCTTCGATGCTGAACAGAGTCCCGGGCGCGGCCACGCGCGCGATCAGACCCGCTAACGTGATCAGGCGCGGATCACCAATTCGGTGAGGCGCCATGGTCTGATACATCCCGTAACCTTCCAGAGCCACCCACAATTGAATCGCGCCGGCGTCGAGCTTTACATCGGATGCGGGCACCGGGGGCAAGCCCGCGAGCGGGTTCCAGGAAGCGGCCGCAACGCTCAGGGCGTTGAGGTTGGTGCGTGTGAAGAAGACACCTCGATCCGTGGCAACGTAGATCGCATTGCCTGCCGCATCCGCGGTGACGCCACGGACCGCGACGTCGGGAAGATTCGCGGAAATGTCCACCCAGGAGAGTCCGCCGTCAATGGTGTGGAGGACGCGCGGAGGAATTCCTTCAGGCCCGTGTGATCTCGATGCGAGGACTGCTAGTGCGATGCGCTCATCGTTGGGATTCATCCAAAAGGCGGTGACCGCTCCGCTTTGTCCAACGCGGGTCTCCGGCTGTGAAGTGCTTCCGGCATCCGCGGAGACGATGATGCGTCCGTCGGCCATGCCGGTATAGATGTACCGTTCGCCGAGAGCGAGCGCGGTCACGGCAGCACGCCGAGTGGCGCTCAAAATCTGGCGATACATGAGCTCACCGAGGGCTTGGTCGCGATTCGTCGGACGCCAGGCTTGACGTTCGCCCGGCTGCCATTCCACCACCATTGCGCCGGGAAGTTCGATCTGGGTCCCTTGCGCGCCCTGAGGAACGGCCCGGATGCGGGCCGAAGGAAGATTCGGCAGGCTCTCATTGAGACTGCTCCACGACCTGCCCGCGTCGAGCGAGCGAAAGACGCCGGCTGATCCGGCCACAACAATCTCGTCCTCATTCGCTGGCGAGATGGCCAGATCGCTGAGGCGGTCCCCGACGATCGATAGCCCATGGAAAGCGGTCAGATTCTCCCAGTTCTTGCCACTGTTGTCAGAGCGATAGACGAATTGGCCGAAAGCATATACCCGGGGACCAGGGTTCGAAGGATTGCGAAGCCGGGCGCCCTTCTCGGGCAAGTCGGTCGTCAGGACTCCCGGAGGGGGAGGGATAACGGTATCGGAGGGAGCCGCGGTCCATCGATCGAAGTCGTTGGTTTCAAGGGTCTTCCCGGATGAAGTCCGAATCCGGATCTGGTCGCCTGCCGGCGAATACCATACGCGATCGACGGAACCCGTGGCCAAGCCCGCCAGCTCCAGGTCGAGCGCGGCGTTCCCCACATGTCTCCAGTCGGGGGCTTGGGCGACGGCTACGGCCGCCAGTACCAGCCCGAGACCCAGTGTGGCTTTGTTACCCATGGAACGAGTCCATTGTATCCTTACTCATCGGCTGAACAGGTCCGAAACTGCTGATTTCAGTAGCCTCAGGACTACAAAAATCAGTTCGGAGTTGCGCTTGCAAGTGCACTTTTAATGTTAGACTAGCTCCATGCTGCACCTGGTACTCCAGGGTACCGGTGGGGTTTGTTCGGGATTTGGACGATGTTGAAGGTAATGCGGATCACGCGATCCATGACGGCGAGGCTATCGCTTCTGTTGGCGATGACAGCCGTGGTGTGTCTGGGGCAATTCCTTCCTTCCGATTCCGCGAATTACGCAGCCAAGGTCGTGACGTTGACGGGTCAGGTTTCGGTCCTAAAGGATTTGCAGCCTTGGGCGATTTCCGCCGGTGATAGCATCCAGGTAACCCAAGCGATTGTGACGGGTCCGGATGGACACGCAGTGCTCCAGGTTTCCGACGGCAGCACTATCGAAGTCTATCCAAATTCCAAATTCGTGTTCCGGCAGAATCCGGGGAATTGGCGCGATCTGATCGATGTGTTCCTCGGCAAGGTGCGGGTGCACATCGAACATATGGGAACGGTTCCCAATCCCAACCGCGTGATCACGCCCGTGGCGGTGATTTCGGTGCGGGGCACTACTTTCGATGTCACCGTGAATGACGATGACGAAGCCACCACGGTAGAGGTCGAGGACGGCACTGTGGAAGTGCGCCATAACCTTCTTGGGGGCAATGCCGCCATTGTCAATGCGGGCGAAGTCTTCCGGGTGTATCGCAACGAGCCCATCGCGCAGCGTATGGACAAGGGCAACGCGGCCCGCCAGGCACTGCGAGTGGTGGTCAACGTCATCGCGATCGTGGGCCGCTCGAGCGGACCGGGCAAGATCACTTTGCCGGGCGGCGGCGGCAATGGTCCCGTGGGTGATACGGGCGGCACGCCACCACCACCACCACCTCCTCCTCCGCCTCCGGCGCTGCCTCACTAATTCTGATTCGCTGGCCTGAGAGCCACATGCGACACTAGCGGGTAGGCCTATGAAGTCTCTCCTATTGTTGATGCCTCTGGCTTCGATCGCATTGTGGGGGCAGGCGGCTCCGAGTGTTCCCGCGTCGTGGGACGTTTCCAAAAGCGTCAGCGAGCTGGCGGCGCAGATCGCGCAACTGCAACCCCTGCTCGCGGGGCTGACTCCACAGGAGTGGGTCAAGAAGGGCGCTCCCGAGGCCTACGTCGCGCAGTGGCAAGGGGCGCAACAGGAGCTAGGTTATCTGGATCAGACCACTCGCGCCCTGGAGAAGCAACCGGAGAAACTGTCGGCGGCGCTGGACGTGTACTTCCGGCTGCAAGGAGTGGAGTGGCGGCTCGAATCGTTGTCGGAAGGCGCGCGCAAGTATCAGAATCCCGCGGCCGGCGATCAGCTCGCGCAAGCGGTGGGCGCGCATGCCGCCAAGCGCGATCAGCTGCGCCAGTACATCAGCGATCTGGCCAGCCAAAACGAGCAGGAGTACGCGGTAGTCGAGCGAGAAGCCCAGCGGTGCCGCGTGGAACAGAACCGGGCGGCTCCGGCCCCCACGAAGTCACCGGCGAAGAGAAATGCCAAGGCGAAGTAGGAGATGCGACTGTGAGTGAAACGATCGCCTTCGCCTGCAATATCTGCGGGGAGCCTTCCACCGAGATTTGCGTACACTGCACCAAGGATACCTGCCAGAACCATCGCTGCGAAAAATGCCAGCGCTGCAGCGACTGCTGCCAGTGCGAGCAGAGGCGGACGCAAGATTAGCTATTGCCCCACCGTGGCGCGACTGCGGGCCATGGCGGCCTCAGCGCGTTTCTGCTGCCGTTCGAACCGCAGCAGTTCCCGGCGGCGCCGCAACTTGACTCCTTCGTCCACCTTGTGCCAGAACTTGGCGAAGTACGCCGCCGCGGAAACGAATCCGAAGATCACCACGGCCCACATCGCCAGTTGCCCGTATGCCGCCAGCTGCGGCCAATGGATACCCCCGATGACTAGCGCAATCGCGGCGACCTGCGTGACCATCTTGGTCTTTCCGAGGTCGCTCGCGTGGATGAGGTAACCAGAGGATGCGGCGATGGATCGCAAGCCGGTGACGGCAAATTCCCGACCGATGATCAGAATCACCATCCAGGCCGGAACCAGCCGGATTTCCACCAACGATATCAACGCGGCCGAGATCAGCAGCTTGTCGGCAATCGGGTCCAGCAGCGTGCCGACCGTGGTCACCTGCTTCCAGCGTCGGGCCAGATAGCCATCCATGAGATCCGTGACCGCGGCTGCCAAGAAGATCCCCAGCGCGAACAGCTCCCGCGGCACCAGCCGCACCCAGGCTCCATAAAAGCCCTCGGCGAGCAGCGCGGCCACCAGCAGCGGCACGAAAAAGATCCGCAGCAGCGTCAATAAGTTCGGCAGGTTCATCCGATGTTAACGATAATACCCCTCAAAGTCCCCCTCGCGCTGGGCCACCACATACTTCCTCAGTTTGCGGCGCACCGATGCGGGCGCGACCGCTTCCACGTAGCAGTGTTCGTCATCGTACCGAGTGGCGAGCACGCGGGCATGTTCATGCAACAGGTGCAAGGGCGCGCCTTCGCCCGCCGGAAAGCGGAAGGAGCACTCCGCCAGGGGATCCACCGCCAGCGTCTGGTCGATTTTCCGAAGCAGCTCCTCAAATCCTTGACCGGTTGCCGCCGAGATCGCCACCGCCCCGGCTGGCTGGTGCTCGGGGTCGCCCAGGATGCGCCGCGCCAGTGAAGACGAGTCCGGTTTTCCCGGAACCAGGTCGATCTTGTTTAAAACCAGAATCTGGGGCGTCTCTCCCGCGCCAATCTCGTTCAGGGTGGCGAGAACGTGGGCTGTCTGCTCCTCGGCGGAGGCGGAACTGGCATCCACCACGTGCAACAGCAGTTCGGACTCGACCACTTCTTCGAGGGTGGCGCGGAATGCCCGGATCAGCGTGGTCGGCAGATTGCGAATGAAGCCCACCGTATCGCTCACCAGCACGTGTCTCTTGGAAGGGAGAACGATATGACGGACGGTTGGATCCAGTGTCGCGAACATCTTCGCGTCAGCCAGAACACCGGCTCCGGTCAGGCGGTTGAACAGCGTGGATTTACCGGCGTTGGTGTAGCCCACCAGGGCCAGTGTCGCCAGGGGAACCGCCTGCCGCTGCTGCCGCTGTGTGGTGCGCCCGCCGCGCACCCGCTCCAGGCCGCGCTCGATGGCCTGGATGCGTTGGTGAATCCGACGCCGGTCGGTTTCGAGTTTCGTTTCGCCCGGACCGCGGGTGCCGATGCCGCCGCCCAGCCTGGACATGGCCGCGCCATGGCCGGTCAAACGGGGCAGGAGATAATTTAATTGCGCCAGCTCGACTTGCAGCTGACCTTCGCGGGTTCGTGCGCGCCGGGCGAAGATATCCAGAATCAGCTGGGTCCGGTCGAGAACCTTGACCTCCAGCGCTTTCTCCAGATTGCGCTGCTGGGTGGGCGTAAGCTCCTGATCGAACACCACTACCGACGCATTGTGAAAGTGCACCTGCGTCTTGAGCTCGTCGACTTTACCGGAACCGATCAGGGTGGCCGCATCCGCGCGCGGCCGGGTCTGGATGGAGCGATCGGCCACGCTCGCACCAGCAGTGGCGGCCAGGACCGCCAGTTCTTCGAGGGACTCTTCCGCGCTGATAAGCGAGAGTGCGGAACGACCGTCCTTGGAACGGGCGTGCTGTGAACCCGCTTTGCGGCCGCTCAACTTCAAGCCGACCAGTAGGGCGATTTCCGTGGCCAAACGCCTGCTTTCCGGCTAAGAGGCCGGTTCCTGCGGAGGTCCAGGGGCGGCATGCGAGCCGACCGCGGCGCTGGAATGCGCCGGTGCATGAAACGGCCGTGAAACCACCACGGTGGAGATCGCATGCTTGAAAATGAGTTGTTCCTGATTGTTGGTTTCGAGCACCACCGAGTACTTGTCGAAACTCTTGATCTTGCCCGACAGTTTCACGCCGCTCATCAGATAGATCGTGAGGAACGTCTTATCTTTGCGCGCGTTGTTTAAGAACGCTTCTTGTATATTTTGCGCCTGCTTTTCCATGGGTGCTCCTAAAAAAGCCCACGAGGCATAGTCAGCTCGCCCCGCCGGGCGGTGCATGGACGCATCCATGATAACGCAAGATCGCGGCGTGAGCTAAGCGGTTACGGCTCAGATTTTCTTGGCCCGCACATAGGTACTGGCGACCACGAGATTCCCCGCCAGGTATTTCCAGGAAGAGGGAAGGATCCATTTGGAAACCGGAACGTCAAAGCGGCGGCGCACCGTTTCACTTCGCTCCACGTTAAAAGCATCGCCGACCTGGCCGACGAATTCAGCAGCGGTCCAGTGATGAGGATGAAGCCGGTCGATCCAGAAGAAGGGGCGGGCCCACTTCGGGAAGCTATGGATCATCAGCAACAACGTTCCTCCCGGACGTAGAACCCGGCTGATTTCGGCCAGAGCAGCGGAGGGATCCTGCATGTGGTCGATCGCGTTGAAGCAAATGGCGATATCGATCGATTCCGTAGCCAGCGGGAGCGCTTCCCCTAACCCGGCTAGCGAAAGTTGCCGGCCCTCCAGCTGCATTCTCGATTCGTATTGCGGCAGGAGCGGGTCGATGCGGATTCGCTCGGCGGCGTTATCGAGAAAGTGGATCAAGCCAGCCGGACCGCAGCCGATATCGAGAACGCGCCGTCCGGTGAAAAGGTCCCGAGCGCAGCCAAAGCGCGGCAGCTCCTCGGACCAATATTTCGGCACGTCGAGGTTCTGGTAGGGCGCGGCCTGGGTCCAGGTCTTCCAGAAATGCAGCTCGAGGCGTTGCGAAGCGCTCCAGCGTTCCCGGGTGACTCCATTCATTCGGCGTGGGTTCTTTCGGCGGTCCAACCCATCTTCTCATGCGTCCGATAAATGAGGGCTCCTTCCGCCTGCGGAGCCGTGAGACTCTATATACGTTACCGGAATGAACGTCGCCCTCACCGGAGCATCGGGATTCATCGGACGCGCCGTCGCCGAACATCTTCAGCGTTCTGGTCATTCGGTTAGAGCTGTTTCCCTACGCGGCGTGCTTCCTTCCGACGCTCTTGCCGGGTCGAACGCGGTCATTCATTTGGCCGGCGAACCCGTGGCGCAGCGCTGGACCGCCGCCGCGCGCGACAAGATTTTGCGCAGCCGCGTGGAAGGCACGCGGGCCCTGGTGGCCGCCATGCGCGCTCATCCGCCGCAGGTGCTGATCAGCGCTTCCGCGGTGGGATACTACGGTTCGCGCGGTGACGAGGTCCTGACGGAATCCGCGCCGCCCGCCGACGATTTCCTGGGCAAGGTCGCGGCAGCCTGGGAAGAAGAAGCGCGCGCCGCCGAACCCTTGGGAGTTCGGGTAGCGACCTTGCGGATCGGTGTGGTACTGGGACCAAACGGGGGCGCGCTCGCCAGGATGCTGCTGCCTTTCCGGCTAGGCGTTGGTGGGCGCCTGGGCAGCGGACAGCAGTGGATGTCGTGGATTCATATCCAGGACCTCATCGCGCTGATCGCTTTTCTGATGAAGGAATCCACAGTGCGCGGCGTGTTCAACGCCACCTCCCCCTTCCCCGTAACGAATCGCGAATTTACGCGGGCACTGGCAGAGGCGGTACATCGCCCGGCGATCTTTCCGGTTCCTGCGTTCGCCTTGCGATGGTTATTCGGCGAGATGTCCGAGGTGCTGCTCGCGAGCCAGCGCGCTTTTCCCGACGCAGCGCAGCGCGCGGGCTTCGTCTTCGAGCACCCGGATATCTTCGCGTCGCTGGCTCAGATTGTTCGCGGGGCCTAGTCTTTTTGCCCGGACGCACTGCGGTTGGGTTCCCACAGCACCTCCGGCACGCCCTGAACGTGACTGGCCCAACGGCTCCACACGAACAGCGCGTCGCTCAAGCGATTCAGATACCGAATCGCATCACCAGGCGTTTCCTCCACACGGGCCAACGCAACCGTCAAGCGCTCCGCGCGGCGGCAGATGGTTCGCGCGGCGTGCAGCTCGGCGTTCAGCCGGCTTCCTCCGGGCAGCACGAAACTACGCAGTGCGGGCAGTTCCGCATTCATCGCGTCGATCTCCTGCTCCAGTTGCTCGATGTCGGCCGGCGTGATCCGGGCCTGTTGGGGATGCAGATCCTGTGGCAAAGTCGAAAGTTGGGAGCCGAGATTGAAGAGCTCATGCTGCACCCTGCGAAGGATAACCGCCAGCTCGTGGAGCCTTGAGACGCGCGCGGTCTCCTCACCGCAGGTCACGCAGGCCATGCCGACGAAGGCATTCAGCTCGTCGACCGTGCCATAAGCTTCAATGCGGACGGAATCCTTGGGGACCCGCTGGCCGCCTGCCAGGGCGGTTTCGCCCGTATCGCCGCCCTTGGTGTAGATACGGTTGAGCGCGATCCGCGGGTCGTTAAAGATCTGTTCCGCCACGTTTTCATGGTACCTGCGTTAGCATGGAGAGTTCTTGAACAGCATCTCGCCGCTCTCCTGGATCCTTCTATTAGCCGCCGCCACGGCGGCCGGTATCGCCAATGCTTTGGCCGGCGGCGGCACGTTTATGCTTTTCCCCGCGCTGATATTCGCGGGCGTCGATCCCATCATGGCGAACGCCACTTCCTCGGTGATCACCATGCCAGGCGGCATCGCATCCGCTTTGGTGTACCGGCGTCCGGTCACCGGCAAACTGTTCTGGACCCTGATTCTGATCAGCGTAGCCGGCGGCGTGGCCGGCAGCCAGTTGCTGCTGCACACACCCAGCGGCCGTTTTTCGAAGATCGTGCCGTATTTGATGATCGGCGCGTCGCTGGTGTTCAGCTTTTCAAACCAGCTTCGCCGTTTTGCCGGCGAACGTTCTTCCCATATGGCCTCGGGTAAGGTCCATTACGGACTGCTCTATACCGGCACCCTGGCGATCGCCATTTACGGGGGTTACTTCGGCGCGGGAATGGGCGTGCTGATGATTGTGCTTTTCCTGATTGCCGCGCACATTGGTGTGCAGGAATCGGCCGGTCTGCGGATGTGGTGCGCTACCAGCGTGAACACGCTTGCCGTGGCCGCGTTCATCGTAAAGGGCATCATCGTCTGGCGGGTGGCGATTCCGATGCTGATCTGCACGCTCATCGGCGGCTATTGGGGCGCACACGCGGTGCAGCGGCTGACGGCGGATACGGCCAGAAGGACTGTTCTGGTGTTCGCGTGGACCATGAGCCTGTGGCTGCTGGTCCGCTCCTGGCGATAAATCTACTCGACCACTCGCGAATCAGCCTGAAATTTCTTGTAATCGCGATACGTGATATCCAGCTCTTCGCGCAGGTTACGCAGGTACGCCAGGCGGGCGTCGGCGCGGACCCGGATGTGCGCCGGAAGCCAAACCTCTTCGTTCACCCGGACCTGGTCGAAGTTCAGGATGCTGCCGGGCGCGAGCCGGAGCAGCCCCCAGCCGAAGGAAATCGGCTGAATCACTTCCACCTCGGCTTTCACCCATTGATAATCGGCCTGATCCACCCAGATCGTGCCGCGCAGTTTGCCGAGTATCTCGGCGCGCTTCAGTTTCGGTTTGTAGCCGGGTTTGGGTTGCGCGCCGATAATCCAGACGGGGCGGCCCCCCATCTCGCCGGAACCCTGCATAGTAAGATCGAACGCGTCGGGGACTTCGCGCAGGTAGCGGCGCTGCTCGTCCCTATCGCGGTTCTCCTTGGCTTTGTCGGACGCCGATTCGCGCTGCCGCTTGGCCAACTCGCGGTCCACTTTTTCCTGCTCCTTACGAGCTTCCTTGGCGGGCAGAGTCTTGTCGTCGCGCTCCACGAGCTTTCCGTAGGGACGGTCCCCCAGGATCATGAACTCGTAAGTCTGAATTTCCTTGGAAGACAGGTTGCCGCTGCGGCCGTAGCGGCGTTCCTCGACGCGCTCCAGGAACGTGTAGTTCTTGAAGCGCTCGAAGTTTGTCGCATCGCGCTCCACCGACCGCCGGATAATATCGGTGGCATCCTGAGCGCAGACCAGGAACACGACCTGCGCAGCGAGGAACAGCGCTTTTCTCACGCGTCAATCTTACTCACAGCTCAATTATGACGCGCGCGCTGGAAGAGCCTGGGGCCGGAAGGGAAGCGTGATGGTAAACTCGGCGCCATGCGTGTCGCTGCGATTCGCGGCGCGTATATGGCCGCCGTCCTGTTTCACGATGGTCTCAACGATGTGCAGCCCCAGGCCGCTCGAGCCCGTGGAGACGTGCGGCAGGAAAAGATGATCCAGCATCTGTGGTGCGATGCCCCGGCCTTCGTCGCGCACCACGATTTCAACCTGGCCGTCGGTGCGGCGGGCGCGGACGTGAATGGTTCCGCCGACGGGCATGGCGCGCATGGAGTTCAGGAAAAGGTTGATCAGGACCCGCTCCCAGGCCCAGTGTCCGCCGAGTGCAATTCCGGGTTCCACCTCGCACGCAAAGCCGATCTCCGGCCCGCGGCCCGCGGCCACGGAATCCTCCACAAAGGCGATGGCGTTGGCCAGGATCGTTTCGAAGGGCGTATCCGCGGTAGTTCCCGCCTGGATACCGGCGGCGATGTTCTTGCCGCGTTCCACGCTGCGCAGAATCGCGGCGGAGAGCCGGACGTAGCGCGGGTCGCCGGACAGCAGGTCGGCCGCGTCGACCAGCGTTTGGAACACGTTGTTGAGATCGTGCACCAGGCCGGAGAGCGTCAGATCTTCGTAAGTCTTCATGGCCGGGTGATCTGTCGCAGTGTACCGAAAAACTCGGGGAAAGACACGCTGGCTGATTCCGCGCCTTCGATCACACAGGGCCCGTCGGCCGCCAGCGCCGCCACCGCGAAGGCCATGGCGATGCGATGGTCTCCGGCCGAATCGATCTCGGCGGCATGAAAACGCTGGCCGCCGGGAACGTGGAAGCCCTCCGGATTGGTCTCGATCTCGACACCCATTTGGCGGAAGCCAGCCTCGATGGTGGCGATGCGGTCAGTTTCCTTGACGCGCAGTTCGCCGGCGTCGCGCACGGTCAGGCCGTGGGTGCTGGCGGCCCCTAGTATCGCTAGGGCCGGGATCTCGTCGATCAGCGCGGCGGTGAGTGCGCCCTCGATCACCCCGCCCGTCACCGGCGAAGACGCGACCCGAAGATCGCCGATCAGCTCGCCTCCCACTTGATGAACTTCGAGCACCGTAATCTTGGCGCCCATCGACACCAGAAAATCGAGCAACGCCGAGCGCGTGGGATTCAGACCAACGCCATGGATCACCAGGCTTGATTCCTGGAGCAGCAGCGTGGCCACCAGGAAGAAACAAGCCGAGGAGAGATCGCCGGGCGCCACCAGCTCCCGGCCAGTGAGACACGCGCCTGCTCGCAAGCGAATGGTCCGTTTCTCGATTTCGACCTCCGCGCCGAACTCCCGGAGGGCGATTTCGGTGTGGTCACGTGTACGTACCGGCTCGCGAACGAAGGTATCGCCCTGCGCGAAGAGACCCGCAAGCAGAACACAACTCTTGACCTGCGCGCTGGCCATGGGGAGCTGGTAGTCGATCCCGTGCAAGGGGCTGCCATGGATCGTGAGAGGCGGGAATTTTTTGTCCCGGGCTTCGATCCTCGCGCCCATCTCCTTGAGAGGTCCGATAATCCGCGCCATGGGGCGGCGGGAAAGCGATTCGTCCCCGCCGATCCGGGAGGTGAACGTCTGCGCCGCCAGGATCCCGGAGAGCATGCGGATGGTAGAGCCGGAATTGCCGGCATCGAGCTGGCCTGCAGGTTCCTGAAGCGAACCGCCTTCGATGGTAACCGACCCGTCCTGCCGCTCGATCTTCGCTCCCAGGGCGGCCATACAGGACAGGGTCGATTGACAGTCCGCGCCGGTCGAATAATTGGCAATAGTGCTGCGGCCCTGAGCGATGGCCGCCAGCATCCCATAGCGGTGGGAAATTGATTTATCGCCGGGGAGCGTGATAATACCTTCGATGGCTCGCGCCGGGGAAACGGTTTCGCGCATGAATTACCAGTGTAGACGGGGGCAACCCGCCTCCGCGCGGCCTGCCTGCCTCCCGCGCCTTGGAAAACGGGACTTTAGGCCGCCTGCCGGCTCCCCCCACCCGCCTCTTTCCCCTAAATGTTTGGTACTTTTTGGCCGATAAGCCTAGAAGGTAAAGGATCCTCGTGTCGGCGCACACGAAAATTGAACTCAGCACACTACCATTGCGGACCGAGCCGTTGCTCCCCCGCTTTGATAGCGCGCCTCCGGACCCTGCCTACCTCCCCACAATTCTGATTGTGGACGACATCGATTTAAACCGGCGTCTGCTGCGCGGAATTTTGAAAGTCACCCCCTGCCGGATTCTCGAAGCCAAGCGTCCGTCCGCGGCATTCTCCATGCTGGACATGGAAAAAGTGGACCTGATCGTCGTCGACATGGTGCTGCCGGAAATGAGCGGAATGGAATTCTGCCAGATGGTCAAGTCCGACCGCCGCACGCAGTTGATCCCCATTCTGATGCTGACCAGCATTCAGGGCATCGAGAATGAGGTGGCGGGACTGGAATCGGGGGCCGACGATTTTCTGCTCAAGCCGCTACGGCCAGCCCTGGTGCGCACACGCGTCGGCACCATGCTGCGCAACAAGGCGCTCACGGATTCGCTGGAAGAAGCCGAGACCATTCTGTTTGCGCTGGCGCAATCGGTGGAGCACCGCGACCGCTACACCGGGTTACACTGCGAGAGGCTGGCCACCTATAGCATTGCGCTGTCGCATGCTCTGGGGCTTCCCAAACAGGAGCAGCAGGCCCTGTTTCGCGGCGGCTACCTGCACGACATCGGAAAGATCAGCATCCCGGACTCCATCCTGTTCAAGCGCGGCCTGCTCACGGAAGAAGAATGGGACATCATGCGGCAGCACACCATCCGCGGAGAACAAATCTGCAGTCCGATGAAGACGCTGGCGCCGGTGCTGCCGATTATTCGCAGCCATCACGAGCGCTGGGATGGAAGCGGCTACCCTGACGGTCTGACGGGCGAGGGAATTCCGCTCCTGGCGAGGATCCTGCAAGTCGCCGACATCTATGACGCGCTTACCACCGCGCGGCCCTATAAGCCGGCTTTTTCGCACGATCGCGCCGTGGCGATCATGCTGGAAGAATCGCGCCGCGGATGGCGCGATCCAGAACTGGTGCCGTTGTTTGCCGAAGTAGTCGGACGGCACGGTGAGCTCACAGCGGGGGAAGCGGGCATCCAGCGATCGCTCGAGGCGATGCGCCGCGAGCTGTCGGAGTAGACGTCGTAATTATGGCACCAGCACCGCGGCTCCGTCGATCGCGTCATTCTTAAGAGCCAGCAGTGCTTCGTTGGCCTGCTCCAGCCGGAACACGGTAACCTTCGGCCGAAGCCCAATTTCGCTCGCAAGCTCGAGGAAATCGCGCGCGTCGGCGCGGGTTACGTTGGTGACGCTGCGGATCTGCCGCTCGCCCCACAGCAGGCTGTCGTAATCGAATTCCGGGATGCGATCGAGATGGATCGCATTGATGGCCACGACGCCGCCTTTGCGGAGGCTGGAGAGTGCCGCTACCACCACATCGCCGCTGGGGGCGAAGGTGATCGCCCTGTCGACGGGGATCGGCGGGCGCTCGCGCTCGGTTCCGACCCAATCGGCTCCTAACGATTCCGCCAGCTTGCGATGGGACGCACCGCGTGTGGACACCGAGACGTGGCATCCCCAAGCCCTCAGTACCGGAAGAGCCAGATGCGCCGATGCGCCGAAGCCGAACAGGCCTACACGCTCGCCACGCTGGACGCAGGCGACGCGCAGGCTGCGGAAACCGATGACCCCGGCGCACAACAGGGGCGCGGTTTCCAGATCCCCGAGTCCGGCCGGCAGGGGAATCGCAAAGTCCGAACGCACCACGGCGAACTCGGCGTAGCCTCCATCCACGGTGTATCCGGTGAAGACGGGTGAGTCGCACAGGTTCTCTTCGCCGCGGCGGCAGAACTGGCAGGTTCCATCGACTCCGGCCATCCACGTGACGCCGAATCGCGAACCGTTGGATCCCACTTCTTCGCCGACGATCTGGTGACCCGGTATGACGCGATCACGGAGCGGCTTCAGCTCGCCTTCGACGATATGAAGATCGGTGCGGCAAACCCCGCACGCAAGGACGCGCAGCAAAACCTGGCCGGGCGCGGGAGTGGGAATCGGGAGATCGCGAATTTCTAGCGGGCGGGAGGCGATGCTGGCGGGACGAATTAAGGCCGCAGCCTTCATTGTCAAAGGCCGCAACGCTTTCGTTCGAGCTCGCCCATGACGCTGGACACCAATTCTTTGGCGTCGGTGATGCACTTATCGATCAACTGAACGTCCATGGCCGGCTTCCCCGGCTGCCGCGC
>Ga0310810_10000398_pt1 | contig 45031 bp, 49 predicted proteins | sample NCmetagenome_FD_207641 | JGI IMG/M metagenome (GOLD analysis project Ga0310810, IMG submission 207641) | Soil microbial communities from experimental microcosm in Duke University, North Carolina, United States - NC | ecosystem: Engineered > Artificial ecosystem > Soil microcosm > Unclassified ...
GTCGGGCAGTATCCCCGTCCTGTCAGGCGCGGTGATTTTTCCTGCAGGGTTTGAGAGCGGCTCGACGGTGTTGCTCGCCTCAGGCACCGACGGATTCACCGCTGACGGCATGCCATTTTTCAACACCGTCGACAACATCTTTTCGGCATCCTACGTGGGCAAGCACATTGTCACCTGGAAGTCGGGGTCAGTGTCGACGGACGACAGCATCTACCAGATCACGCAGTGGCTCAATTCATCGTCCGTTCGAGTCAACGTCAACCAAGGCGCGACGCCCTACACGGCGTCCTTGCACCCGTCGTTCACCGCTCGATCGAACATCAACTACCGCGTCATCGACTTCAACGCAGCGGCGAACCTATCAGGCTTCACGACCAATGATGGCCTCGTCCTGCAGTTCAACGGCGCCAGCCTGATCAACACCGGACAGCTCAATTCTCAGTGTCGCCTTCGACACAACACGACGAACATGGGTCTTCGGGTGTCGCCATCGGGATCTTGGTTGCCTATCTCGGGCGCGTTTCTCGATCCTTCGTCGGAGACTAACGTCAACTGGGCCAACAGCGGCACTGGCACTGGCTACATTTCACTGTGGGGCGCGCAGGATTACCTGATTGCTCATTCACGCGGTTCCTGGAACACTGCTGGTTCATGGCTACACGTCGAGATTCCGGCTCGGTTGTATCCTCAACCGCTCGATCCCAACGTCATCATCTTCGTCAACTACGCCGCCGATCAGGTCGATCAGACGAACTACTACAACATGTCGATGATGAGTCCCATTGATGGTGTGACGCGCAGCTGGGAGATGTACATTCGCAATCCGATTGGCGGTCGCTGGAACATCACTCAATTCTCATCGCCGTATACTCTACGAACGTTCACGAACGGTCGATGGAACAACATGTTCTTCAACGTCTTCACCAACAAGTTCATCTTCATGGATGGCATTTTGGGCCTAACGAGCGTGACGACGCAGTACAGCCTTGCGCGTGTTCGAGTACGACGGCTACGATTTACGGTTCCCATCATCCCAACGATGCAACGCATCGGTGACTTGGGAGAATGGCTACACATCCAGGACGGTGTCCTGTGGCCGTGGGATAATGCGCTGCTGCCCTACAGCTTGTTCTTGGGAGGTCAGTGATGACGGTTCACGTTGTTAGAGATTTTTTGACCCTGACCAATGCCGTCGCCCCGACGGCGAACATGTACTACGTGACGCTGTTCTGCACTGGCGTTTTGGGTTTCACTCGTGTTGGTCAAACCAACATGAACATCAACCCGCAGCAGAAAGACACTGTTGCCAACAATCGCGGCGCCAGCATCAACTTGGGCGCGGGCAAGGAGTTCTACGTCAACGTTCCGACGGCATCTTACGTTGTCCCGGCATCATCTGACAACGGCAAGATCTTGGTCCTCAAGAGCCGAAACTTCCCGCGCTCCAATTCAGGTCTCTTCCGAGTCCTCAGCGGCAGCGTTGTAGATAACGCATTCATCATTGAGTATCGTTCGACAGGCGGTAGCTTTCCGCCCATCGAGTCGGGCAGCTTGTCCGGCAGCCTCGACTGGATGTTGTTCGCGGCGGAGTCAAGCTTTGCAACGTCAGAGACGTTCGCCGACAATGGTGGATCTGGTAACTCCTACCAGACACAAGGTTCAGCAACGTATCCCAGGACGATCCTGCGCAGCCCGATGGGCTGGCAGGTCAGAATCTGTGCCGAAAGTGCTGATGATCGGTGGAACATTGGCAGTTGGAACACCGGCAACACATTCTCCGTCGGCATGAGCGGTAACCTGGCAGGCGACTTCCCGACCGGAGGTCCTCACACCCACGGCGGACAATATTGGAATGACAACGAGCAGAACCGTCGCAATGGCCAGCAGGTGGGAATGGATCCGTCGTTGGCAGGTTTCTCAAGCTGGCAAACGGGCCAATGGAGGCTCTACATGTGGGGCGACGACCAGACGGGCTCCGTCGTCGCGTTCAACCGCAATGTCACTATCGGCAGCAACGCAATGTTGTGGTTCGGCATGCCGGAGAACGAACCAACGCCAGTGCCTCCGGACATGGTGCACCGTCTCTTCGTTGTAGGTGACTCTAACCAAGGCGATCCAGGTGGCCCGGTGTGGAACATCGGCACCAAGAATGAGTACTCTTTTTCGGGTCAGGCGTTCGGTGTCAGCGGCCAACCCATTTCGTGCGTCTTTGCGCCCTACGTCATCATCTATGAGAACCAGCTTCCGAAGCAACAGGTCGACTGGGACGATACCATCCTGGCCGCGACCGGCCTGGTACCCGTAGAGTTGATGGCAGGCACCTGGACGACGCAGTACATCCGTAGCACACCTGCGGGTCAGAACATGATCCTCGAGCCCCGACGCATGGGTACCGCTCCCATGGCGCGTTACGGACGCGATAATTTCGGCAACTACACGTTGACGACTGACGTCAACCGTAGTTGGATTCACACGTTCAACGGCGTCTACATGCTGTGGGGCGGCCCACCGGTGCTTCCGTGAGGTGCCATGGCGACAGCCTTTGATCTTTCACCTGGAGTCGTCACAATTCCCAATGAAGACTTCCCAACGTCGGGAAGTTACTCATTCGGCATCGCCAGTTCACAGGACGCCTTCGACTTTTCGGGCTCGTTGAATTTGTTCGTTGACCCCGATGACCAACCTTTCGTCAAGGGCACGTGGGGAGGCTCTGCGTTGACATACGGTGCCCAGGTTGTCTTTACGAGTGACGTAGAGACGGTTCAAACCGGCAGCTGGTTTGGTTCGGATGCGACGTGGGGCGTCAACGGTCCTAACTTTGAGAATCACGACAAGACCCACACAGTGAGCGACCTCTATCCCAACGTGAGCGAAGGCGCCAACGTGGGTGAGTACAACCACTTCCCGATTCCTGAGGAGCCGCCGGAGCCCGCAGAAAAGATCCGTGACGCGACAAGGTTCCAGAAGGCCTACTCGTTCAGCCGACACCAGCCGGTCCGCGTCCGCATCTTCAAGCGGTAGTCGGCCCGGGTCACCCAGGCTGCAGTATATTTGCTGTTGATATGAGCGGCATCCTCGACAACAAGAGCCGGATCATGGACACCATCGTCACCTTGGCGGGGCGTCAACAGATCGCAGACGGAAAGCTGAAGGTCGAGCATGTGTCGTTCACCGACGCGGCAACCTTCTACCAGGCCGACGTCGTGTCAGGTTCATCCGACGCAACGCAGAGGATCTACTTCGAATCATGTCACCTTCCTCAAGATCAGATCACGTTCGAAGCTGATGACTCGGGCCGCCTGAAGCCGTTCCGCAACGGCGACGGCATTCAGGTCAAGGACGGTCAGATCCTGGAGTACTCCTTCAACGCGCTGACGTCTTCCGTCGTCACTGGCTCGAATGAGGGCGTTCGCTTCCTGAGCGGCGACGAGTTTGCGTCGACGGCCGAATCGCTGTTGGCTTCCTCGATCGATAACTTCAACAAGCTCCGCACGATTGCAACGAAGGACAAGGTCTTTGAAGACGACGGTTTCGGAGTGGGTCAGAAGGATATCGAGTTCACGCTGACCAACGACCGACCCATTGCCAATCCGACCCTTCACACGGCCCACATCAATCATCTGGAGAGCCTGTTCAATGACGTCCGTCTGAGCCACATCCAGAACTTCAAGTACCTGCCTCCGATCAACAAGGTCGACGACCTGTCGCTCGACAAGCAGGATCATCGGGCGACCTGGCAACACCACCTCGGCAACTATCGGCCGTGGGGACGTTCGCACATCTACGCCTTGTCGCCGGCTCAGATTGAACACGAGCTGCAGCACTACGCCAACATGCACTTCGTCAAGGTGGTGAACTTTGACCCAACGTCACGGGAGAACAGGCTGTTGGGCCAGTTCTTTGAGGTCCACCACAACGTGATGAAGAAGCTCGACGTCATTGAGTATGGGTCGTACTCCATCGCTAAGGGTCACCGTAAGCACATCTTCTTCGTGGGCAAGGTGCTGACGGACGAGAACGAGACACACACGTTCGTTCACCTCTTCACGTTGGTCTTTGGGTGATCTGGAATGTTCTTCAAATTTGAACGCAGGTACAACCTTCTCACTGTCGAGGACAACTTCGCTCACCTGAAGTCGATCGAGTCCAACGGTGACCTCACGTTTGAGTTCAGCTATCGCGTCTCTCAAAAGGACGTCGTCCAACGTGACGCGATGACCTGCCGCGTCACTGTCATCTCTCGTCACATCACTCGTATTCCCATCCTGGCCACGTCGCACACTGGCAAGATCGACACCAAGCGGTTGATCCATAACGTGCTGACGTTGATGCCACAGGCCAAGGCGGCCGTCAAGCAGCAGCAAGAATTTGTCATCGCCCACAAGATGAGTGACATCTCAGCCCGCATCAACAATGAGGTTGTGGGTCAGCTACGGTCACCGCTGCCCACGAACAGGATCCAGCAGTTGATCAAGCCGGTGCTGAAAATGGTGCCCGCAGGTTCACTGAAGCAGGACAACGTCACCAAGCCTGTCCTCAACATGACGGCCCACGCCACACTCCAGGACCTGACGACGGTGGTGTCAGCTTCACACGCAGCAGTTCCTCAGTACCTGATGCACGACATGATCGTTCGTCAAGGTATCGATCCGACGCACATCTTCAATTTGACTCACCGGACGATTCCGGCCAAGAGCGTGGTGGGCGGACTCTTGCGTCCGAGCCGCGCTTTTGAAGTGGAGCACTCGCCCGCGGTCCGCTTGCTGAACAGCCACATCTTTCACCCCGAGACGCCGCAGCAGCCTCCCACCACCGAGCAAGTCGAAGACAGCGCGCTGGTGCAGGTGTTGACTCACGAGACCGTCGACCACGTTCACGTGCCGGTCGAGGTCATCGTACCCCGAAACCGTCGCTCCCTTGACGGCAAAGACAACAGTCACTTTTTCGTCAAGTTCGAGCTGCTCAACGGTCGCACGGGTCTGGCCATCGACACGATCCTCAAACCGCTTGACATCTCCAGACACATCCAACTGTTCTACACGCCGCGTCGTCCGCCGCGGGTGCAGGTCGCCAAGTCAGAACTGTCGGGCCGCGTCAACCTCGAGATCAAGCAGATCGACCCGGGCGCAACGGCCGTCCAAGTCTTCAAGAAGACGTTCTACCGAGCCGTCACTGACGTTGACGACTATTCGTTGATCGGCACTTACAACCTGCGCAGTGACCAACAGTCTCTGTTGGTTCAGATCGACAAGCCGCAGCACTCACCCGCCATCTACCGCGTGGTGCCCGTGGGTTCACAGGGCAACCTGGGGTTTGAGTTCACCAACATTGTCGTTCGACCCAATCGGTACACGCCGATCAAGGCGCTGTCGTTGACCGCCCAGTCGATCGACGTCGGTGTTCGAGTCGAGGCTCGCAGCATTCCGCAACACGTCGTGGCCATCGAGTTCTTGGCCCGCAACAAGACAACGTTTGAGAGCGACTATCGTAACGTTGGTGAAGACGTTCTGTTGGTCGATGACACCGCCCGCGCCGCCGACCACCTTGTCGTTGTAGACAGGGCGGTGACGCTCAACAACATCTTCGAGTATGCCGCTAGGTTGATCTATCGAGACGGTCACTCGGAACAAGCCGGCAGTGCGATCGTCGAGTTCATTCAGCAGACGCCAGGCAAGGTTGACACTCGAGTTGAAAACGTGCAAGTCAATCACTCATCGATCGACGCCAACGCCGACGGTCAGGTCGACACCAACGTCACCTTCAACATGTCGACCGAGGTCATCGACAACAGCCACGACGTCATCAAGGCGTTGCTGCAGCGACAGGACATCTATGACCTCTTCAAGGATGATGTCCAGCGTGAGCGTGAGTTCTTGAAGAGCCTCATCGCCCACAACGTGCAGCGGGTCGACCTGACGACAGGCCGCCGCGAGGACTTCGGCGTGTTGACTGGCGACTTCTTCGATGACAACGCCCGCCGCAAGAACCTCGCCATCCAACCCCTGCAGCTCGGTCACCGGTACCGTTATGAGGTCACCGCCCTCCTACGTGCCCCCGAGACAATGTTTGAAACGCTGTCCAAGGAGAAGGTGGACTCCGTCACGAAGAAAGTTTTTGCCTTCAATCCGGCCAAGTTCATGCACCCGATTGCCTTGTCACGAGGCGTCCTGGTGACTAGTGCAGGCCTGCGAACTCGCTATGCCAAGGAAGCAATGTCACACGGCGCCATTGGCTCGACCAAGTCGGTTGAGGTGTCGTTCGATGAGGACCTGTGCAGGATCTTGGATCCCGCGGCCTCGCGGTTTGACCGACACCTCAACGTCCTCACCTGGAAGATTCAGGGGTCTATCGATTCCGTCGATCACTTCCTCATCATGAAGGAGGTCAACGGTCACCGCACCTTGATTGGCAAGGCACACTCGGAGTTCCCACACAACAGCTGCCAGTACCTCCACCCTATTTCTCACCGCGACCACGGTCACGTGGTCTACGTCATCACCCCGATCTACAATTCTTACAAGACTGGGGCATCGGCGAAGACCAACGCGGTACTTTTGGATGACGTCTGATGATCAGAACACTCAGAGCCTCAAATAGTTCTTTCATCAAGCTGGGTGCCCTGCAGGTACAGCCGGTCACGACCACCTTGTCACAGGCGGCGAAGCAGCTGTCGACCAAGATTGCGGCCGTGACAGCTCCTGCCCCCGTCCCAGCCTATCAGGCGCCGCTGCCGATCAGGACGCTGATTGCACAGCCCATTCGCGCGCTCGCACAGTCAGTGCCCATCCACGTCAACCTGCCCCTGAAGCAGCTTGACCCAGGGCTTCACAAGTTGGTTGCGCCTTCGTTGCACACCATCGCTACGCACCTGACGACGAACCCACACTTCGTCCTGCCGGCGTTCCACACCCAATTCAACGTCATCCTCCCTCCGTACAAGCTGCACCTTGAGCCGACTCACGCTCGGGACAGTCACCACACCGATGAGCTGGTGGTGTCTCCCAAGAAGTTCGAGCCCTATGAGCAGCTGACAGGCATCTCACACGAGCGGCCCGAGGTGGTGATGATGACCCAATTTTTGCCGCTGTTCGTGAAGGACGTGAGCCACTCCCAACCTCACTTCATCCACCTCGTGGAGAACAGCGGCATCTACCCTTACATGACGGACGCGGGTCGGTTCATCGATACCCACCTGCAGGCGCGCCAACTGCGCCACGTCAACATGGTCCAGATGACCCGGGCACTGCGTAGTCGTTACTACCACATGTCCAAGATGTTCCAGGACAAACACCGGACCTTCACTAAGGCGATCAGCGATCTACACGAGACGTCATCGTTCTTGCTGCAGCTTGTCAAAGGTCTTGATCGGTTGAAGGCACAGCTCGACCTGAAAGATGACCTGCACATCATTGACCTGAGGAACGTCATCCACGGTTACATCTACAACTACACGGCGTACCGGAACGCCGGCATGTTCAACTCGCTCTACGACTACGGTCGACTGTACCTGCCGCCGGCGTATTCTGTCCAGGATTCGCTGGTGGCTTTGGGCTTCACGTCCAACAACGTTCGTCACAACTTTTCATCGACCAAGGTCTGGCTGCAGCTGCTCCTGGAGATGAAGGACATCCTGCGTTGGCAGTCGATGGCTTTCTTGGATCAGGACCCGGTGCAGCAGCGCAACGATAACAACGCCGCCACGCTCCTCAAGAAGAACACCAAGCACTTCACGCTGCGGGAGTCTCTGCCTGACCTGCCCAACGTGTCGGAGCTCAGCAAGATTGTGCCCACTCAGGTGCCGGCCGCCGTCAGCACTCTTGATGCTGCATTCCGCAGCCTGTACGAAGACGTCCACTTCAAGACCGACGAGGCTCGTATTGCTGCCTTGTTCAACTTGGTGTCGAAGGAGTTCCGCTATTCCATCGGTCTCTTCAACAAGAACGTGCAGGCAACGTTGAGGAACCACTACGGTTACCGCCAGCAGGACACCGCTAACGTGGGCTTGTGGGACAGTGTCATCGGAGAGTTCGGCAACAACATCAGTGATGTGCCCGCCGTCGAGGATGCCTCGTTGACTCAGCTGGCACAGAAGCAGGTCGGTAACGTCGCCGTTCTGACGTTTGAGTCGAAGTACGTGGTCGGCGACACGGGTACGTTGACACCCGGCGGTGATTACTACGTCAATCAGGTTCTGAAAACAGACGGCACGACCTTCGACGTCTCAAGGCTGCAGACTTTGAAGGACCGCCTCGAAAAGTCACACCAGCAGTTCGCTGTCCTCGTCAACGGTCTCAACATGTTGAGCCAGCGGACGTACGATCCGAACGACAAGACGATCACCAGCTACAACCAGCTGTTGGCGAATCCGATCGACTTGCTCAATCGCGTGGCGCAACAGTTGGTCGATCGTCACTCAGGCAATACGCTGCAGGCGGCGTTGACTGACAACCTGGGTGCTGTTTTTACCGAAGCCAACAAGAACAGCGTCATCAAATCGATTCTTTTCGCTTTCACGTTGACTCGTCTGTCACGTTCCTATCTGAAGACGGTTCCATTCTTCCACGCCCCTCTGTCGAACGACAACACGCCAACGACTGACGCTTTGATCGAGCGTTTGCTGGTGGAGTTGAGGAAGTCCTCGCCACAGACGTCGGCGGCCTTGCAGTTGTTGCGTTACGCTCCGAAGCAGAGCTCAGTGCTCAGCATCTTCGGCACCGGCAACAGCGTCGCCGCGACGGGCAGTTCCATCACCATTACGCAGGACACCATCCGGTCGTCGATGAAAGGTGGCACCGCCTTGACGCGGTTCGTCGAGCAGACGATGGGCCAGGTTTTGGCCGCCTTCCGCTACAACAGCGAAGCGTTGTCGGGCGACCACACGCGCTATGGCGGCTACATTGACACCCTGGTGTTGATGGTTGCGTTCGATGCGATCGTCGCCATGATTGCCAAGTACAACAATCAGCACATTATCGCGGCCCACACCGGCATCACCCGTTACAACCAAGGCATCACGTCGTTCACCGTGTCCAGGACGCGGGTCAACCAGCGCAATTCGTTGAATGACCTGACGGTCCGCGTTGACCGTGAAGTGACGTTGACCCAGCGGTTGGTGTACACCGTCTTCAACACGCTGTCCAAGTTGACCGGAGCCATCACTGGTTACATCAACTACCTGAAGAGCCCGCCGGCGATCACCGCCTTGCGGCGCATTACCAAGATCGTTGCGCCACCAAATCCGGGTGTTGATTCTGACGGCGACGGCATTCCCGACGGCCTCGAAACGCTGCACATGTTGATGACAGAGCAGCAGATCTCGATGTTGGCAACTACGGTCGAAGATCTGAGGACCGCGCTCAATGAGTCAGGCGCAATCTACGGTACCGGAGACGAAGATGGCGACGGTGACTTTGACATCGATGATGAGATCAAGGACCTCGACCATGCATTGGTGACTCCCAAGCTGCGCAATGCGTTGTACGGTCTCCTGGGTCACGAACAGTATGCCTCTCGGAAGGGTTACAACAAGAAGATCTTGACGGTCGGCATCCCGCAGGGCTTCACCTCCAGGCTTCACCAGCAGGTCAACATCTCGCACTTGAAGAAGACGTCGTTCGTCAACAAGCAGAACGACATCGTCTCGGTGGTGGTCTACAAGGTCGACCTAGAGAATCACGACATCATCTACAAGCCCAAGCGCTTCCTGTTTGAGATGTCGCGCTTTCCCGTCCGCGATCAACAGCGCCTGTTGTCATTGCCGGAGCGCCCGACGATCAACGACATCATCAACTCCATTCCGACGCGCGACTTTGGTGGCAGTGTCACTTCAGGCTACGATCCGGTCTACGGTAACCTCGGCGGCAAGCAGGTGACGAAGGGTTCCAAGTCTGCGTTCTCGGATGAGTCATACTCCTTCCTGACGCAGCCACAACAGCACGAACTGTTGGAGAATCACATCACCAGCTACCTGCTTGAGGTCTACCTGAAGTTGTTGACCGGCCTCAGCGTCGCCGATTACCACTTCGACATGGTCGAACCTCCTCACCACGTTGACCTTGACTTCGTCAATGAGCTGATGAATCACCGGGCACACCACGTAGTGACGACGGTCGGCGCCAACACAGTGTCGCCTTCGCACACCCACCCGCCTACGGGAGGTGTTCTGTTTTCTCACACGTCACCGCAACGCACTGGCTTCGTGAAGGGCGCGAGCACCCAATCAGGTCAGCAGCCTCACCTATCAAACCCCTCAGGAACGCCAGGTCAGGTCTCTCACGCAGCCCAGGCTCAATCCGCACTGCCGCTTGCGTCACACACCACGCCGATTGAACAGCAGCGTGTGACTACCAACATTGCCACGACCCTGGCTGATGTGTCCCACCGTCACGTGCCGCTGTTGTTGCACGACATGCAGACGGTTCACCACTTGGCTCAAGCAGTGACGCCACAGAGCGATCCTCTGGCGGTGTCGAAGCGCTTGCTGCAGCCTAAGCAGTTCGACCGCGTGTTCAACGTCATCGTTGATCCGGATGAGTTCGAGATTGACTACGACAAGACGTCACGTACGATCCACGGTCGTCAAGCGTTGGATCAGATGATCCAAAAGGGTGACATCATTCCCGAAAATGAGAATCACTTCTTTGCAGCGTCGGCCAAGCGAGCCGCTCACCTCGACCTGCAGGCTCACGCCCCCATGGGTCGACCCTTCGCTCAGTCACGGGCCGCGGTCAACAGCCCGCTGTTTCGATTCCGGGACCGCGACAAGAATGAAGGCGACCTCACGTTCGAGAAGTACTTTGTGGTGGTAGAGACGTTTGGGGAAGACGAAGTATGAGCCATTCGCTACCGTCGCGTGAAGTGTATGCGGTCGATGTACCGGAAGTCAAGAACTTTCACGGTGAGTTCCACTACAACTTCTTCGTTCCCGACGAGAGCGTGTCGGAGACCGGTGGCGTGCCGTCTCAGATCCTCGAACGCCCGGCCGGCGAGGTCGACGCCTCGTTCATCCAGTACTCAGTCACTCGTGCCCCTCGCTTCGTTCGGTTCACGTTCAGCTTGCCTCGCCTGGTCGATCCTGGCAAGCGAGTCACGGATCACCATGCTCGAAACCTCGTCTTTGACTCAGGCGCTCAGAACGGTTCGCTGATTCATGACAACCTGGACAAGGTCATCACCGAAGATCACTTTGCTTCGGACGACTATGTCGCCGTCAACTTTCACGACGGCGAACTCGATGACAAGATTCACTACCTCGTGTCGAGTTCCTACGAACAGCACACGATGGATCACCCCACCGACCATCATGTAGGTCACTACAAGGCGGCGACGCGCTTTCACGCGGTGTTGCCCAAGCACATCAAGCCGCACTTCGTCTTCAGGCACATGACCCACCCGACGCGGGCGACGGGCACGAGATTCTTTACGAAGGGTAACCAACGCATCTTCAATCAGTACTTTCGTCGGCTGCACCGCGTCTTGGTCAATGCTCAGATCAACGGCAAGCTGTTCCATGACATCACCAACCGGTCGATCAAGGACCCGAACTTTCCATTCGCGGCCGACATGGAAAACATGCACGCCTACACCAAGAAGGTGCAGCACAAGGTCCAACACCGCTTCAACAACACGGTCCATGAGCGAGACTTCAAGACATTTGTTCCGTTCATTGACGTGACCGTCCGTCGAACGACGCACCACCACGACCAGCGCGGCGCCGAAATCGTGGGCTACATCATCGACAAGGCCGAGATCAATCCTGACGGTTCAACTCGTGCGCTGCCGCCTGTCATTGTCGACAATCCCAAAACTCACCTGACGGCTGACTACCACGTCAAGTACGGTCACCGCTACGTCTACAGCATCCGCACTGTTGCTCAGTTCAAGATGCCGGCGATCGATGATGACACGGGCGACGTAGCGATGCTCAAGATCCTGGTCAGCTCCAAGCCATCGACCAAGATCTATGTCCAGTGCATTGAGGCCGTCGCCCCACCCGCACCGTCTGACCTGAACTTCACCTGGAACTACGAGCGCATCAATCCCACGACGGCGGACCACGATCCGATCACGGGACGACCTGAAGAGGGGACGGGCGAGCCGGGCAGCTTGTTGGTCCACTGGACGTTCCCACCCAACTCACAGCGCGACATCAAGAAGTTTCAGGTGTTCCGTCGCCGTGACACCAACCACCCGTTTGAGCTCATCAAGATGTACGACTTTGACGACTCGGTCGTCAAGTACCCCAACGCTGAGCAACCTCACCCGGCTCTGGTCGAGCACCTGCGTTCACCTTGCACGTTCTTCTATGATGATGAGTTTGTGGGGGCCAAACACCACAATGAAGCTCACTCGGTGATCTACGCCATCGCGGCCATCGATGCCCACGGATTCACCTCCAGTTTTTCTGCACAGTTTGCAGTGTGGTTCGACCCTTTCAAGAATCAGCTACAGAAAAAGCTGATCTCTCACGCAGGGGCACCCAAGCCGTACCCGAACTTGTACCTGGAGGCTGACACCTTCGTTGATACGATTCGGGTCGCTGGTCCCAACGCCAAGACGATGCGAGTGTACTTCAACCCTGAGTACTACCACCTCTACGACGACAACGGTCGCCTGATTCGAGTGTTGGCCACGAAGCAGACGGGCGGACAGTACAAGCTGCAGTTCATCAACCTCGACAATCAGAAGTCAGCGGTCATCAACATCAACATCAACGATCGCATTCGAGCTGCTTCCAAGACGATCAAGTTCCCAGACATCAGGTTTGGCAACCGGAGAAAGCGCCCCCAGATCAAACTGCCAGGGTGATTATGTTTACTCGTGATGCGAGGACAGTAGGATAAGACGAGATGAAAGGGAGCCGCCGATTTGAGTACGTCGCCTTTTGGGGCGAGGTGGCCTGGGTCGCTGGGACGACCGACTACAACTGTGTCGCTCAGGGTCAGACTCTGGCACGCGCAGTTGAGAACCTTGAGTACTCACTCCGTGTCGATGCACAGTTTGCCTTGAATGAAGGAAAAGCACCTTTCACCATCGACTACGACGGCAAGCTGCCGTTGGATGAATTCAAGGATCCGCGCGGCGCGCAGTTCGTGCCGTACGACAAGCTCGCCGCCAAGAAAGGCGTGCGATATCGTGGACGACTGACGGTTGAGTGGGGCGAAGCCGAGGTCAGGCTCCTCCGAGAGCAGGCCAAGCAGAGGCAGCGATGAACCCGAGCGTCGACACCAGGAAGAAGACCGTAGCAGCGCAATACGTAGGGAACAGGGCACATGGGCTTTCTTGACCACTCGACGAACAATCTGATTCTGGACGCAGTCCTCACTGACGTCGGGCGCCAATTCTTGGCCCGCAACGACGGCAGTTTCTCCATCCACAAGTTCGCCTTGGGCGACGATGAGGTCAACTACGGCATCATTGCCAAGTACGGCCGCACGGTGGGCAAGGAGAAGATCGAGAAGAACACGCCCATCCTGGAGGCGTTGACCAACCAGACGCACTCGCAAAAGTACAAGCTGGTCAGCGTGTCAAACCCCAATCTGCTGCGCCTGCCCACTCTTTCACTGTCCGGTGACTCTAACGTCGACGCAACCAACAGCATCATCACCCTAGGCCGCAATGCCCAGAAGACAGCGTCGGCCACCATCGAGCAGACCATCAAGAACGAGACGACGATCGACGTCGAGCTCAGGGACCAGACCTTCATCATCGAGGTACCCAACCTGTTCCTGCAGATCCTGCAGAACACGCCCGAGAACATCGACGGCCAACAGCGCGCTACCTACATCCTGACCCGGTCGCCGGCTGAAAACAGCTTCGGCGGCAGCTCGGTGCAATTCACCCTGTCCGTCAAGAGCTTGACGGATGCGCTGTTCACTGTCTACGGCACCACGGCCAACAAGGCCAGGATCAAGGCCTTCGTCAAGGTGACAGGCGTCCAGTCCGGCGCGGTGAAGGACATCGCCATCATCATTGACAAGAACCTGTGATCCACGGAGCGAACTGAACCATGGCAATCTTCAAGGAGATCCTACCGAGCGACATCAAGACGGCTCGTTCGTTCCTGAACCAGCTGATTGACGTCCTCCAAGAGGACATCAGCGGTTCGGTGTCGCGCCGCAAGTACCAAGTCTTCGTCACCGGTGGCGTCGGACCTGGCGTCACCAGCTCATTGTTCCAGACCATCTACGACCAGGACTTCACGTTGCAGACCGCCAACCCGGTCCTCGACATGACGATCGGTCTGTTCCCCAACGGTTCGACGGTATCAACGTCCAAAACCGGTACCGACGCGGCTGGCAAGGAACTGTTCCCATCATCGTCACTGATGATGCGTGAGAAGATGGACATCTACCGTCAGTTTGCCCAGGGTCTCTTGGGTGACTCAACGCAGGCCTTCACTGCACCATTCGACTCGTCCAACGTCGCCGACCAGGTTGACGCTGCGCTGTTCATCGCTTTCAAGCGCCTGTTTGCCCGAGACCAGATCAAGAGGGAGACCTTCGCTATGAAGTTCTTCCAGACGGCGTCGTTCACGGGACCCAACACCACGATCCCGGCCGAGACGTTCCCGTCACAGCCCAACCTGTTCATCACCACGACGTCAGGTTCGGCCATCTACACTGACATCGGTGCAGCCACCAACAAGCTGACGACCTTCGGTGGTCAGGTCGGCAACATCGTCGACTCAGCCAACACCAACCGCAACGTCGGCCTGATGTTCTACGACCGCGGCATTGCGGTCTTCGACCTCACCAAGATCACGTCGGCCTCACAGTACATGTCGGGTACCATCGACGCGATGCACCCGCTCGGTCGCATCACCTTGGGCTCGTCGGGCACTCAGACACAGTTCTTGTCGAAGTTCATTCCGGACTTCGTGGTATCGGCCAGCATCGACAACATCGTCGACCACATCTCAAGTGCTCGATTCGGTTCAGGTTCGAACACGGCCATCACCTTCCAGAACGTCACCAACATCAACAGCACGTTGATCTTCTGCCGCGCAGCGGCGGACGAGTTCAACTACTCGTCAAATCCGACATTCATCGATACCGATGACAGAATCGTCGTCATCGACATCGGCCAGGAGGACACGCAACAGTCGTTCACCTTCCCGACCTCGGTCGGCCTGTACGATGCCAATGACAACCTGCTGGCGGTGGCCAAACTGTCACGGCCCGTCGAGAAGAGCCCTGAACGAGACTTGACGTTCCGCGTCCGACTCGACTTCTGATGCACGCCGGCAGCCCCGTCTTCAGCGGGGTATAGTTACGTGGAGTAGCCGGCATGAGCATCTACAAGGTCAACAGAGGGGACGTCGAGAGCTTCTCGGTCGTCACCCACCCGATCCGACACTACGTGTCGAGTTCTACGCAGGGTGTGACCGGCTCAGTTCACGTCTTCGCTCGCCGGTCAGACATCGAGAAGGAGATGACGCCGCTGTCCTCCTTCCAGGAGGCAACGCACGGCGATGCGGACCTCGCATCATCCCTGCGGTCAGTGCAGCAGGCAGGCAAAATGGCACGGCTGGTGCCGTCCAGCAACCTGTCGGGCACCCTGAACCGGATGCTCGACGAGTACCTGGACAAGGTGACGCTGCAGCAGGCCTCTGCTCGAAAGCAGAAGGCCCTTGACGTCATTCGCTTCACACCATCGGTGTCCTTCACGTCGAATACGCTGCGTAAGGCATTCGTCAAGGATGTACTGAATCGGTACTACCGCACTGCGTACCCGTCAGCCCACTGGGCGTACTCGAACTACCACTCGCTCAACTTCTTCACCTCTTCGACGGTTCCGACGTCGTCGGTGCTGTTGTATCCCAACATCGAAGGTGGACCGGTCCACGAGAACTACGTCAGCGGCGTTTACGTACCGAGCGGCTCCTTCAGCTTCGACTTTTACGTCAATCCCCGGTATCAGACCGACAATCCCAACGGGTCGTTCAAGGCGGGTACGCTGCTGCACCTGTCGTCGACGTTCGCGGTATCGTTGGTCACGGGGTCTCGTAAGGATGAGAACGGCAGGCCGGTAGGCTTCCGCATCCAATTGCAGCTGAGCCATAGCGCTGACATCCCGCCGTCGCAACTGCTGGCGGTCGGCAATCAAGCGACGGCAGCGTCGGGCTGGGGAAGGTCGAACCTTGTCTTCCTGTCAGATGACAACTCGCTGCTGTGGAACAGGTGGCAACACGTCGTCATTCGATGGGGTACCAACCTCATCAACCAGGGCACCGGTTCGTTCAACATCGATGGCACCGACAAGGGCACTTTCGTCGTGCCGTCATCGACCATCGCGCCGCTATCATTCATCGCGGGCGGCAACTCTGAGCCCGACGTCCTGTGTGTGGGCAACTACTTCGAGGGACTCAACAATGGCACCGGGTCGATGTCGTACTTCTTTGCGGCAGACCCGGCACTGCGTGATGGCCTACAGCAGCTCGAGGCTGACGTTGCGATCGAGACGCCGAATCGGTTCGCTTTCAACCACCCGTTCAAGGGTGAGGTCCATGACGTAGCGATCAAGCGCTTCTACATGGGCGACCTGGACATCTCCACGTCGGCGTCAGTTGGTCCTAAGGCAATCGGACCTAGCGATGAGATCGCCTTCTACTTGCCGCCGTTCTTCGTTGAGGAGTCGCCCTTCAGGCAGTTCGTCGGCCTCGACGGAGGCATCCTCCAGACGCCGTTCTTTGAAGTCGATGGTACCACCAACGATCCTTTCAACGTCGCCTTGTCGTTTGGTGTTGCTGGTCACTACATCAACATCGAGAACTTCCTGCGAGACTTTGCGAGCGATGTCTTCCCGCGGGTTCACCACATGACGGGCGTGACCATCAAGACGACCACCGACGTCGCCCGGCCAGCCAATGACTTTCTGTACGATCAGCCTTACGTCCGCCGGCGCAATCTGTTGATCATGCCGTGTGATGACGGACTGTTCGTTCCGTCGTTCGAACTGCTGGCGTCGGAGAGCAGGAGGACGACGGCTGTCGACGACCTAGGTGTTGAGGAATTGAGCTTCATTCACCTCGACAACATCGTGTCCACGGCGTCATTGTTGTTCCACACTGACTTTGGAGGAGACTCATCCTTCATCGACCAGACGGTGGGCGTTAGCCCGGAGACTCCTGGCAAGGCGCCCGGCCCGGCGTACCTCAACTACATGTCGAACGTCGACAAGGCCGTTGCTTCGGGCACCTTTGACCCAGGCATTCAGGACGGCGCTCCGCTGACGATTTTCCAGCGGACCCGTGACCCGTCGTCAAATCAGGTCACCTTCTTTGACATCAGCAACTTGTTCTATGGCAAGCGGATCCTGCCCGGCACCTTCGTCATCAGCGATCCGAGCCTCAGCGGTTCTGGTGGCGCGATCAGCCTGACGTTGAAGGATGATGGCTTGGGCAACATCTACCGAGCCGACTGCCTGACCAGCGCTAGCACCTGGAACAGCGTGGGCAACATCTACTACGACGAAGGCCTCGTCGTCATCAAGAGCCCGCACCTCTACTTCTTCGGCAAGGAAGGCTACGAGATCAGCTTCCGAGGCGAGCAGCGGGTCCACGTGATGAAGATTGACGTCACTGCCCCATCGAACCAACTCAACTCGTCGTCCAACCCCAACTACAAGAACGTCCCGCCGTCGACCTTCCCGAATGACCCAGACAAGGAGTTCGTCTACATCACCGGCATCAACCTGCACGACGACAACCTCAACGTCATCATGAAGACGCAGTTGGCGCAACCCATCATCAAACGGACGGGTGATCGAATCGCCTTCCACATCAAGGTAGACTTCTGATGAAAGCCCGACTCAAGTTCAACAACAAGCCGTACTTCAACTACCCACCCGACAAGCTGGTGTGTCCCGGCAAGCTGGTCGGTCGTGGCGAGGGTCGGCAGCTGTGGACGATGATCTTCACGGTGTCGAAGCAGATCAGCACGCTGGTCTATGAGGGCGACTTGACGTGGTTGGCGGCGCCCAGTGAGCAGGACTTTGGCAAGGGCGTCAGGTTCCAACTCATCGCCGAGCCACGCCGCAAGGGTCAGCCGCTCGACAGTCGCAGGCGCGACAATGTAACGCAGGAACAGCGCAGCAAGTTTCCAGCTCGCTCTCTACCTGATCCTGACGCTCCTGTCGCTGAAGAGCCTAAGGAACCCAAGGAAGACAAGAAAAAGGGTCCCATCGGCGGAGGTAAGCGAGGGGCTCACGCTGCGGGCGGTCCCCCAGCAGATCCTGGTGGGGGTAGTCCACCTGACGATCCAGGAGGCGATCACGGTGGAGGTCCTCCTCCACACCCAGGTCCGCCCGATGATCGTCCGCAGCCCAATCCCAAGATTCCTCACCCGACGCCCGACCTGTACACTGCGGATCCACGCGTCTCGGGAGTGTTCGCTGAAGGAGTGTTGCTTGGCCCGTAAGAAACGGCGCAAGCGCAAGGGACACTACCACACCGGCGTCCACGTATCCGTCAAGGGTGGTGAGTGTAAGTACCGCAGTGGGTGGGAACTGAAGTACATGGAGCACATGGACTCTGATGACAAGGTCCTGCGCTTTGAGTACGAACAGGTCAAGATCCCATACATCAGCAACGTGCGAACCGGCAAGATCCGGCACTACTACCCGGACTTCCTGGTCACCTACGTCGACGGTACCCAGAAGTTGGTGGAGATCAAGCCCAAGAAGCGCCTGGACCAGGCCAAGGTGACCAAGAAGCTGAAGGCGGCAGAGGTATGGTGTAGGGAACACGGTGTGACCCTGGCCGTGCTGACAGAGATTGAGCTTAGGCTATTGGGGCTGCTCAAATAAGCGTTTTCTGGGGCACACCGTGGGATACGTATGCCGGTGAAGCTCCTGCGCGAGTATGTCCGGGAAGTCGTTGAATCATCGACGACGTTCAGCCTGGAAGAGTTCAAGACCTCCCCGGATCCCGAGGGCTACTTGGCGTCCCACGCGACGGAGCTGGGTTCGGGCGTCGGCCGCACCGTCTACGACATCGGCGGTGATCAGGTCATCAAGTGGGCCCGCAACAAGAATGGCGTCCGACAGAACAAGCGCGAGTCGATGATCACGCAGTGTGCTGCCGAGGGCGCACCCATCGTGCCGGTCAACCAGGCTGCCCCCAATCACGCGTGGGTCATCGTTCCCAAGGTCGAACACGTCACGGGCAGTGCTTTGGACCGCATCATCAAGATGGTGACGGGTTTGAAGAACACTGAAGAGCTGATCTACGTGGTGGAGGCTGGGTCGAAGAACGATCCCGATTGGGCTGATGCACTGCCCACCCACCAGAAGCTCTATAAGACGAACGACTGGTATAGGGCGCTGTTCGACACCGTGGTGTCGTGCAAGCTGATCCCAACTGAGCTCCATGCTGACAACTGGGGTCTGGATGAGAACGCAGACCTGGTCCTGATTGACCCGGGCATGTAACCGTTTACGAGCGATGTCGAGAGCCAACAATTCGGCATGACCGAACTGATCCTGGGCCTTGACGTCTCAACGTCAAACACAGGCGTGGTCTTCCTTGACACCGCGGGAACGATTGTCACGTTGGATCACATCGACTTCAAGGGGTGCGAGACCTTCTGGGAGAAATGTGACCGACTGCGTGAACGCTTCCAGGAATTCAAGGTCAAGCACCCGAAGCTAGTCGGGTTCTACATCGAAGAGCCGATGAAGAGGTTCGCCGCAGGTTTTTCCAGCGCCGAAGTCATCAGTACTCTGCAGCGTTTCAACGGCATCGCTTGCTTCTTGGCTCGGGAAACCTGGGGCCTCGATCCGACGTACATCAACGTGTCTTCAGCGCGAAAGTTGGCCGGCATCAAGGTGACGACCAAGGCGAAGGCCGGCGGCCGTGACGTCAAGACGCAGGTCTTTGATCACATGGCAGCGACTGACTTGTCTCACGTCAAGTGGCCCCTGAAACAGCGGAGCCCCAACATCGTCGATTGGGCCAAGGATGTGACCGATGCCTACGTCATCGCCAAGGCCGGAGCGGTGCTGAACACGCAACCACGTGTAGCGTAAGTTTGGCGGGTGATCGCCACCCTCACCGACAAGATTCGCTTCATTGAAAGCGTCTTCGGATCGGGGAAGCTGGCGCGAAATAGCAAGAACTTCGACGTCAGGTGTCCCATCTGTGCGCCCAAGGACCCGACGAAGAAGAAGCTCGCCATCCTGTTGGAAGACGATCGGTGTCACTGTTGGACGTGCGGCTACAAGTCGGCATCGCTAGCGCCGTTGATCCGGAAGTACGCAGGCCTGGAGAAGCTGGCGGAGTACCGCGACAAGTTCATGAGCGAGGCGCAGAAGGCTTGGAAAAGCCGCTGCCTCGTCATCGACGCCGACGAACTACAGCAGCTCACGCTTCCCAAAGACTTTCGATTGTTGGCCGTTGCCAGTGGTTCCGACCCAGACGTCAGGGCGATGAAGCGCTACCTGACCGAGCGAGGCGTGTCTGAACGTGACTTGTGGTACTTCAAGTTGGGCTACTCCAGTGAATTCAGGTGGCAACGTCGCATCATCGTGCCATCGTTTGACGCTCAAGGCAAACTGAACTACTACGTGGGTCGGACCATCGACAAGAACCGAAAGCCGAAGTACGACAATCCGGACGTTGACAAGTTGCCCGTCATCTTTAACGAGCTCAACGTAGACTGGACCCAACGCCTGGTCTTGTGTGAAGGCGCGTTCGACATGTTCAAGTGTGGGGACAACGCGGTACCGCTGTTGGGCTCGGACCTCAACGAGGAGTCAGCGCTGTTCAATTCCATCCTGGTACACTCGACGCCGATTGCCATGGCGCTCGACGCTGACATGTGGATGACCAAGACTCCGAAGATCGCCAAGAAGCTGGCAGAGTATGACATCGACGTCCGGCTGGTGGACACTCGCCCCTTCAGCGACCCAGGCCAGGCAACGAAGGTTCAGTTCAAAGAGGCCCTAGAAGCCGCCAGAGAGTTCACGTGGAGAGATGCTCTGTTCACCAAGTTGGACGGTGTCTCTCGGATGTCTCTGAGGTTCTGAGCGATACTTATCTGCCATGAAGAAGCGCCCGACTATCTCCGAGGCTCGTGTTCGGCAGATCATCTATGAAGAGCTTGTCAGGCACTACCTGATCCAGGAAGGCCTCTGGGACGACGTCAAGAGCGGCGTCAAGCGACTGTCCTCCTACGTCAGCAAGCAGTTCAAGTCGGTCGCGGCAGCCTGGGCCAAGCTGATCACTGATCGGGTGGGCAAGCTGCAGGAGATTCCTGAAGACGCGAAGAAGATCTTTGGAGTCTTGAAGCAAGCGATGCAGCAGACGGGCGAGACCTTCCAGATGGATGAGACGCTGAAGGCCGCCAAAGAACTGGGCAAGCTGGGCTCTGAGGGCGCGCTTGCAGCGGTGGAGGCAGACCTCGAGGGTCCTGTCAAGGAGAAGGCTCGAGCAGCTACGGTCAAGGGCGAAGGAGTCTACTTGCCGTCTGTCTACGCAGTCTTGGCCGAAAAGAAGTACGTTTCAGGCGCTCCGTCGGAGCAGCTGAACGAGGACTTCGGCGTCACTGCCGCTTTGGGCATTGGCCTGGCGGTGATGGGTGGCCTGCCGATGCTGTTCAAGGGCCTGCACAAGTTGGCCGGTGTCCTCGGCGCCGAGAAGGCTGCTGAGATGTTTGAGAAGGCGGAACACGTCACTCACCACTTTGAACAGAAGACGATTGATTTCGTCATGCCCGACAAGTTGGCACACGCGGTCTACATGGGCCTGTGGAAGATGGGCATCAAGTTGACCAAGGGCGATGAGCCGTACAACGAGATCGAAATCAAGGCTGAAAAGGACGGCGTTGACGCGCTGAAGAAGGCGAAGGGCCTCGTCTACAAGGTCCTCCTGATCTACTTTGCTTTCAATGGCATCTCTGGTGTTCTGAAGGCGGGTGCATCTCTTCTGGGCTTCGTCGAAGGCGCAGCAACCAGCGTCAAGGGCGTTGAGCTGGCCAAGGGTGCCGTGGAACTGTCGAAGTTGGTGCGAGCCGGCACGGGCGGCATGGCAGTCTAGTTTTGAACAGCCCCTTCGCTGTGCAGTACACTCTGATCTGTACTGCATGCTTAGGATTGCCCACATTGCGGACATTCACTGGCGTGGGCTGTCCCGCCACGAGGAGTACCGACAGGTCTTTGAGGAATTCGCCAAACAGGTGAAGGCCCGAGGTGCTGATCACATCTTCGTCGGCGGCGACATCTTCCACACCAAGACAACAGGCCTCTCACCTGAGTACATCGAGCAGATGAGTTGGTGGTTGGAGACGCTTGCGTCAGCGGCTGAAGTGCACCTGACGTTGGGCAACCACGACGGCAACCTCGTCAACCTGACGCGCCAAGATGCAGTGACACCCATCGTCAAGGCGCTGCAGAATCCGAAGATTCACCTCTACAAGCGCAGCGGTACGTATCCCTTCGCACCGGGCTACAACTGGTGCATCTTCAGCCTCTTCGATGAGGAGGGATGGAAGAACGTGCACCCCGTCAAGGGTGAGGTCAACATCGCCTGTTACCACGGTCCCGTCTGGGGTGCAAAGACAGAGTCGGACTGGCTGATTGAGGACGGCATCACCGTTGACTTCTTCAAGGACTATGACTTCTGTCTGCTGGGCGACATCCACCGCGCCCAGTTTCTGGGCTATCGAGATGTTGAACTCATCATCGATGAAGAGGAGCTTTCAAAGCACCCCAACGCAGAGGTGCTTGAAGTGTTGACGTAGTATGGCGAAGCTCCGAATCAAAACCAAGAAGCCGTGGATCGGCTATCCGGGCTCGACGCTGCAGCAAAACTATGCTGAGGAGTTGACGCATGGGTACCTGTACTGGGAGATTCAGGACCGCGACAACTTCGACGTCAAGTTCTGTGAGCTGCCCAATCCGAAGCCTTACGTCACCATCGACTGGACGGGCGATGTCGCAGGCACAGTTGCCTCAGCGCGAGCCTACCCATTGGGCACCCGCTTCCGTGTCTACAATCACGATCTGTTGCCTCAGAAGGATGCGCTGGCCCTCGCTTCCAGCCTGCGTCAGGAGCTGCTGGCGACTGAGGTCACCTTCAAGACTGACGACCAGGTAGCTCGCAACGTCATCAACACAGGTGGCGTCTCCATCGTGAAGGAGGACCTTCGCAGCGTCGATGCGTTGGTTCGGCTGCTCCGTGAGTTTTACGGTGAAGGCTCGAACCTCGAGGAGGAAGACTGGACCGTCATTCACGACCTGGTCAAAGGCTACCTTGCTGTTGCCGCGGGGAGCGAAGAGATCGTTCGAAACACCAAGTGGTCGCTGCGGCACCTGCAATTTGACAACATGTTCGCCTATGGCGAAGGCAACGTCATCAACTTTGACGCCATGAACGGCGTCTTGGGCATCTTCGGTCCCAACCGTGCCGGCAAGTCATCGATCCCCGGCACCATCATGTACTCGCTGTTCAACAGCACTGACCGCGGCTCAATCAAGAACCTCCACGTCATCAACGCCAGGAAGCCGTACGGCTACTCGAAGGCCATCATCAACGTTGACGGCATCGACTACGTCATCGAGCGGCAGACCGTCAAGAACGAGAACAAGAAGGGCCACGTCAACGCCAGCACCCACCTCAATGTCTTCAAGATCAACGAGTCGGGTGAGGCTGAGGACCTGGCAGGTGAGGACCGCAAGGACACTGAAAAGGTCGTCCGCAAGCTGATCGGCAATCCGGAAGACTTCCTGTTGACGTCGTTGTCAGCTCAGGATGAGGTGAAGATGTTCATCTCGCAGGGTTCAACCAAGCGCCGGCAGGTGGTGTCACGGTTCCTCGATCTCGACATCTGTGACCGCATCTATTCGCTGGCCAACAACGATGTCAATGCGACCAAGGTGTTGCTCCGGGCCTTGCCCGATCGTGATTGGAAGAAGCTCGACGAGCAGTGCACCGCCCGGCTCGCTGAGTGCGATCGCTTGATTGAGGAAAAGGACGAACAGCTCGTCGACTTTCAGGACAAGTTGGAGCAGCTTCGCCGCCGCCTCGCAGGTCACCAGGACTTCACCCCGGTGACCAAGGCGCAGGTCGATGGTCAGCGGTCGCGTGTGGCCTCACTGACTCGTCAGGTCGATGACCTGCGGGGACAGATCGATCAAGGTAAGGAAGAGATCACCAAGAACGAGGAGAAGTCGCGAACCATCGCTGATCTCCTGAAGGAGAACAACCTCGTCGACTTGAAGCGACGCTTGGATGCCTTCAAGACGCTAGAGTCGTCAGTCGTTGCCTTGCGTCACGCTCACGAAAAAGAAGCGACAACGCTGAAGCAACAGGAGCGCTCGCTCAAGATTCTGGATGAGGTGCCGTGTGGCGACTCGTTCCCGACCTGCAAGTTCATCAAGGATGCCCACATCAACAAGGGCAAGTTGGATGGTCAACGTGACCGAGTGACGAAGGCGCTGGCCTCGCTGCAGAAGGCCGAGGACGCGCTTACCGTTCTGAAGACCGAGAACTTGGCTGACCGAGTCAACAAGATCGAGCGTTTGCAAGACCTGGCGTCGAAGTTGTCGGTCGCCACGTCGACCAAGCATGTCGAACTCGTCAAGTTGGAGTCAAACCTCGAGTCCCTAGTCTCCAGCCTGGAGCCGGCGAGGAGCCGTCTTCTGGAGCTCGAGGAGGCCCTCAAGAATGAGGAAAACGCGGAAGTGGTTGCCCTACGGTCTGAGATCGATGAGGCACAGGCCGCGACTCGTCGCCTCGACAAGGAGAAGATGGAGCTGGCCACGGACCGCGGTCGTGTGCGGACCATCATGGACAAGCACCACGGTGAGCTGACGCAGCGCGAAGAAGTGTTGCAGAAGATGAAGACGTATGAGTTGGTTGCCAATGCCTTCCACCGGAAGGGCATTCCCAGCGTCATCGTGTCATCGCAGCTACCGACCATCAATGCTGAGGTCGCCAAGATCCTGCACGGCATCGTTGACTTCACCGTCGAGCTCGAACCGGACGACGACAGCGACTCGATGGAGGTCTACATCAACTACGGTGACAGCCGTCGCATCATCGAGCTCGGTTCAGGCATGGAGAAGATGATCTCGTCCATTGCCATTCGAGTGGCCCTCATCAACGTGTCAACGCTGCCCAAGACCGACCTATTCATCATCGATGAAGGCTTCGGTGCGTTGGATGATGCGGGCGTTGAGGCGTGCAACCGGCTCTTGTCCTCGCTGAAGCGTTACTTCCGCACCATCATCGTCATCACCCACGTCGACGGCGTCAAAGACGCAGCTGATCAAGTCCTCGAGATCACCAAGCACGAGAAGGACGCTCGAGTGGTGTACAACTCTGGTGATGGAACCGATCGAGGAAGGTAAACCCCCGGCACAGTACGTCCTGGTCCGCAAGGACCTGCCCGTGTTCGTGCAGATGGTCAACGTCGGCCACGCTTGTGGTGAAGCTGTTCGGACAGCACCTATCAGCAAGCGAACGGTCATCCGACTGCTTCACGTCGAAAATGAGGCTGAACTGCTTGCCTACCGCGACAAGCTGGTCGCCAAGGGGTTCCACGTAGCGCTGGTCAACGAGCCCGATGCTCCGTACAATGGGCAAGCCATGTCGTTGGCGACCGAACCGCTGACAGAACGCACTAGCGCCGTCAGCAAGATCGTGTACCACCTGAAGACCGCGAGGGGAAATGAAGAAGCCGCTGACGATCGCTGACAGGGTGGACCTGCTCCTGGAACACGGCGTGGACAATCCGAAGAAGTGGATGGCGGTCCACGGTTACACCGAACCCGACAACTACGACAAGTTCGATCAGGACGGTCACTTCAACGAGGTGTGCTTCAACGTTTTGCGTGAGCATCACCTGGAAGAAACGAAGTTCCTGTTTGATGTCATCAAAGAACTTGTGTCGAGGGTGCAGCGTGGCTGAGTGGAAACCATACCTCCGCGAGCGGCTGCTCAGGCAAGAGCAAGGATTCGTTGCTATCGTGCCCGAGGGGGCACCACCGCCCGTGCCGCTGTGCTGTCCAGTCTGCGACTTTGCCATGCGCACTCGTGAGGATGAAGCTGCGTACCAAGAGTGCGAGTGTTGCAACCGCTGTGCGTTGCTGTGGGCACATCCGAGGCGTGCTGCATGGAAAGAAGGCTGGAGACCTACGCCAGAACAGATCCAGGCCGCGGAGCGTGACAGGATGCCACTGGCTCTCACGTTTGAAGTAGACTAGTCTCACCGGGGAGCCATAATTACGTTGGGGAGTTCCGACGTTATGGCAGACTCAAAGATCGATTTCAACGCCCTTGGACAGGCAATCGACACGACCTGGGGTCGTTCGTCGACCCCCAAGACGGCTTCATACTCGGTGAAGATCACGATGCAGGGCGTCGACAGGATCCTGGTGTCCTACGCGGCCGTCGTCAATTTCGGCACCGAGCGCCAGATGATCGAAATGAAGCGCGCCTACGAGAGCGAGGCGGGTTCGGTCGTTGGCGAGGTGATGAAGAAGGTCAAGGCCAACTACAAGGACCTGACCGGTTCGGCTCTGTCAGTGAAGGAAGCGGGCGAGCCCTCCGACTCACTAGAGATCATCAACCTCAACGTTCACAATGCTCGACGGACTGCGTACTACAGGCGTAAGGCCGTCTTCGAGATCGGCTGATGCCAGCAGCCCTCAGTCGCGAGGAACAGGTCCGCGAGATCGTGAAGTGCGGGAAAGATCCCGTCTACTTCATGAAGAGCTACGCGAAGATCCAGACCGTTGACCGGGGCACGATTCCGTTTGACACGTTCCAGTTTCAGGATGAGTGCGTCAAGGCCTTCCTAGAACACCGCCTCAACATCGTCCTGAAGTCGAGGCAGTTGGGCCTGTCGACCGTCTGTGCCGCCTATGCGGTGTGGATGGCGATTTTCCAGAAGGACAAGAACATCCTCGTCATCGCAACCAAGCTGGCGACGGCTCAGAACTTCATCAAGAAGTGCCTCGTCATCTTGCAGAGCCTGCCCAAGTGGTTGCTCCTCCCCAAGTTCGAGCCGTCGAAGCAGCAGATCAGCTTCAACAACGGCAGCACCATCAAGGCAGTTCCTACGTCGGATGACGCCGGTCGTTCAGAGGCTCTGTCTCTCCTGATCGTCGACGAGGCCGCCTTCATTCGAGACTTTGACGAGATCTGGACCGGTCTGTCACCCACCATCTCAACGGGTGGTCGCGCCATCATCTTGTCGACGCCCAATGGCGTCGGCGGTCAGTACTACAGGCTGTGGACGGAAGCTGAGGCGGGTGTAAACGGCTTCAACCCGATCCGCATCATGTGGTACCAGCACCCAGACCATGATGAGGAGTGGTTCGACAAGGAGACGAAGAACCTGCCCAAGAGAAAGATTGCGCAGGAGTACCTGTGCGACTTCATCTCATCAGGCGATACGTTCCTCCAGGCCAACGACCTCGAGGACATGCGGGTCCAGATCATGCCTCCCGTCGAGAAGGCGGGTGCGAAGCACGACATTTGGATTTGGTCGTATCCGATCCCTGGCCGGACGTATGTCATTTCTGCTGACGTGGCCCGTGGCGACGCTCGTGACTTCTCTGCCTTCCACATCATCGACACCGAAGACAAGGAAGTGGTCGTCGAGTACATGGGCAAGACTCCCCCGGAGAACCTCGCCGAGTTGATGGAAGAGTGGGGTAAGAAGTACAACAATGCCCTAGCGGTGCCAGAGAACAACACCTTCGGTTACTTCACCAACGTCGAGCTCCGGAAGAGGGGCTACCCGAAGCTGTACTACCACGGTCACTCTGATCCGTTCAACTACATCCCGTTGGACCCGCAGAACGAGCTGCCGGGCTTTCCAACCAACCAAAAGACCCGGACGCAGATCCTCGCCAAGCTCGAGGAGATGCTACGGACGAAGCAGCTGAAGACCTACTCGCAGCGCCTGTATGATCAGATGCAAGCATTCATCTGGAACGGCAACAAGCCTCAAGCACAGAAGGACGCCTTTGACGACCTCATCTTGAGCTTGGCCATCGGCACCTGGCTGGTGGAAGGCGGCAACGGCATCTCACAGCAGAACGCCGCATTGGCAATGGCCATGCTATCGTCGACTGGGGTGCAGCGCCGAGACTCCAATCAGATGCCGGGTGGCGTCAACTCAGTGCAGCCGCTGGTCAACCCCCACATCCGTGGTTTCAACCCCCACAACGTTCACAAACCTCGCGACCCCGCGCAGGTCCGCCACGCTGACGTCAGTGACTTCAGCTGGCTCTACAAGTGAAAGATACTTACCAGCTACCAGAGGGCCGATGACGACGAAAGCTCCCAAGATCAGCATCAATGACCTGCGACGGATCGTCCGCGAGGAGTTGAGTCCCGTCAATGAGCAGATCGACCACAAGGCAATGAGTGCTGTCAGCACGGCCGCTTCGAAGTTCTTGGAGGCCCTCGAGACCTTCAAGGAGAAGGCGCCGCCGGCAGCAATGAACGCAGTGACTCCTCATGTCTCGGCGCTTGAGAAGGCGTTGGAGGACATGGTCAACACGCCGGGTTCCTATGTTTCGAAGCCGAAGCAAGAACCTAAGAAGGTGTCGCTGAAGCCTGCCAAGCAGGTCGAGTCAAAAAAAAAGTCACTGAAGACTGAGGCAACTGGCGAGGTTGAAGAGGTGGTCGACGCCTCCAACTTCGAGCACCTCGAGGTCGGTAACACGTACCTCGTCACGGTCGGTAACGATCGCGTCGAGTGCACGTTTGTGGGTTGGGTCGACAAGTCAGGAGCTCCCACCGAGAGCGAAGACCCGGAACAAGTTGACCTGAGGTTCGCTGATGTCAGCGATGGAATGGAGTGGGAGGCCTATTTCTTTGATGGCACCTACTGCGGCGGCTCAAGCGCGGACCCCTTGTACGTCAAGGAGATGTGAGCTACGAGGTTTATCAGAACGCATCGTAGTAAACAATCGCTAGAGCCTCGACGGAATGGAGAGGCAAGCACATGGCAAAAAGAGAACCCCGCAGCCTTTTCCAGCGTCTAACGCGCCTTTTTCGTAGTGGACCCGTAGTCAAACGGAAGATCCGTGGACTCGACACTACGATTGCGATGGCCGACAAGTCGAAGTCGTCGGGCACGCTGCTCTTTCAGAAGTCACTGTCGCCAACATACGCGACGATCACTTCCAATGCGTACAACCTGTCCGAACGGTTGATGCGCTATCAGGACTTCCAGGAGATGGAATATACTCCTGAGATCGCGGCGGCCCTGGACATCTATGCCGACGAGACCTGCGCGCAGGACGACAAGGGTCGGGTCCTTCACATCTACTCGGACAACGAGAAGATCAAGGAGGTCCTCGAAGACCTCTTCTACAACACCCTCAACGTAGAGTTTCAGCTCCGTTCGTGGGTCCGCAACCTGTGCAAATACGGCGACTTCTTCCTCTTCAATGACGTGTCGCCTGAGTACGGCGTCGTCAATGCCTTCCCGATTCCGGTCAACGAGATCGAGCGTGAGGAGAACTTTGACCGGGACGACCCGTTCGCGGTCCGCTATCGCTGGGTGACGTTGGGCAACAGGACGCTTGAGAATTGGGAAGTCACCCACTTCAGGCTCCTGGGCAACGACATGTTCCTGCCGTACGGTGCCTCGATCATCGAGCCGGCGCGCCGCATCTGGCGACAGCTGATCTTGATCGAAGACGCGATGCTAGTGTACCGCGTCGTCCGTGCTCCGGAGCGTCGAGTCTTCTACATCGACGTTGCCAACGTTCCTCCCGAGAACGTGCCCATGTACGTAGAGGAGCAGCGCAGGAACCTTCGGACGAGCCAGGTCGTTGACCGGACCACGGGCCGCGTTGACCTGCGTTACAACCCGCTGTCAGTCGATGAGGACTACTTCATCCCAGTCCGCGGTGGTGACACTGGCACCAAGATCGACACCCTAGCAGGTGGTCAGAACACGGCGGCCGTCGAGGACGTCGCCTACATCCAGAAGAAGTTGTTCGCCGCCCTCAAGATTCCTCGTGCCTACCTTGGCTACGATGAGCTGTTGAGCAGCAAGGCGACTTTGGCGCAGGAGGACATCAGGTTCTCTCGTACCATCAACGTCATCCAGAAGACGATCCTGGCCGAGCTCAACAAGCTGGCCATCATTCACCTCTACGCCCACGGCTACGACGCTGAGGACCTGCAGAATTTCACGCTGCGACTGTCCAATCCGTCGACGGTTGCCCAGCAGCAGAAGCTGGAACTTTGGCGAGCCAAGTTCGAGATCGGCGGTTCACTGCCTGAAGGTATGGGCAGCAAGGCGTTCGTTCAGAGCGAGATCTGGGGCCTGAGCAAGGAACAGATCGATGAGATGAACGAACAGCGCATGAAGGAGAAGGTGGTCGACAACGCCATCGAGGCCGGCGCTGCAGAGGGCGGTGGAGAAGCCGGCGGTGGGGGTGGTGAAGACCTATTCGGCGGCGGTGAAGAGGAGACTGGGGGCGGCGAGGAGGCCGGAGGGGCCACCGAGACTCCACCTGAGGAGAATGCTGGTGAGGAGCCCGAGGAAGAAGAGAAGCAGGACGTCGAGCTCCTGACGTCAGGGGACGACCAGAACGATGATGAGGACTTCGGCCTCAGGATGTCGATGAAGGACGGCGACAATCCCGTCAAAGTGCAGCCGCAGCTGAAGAAGGCTCTCTACAATCGAGGCCGCAAGCGGACCCACGGCGCGTCCAAGACCCACATGCCTGACTTCGCCAAGATGACGTCGAACAACAATCCGTCGATGAAGGATCCCTTCGACAACGACTGGATCAAGGCGGTCGTCAGCAATCCGATGGGCGAAGCGACAGTCGCGTCTCGACCGATGAGAATGTCACCTGACCTACACTCTACGTTGAAGCGGATGACTCAAGCTCTCAACATCAACCGTGAAGGTGCCGCGTCAGGCGTCATCACGGAAGGCCAGGACGTCCAGGACGAGATCGACGCCGGAATGACTGAAACCGCGGAAGCGCCGCCTGCCGACGTGAACGAAGTACTTATCATTGACGACGAAGACGAGGGCGAAGACACATGAGCAGCAAGGGTCACAACAAGAAGAGGAATACGGGGCTCCTGTATGAGTTCCTCGTCAGGACCATCTCGCGCTCGCTCGTTGAAGGGGACCAAAAGACCTCTTCACAGGCGTTGAAGATCCTGAAGAAGCACTTCAAGCCCGGGTCAGAACTGTACCGTGAATTCCGTCTCATCAATTCGTTGATCAAGACGCAGGTCAGCTCGGAACCCGTGGCGGCAGGCATCCTTCAGGAGGCGAAGGCTGCGGCTCGCGCATACGATGCGAAGGAGCTCGATCGCCAGAAGTCACTCCTGATCAGGAACATCAACCACGTCATCAAGGACGACAACTTCTACGACCAGCAGGTCAACGAGTACCGGATGTACGCCACAGTGCAGACGCTGCTCAATGATTGGCGTGATCCGAACCGGGACCTGGAGCGCCAGGCGCGGTACGAGGATCAGTTGGTCAAGTGGCTGGTGACTGAGCGCCAGGCTCCAGTCGATCCGTCGATGCCGGAAGAGTCAGCAGGCACCGGTCGCCTGTTGATGAAGGTGATGATGAAGAAGCTGAACGAGAAGTACTCGGGCATCCTCAACGACGAACAGAAGTCGTTGATTCGGGCCTATGCCTTCTCGGCTGCCAACGACGACCCCGACTCGATCAAGAAGAAGCTGGTCGAAGTCCGCGACCGCCTGCTGGAATCGATTGACACGTTCAGCCGTGACCAGGCGGAGAACGAATACATCAACAAGAAGCTCGTCGAGACCCGCGAGCGGCTGTTGAGCGAGACCCTGGAGACCGTCGATGATGAGACGGTGACGCGGTTCATGCTCTACACCAAACTGAGCTCAGAGCTGGAGTCAAACGATGAGTGACATGAAGGACCTTAGGCTACTCAACTCCTACGAGATCTTCGACTACACGCCGGAGATGATCAAGGAGTCGATGGAGAAGAACGGCGGCAAGATCCTGATGAAGGGCATCCTGCAGAAGGCGGACACCCTCAACCAGAACGGCCGCATCTACCCACTGGCAGTCCTCGAGCGCGAGGTCAGGAACTACCAGAAGTTCATCATCGAGAACCGCGCCTTGGGCGAGCTCGATCACCCGGACTCCTCAGTCGTCAACCTGAAGAATGCATCGCACGTGGTGCGCGAGGCCTACATCGAGAACGGCACTGTCTTCGGCACTGTCGAGATCCTCGACAAGACGCCATCGGGCGCCATCCTCAAAGGCCTGGTCGAATCAGGCGTCAAGCTGGGCATCAGCTCACGCGGCGTCGGCTCGACTCGCAAGCAGGGCGACTACTACGTTGTCCAGGATGACTTCCAACTGATCTGCTGGGACTACGTCAGTGAGCCCTCGACTCCCGGCGCCTTCATGATTCCTGAAGGCCGCCGCATCGAGGAAGGCGACCTGCGTTCTCTCTTCAACCGAACTGACAGGATTGACAGGGTCCTGAACGACATCCTGTCCTACAAGAGGTGATGAGATGCTGAACAATCCGCAAGGGGGAATTGGTTACGCCGCGGAGTTTCAGTCGTCGGCGTTGCCTTGGGTCACGTCGTCGATTGCTCCGGCAGCGGGCTCGCCAGTCCGATTCGATTTTCCGAAGGTCACCCGGTTCATCATCGTCAGCAACCGGGACACGACCGCGACCAACACGATCAGCGTGGGTTTCACCCGTGCCGGTGTGGTGTCGACCAGCAACAAGTACATTCTCAACGGCGGACAGTCGATGACGTTCGAAGTTCGAGTCAAAGAACTGTGGCTGCAGGGCGAAACGGGCACGCCTCCCATCAGCATCTGCGCTGGTCTGACGAACATCGACAAGAACGCAATGCCGCTGCTGACTGGCACCTTGCCTGACGGTAGCCCTGGTTGGACAGGCGTAGGCTGATGCATGCTGAAGGTCGTCGAGTACCCGAATCCGGTGTTGAGCACGCCGTGCGATGATGTGACGACCTTTGACGGCGAGCTGAAGCAGCTCGTCGCTGAGATGGCAGAGGCGATGTATGTCGCCCAAGGCGTGGGCCTAGCGGCACCACAAGTCAACCTGACTCGTCGATTGATCCTCGTTGACCCGTCCGGCGGCGAAAAGTCGTCGGAGCTGCTGGCGTTGATCAACCCGGTGATCGCTTGGCGGTCGGCTGAACTCGAGGTGAGTGAGGAAGGCTGCTTGTCGCTGCCGGGAATCCGGCTGCAGATTCCACGTCCTCTGGCGGTGCAGGTCAACTACGTTGACGTTGATGGAAAGGAACAACGGCGACTGTTCAAGAAGATGTGGGCTCGCATCGTTCAGCACGAGATGGACCACCTCACCGGGACGTTGATGGTGGACAAGGTAGGCTCTTTGGCCCGCAGGTTGGCCCTCAAAAACTTGACACACAACGGATGAAGACCAACAGGTATATGCCATGAAGATTTCTCGAGACCAACTCAAGGCCCTAGTCAAGGAGTGCCTGGTGGAGATCCTGAACGAGGGCCTCGCTGGGGGACAACCGATCAGGACGACGATGCCGCAGCGCCCCATCGCGGGCGTCAGTGAACAGCGCAGCGTCCGCCGCAAGCCGGCGTTTGATCCATCGCTTGATAGGCCGGTGACGACTGGGAGGACTCCCACTCACCACCTCAAGGAAGCGGTGAAACGAGAGGCTGGTGGCAACCCGATCATGGAGGCAATCTTTGCCGACACTGCGCGGACGACGCTGCCCAGCATGTTGGCCGTCGGCGACAGCAACGCGATGCCGGAGCCGGGTTCGACCGGCGGGGGCGGTCTCGTTCAACAGGAACAGTTTCACGGCACTCCGGAGCAGGTCTTCGGAGAGGAGACGGCGGGTCGCTGGGCCGACCTTGCCTTCGCAGAGCCCACGCCGAAGAAGTCGGCGTAATCTCGGCGAGTTGCATATTTAGTGTTCAGCAACCACAGGAGAGGGTGCACAGATGAAGACCATGAAGCTTACGCCGCAGCTCCTCAAGCAGATCATTGAGGAAGAGGTTTCGAAGAACTTCGGTGAGATGGAAGACACCGAAGACAAGGCCAAGGACACGGAAGAGACCGATGCTGATGAGTATGCTGATGCGCTCGAGAAGCACATCGACTACGCCAAGGCATTGAAGGTCGAGGAGGGTCGGCTGACGAAGCGACTCGCCAAGATCCGTGAGACCCGGCAGCGTGTGTTGAAGAAGATCGCAGGCAAGGTCGCCTGAGAAGTTCTTTGGCACTGAAGAAAGGCAACAACGATGTCAGGTAAGGGAAAGTACACGCAGTACGCGCCGCCGGCGAGCGACAAGAACACGTTGCTCAACAAGCTGTTCCACAGCGGCGACGCAACTCAGAAGCCGCTGGTGCAAGATCTGGTCGGCAAAGAGACTGACGCACGCGCCGCAATCGTGGAACTGGCGAAGCAGGTGCTTGCACCCGCTCACCAGGCCGGTGACGGCGGTTACTTCCCGGCCGGCGTCGATTTGGACTACAGCGGCAAGTCCGCGACTGTCCAGCCGCCTGACACCGCCGAAGGCAAGGATGTCAAGTGGACGAACGCTGGTGATCCGGCGAACGCCTACATGCCCGACATTACCTCTCCTGGTCCGGGCAAGACCGATGGCAAGAGCAAGGATGCAGATCCGAAGATTGCCGTCAAGGACATCAAGCCGACGTACGTGCCTGGCGCTCCTGGCACTGGCACCAAGTCGCCTACGGCGACCAATGCCAAGATCGTGGCCGCCAACATCCTCGGTGCCGACGCCAAGCTTGGTGATTCCGGCGCCAACTCGTGAGCGTTCCTAATCTTGCAGGAGTGGCGGATACTTAATCTCGGAGATCGTGGAGAACGGTAGATGACGAAGCAACTCTACGAAGAGGCCCTCGCGGACGTGAGGAAGGTCAAAGAGGTGGCGGAAGCTGATGCAAAGCGCGCCATCATGGAGGCCGTTACTCCTCGCATTCGCGACCTGATCGAAAGGGAGTTGCTGCGTGAGCACGGCGACGACCTCGACGACGATGATGTCGCCGCCCCCGGTGCTCCATCCATTGACGGTGAGCTGATGACCGACCTGGTCGCCCCGTCGCCTGATGCAGCCGCTCCGGCGGATGCAATCACGCCGCCTGATGCACAAGGCAAGGTCACTCTTGATCTGGATGCACTGACCTGCGAGCCTGCTGGCGTCGCAGTCGCTGCGCCGGTGTTTGGTGAACCTGCGCCGCTGCCGGGTGATGAGTACGAGATCAGCCTCGAGTCAATCGAGGCACTGACCCCGGTGCTCAATGGTACCAGGAACGGCGTGGTCAAGGAGTTCGAGCGAAGGCTCGGGAACCTCGGCGAGGCCATCAACAAGATCAAGAAGGCTGACCGTAAGGTCCGTGAGTCAGCCGGTCTTCGCACGCAAATCACCAAGATGATTTCTCGTGTTGAAGATATGTATGAGTACGTGCAGGAATCGGTTGCCGACCTTGCAAAGAAGAGCTCATACGAGACCAAGCTCGAAACTTTCTTCAAGGAACTCAACAGGCTCCAGGAGCAGACGATGTCGAAGCAGACCAAGAAGCAGATGAACGAGGCAGATGTCACGCTGAAGCTGACCGGCCTGCCGGATGACATCGACCTCGATTCGGTCGGTGTTGACATGGTCACTGGTGAGGAAGAAGCCGGTGAAGAGGGCGGTGAGGACATGGGAGGCGAGGACATGGGCGGTGACGCTGGTGACCTCGGCGACTTGGACCTCGGTGGAGACCAGGGTGGTGGAGGCGAACAGATGGAATCTCGTGCACTGAGCGACGACACGATCGTCGAAATCGATGAGGGCATGCTGCGTCGGGAAATCGCCCGGATGCGGAAGCTCCGCGAAGAGGCAGTTCCGTCGAATGCTGGCAACGGCGTCGATGCGAAGGCCATGGACGACTTCGGTGGTGGCTCGGACCAGGGTGAACCCCTTGACCAGGAGATCGCTGACCAGTCTGATGCTCCCGCGGCGCTGCCGTTGGGTGAGGCTGACGACATGGACGAAGGCGACCAGATGGACGAGCTCGACCAGGTCGATGAAGGCGATGATGATGAGGAGAAGATGGATGAGGGTGACCTCACTCAGCTCGGCCTCAAGCGCAAGGAAGAGGAGCACGGTGCTGACGCAGCGAACTCTCACTCCGTCGCCGCTGAGTCACTGTCACGCCGGGCCGCTTTCGAGAAGCGGATCCAAGAGCGTGCCAAGGCCCGCGCCGCAGCCCTGAAGAAGGAAGCTGCTCGCTCGGCAAAGGATTCCCGGAAGATGGCTGCTCTGCAGAAGGAGTATGCCGAGGTCGCGAAGCGTTTCAACGAGTCGCTTGACCGTTCCAAGAAGATTTCGAAGCTGATGGCGGAAGCCAAGGCTTCAAATGGCAGCACCAAGAATGGCGCAGCCGCACGGCCCGCGGAGACTCAGGCCGTATCTCTCCTCCGCAAGAAGTTGGCAGAAACGAATCTGTTCAACGCGAAGCTCCTCTTTACCAACAAGCTGCTCCAGAACGAGTCGCTGTCCGCGAAGCAAAAGTCGCGTGCCATCGAACAGCTCGAAGCGGCGAAGACGGTGAACGAGGCCAAGCTCGTATACGAGTCGCTCACCAAGGTGGCAGGCGGCTCGGCTCAGGTCAATGAGAACAAGGACCGCAAGGTTCTCGGCTCAGCGTCCAGGGCAACCCGTCCGGCTTCAACGCAGACCCTCAACGAGGGTTTCGAGTCCGAGCGGTGGGCAAAGCTCGCAGGCATCGTCAAGTGACGGTGTGATTGAACAAGATCCCCAACTGAAAGACACACAGGAGACACAATGAAGTTCTTTACCCTCGACCAGCTCGCACAGGGCATCAAGGAGAAGCACGTCGGCGCAGAGCGTGCTCGCCTCGTCGAGAAGTGGAGCCGTACCGGCTTGCTTCGCGGCCTGGACGGCTACAAGCGCGAGACGATGGCCCAGCTCCTGGAGAACCAGGCGGCACAGGTCCTCAAGGAGTCCAACTCTCTGTCCACGGGCGGTGGCGCTGTCACCTCCTCGGGTCAGATCCAGGGCTTCTCGAACATCGCCTTCCCGATCGTCCGCCGGGTGTTCGGTGGCTTGGTTGCGAACGAGCTCGTCTCGATCCAGCCGATGTCGCTCCCCTCAGGCCTGATCTTCTATCTGGATTACACCTACGGCAGCAACGTGGGTACGACCCAGCAGGACAACGGCACCAACGAGACCTACGCTCGTGGTCAGTCGATCTACAACAACCCGGCTGGCAAGGGCATCCAGTCTGGCTCCTTGGCGACGGGCGGCATGTACGACCTCGTCAACGTGGGCTACACCAAGGTGCACTCGGGCACGATGGGCGTCTCCGGTACGACCGGCGATGTCGGTGCCTGGACCGGCGCAGCTGAGGCATGGGTTGCTGGTGGCGTCGTCGCTTCGACGAACGACTTCACGGGCACCAACGCCAGGATGCTGCAGTTCGACCCGCAGGTCGAAGTGGACCTCGGCCTCAACCTCCTGGATGTGACCTTCGCTCACCTGTCGGTGGCGCAGATCACGACCCTGATCCCGAAGGGCGACTTCCTCGCCGTCGAGCAGATCGCGGTCTTCGGCTTCGCAACCACGAACGGCGCGGTTCAGTGGGGCGAGACCTACCAGTCTGGTCAGGGCGTCATGAACCTCCGCCGCCTCAACAAGCGCGGCAACTGGACCGGCTCGGTCTTCACCCCGGCACCGCTCAACGGTACGCACGTCCAGGTGGTCCTCCGCCTGTCCAACGGCGGCTCCGTCCCGGTCCTCGGTGCGACGACCCGCCTCTCGATGGCCATCTCGGATGCACTGGTCGCTGGTGACAGCGTCGGCGCAACCCTGACGGTTCCGTCCTTCGAGTCGGACTTCAACACGACCCCGGCCCCGCCGATTCCGGAAATCGACATCAAGATCGAGTCGATCGCCATCACGGCAACGACCCGCAAGCTTCGTGCTCGCTGGTCGCCGGAGCTCGCACAGGACCTCAACGCGTACCACTCGATGGACGCAGAGGTCGAGCTGACGAGCATCCTCTCGGAGCAGATTGCTCTCGAGATCGACCGCGAGATCCTGAACGACCTCGTGACGCAGGCCAACGGTGCAGTGATGTACTGGAGCCGCGCCCCGGGCAGGTTCGTCAACAAGCTGACCGGCGCCGCACAGTCGCTGGCCTCCAGCCTGGCAATCGGTCCGCAGTTCACCGGCACTGTCCGTGAGTGGTACGAGACCTTGGTCGAGACCATCATCGATTGCGCCAACACCATCCACCGCAAGACCCTCCGCGGCTCGGCCAACTTCATGGTCACCAGCCCGGACGTCAGCACCATCCTGGAGAGCTCCGTGCTGTACAAGCCGAAGTTCACCATCGACGGTGAGGGTCAGGTCGGTTCTCCGTTCACCATCGGTGCGGAGGCAATCGGCACCCTGTCCAACCGGTTCACGGTCTACAAGGACCCGTACTTCCCGAGGAACAGGATCCTGGTCGGCTACAAGGGCGGTAGCTACCTCGAGACCGGCTACGTCTACGCCCCGTACGTTCCGCTGATCGTCACCCCGACGATCTTCGCTCCGGAAGACTTCACGCCGCGGAAGGGTGTCATGACCCGCTACGGCAAGAAGATGGTCCGCAGCGACTTCTACGGCACGGTCACCGTGCTCGACATGAACATCATCTGATGTTCGTGACTGAAGGCTGAAAGGCAAAGGTTTGAGGGCCCGCGAATGCGGGCCTTCGCCGTTTAAGGCCCCTGAGGGTGGCTCCCACGTTGCCCACAGAAAAACTTTTGGGCAGTGGGTGAGGTTGCCAATGGCCGCCTTGAGGGAATACTTAGAAGGAGAGGTCACCGTCATGCGCATCCGTGTGGGAGAGCTGAAGAAGCTGATTCGAGAGGCTCTCGATGATGAGATGAACACGCTTGAGGTGGGAGACGTCGTCGACGTGGACCTCGATGAGATCGGAACGCTGAGCGTGCGGGTCATCGAATTGGTCGACAACGTCAATGACGCGGCGGGCGAACCGGACCCGCGGGCACCCGGCAAGTTCACGGGCCCAGGCTTCGTCGGTGAGATCGAGGCAGGTCAAGGTGAGTCTGGGACGATGGTCTTCAGCCTCAACGATGTCGTTCCAGGTAGCAAGGCCAAGGGCTACTTTCCGAAGTTGGGCGATGAGTTCGATGAGGATGAGTGGGGTCGACCTGTCAGCAATCCGTACCGGAAGATGGCCTCGCGCGTCTGATCTGCGCAGTTGAACACCACGCTTGTACACGTTACCGTGTCGCGTGTACAGTCTCCAAGTACGGCACAGAACAGCCGAAACTTGGAGACAACATGAACTACTTCGACTACCCGGCCACGAACAAGAACGCGCGGATCAACTCCCGCATCGACCGCACCGGCAAGCTCCGGACGGAGACCCAGCGTCGCGACGAGGGCACTGTCCTCATGGCGATCAGCACCGATGAGCGCAACGACAGCACCAACCTCTTCATCGACTTCCCCGGCTTCGAGGGCAACGTGCGCCTCGACGGTCGCGAAGCGAGGACGTTGTACCGGTTGCTGCGCAAGCACTACGGTGCAGCGCGGAAGTCGCGTACTACCTGAGCATCCACTCACATGAGTGAGTACGATCGGGGTCGGACTCCCATGGGGCTCCGGCCCCTTCTACTTTTCACAGGTGAAACACATGAAGCTTGACAAGCGCCAGACGCTCGACCTCATCAAGGTCCTCACTCACTACGAAATCCTCACGGCTCATCACGACGACTACTCGACCCCCAAGGTCGTAGAAGACGTGACGAACCTCCGCGAACAGCTCGAGGATTCGTTGGTCGACGAGGAAGCGGCCGACGATGACTACGAGACGGTTGATGAAGCAGACATCGAAGACGTGGAGGATGAAGATGAGGAAGATGAGGACGACCTCGGAGAAGAGGAAGAGGATTCAGACGAAGAAGACGAAGAGGACGATGAGAGCGAGGATGACGGCGAAGAAGATGAGGATTCTGAGGATGACGAAGAGTCAGAAGATCCAGAAGTCGACGACACCGTCAGCGCTGACGACCTCCACGACCTCACCGCCGTCCGAGTGACGGACGAAGACGACAAGGACCTGACCATCGAGTTCGAGTCACGTGCTGACGGCGAGGCTGACCTCATCGAGCAGAACGGCGATGCACACGAGCGAGTGAGGTTCGTCAAGCGTTTTGCCAAGGAGCTCCACGTCGGTCACGGGGACGACCTCGAGTGGAAGGTGTACACCGTCAAGAAGTTCCCGAAGGGCTGGGCCCAGGTACTGCCAGTGGGCGAGCTGTGTGAAGTCGTATGAAGCTCAACATCAACGCAAAGGAACTCCTGGCGCTCTACAACGTCTTGTACCAGCGCTTTGAGGGAGGCGACGACCGCAAGGAGGACGGCGACGACGTCCAACTCCGGCAGGTCTACAATCGCATCAAAGCCTGTGTCCTGGCCGCCTTGACCAACAAGGCGCAGGACCCGCTGGATGCCTTCTTCCAGCATGAACAGGCCAAGATCGACCAGCTGGCTGAGAAGAACGAATCGCTGAAGGCGGCGGTCCGTGATCCCAACACCTTCATTCCGAAGCCTGACATCCTGTCGGCCGACGACGATGAGGAACCGCTGCGCGAGTATCCACGCAAGCAACCGCCTCCGCCCAACATGCCAAAGCCCGGCAAGCATCGCGGACGAAGGTAAGTGTGTACTTCCACCTTCGGGTGGGGTACTTACACTCTGGCTCTTTGACATCCTAGCGATACCCAAGACCAACTTGGGGGCGACAAGGCTTCGACGTGGTACTGAAGCTTGACGCTGCAGGCACCGGTGCATGAGGGACCGGTTCAAAAACCCAAGTGACGTACAGACGCCAACGACAACGGCATCGCTCCTCTCGCCCTCGCGGCCTGAGGAATGGGGTTCTCGGCACCTAGAAACAGAAGCCGGGAAAACGTCGGTGAACCAGACGGTAACTGGGACAACGTCAACGCTCTGGACGTAAAACGTAGGGCCGACTTGGTGACCAGGTCGCTAAGCTTCGCGTCACTAGACCCTCCCTGAGGTCGAGCAACTAGACGGGACAAGCCTGTGGATGAAGTGGCAGGAAGAGGTGTTGCGGACCCGGGTTCGATTCCCGGCGCCTCCACCAACGCACGCACCGCGTGCACATCAGTTGAGTTCGGTTTTGAAAGAGTACAGAAATAGCAACGGCAAACGTTGCAAAGGTAATGGTCTTGGAGCTAGGGTGATCGATGACATCAAGGGGACGATGCTAGCAATGGCGTTCGTCAAGGTGAGGTCAGCAGGTTACCGTCTCCGCGTAGCGAAGATGGATGGAATCTCAGCGGCAGAGCCCACCGAGAAAAAGGACGATCTCCGCATCAATGTCAACGTCATCAACGGCCTTGTCAAGGCTGCTTGGATCGGATGAAGTCCGTCGGAACCAATGGCGTGGGTGAACCGCGCTACAATGTCGACGAAGTGCCGCCTGGCTGCATCGCTCGGTTTGGCATCGACGATGACTCAGTAGTGCTGGTGCTGGCAAGCTTTCCAGACACCTACTACGACGGCAACGGCAAGCGACCGTGTCACGTGCACGTCTACCTCAACATGGAGACAGGCGAAGTGATGCGACAGAGCTACGGCGGTTACGTCAATGTTCCCGGCAAGAAGGAGACGTTGACCGTGCTTCTGGCGCCGTAGTATACTTAGAGTCATCATGTGGGGCATGTACGGTGCCATTCTGGCCCAACGGCGTGCGAAAGCCAAGGAACTCGTCAAGTCCCTGCCTGGGATGAAACTCGACGAGGCGTTGAAGCAGATCAAGGACGCTGGGCTCAAGGTTCAGTTGCTGTCGGTCGACGGCACCGTCCTCGACACTGACAAGGAATTCGTCACTGATCGCCTGGGCCTCGTCGTCGCCAACGGCGTAATCACCGGTGCCCAGATTGGATAGGATGAACTCATGTCAGCTTCAACTGAAAAGCTTCTCGAACAGATTCACAACACCCGCGCTGCCATCGCCACTCGCAAGGCCAGCGGACAAGATGCCTCCGACCTGGAGACCTACCTCGGCGAGCTCAACCAGCGCCTCGAGACGGCCAACCAGGCGTTGAACGAAGGCAAGCAGGTCCTGAAAGGCTGATCAACATGACGATGCGCTTGATCATCAAAAACGACGACCAGGTTCGCACTGCGCGAGTCAGCGTCATCGGGTCGACCTCTCCGGCGACTGACATCAAACCCGGCGAAACGCAGGACTTCTACCTCTACAAGGGCCACGAGCTCAAGGTCGAAGAGTTGCAAGACGAGGAGCCAAAGTGACTGAACCGCAGAAGGTCGATCTCTACCAACCCATCGCCGCATCACGCGTCGGTCCCCCGCCGCTCGCGCTCCGCGTCGCTGTCACCCCCAACGTCGATTCATTCGTCGGCGGAGTGCCACAGTCAACGCAGCGAGTCGAAACGTACGTCCTCCTGTCGGCGCTGCCGCAGGAGCTCCAGGAACGTGTCAAGCTGGCAGTGCAAGCGCTGTTGGCAGGAAGGTGAGATCATGAAGAGCGGCAACATCCACTTGAAGAGCGAACCCAACGGTGCCATCAGCATCGAGTCTGACGGCGCACTGATCACTATCGACGCCAACGGTGATATTCACGTGTCAGCTGAAGGCCCGATCCAGTTGACGGGCGCCTGTCTGGCGAAACTCGATCAGGCAAATGTGAACGCGGCCCAGATCAATGAAGCCCTGGGCCGGCGCATTGCGAAGCGACGCTGATTAACCGAAGAGGGGTTTGAACTTCGGGGTGCGTACGGCGAGACTGATGCCTTCGCGCGAAGTGAAGAACCACGACTGAACGCCATCGGGGCCTTCACACCGACCGGTCATCACCATGAGGATGGTGCGTCCGGTCTTGGGCGAGTGAAGCTTGAAACCGATGTCATCGGAATCATTCCACATCCGACGGGCGTAGTGGGTGAAGTCACCACCGAGGTCCGCCTCAGTGATGTGACCACAGAGCTTCCAACGCTTGTCCCAGGTCACCTTGGCAGCGTTGAAGGTGGGAAGGTCGAAGTCAGCGTAGTTTCTGTTCTGCGTTGCATTCATCATGATCCTTTCTACCATGGATCACGTGCGATTGACATACTGAAAGCTCATTTCAAATGCGCGTGAAGTGTCCAAACGTGTCACGCGCAGTACAGTACCGAGATGGCGTACCACGGCTACATCCCCATGCTGAAGCAGCACCTGTCCAAGATTCCGCACCCTCCTGCCATCTTGGAGGTCGGTGTTGACCGCGGTGTAACGTTCCTCACACTCACCGCCTTCTTGGCTCGAGTCCGTCCAGAGTTCACCATCATGGGCGTCGACATCATGGTCCAGGAGCAGGTGAAGCTGATGCTGGCGAACCTCGACCTGCAGCCCAAGCAACAGGCATTCCTGTTGGAAGAGAACAGCTTGACGCTGCTGCCCAAGATCGTGGCACAGGGCTTCAAGTTCGACGTTCTGTTGATTGACGGCGACCACAACTATCACACCGTCGCCCAGGAGCTCCTACAGTTGGAGGCCTTGTGTCACCCCCACAGCATCGTCATCATCGATGACTACGAGGGACGGTGGTCAGACAAGGACCTGTGGTACGCGGAACGTCCCGGCTACGAGGACAACAAGGTGGCGACGGCTAAGGTGGACACCGAAAAGCACGGCGTCAAGGCCGCGGTCGATGAGTTCTTGGCCGCCAACCCGCAGTGGAAGTCAGCCCGTCCGTTGAACGGTGAGCCCATCGTTTTGGCGAGAGAGCCTATTTAGGTCACTGGAGAATCGTCGTGGCCTACTCGGACAAGGTGCTCGACCACACTGAGAATCCTCGGAATGTGGGAACGCTTGACAAGGACGACCCATCGGTGGGTACTGGCCTCGTCGGAGCACCGGCGTGTGGTGATGTGATGCGACTGCAGATCAAGGTCAACGAGGCGGGCCTCATCGAGGACGCCAAGTTCAAGACCTTCGGTTGCGGTTCCGCCATTGCCGCCAGCTCGCTGGCGACCGAATGGATCAAGGGCAAGACCTTGGACGAGGCCGAAGCGATCAAGAACAGCGAGATTGTTGAAGAGCTCAACCTTCCGCCTGTCAAGATTCACTGCTCGGTCCTCGCCGAGGACGCCATCAAGAGCGCCATCGCCGACTTCAGAAGGAAGCAGCAAAGACAATGAATGCAGATGACAACAAGCCGCAGTGGCAAGAAGTGCTCGAAGCTCGCAACAACAAACCCACGCCGCCTGACCCCTACAGCATGGCCGTCAAGGGCGACAAGCCTCTCGTGGAAGTGGTGCCCGGCATCATGGTGTCCGAACACCTGATCCAAGCCGCTGTCGATGCGACCAGCACGCCGGGAGCCGTCGAAGACGTTGAGCGCCGGGAGGCCGTCAAGGAGCGAGAGCTCGATGAGATCCGGGAAGACATCAGCGCCTCTCGGCAGGTCCTCCAGGCGATGGCCGAGCGCATGCGCAACCCGCCTGACCTCGCGGAGAAGTACGTCAGCTTCGATGCCATGCCGGCGCCACTGCAACGGGTCGTCAAGGCGTACATCGATGCAGACGCAGCGAACAAGGAACTCGACTCCGCGATCGCCGCGCTGAAGAGCGGATGATCTACGTCTGTGACGACGCTCGGCACCTGGTGTGCCTGCCGTACAGCATTGAGAACCTGCACCGCATGGCTCAGGAACTGGGCATCAAGCGGTGTTGGTTCCATTCATCGTCTGCGTACCCACACTACGACATCCCAAAGCGGAGGATCGACGAGGTGACGTCCAAGTGCAGGGTGGTGTCGTCTCGCACCATCCTCGCCATCGTCAAGGGTACTTACAGGGATGAGGACACTGTACAAAGGACTGACGGGGGATGACGTCAAGGCGTGGGAACACTTCCTCGTAGGCATCAATCCGAGCAGTCAGATCATCGTCGACGGCGTTTTCGACGATGCAACCAAGGCTGAGACCGAGGCAC
>Ga0310810_10000399_pt1 | contig 44916 bp, 31 predicted proteins | sample NCmetagenome_FD_207641 | JGI IMG/M metagenome (GOLD analysis project Ga0310810, IMG submission 207641) | Soil microbial communities from experimental microcosm in Duke University, North Carolina, United States - NC | ecosystem: Engineered > Artificial ecosystem > Soil microcosm > Unclassified ...
CCGATGAAGCCCAACCGATTTCGCCAGGTTGTCAAAGAAGGCCGCATTCCGCTGGGTACCATGGTCTGGGAATTCGGCACGCGTGGAATGCCCAAAATCCTCGAAGCCGCTGACGTGGATTTTGTGCTCATCGATATGGAGCACTCGACCTTCGGAAGCGAACGGGTAGCCGACCTGCTGGCTATTTTCAAAGCCACGCCCATCGCGCCGTTCGTGCGCGTGCCGCAGCCTCTCTATCACTTCATGGCGCGTGCCATGGACGCAGGCGCGCTCGGCGTCATGGTCGCGAACGTCGAGACGCCTGAGCAGGCGCGCGAAATAGTCGGTGCAGTGAAGTATGCGCCCATGGGGCATCGTGGGGTCGGTCTGGGGGCGGCTCACACAGACTTCGTCGTACCGGACCCTGCCTCCTACTTTCTCGAGGCCAACGAGAACACCACCGTGATCGCCATGATTGAGTCGCCGCGCGGCGTGGCCAACGCGGAAGCTATCGCCGCCACACCCGGCGTGGACGTGCTATGGGTCGGCCATTTCGATCTCACGCAGGCCATGGGCATTCCCGCGCAATTCCATCATCCGGATTTCCTCACTGCTATCCAGAAAGTGATTGCCGCGACGCGCAAGCACAATAAAATCGCCGGCATCAACCCGAGCGTTCCCGAACAGGCGGAGGAATGGATTGCGGCGGGTTTCAACGCCATTTCGTGGGGCAACGACGTTACGGTCTACCGCAACGCGCTCACCCCGGCGATCCAATCGCTGCGGCGCAGGGTGGCCGCGGCGGGGTCCGGCTGAGCGCGTATCATAAATCAAGGGGGCGCAGTCACCATATGCCGGCCCTGGATATCCTGACGCCAACTGAAATTCGCGCGCCACGTGGCACCCAGCTTCGTTGCAAGGGCTGGAAGCAGGAAGCCGCGCTGCGCATGCTCATGAACAACCTCGATCCCGAAGTGGCCGAGCGCCCCCAGGATCTCGTCGTTTACGGCGGAACCGGCAAGGCCGCGCGCGACTGGCCTTCGTTCCACGCCATCGTGCGTGAGCTCGAAGCACTGGGCAACGACGAAACGCTGCTGGTGCAATCGGGCAAGCCGGTCGGTGTTTTTCGCACGCATGAGGAGGCGCCGCGCGTGCTCATCGCCAATTCCAATCTGGTGGGGCACTGGTCCAACTGGGACGAGTTTCGCAAGCTCGAACATCTCGGCCTGATCATGTATGGCCAGATGACCGCCGGCAGCTGGATCTACATCGGCTCGCAGGGTATCTTGCAGGGCACGTACGAGACTTTCGCCGCCGCGGCGCGCAAGCATTTTGGAGGATCGCTGGCGGGTAGGTTGATCGTCACCGGTGGCATGGGTGGCATGGGGGGCGCGCAGCCGCTCGCCGCCACCATGAATGGCGCGGCGTTTCTGTGCATCGAGGTGGATGCGCAACGCATCGAGCGCCGTATCGAGAGCGGTTACTGCGATCGCATCACGCACTCGCTCGACGGCGCCATGAAAATGCTGCGTGAAGCCATGGCGGCGAAGCGCGCGCTATCAGTGGGACTGGTGGGCAACTGCGCCGAAGTGCTTCCGGAACTGGCGCGCTGCGGCATCGTCCCTGACCTGCTGACCGATCAAACCAGCGCGCATGACCCGCTCAACGGCTACATTCCCACGGGTTGCTCCGTCGAGGAAGCGGCGAGGCTGCGCGTGTCCCAACCCAACGAGTACGTCGATCGCGCGCTTGACTCGATCGCCACGCACGTGCGCGCCATGCTCGAACTGCAACGCCGCGGCGCCATCGCCTTCGACTACGGCAACAATATCCGGCGCATGGCTGCCGACCGGGGTGTTACCGATGCCTTTCACATTCCCGGTTTCGTGCCCGAATACATCCGCCCGCTCTTTGCCGAAGGACGCGGCCCTTTCCGCTGGGTAGCGCTTTCCGGCGATCCGGACGATATTGCCGCCACCGACGACCTGGTGTGCCGCCTGTTCTCGGATAACTTGAGCCTGACGCGCTGGATTTCCCTGGCCCGCGAGCGCGTCCACTTTCAAGGGCTGCCAGCGCGCATTTGCTGGCTTGGCTACGGCGAACGGGCGCGATTCGCGCTCGAGATGAACCGCATGGTCGCCGATGGCCGGCTGAAAGCTCCCATCGTGATTGGCCGCGATCATCTCGACTGCGGCTCGGTGGCTTCCCCTTATCGCGAAACGGAAGCCATGCCGGATGGCAGCGACGCGATCGCCGATTGGCCAATTCTCAACGCGCTCTTGAACACCGCCGCCGGCGCCAGTTGGGTGTCCGTGCATAATGGCGGCGGCGTGGGCATCGGTTACTCGTTGCACGCCGGCCAGGTTACGGTGGCTGATGGTACCCCGAGCGGCGCTCGTTGCCTCGAGCGCGTGCTCACGTGCGACCCGGGCATTGGCGTGTTGCGTCACGTCGATGCCGGGTACGAACCGGCCGTACAATTCGCGCATGGCGCCCGACTGCGCGCTCCCGCTCGAGAAGCGCCCCACAAATGAACGATGCTTTGTTGATCCGGCGTGCGGGCCAACTGCTCACACTGCGTGGCCCGGACGGCCCCCGGCGTGGCGCCGCTCTTGGAGATGTGGGCGTGGTTTCCGATGGCGCCGTGCTTGTGCGCGATGGCTCCATCGAAGCCGTCGGGCCCGCAGCGAAGGTCGAACGGCTGGCGGCCGATATCCGGGATGTCCGCGAGATCGATGCCGCCGGCCGCGTGGTCATGCCCGGTTTCGTCGACAGCCATACGCACCTGGTTTACGGCCATCCCCGGCTGCTCGATTATGAAATGCGTCTTGCGGGCGCGGACTATCATGAAATCGCGGCGGCCGGCGGCGGAATTCTTTCGAGCGTGAAGGCATTACGCGCCGCCGCGCCAGAGGATCTCGAAGCCCAGGCGCACCGCGCCGTTCGCCAGTTCGTGCGACACGGTACCACGACCCTCGAGGCAAAGTCCGGCTACGCTCTCGATGAAACCGGCGAAATGAAGACGCTCGTCGTGATCGCGGCCATCGATGGCCAGCCGTTGGATATTGTGCCGACGTATCTTGGCGCGCACCTGGTCCCGCCCGAGTACACAGAGAATCCCGACGCCTATATCGACTGGATGTGCACCGAGATGATGCCGCGCATCCGCCGGCAACGGCTTGCCGTTTTTGCCGATGTCTACTGCGACCGGGGCGCCTTCACCCTCGATCAGGCGCGCCGCTATCTGGAATGCGCGCGTGATCAGGGGTTCGAGCTGAAGGTTCACGCGGAACAGTTCACGCACACCGGCGCAGCGCACCTCGCGGTCGAGTTGGGCGCCGCCAGCGCCGATCATCTGGAGCAGGCCGATGAGCAGGACGCCACAGTCCTGTCGCGGTCCTCCACCATCGCCACGCTGCTGCCCGGATCGGTCTTTCACCTCGGCCTGGATCGCTTTGCGCCGGCCCGGATGCTGATCGACAAAGGCGCCGCGGTCGCTCTGGCGACGGATTTCAATCCCGGTACGAGTCCTACGTGCAGCATGCCCATGGTGCTTTCGCTCGCCTGCGCCCACATGCGAATGTCCCCCGCCGAAGCTATTTCTGCTGCCACCATCAACGGCGCGCACGCCATACGCCGGGCGGATGTCACGGGCTCGCTGGAACGTGGTAAACAGGCCGACATGATTGTTCTCGACGCCGAAGATTATCGCGAACTGCCTTACCATTTCGGCGCCAATCTGGTCGCCATGACCATCAAGCGCGGCGCCATCGTTTACCAGCAGGGCGACGTTTCTAATCCCACAGTCAAGGAGAGCGCCGCCGATGCCCGATGATCCGAACTGGCCAACAGCGGCCGCGTGGCTCGCCGGCGCCCATGCGGTGGATCCGGCGTGCCGGCTGGCCGTCTTGGGTGCTCCGCTCTGCCTCGGCTCCATCACGCTGGGGCGGTCGGACCTCGCACCTGCCGCCGTGCGCGGCATTTTGGCTCGCCTGAGCACGTTCGATCTCGAATTCGGTCGTGATCTCAGCCGCGTCGCAGTCACCGATCTCGGCGACCTCGCACTCGCTGAGACTCTGCCCGCCGACGCACTCGGCCCGCTTTCGAGCGCCGTGCGAGGCGCGCTGGCAAGCGCCGATGCATTGGTATTGCTGGGCGGCGATAACGGCATTACGCGGCCCGGTTGTCACGGACTAGCCACCGAGCTCCCGCGCGCCGGCCTGTTGACGCTCGACGCGCATTTGGATCTGCGCGATCTGACTCCAGCGCTCACTAACGGCAATCCGGTGCGCGCGCTCCTGGCCGATGGGCTTCCTGGCGCGCAGATCGTTCAAATCGGCATCCAGCCGTTCGCTAATTCCCGCGCTTATTTCGAAGTCGCACGCGAAGCCGGCATCAAAGCAATCCCCGTGACTGAGGTACGCAGGCAGGGCATCGAGAGTGTGGTCGAAGAAGCGCTCGATCTTCTGGCCGAAGATGTCGAGGCCATCTACGTGGATCTCGATCTCGACGTTCTCGACCGCGTGTTCGCCCCTGCCACACCGGGCTCGCGGCCGGGCGGACTCACTCCGGCGGAGTTGCGTAACGCGGCCCGCTTGTGTGGGGCGCATCCCAAGGTGCGGGTTATGGATCTGGTCGAGATCGATCCCACCAAGGACGTTGCGGATGTCACCGTCTTTGCTGCTGGCCTCTGTCTGCTGTCTTTCGCTTCCGGCTTGTTAGGCAGATTCGCAAGATAGGGCCGGCGTACTCGCCTGTCCACGATTCAGGCATGAAACGGTTGGAATGCCGTCTGCGCTTACTTCAGATGCCCGTCGAACCAGGCAATCGCGCGGCGTACGATGTCGCGGCGGTTCTCCGGCTTCGAAATCCGGTGCCCTTCGTTGCCATAGACCACGAACTGATTCTCCACGCCGAGCGTCTTCAGCGCGTGCCAATACTCATACGATTGCGGCAGCGGGCATTCGCCGTCGCGCTCACCCACCAGAATCAGCGTCGGCGTCTTTACGTTTTTGATGTACGTGATGGGCGAACTTCGCGCATAAATTGCCGGATCGTCGTAAACGGAAGCGCCGAAATAGGGAATCATCCATTGATCGATGGCGTTCTCGCCATAGTAGCTCTGCCAGTTGGAAATGCCGGCGCCTGCCACGGCCGCGCGGAACATTTGCGTCTGGGTAACGGCCCACATGCTCATGAAACCGCCGTAGCTCCAACCCGTGATGCCGATGCGGTTGGGATCGACAGGCGCCGTCCGCAGCACCTCGTTGACCCCGGCGAGAATATCGCGCAAATCACCATAACCGAAATCGCGCACGTTGGCGCGTGTGAATGCCTCGCCCTGCCCGTAACTGCCGCGGGGATTCGGAAAGAACACAAAATAACCGGCAGACGCCAGCATGGTCTCGTAATCCCAAGTGTCCGGCCAGTGCGACAACATGACGCCAGCTGGCCCTCCATGCACCGCAACTACCAGCGGATACCGGCCCGCCGGATCGTAGCCGCGTGGATAGAGCAGCCGCCCTTGCACGCGCAAACCTTCGTTCATCCAGTGCAAGCTCTTGGATTCGCCCCAATACGGATGCAGTTCGGAATTCACCCGCGTCATCTGCTGCCAGGCACCGATCGGTCCGGCCCAAATTTCCGGTGGATGGCCTACTGAATTGCGGATCACAGCTGAATTCTTTGTATCCGGCGTCACCGACATCGTCAGCGCCGAGTCCTCCGTCCACAAAGTCTTGACTTCCATCCCCGAAGGGTCGAGCATTGCCACACCCACCGCCCCGTCCGCATTCTCCGTAAATAGAATCTGTCCCGATGGCAGCCAGCGCAGCCATTTGGGCGAAGCCTTCCGCGCCGGCGTCAGATCACGCGGCTCGCCGCCGGAAGCTGAGACCGTAAAAATGTCACCCCCGGTCGATCCCTCATCGCTCATCAGTCCGCCAATGAAAGCCACCCTTTTCCCGTCCGGCGACCAGACGGGGCTCGCGATCTGCATGGGAGTCTTCAATATCGAAGTGGCTTTTCCGCTCTCCACGGCAATCGTGTAGATCTGGGCGAGATACCAGTTGTCATCGCCGGGGCCGGGCGCGGCGGTCGCGACGAATGTCTTGCCGTCCGGCGCCCAGTCATATTCGTGAACGTAGAGATCCGCTTGAGACACCTGCCGCACTTTGCCCGATGCAAAATCGATGGTGGTGAGCCGCTGATTGTAGATCTGCTGGCTGATCACGCCTGTCTCGGCGGCAACCGGCTCGAGTGGCCCTGGCGTGCGGGGCGCATTTTCCGTAAACAGCAGCGCCAGCGTTTTTCCATCCGGAGACCATGATGGACCTTGCAGCGCTCCCGCCAGATTGGTGAGCTTGCTCGTCCGCCGCGTCGCGACATCGAAGACATAGAGCTGAAGCTGGCCCGTTTTCTGAGCGTCGGAAAGAAACGCCAGATGCTTGCCGTCCGGGGACCATGCGATCTCACGCTCCTGAGACTCCGTCGTGCCGTTCCCGGCCGTCACGCGCGTGGCGACGCCGTTTTGGCGCAGGTTCTGAGTGTAAATCGATAGCGTGCTGGCCCCGGTCGCCGGATCTTCATGCGACTGTACCCAACCCATGCGCGTGCCATCCGGCGAGATGGCAACATGGCTCAACTGGCGAAGGTGGAACAGCGCATCCACCACTTCGTCAACCGATGATTTCGGGGCGGCAGCGTTCGCCGCCAAGGCGCATCCGGATATCGATAGCAATAACGTGCTGGCCAAAGTTAACTGCATGGTGAAAACGACTATAGCGTACGGCCTCTATTAACTACAAACAACATACCAGCGCTAACTATCACACGGTGTCAACGCCTCGAAATGTAGTCCTGGTTATGGTAAGTACCACGCCATCAGTCGATCGGTCCTATAAACCAAGAGCTATCTAGATTTAAACCACGGACTGGATAAAAATCGGTTTAAGAGCAAACCCGTGCTGATCGGCTCGGCAGAGGAGATGAGATGAAAGCGCCGCTCAGCATAGCATTGATGATCAGTGGACTGGCCAGTTATCCGGCGAACCTCGCCGCACAGTCCCGATTCGTTTACGCCAACAACGACCTGTTCCCCGGCAACAACGTTTCTGCTTTTTCCGTTGATGCTACAGGCAGCCTGACGGAAATTCCCAATTCGCCATTCGCTACTGGCGGGAGCGGAACCGGCGGTGGCGCATATGCGGTCAATCGCATCGTTGTAGCCGGCACTGCGGCCGGTGGCAATTTTCTCTATGCCTCGAATGGCGGCAGCCAGAATATTGCTGCGTTCGCCATCGATCCCAGCCTGGGTGGTTTGACGCCGGTCCCGACGTCGCCCTATGCGACGGGCGCCACTGGCTGGAACGATATCTCGCTCGCGGCATCGCCAAACGGGCAGTTCTTGTTTGCCGGTATCACCGCCAATAACTCCATTGCCACATTCAGCATCGCCGCGGATGGCTCACTCTCCCAGGTGTCGGGCATCGCGATTGGAAAAGGTGCCGCTGGCATGAAGGTGTCGCCGGACGGCAAGTATCTTGCAGTGGGCCTTCCGGGTTTTGGCAGCGGCGCCGTAGCGATGTTCAGCATCGCCTCGAACGGCTCCCTGACCATGATCAATGGCGTGCCGTTCGCTGATTCCGGGTCTGGCTTTCTCGCCGGTGTGGACATCGACTGTGCCAGCAGCCACCTTTTCGGCGGTGAGATGACCGGCGGCAACGCCACTGTGGATGTCTTCAACGTGGGCTCCACCGGTGCGCTTTCCCGAATTCAGGGGTCGCCATTCTCCCCGGGCACCGGCACGAACTCGAACGTGGCGGTTCTCAGCCCGAATGACCAGTTCTTGTTTGTCAGCAACCAGGGAAGCACCTCCATCCTGACACTCGGCGTCGGATCGACCGGCGCACTGGTGCTTGCCAATTCGACCTTTCTGTCCGGGGGCACCAACGCCCTCGCCGGGATGGCCACCGATCAAAGCGGCTCGCTTCTCTATGTGGCCAGCCATACCGATTTGACCGATCTTATCTATATATTCAATATCGCGTCTGATGGCAGCCTCACCCTGGCCCCCGGATCCCCATTTGATACCAGGCAAGCCGGAGGATTGCTCTCGCTGGCGGCATTTCCAGCGAAGGTTTGCGCGGTGCCGCCGGCCGGTCCGCCGCCGCCTCCCAATCCGCCGCCACCCGTGCCGCCGCCACCCGTCCCACCACCACCCGCGCCGGGGAGCCCAATGACCGTCAACATCGAGATCCGGCCGTCTGACGACGACAGCGACGAGGCCTTCCAGGCTCCCGCCGCCGTCATTAACCCAAAGAGCCACGGCAAAATCCGCGTGGCCATTCTCTCCAGCCCGTCCTTTAACGCGCCCCAGCTGGTGGATATGGTTTCGTTGACGTTTGGTAACTCGGGTGCCGAGCCTAGCCTGGCATACTGTGACACGCATTCACACGACGTGAACCATGACCGCTTCCCCGATCTGGTGTGCAGCTTCTATACCCAAACGACGAACTTCCAGAAGAGCGACACCATGGGGATACTAAAGGGCCTCTTACTGGATAAGACCCCCATCCAGGGGACTGATTCCGTCAAGATCGCGCACTGAGCGATACGCCGGCCGGGATACCCGCTCCATTCCGGCCGGCGCTCCCGTTTTCTTGCTGGGGGCTTCGAATCACAGGAGCAGCCAGCCGCGCCCACCAGCCTTCCCTAAGGAGTGAACCATCGAGAGCCTGAAAGTTGCGGCCGGCCACCTGCAAGATTATCACGTATGGCCCATGGAAAGGGCCTGCCTCAGGCGTCTCCCTCCCGCAGGTACACGCTTCGCGTGGGGTAAGGTATCTCGATCCGTTCCGCTCGAAATCTCTTCCAAATGCGTTTACGGAGCTCGTGCTGGACAAGAAACTGATCAACGAACTCCGCCACTTGACAGATGAGAGTGAAATTCAATGACGAATCGCCAAAGCCGGGAATGAACCGCACCAGGGGCGCCGGCTCGGCGAGCAGGCCGGCAATCGTTCCGGCCGCCCCTTCCATCTCCTCCAGCAGCACGCGTTCGATATGATCCGGGTCGCTGTCGTAGCTGACGCTGATCGGAATTGTCAGTGACATGCGCCTCTCCGGCAGACAATAGTTGGTGACAACGGCCTGCGCCAGCTTGGCGTTGGGAATGATGATCATGTTGTTGGCCAGGGCCCGTATGGTGGTGCTGCGCCAGCTAATGTCTGTCACGTAACCTTCCTCCCCGGTGCTGAGCTTGATGTAGTCGCCAAGGCGCACCTGGCCGGCCACGCTAACATAGAACCCGGCGAACAGGTTCGAAAGGGTATCCTGCAGCGCCAGCGCTACCGCCAGGCCGCCGACGCCGAACGCCGTCAGGATAGGTGTAATCGACACTCCGAAATGCCGCAGCAGAATCAGGATGCCCACGAGCACGATGAATAGTTGCGCCAGGTTCTGTGTCAGTGTCGTAACCGGCGTGGCCCCGGGCACGCGGCTGCCGTAGTGCCGGATCAGGTTCCCCGCGAGCCGCGAAGCCATCAGCGTCAGGGACAGGATGGTCAGGACCACCAGAGTGCGCTCGATAAGCCGTGTCGGGCGGTCGGGAAGATCCAGTGTTTCGGTGGCGAAATAGATGCCCAGCATCAGCGACCAGATCATGATCGGCCCGCTGATCGACCGGGTCAGCACCAAGTCCACGTTGCTCGAAGTCCTCTCGCCCCATCGATGCAAAGCACGAAATAGCAGCCGCTTCACCAAGTAGCCGGCAGCCAGCATGGCCAGCAGCAGGCAGGCGGGGATTACCAGTTTAAGCGGGTCGTGCAAAGCTATTTGCCGGATCGCTTCCATTTCGCTATTCTCCGTTAATCGGAGTCTATCGCATGAAACCCATGTTACTTGGCGACGTGGAGAACAAAACCGGTCCTGGTCTTTACGCTGAGATGATTGAGCAGATGAAGGCCGCCGGGGCCGTGATCCCGCAGATCTTTCACCTGTTCCGCTTCAAGCCTAATGTGGGCCAGCACCTTGCCCGGCTCTCGCAGGAGATCATGCGCGGGCCTTCGCCGCTCACCGCCGGGCAGAGGGAGTTGATTGCCGCTTTCACTTCGGTGCGCAACCACTGTCCATTTTGAATCAAGAGCCACGCCGCAGTTGCGGCGGAACTGCTGAAAGATGGCGCCAAAGTTGACGCGGTCCTGGCCGACTACAACACCGCGCCTATCACGGATGCGGAAAAGGCGCTGTTCCGGTTCGTCGAAAAAGTAAACGGCAACTCCATCGCTATCGGTCCCCCGGATATCGCCGCCATGCACCGCGCGGGCTGGACCGATGAGGCCGTCTACGACGCCATCAATGTCTGCGGCCTGTTCAATTTCTACAACCGCTGGATTGACGCCACCGGTGTGTGCGAGATGCCGGAGGAAGCACACCGGCAATCCGGCAAGCGGCTGGCCGAGCGTGGATACGTTTTCTGAGCATGCGCGCGCGCCCCGCAACGCCCGATGACGCCGCGGCCATTGCGCGCATCTATAACGAAGGCATTGCCGACCGCGTGGCCACTTTCGAAACCCGCTTCCGTTCAGCCGAGGATGTGCGCGCCTGGTTCGATGGCGTGCATCCCATCGTGGTCGTGGAAGTGGGCGATGCCGTCATCGCGTTCGCCGCGACGTCGGTTTACCGGAGCCGCCAATGCTACGCCGGAATAGCTGAAGTCTCTGTCTACGTAGCACGGACGGCGCGCCGGCGCGGTGCCGGCCGCATTGCGCTGGAGGCGCTGATCGAAAGCGCTCAACAAGCCGGTTACTGGAAGCTGGTTTCGCGCATTTTTCCCGAAAATTACGCCAGCCTGGCATTAATCCGCTCGCTGGGCTTTCGTGAAGTCGGCACCTATGAGAAGCACGGAAAGCTCGACGGTGCCTGGCGCGATGTAGTCATCGTGGAGCGGCTCATTGATGTAAATCTGACCGCATGAATTAAACCGGGCTGCGGTCGCCGGCCTTTCCTGTGCCTTCTCTATCCGACGTGAAATACAGTCGCAGTGCACGTTCCAGGTCTTGCGGGGTCGCCTCCGCCTCGCGGCTTTCGTAGCGCGCGATCGAGTTCAGAATCTTGCAGATGTCGTTGGGGTAGCAGGCGCGCAACTCGCTTCGGCCGTCAGCCAGGCAAAGGTCCCGGAACGCCGCGAAACTCTCGGGAGTTACGCTGACTAACCGGGAGCGAGCCACGCGCCGGAAAATCTCGTCAAAAGCATCCGGTGAGACCGGATCCACGTAAATCTTGTTGTGGATGCGGCGCAGAAACGCCTCGTCCGCCAGTTCACTGGGCTTGAGGTTCGTCGCAAAAACCACCAGCACCTGGAACGGAATCTCGAATTTGAGACCGTACCGTAGCGACAGATAGTCCACCCGCCGGTCGAGCGGCACGATCCACCGGTTTAACAGCTCGCGTGGCGAGATATGCTGCCGGCCGAAATCATCGATCACGAAAATGCCGTTGTTGGCCTTCATCTGCAGCGGCGCCGAGTACACTCCCGACGAATCGTCGTATCGTAGATCGAGCAAGCCCAACGTCAGCTCGCCGCCCACGATGATGCAGGGACGGCGGCACACCACCCAGCGGGGGTCGCGTTCGTCGGTTTCGTCCCCGACCCGCTGATGCACGGCCGGGTCGTACAACGAGATCACCTGACCGTCCACCTCGACCGCGTAGGGAATGAGCACGGTATCTTCGTAAACGCGCAGCAGCCGCTCGGCCAGGCTGCTCTTGCCGTTGCCCGCCGGCCCATAGAGAAAAATGGAGGATTGTTCAATCAAGGCCGGCCCGATTTGATCCAGAAGCCCGTCCGTAACCACCAGGTCGGAGAACGCGGCGCGAAGCACGTCGCGGGTGATCTCGACCTCGGGCGCCTGCATTTTGACCGCTTCATTGTAGGCTTTCAGCGAAACCGGTGCGGCTCCCGCGTACTGGCTGATCTGGAGGCGTTCGGTGGCGAGCGTCCGGCCACCGCCCGATAAAGAGATGCGATAATCGTTTCCCACCATCCCTTTGACTTCGATAAACTGCTGCTGGCGCAAAGTGGTGAAGATCGGGAGCAATACTGGCGTAGGTATCTTCAGCACGCCGCTGAGTGCTTGGAGGGTGGTGGTGCCATCGACCGATAACCGCCGCAGAAAGAGGTCTGTGACCATCCCCAGACTAATTCCCAGGCCCTCCAGATCCCGCGGAACCGGTGGGACGAAAAGCCATTGCTCTTCACCGAGAAGTGACATAAGTACTCTGGCATCTATCGGCGGGACGGACGGCAAAGTTTATGCACGCGGTTGCGCCGCCCGGCGTCATGCTTATGTGCGGGCTCTGACGCTATTCGTGTCACTAATGGCCGGTTTGTCGTCGGCCGGGCTTCAGGCCGCCACCGCTGCCGGCGACGCCGCCGCCAAGATTTACGAGCAAGGCCGGATGGCGGAGCGCTCCGGGCACATGGCGAGCGCCTATCTGCTGTATTCAGAAGCAGCCGCGCTCGAGCCCACCAACCAGCTGTACTGGTTGAAGAGTCAGGCCCTCCAGTCGCGGGCGGCACTCGAATCTCCGCCCAAGATACTGGCCAAAGCCGCTGAATCCGTTGCGCCTGCCGCCGATAGTACCGCATTTGACGACCTTAACCTGAAGGATCGTTCCGCCGCCAGGATTCCGCAGCCTCCCGTCCGGCTGCAAGGCGCTCCCGGCCTGAAGGACTTCGACCTACGGCTGGATGCAAAGGCCCTATGGGTACAGTTGGCCCGCGCCTACAATCTCGATGCCGTGTTCGACGGGGACTATCAGACCGGTCCGCCGGTCCATTTTCAAATCACGCAAGTGGACTTTCGCGGCGCCTTGCATGCCGCCGAGGCCGCCACGGGTTCCTTTGTCGTGCCCATATCTGGCCGGTTGATGTTAGTCGTAAAGGACACCGAACAGAAACGGCGAGAGCTCGAGCCGACGGTGTTCGCCGTTATTCCCGTTCCCCAGGCTATTGCTACACAGGAACTGGTGGAGATCGCGCAGGCCGTCCGGCAGCTTTTCACGCTGGAGCACATGGCCTGGGACTCGCAACAGAGCGTGGTGGTCATGCGCGACCGCATTTCGCGGGTGGTACCCGCCCGCCAAGTGTTCGAGGAACTGGTCCACCACCGCCCCCAAGTCGATATCCAGATCGAACTGCTGGAGGTGGACCGCAGTTACTCGCTGGCCTACGGTTTGGATTTGCCCACCACATTCCAGCTCATCTACATGGGGACATTCTGGAACAGTCCGTTCGCGATTCCGGCCAGCATAACCAAGCTGCTGACGTTTGGCGGCGGGCAGACTAAGTTCGGCATCGGTATCACCGATGCCACGCTGCTGGCGAACATGACCAGTTCAAACTCACGCACGCTCGTGCGCACCGATGTGCATGCCATCGACGGCATGCCTGCCACTGTGCACGTCGGCGACCGGTTCCCCGTGATGACCGCCGGCTATTTCGGCCCCGCGTCCAGCAGCCAGGGTGGACAAGTCTACCTGCCGCCGCCCTCTTTTTCCTTTGAGGATCTGGGTGTCAATGTGAAGGTCACGCCGCACATTCACGGCATGGACGAGGTGACGCTCGATCTCGAAACCGAGTTCAAAGTATTGAGCGGCGGCAGCAACAATGGCATCCCCATCATTTCGAGCCGCAAGCTGGCGACCAAGGTGCGCCTGCGCGAAGGGGAATGGGGCCTGGTCAGCGGTCTGTTGACCTCGAGCGAGGCGCGAACCATCCACGGCATAGCGGGCCTGATGAACATTCCAGCGCTGGGGCAGTTGCTGCGGAAAACCAACAAGGACGAGACCATCAGCGAAGTTCTGGTGATCATCAAGCCCACACTGCTCAGCCTGCCGCCCGATCAGTATGTGACGCCCACCATCTGGACCGGCTCGGAGATGCGTCCGGCGACACCGCTGTAAATCCGCCGGAGCGCCGCCGGCATAATTCCACTTGTTCCGTTTGATGAAGCTCGTGCCGGACGCAGGCCTCCCGCTCCGGCATCCGCGTTGAATCGAGCCCAATTTCGTCCGCTTATCATTACCACGTGGAACGTTACGATAAACTTCCTGTTTTTTGTAGCGCAGGGCCATCCGTTTTTTTCGGGGACCTACGGCACTTTCGTCCGTTCAGCAAGATCAGCGGAACACCACCACATCCTCGATGCCCACGGCCGATCCCGGTGAACCCGGACCCGGCTCGCCGCGCACCACCAGGCGCACCGTGTGTTTCCCGTTCTTCAGGCCGAACGCGTGCCACACGGCCTCACCGGTCTTGCTCTCGGTTTCATCCGAGTAGACGTCGCGCGTCCCCTGAGGCTGGCCATCGAGGTAAGCGTCCAGCTTGCCTCCATTGGAGAGATACGGGCCTGTCACAATCGCGCCCGTGCCCTCGAACGTGATGACGGCCTCCGCGCCCTTTTCCGATGTGTAGCGCGTGTGGTCATCGCCCAGCCCGCCCCGCTGCATCTTGCTCTCGGTTTTCCACGCACCCTGGAATTGCCAGCGCGAGTCGGCGGAGCCCACGCGTTCCGCGGGCGAGCCGTAATCGTCCCAAACCTCTAGTGCGGGAGCTTTCGGCTGCTGCATCTTCACCATGAGCTTGTCGCCCTCCACGCGGCCGCCTGTTTTTTTGACCAAGGCAATGGCGCGCTGATCCGTGCTGGCCACGATGGTGTGGAACGAAAAATCGGTGTAGGAAAACTTCCGGTCGGCAAGCGCTGGAATGCCGCCCTTCCACTCCTCCGGAATGGCCTTGTACCCCAGCATGACGCCCAGAATGCCACCCGCCGAGGCCGGGTTGCAGTCCGAATCCTGGCCGCTTCGCGTGGCCACGTCCAGCGTCCTGGTGAAGTCTCCCCCTCCGTAAAGCAGCCCCAGAGCGATATATGCGCCGTTCAGCTTGGCATCGATATTGAACGGCCGCAGCGCGCCATCCGGGCACGGATCGCGCTTGTCCCATTTGTCTTCGATGAGATGCCACACTTTTTTCCAGTCCTGCGGATATTGCTTCGACCATGCCAGCACGTCGGCAATCAACATCCCGTACGGGCTATTCGCCGGGATGGAGGCGAGGCCTGCTTCCACCACCTTGCGCGCGTCTTTCTCGAAGAAAGCCGCGGCGTACATGCCGGAGACAAACATGCCGCCGTAGATGCCGTCGCCGTAGTTCATGACGCGGCCGGCGCGCCAGGCGATGTCGTTAGCCGATTGCGGCAGCCCCGGCGTCATCAGGCCGATGAAGTCGCTCTCGATCTGGAAATCGATGTCGTTGGCGTGCGCATTGTACTTCGGCGTGCCGGAAAGCGTCGCCGGGACACCGCGTTTCAGCGCCCGGCGCGCGCCCAGGTTGGCGTGCCAGAGCTGATATTTCGCGTGCTTGAACATCTCACCGAAATCCTCTGTGGTCGCGTCGAGACCCTTGTCGTCCAGCACTTTGGCGAAGGTCATGTCGACATAGAGGTCGTCCTGCTCGATGGCGTTCGAGACGCGGTCCGGCGTCCAACGAGGCAGCGCGCCCTCGTTGATCTTGCCCAGCGTGCGAAATTCGGTGGGCGCGCCGAAACTCACGCCGATCATCTGTCCGGCCCAGCCGCCTGCGATCTTGTCATGCAAGCCGGCGAGCGAGATCTCGCGATAGGTGTCCTTGGGCGCCGCCGCGAGAATGAACCCGCCGGCTAGCGCGCCAAAACGAAACATAGTTGAAAACGTCATGAGGAACTGCTCCTTGCAGCCGTGCAGCGAACAGATTTGCGCGTTTCGGCGGAAGTTGTCAAGCGGGCGCTTCAATTGCCCGCCGCCATCTGGCCGACCTTCTGCGCGCGGACCGCCTAACCCCTTGAGGAACGAGGCGATGCGGTGCCAGTTGAGGCAAGGCCGTTCAAGCAAGGCTGTTCAGACAACGCGCCACCAGCTAGTCTCTTGTCCCAATGGTTCGTGACATAAGCCAGCATGGGTGGGGCGGTCCCGGACCGCGGCCGGCGGCCTCGTCGGCCTTTCGGCGCGAATCACGAAGCCGGACCAGGGGGTCCGGCGCGGACGATGGCGTCCGCCCCACAGGCTTTATGCATCAAACTAGTGGGACAGGAGACTAGACGGAATGTTATATACTGCCTGCTCCGGTAACACCATGAAGCCAAGCCTCTCTACCAACCTATCGATGGCGCGTCACTCGCGGCGCACGTTAACGCGATGTACGCTCGCCATCTCTATATTCACCGCCTGCGTGGCGGCATTCGGCGAGGAACTCCCCACAGCGAAGCCCGAGTCGGTGGGGCTTTCCGCAGAACGGCTGGAACGGATCGCCGCCGCGGTGGATCGCAGTATAGCCGAGAAGCGGATCGCGGGCGCGGTGACGCTGGTCGCGCGGCGGGGCAAGGTCGTGTGGCTCAAGGCGCAGGGCATGGCGGACCGCGAGGCGGCCAAGCCCATGCAGACCGATTCCATCTTCCGCATCTGCTCCATGACCAAGGCCATCACCAGCCTCGCCGTGATGATGCTCTACGAAGAAGGCCATTTCCTGCTGGACGATCCGGTGTCGAAGTACATTCCCGAGTTCAAGAATCCGAAAGTGCTGGTGAAACCAGCGTCCGGGCAACCTTACACGATTCCCGCCACCAAAGAGATCACGATTCGCAACCTGCTGACGCATACGTCTGGCCTGACTTATCACTGGAATCCGGAACTCGGCGCGATGTACAAGGATGCAAATGTCGCGCACGGCCTGCTGCCGTACGACGGCACGATTCGCGACAACGTGAAGCGCCTGGCGGCCCTGCCGCTGCTATTCAATCCGGGCGAGCGCTGGGAGTACAGCCTGGGCGTGGATGTGCTCGGCTACCTGGTTGAGGTGGTTTCGGGTAAGCCGCTGGACGAGTTCTTTCGCACGCGCATCTTCGCGCCGCTGGGCATGAAAGATACATACTTTTACGTGCCGGAGACAAAGCTCAGCCGGCTCGCCGCGTCGTACACCTGGTATCCGGAAAAAGGCCTCAACCGGTTTCCCGACACGCCGATTGCCGAGGGAAATTTCGTCTACTCCGCGGACTATCCGTATCGCGGCCCGAAGAAGCTGTACTCGGGCGGCGGAGGACTCTCGTCCACTGCGGCCGATTACGCGCGCTTCTGCCAGATGATGCTCGATGGCGGTAAGTCTGGCGGCACGCGCTTAGTCAGCCGCAAATCCGTCGAGCTGATGACGCAGGATCATCTGGGTAAGATCGGCCCCAATCAGGGATTCGGGCTCGGCTTCGGCGTGGATGGCGTGAAGTCGCCGCTGTCGGAACTGGGCTCGCCGGGACAATACAACTGGGGCGGCTTCTTCTACACGGCCTTCGTCATCGACCCGAAAGAGCAGATGATCACCGTTTTCATGGCGCAACTGCACCCCACGGGCGATTTGAACTTGGATAATTTATTTCATGCGCTGGCCGTGCAGGCGATCGTAGACTGAGAGCCGGCGGCAGACCGCGTTCTCGTCAACAACTTCTGCACGACCTTGCCAGTCAATCAGGCCGCTGATGAACACGAGAAACGCCGATAAGACAAAGCCAAACTATTTTTTCAATCCGCGTTGACCGGCGTTCATACGGGGCCCTCGATCTTTAACGCTTTTCCGCCGCCTGCTATCCAACCGGCCCGGCGCGTCATGTGCGAGAGCTGACGAACCGCTGCGCGCGCTCGGAGCACGACACCCACTCCATGCTGTGGCCGAACACTTTCTGGATGCGCTCGGCCAGCGCGGCGAGTCCTTCCAATCCCAATCCCGTGCCCTGCGTGTAGAGCGATTGCCAGTGTGTCAACAGCACAATGGGATGGCCCGACTCGATCAACTGGCGAATCCGGCCCGTGCGGCCGTCGGCGGACAGCACCCGGTCGATATTGTCGCTGATGAATTTTTGCCGCTCGGCGCGCGTCGGGCGTTCCATGCTCCAGAAAAGGTCTGCGAAGTTGGCAGGCACGCTGACTACCACCTGGCCGCGATCGGGCGCTTCGTACTCGATCGATAGTTGGCGCGGCGGTTCCCAAGACGTGCTGTACAGAAAGTACCAGGTGAGCTTGCGCTTGAATACCTTCCATTGCGCTTCGCCTAATGCCTGGGCGTATTTCTTCTCCACGTCGATGCCCGACACCCAGGGCGACGTGATCCCCGTGGCGTTCAGCCCGACGTTTTGCAGAATCTGGAACGCCAGGACGAAATACTCGACGATTTCTTCGAGCGGCGCACGCGTAATCCAGACGTCTTCGTAGATGTGCTGGTAATCTCCAGTCTTGAGATTGTATGCTCGCAGATGCGTGAGGAACTCCGGCGTGATATCGAAACGCGGCGCGATGCGCTCGCGCACCATCTTCAGAAAGGCTTCCAAATGATCCTGCGGCACGCGTTTCAGGGATTTATCGATGCGGCCCAGACAACTCGGCATCGGAATGATGGTGAGTTTTCCACGAAGATCGAACCGGTCGAAGGTGTCGGCCACGCGCCGCGTAAACTCGGCGGGAACGAGAAACGTGGTCTCGTATCCCGGCAACTCGTAGAACAGCGGATCGACGGGTGACCCATCGTCAATGATCAGCGAGAACGGGATTTTGCCGGACGTACTTGGCGCCGGCTGCCTGGCCGCTGATTCCTGCGCGAGCACGTTCCCGGTGGCGGCCGAGAGTACCGCTGCTGCCATGCCCTCGCCGGCGAACTGCAACATCTCCCGGCGCGTGGCCTTCGACATCGCGCTCACTCTGACTGCCGCCGCGCGCAAGTTTTTGCTCATGTTCATGCATGCACCTCGGTTTCCGCCTAGTATATAAAGTCCCGCGTCGCAGCTATAAATCTCTCACCGCCGAAACGCAGGGGTACAGAGGCAGCAAACTGGATTTCTCGGCGCCTCTGCGTCTCAGTGGTGAACCGCCGGATTTTGTCCTCCCGACACGCGCCGTCTTGTAGCGCAGGGATGCCGCGGGGTTGGCGGAAGACCTGCGGCACTTTCGTCTCGGGGTCGAATTTAGCCGAGAATCTATGAATGCATCCAATCTCCCGCAGAAAGCTTCTAGCTGGCTCCATGGCCGCACTCCCTCTTGGCGCCATTCCGTTGCAGCTCGCCCGCGAGCTGCGTGCACCCGGCAAACTCAAAGTCATCGTCTGCGGCGGCCATCCCGGCGATCCCGAGTACGGCTGCGGCGGTACCATCGCGCGCTACACGGAGCTTGGACATGATGTCGCGCTTCTATATCTGAACCGCGGTGAAAAGGCCTGCCCGGAGACAACTCCAAATGCAGGCAGCGACGTGCGCGTCCCGGAAGCCCAGAAAGCCTGCGGCATTTTGAAGGCGCGCCCGGTCTTCGCCCCTCAGTGCGACGGCCACGCAATCGTCGACAACGCCCGCTATGATGAGTTTCGAAAACTCGTCGAGGCAGAGAAGCCCGACGTCTTGTTTACGCACTGGCCTATCGATGGCCACCGCGATCATCGCGCCATTTCCGCGCTCGCCTACGATGCATGGCTGCGCCTCGACAAGAAGTTCGCCTTCTATTACTACGAGGTCTCGAACGGCGAAGACACCTTGATGTTTACGCCGACGGATTACGTGAACATCTCGCGGACCGAGCCCCGCAAGCGCGCGGCCTCCTATGCGCACGCCTCGCAGACGCCGGACAAGTTCTATCCGTTGCAGTCGCAGGTCACGCGCTTCCGGGGCGTCGAGAGCGGCTATTCGCAGGCAGAAAGTTTCATCCGCCACGTGCAGAGCCGGGGCGGCATTCTGCCGTAAAGCGGGCCTGTCGCGCGTCCCCGCGCCGGCGCTGCTAGGAAGCCGAAGTGATAAAGTGGACGCAAGGAGAAATCAATGGCTCAATCCAGACGTGATTTCCTCAAGACCGGCGTAGCAGCCACGGTGCTGTCCGGCATCGGCGGCGCGGCGTCGTTGGCCCAAACTACCAGGCGATCAGCCACCGACTGGGTGACGCTCGGCAAGTCGAACGTGAAAGTCACGCGGCTCGCCTTTGGGACTGGCACCTTCTCCGGCCGGGTGCAGCGTGAGCTCGGGCAGGCGGAGTTTACCCGGCTGGTCCGCTACGCGTATGACCGCGGCATCCGCTTCTTCGAGACGGCCGAGAGTTATCACGGCATGCCGGAGATGCTGGCTATCGCGCTGAAGGGACTCCCGCGCGACAGTTACAAGCTCATGACGAAATACAGCACGCCCGCTTCCGGCGATCCCGCTCCCAAGATCGATCAGTTTCGCGGGCAGTTGGGCACGGAGTACATCGACATTCTCCTGCTGCATTGCCTGCGGCCGCCGACATGGTCCACCGACTATCAGAGTTTGCAGGATGGATTCTCCGAAGCCAAGGGCAAGAAGGTCATCCTGGGTTATGGCGCCTCCGTTCACGGGCTGCCGGCGCTGCGGACATTTCCGGGGAATCAGTGGCTCGAAATCGCCATGATCCGCATGAACCACAACGGAACCAAGATGGACACGCTCGAGCCGCGCGATGTCGACGCGCCCGGCAAGGTCGACGAGGTGGTGGCGCACACCAAACAGGTGCATGCGCAGGGAATGGGCGTCATCAGCATGAAGCTCTGCGGCGAGGGCCGTTTCACGCGGGCGGAAGATCGTGACGCCGCCATGAAATTCGCCATGAACCTCGGAGCCGTCGATTCGGTCACCATCGGATTCAAGAACACGGCGGAGATCGACGAAGCCATCGAGCGGATGAGGCGCGTCATGAATAGCTAGACCGCTCGTCCAGCGGCCTGGCGCGTATGCGCTCACTCTGCGCGCGTCCGCGACCGTATTTTTGACTTGAGAGGAAACCTGTGACGGGTCGAGGTGTGTTCGGAAAATATAGCGTTTGCCGGCTCGTCTCCCTGGCAATCCTCCTATCCGCGGGACATGCCATGGCGCAAGAGAAGCACTTCCTCTATGTCGCGGTTCCCGGCATTCGCAACTACGTGGAGTACGGCGGAATCGGCATCCTGGTTTTCGATATCGACAACGGATATCGATTCGTGAAGCGCATCCCCACCTGGGCTGTGCCGCCCGGGAAGCAGCCCGAAAATGTGAAGGGCATCGCCGCTAGCGCGAAAACGGGGAAGCTCTACGTCAGCACCATGAACCGGCTGGCCGCTTTCGATGTCTACTCGGAAAAGAAAATATGGGACCGGCCTTATGAAGGCGGCTGCGATCATTAATGAAGAGAATCGACCGTCCGTCTTTCATCCAGAACTTCGGATACTTTGGCTCTGCCGGCGAAAGCAGGCCAGCCGTGTTGATGAGATCGGAGTTCGACAAGGACAATCCTCACGTCTCGCCAAATGGGCATTGGATCGCTTACAACTCCCTGGAGTCGGGTCGATGGGAGGTTTACCTGGCCGCGTTCCCGGCGTTCAACGGAAAGCGGCAAGTCTCCGTCAGCGGCGGCTGCCAGCCGATGTGGAGAAAGGATGGCAAGGAACTCTTCTACCGGACGCTGGAAGGCAAGCTGATGGTGGTCGAGGTACAGGGCGGGGCCGCGCTCCAGACCGGAGTGCCGCTGTTTCTCTTTCAGACGCCGGCGAGAGTGAATCCCGTGCAGAGCGAGTACTGCGTGACTGGTGACGGCAAGAAGTTCATCTTTCGGGAGCCGGTTGGTGAGAGTGCGACGCCGATCACGGTTGTGCTCAATTGGACTGCGGGGTTGAAGCGATAGCGGCTCTGGTTTGCAACAGCCGAGGCTGCTAATAAGCGCCTCATCTGGCGGCACCTTCTTCTGGCGCGCTACGCGTCGTCACTTGTCGTCACCTGACGCCCGTAACTCTATGAAAACATGGTAGCGCTAACGGGAATCGAACGTGTTAGCTCCCAGTTCAGTTCGGTTCAGTTCGGTCTAAGTCAGTGCAAATACGTTCAGTTGGTACGGCGTGACCCCCCAGAAACGTGCCACAGACCGCTGGCGTGCCAGCGCGGTGCCAGCGCGGTCGCTGCCGAATATGCCCAGAATCGTGCCGACCCGCCGTAGCACCGGCCCCACTCACCTGCTGGCGGCGGGGTGGAGATCACGGCTGTTTCCGAACGCCTGGGACACTCTTCGATCCGCGTAACGGCAGACGTGTACTCCCACGCGATCCGCGGGCGGGACGATGAGGCGGCGAAGAGGTGGGAGGAGTTCCAGGGGCGGAATTCGCCGGAGAAGCAAACCGGGGTTCAATAGATCTGGGCTGCTGTGGTCCCCCTCTTTAAAGTGCAGGATCGTGATCACGATTGTCGGCCTTTGAGCGCGGAAGTTGACCGGAGAAGATCCATTTCTACGGGCGGGCGTAGCCGTTCGATCGCGTCCGGTATGTCCAAAAAACTAGATGGGGCGTTTACCCCACATGACGGGAAGCCGACTTTTCAAGAGTTGAGCAGAGCGGCCATCACTCTCTGACCGGCCTGGCTACAATTCGCGTCAACCCTTAATGGCGAGTCTTGCCAAGATCGCAGTGGCGGCTGCGAGAAGGCGGATACCGTTGCGGATACACTAAAGCGAGGTCGCGCTTCACTCAAACCGCAGGGCCTCGAGGGGATCGATGCGTGATGCGCGCCGGGCAGGGATGTAAGTGGCCAGCAGCGCAATACAGAGTAGAAAAAGCGGGATTCCGGCGAATGTCACGGGATCGAGCGGACTAACTTCAAACAGCACCGCCGAAAACAACCGGGCGAGAGCAGCGGCCCCGACCATGCCGATCACCGCGCCCGCAAGCACGAGCTTCAAGGCGCCGCGCAGCACGAGCCACATAATGTGAGATCGCTTCGCACCCAGAGCCACTCGGATGCCGATCTCATTGGTTCTCCGCGAGACTGTATAGCTCATCACACCGTAGATGCCTACCGCCGCTAATACAAGCGCCAGCACGGCAAATAACACGATCAGCACACTGCGGAAGCGGGGCTGCGCCAGCTCATCGTCCAGGATTTGCTCCGCACTGCGGACTTCCGAGATGGGAGTATCCGGGCTCATTTTTCGCAGTTGAGTGCGCAGCGCCGTAGCTGCGGTGTTGGTTCGCATCACAAGGTAGGCCCAATGCCAAGCGAACTGCATGTCCGGCTTATATGCCTCCGGTTCGCTCGAGCCTGCCAGCCCGGCGTTCTTGACGTCACCGACCACACCAATAATCTCGCTCAACCACGGTTCGATGCGCCCGTCCAGACCTCTCTGTTGTTGCGCAGCGAGGTCAATGCGTTTTCCGATTGGGTCCTCACCTGCCAGAAAATAGCGCCGGACCATAGTCTCGTTTATGATCGCCACTTCCGGGGCCGTTTCGGTATCGCGATCTGTAAAAGCACGTCCCCGCAGAATCGGAATGCCCATCGCGTGAAAATATCCGGGAGTCACCGCGCGTAAAGCGGCGGTGGGGAGTTCATTTGGCCTACGGTAAGTGCGTCCCTCAACGGCAAAGGTCTGTGGAAGCGAGCCGGGCGTTGGCGGCAAGCTCGAAGCAGCAGCGGCAGCTTCGATACCCGGCAGTGCGCCCAGCCGCGTGAGCAACTCGTGCGTGAATATCTGCGGCCGGTTTGGGCCGGCTCGCCGGCTGCTAGAGTATCGGCTGCTTGAGAGGTCTACCTTCGCCGTTACCAAGCCATGCGTGCGGAAGCCGGGATCCAAGCGCTCCAGCCGCCACAGGCTGTGAACCATCAATCCCGCACTGATGAGAAGTACAACGGTCATTGCGGTCTCGCCCACGATGAGCAGATTGCGCCATTGACTAAGGCGCGCGCTTCCTGCTGAAGTGCGACCACCACCCTTGAGCCATTCGCTCAAGTTGGACTTCGTGAAATGCAATGCGGGAGCAAGGCCGAAGATGACGCTGCTGGCGACCGAAAGAAAAAGCGTAAAGACGAAGACGCGGACATTCATGGCGGCACTGGCGAGACGCGGAATGTCCTGCGGGCCAAGAACCTGGAGAAGACCAATGCCCCAATAGGCAATCAAGATGCCGAGGGCTCCTCCCAGGACTGAGAGTAGCAAGCTTTCTGAGAGCAACTGCCGCATGACGGACATGCGACTGGCGCCCATGGCGCTGCGCACTGCGATCTCATGCTGTCGCACGACCCCTCGGGCTAATAGGAGATTAGCGACATTGCTACAAGCAATCAGCAGGACGAATGCCACTGTGCCGAGGAGAATGACTAAGGTCGACCGCACCCGACCAACCGTCTGTTCGAGCAGTGGCACCAGCTGCACTTCCGGGCTTATACGCGAGTCCGGAAGTGTTCTGGCAATCTGGCCTTGAATGCCGTCCAGCTCCCGTCGGGCCTGATCGATCGAAATACCCGGCCGGAGGCGGGCTATTACTTCGAGCCATGGCGAAGTGCGCCGATCCATGGGGACTCCCATCCAGCCTGCCGGCAGCCATAGCTCGCATTTGTCCGGAAAGCTGAAACCGCGCGGCATCACCCCGATCACCTGGTAGTCGCGCTTCGCGAAGCTATCTACCGTGATCGAACGGCCCAATATGTTCGGATCACCGCCAAAGGCGCGCTGCCACAGCGAGTAACTTAGGATTGCGGCCGGGTTGCCTTCTCGACTGTCCTCATCGGGCACAAACGTTCGCCCGAGCAAGGGACGCACGCCTAGCACTGGGAACAGGCCAGATGACGCATATGAACCTCTGATGCGCTCAGCGCCACTTGCGCTCAACAAATTGAATTCTGCGCTGCCATTCCAACCGGGCCAGAACGCGAGGCGCTCGAACGCGTGGTTCCGGTTCTGCCAATCGAGGAAGTTCGCAGGCGACACTCTCTGTTGTTCCGCGCCCAGTTGCGGATTTCGCTCCCAGATGATCACCAGCTGGTTGGGATCGCGATAGGGCAGCGGCTTCAACAAAACGGCATCCACAACCGTGAACAGGGCGCTGTTGGCTCCAATACCAAGCGCGAGCGTGACGACCACTAGCAGGGTGAAACCGGGATTCTTGCGTGCCAAGCGCGCGGCGTAGCGTAGTTCGCCCAGAAAGTTCATTCGAGGTAAAAGGAGAAGGCAAAAACAGATCTTGGCTTCATGGCTGTCCTCGATTCTACATCAGCCTCCGACGGCCCGGAGTGGTGGCGATGTTCGCATGGCTCAGCGACGCGAGCACGTGCGCCTCTGGCTCGAACAGAACCATGCGCTCGGCATCGTGCGCAAACGATTCATGCAGGACTTTGATTGCAACGCCACAGTCGAGCTTATTATCGTGGCCCGATACATCTCGCCCATGGCACCGGCCTCGATGGACGCGAGATCTCATAGATCCTAAGCGAGTCCCAACGGACAGGGGCATAGTGTGTTGACTGATTCTATCCTACGGTAGGCAGACGCGGAGACGGATTCCACCTGATAAACACCGGTCCACTCCCCGATGCATACAACCGATGTCCTCAGTGCCAGATGACGAGTGGCCGACTTACCAAGCAGTGGCCGAGCGGTTAATAAACACTGCGCCGTCAGGGGGGCTACTCGTCGAGAGTCCCGATCACGTAATCGCGGTTCGGTCATCGAACCACCAGAGGTAAAGCCTCGTCCCTCGACCTATTGTTGTGGTATCCTGAGCGGTAGAAGGTTGAGGTATTGATGTCATCTTCGCGATTTCCTATTCCTCAAGGCACGCTCGACATGCTGATTCTCCAAATCCTCTCTTTGGAGCCGGCGCATGGGTACGGGATTGCCCAGCGGCTCGAACAGATCTCGAAGTCCGTTGTCCAGGTGAATCAGGGATCTCTGTATCCCGCCCTCCACCGCCTGGAACAGAAGGGCTGGCTGAAAGCCGATTGGAAGCAATCCGAAACCGGACGCGAAGCCAAGTTCTATTCATTGACACGCTCCGGGCAAAAGCAGCTTCGCGTTGAGAAAGATAGCTGGGCTCGTCTGACGGGTGCGGTCCAACTGATTTTCGATGGAGGTATTGAGCAATGAACCGAATTCTCAACTGGTTCCGGCTGCGAAGGCTGGAGGGCGACCTGGATCGCGAATTGCAGTACCACATCGACCGCCGCGTGACGGACCTAATTCAATCTGGTTTGCCAGAGCCCGAGGCGAGAAGGCGCGTCGCGCTGGAACTCGGGGGCGCTACGCAGGTTCGGGAGGAGGTGCGCGACATTTGGCTGACTCGATGGTTGCGAGATTTCGTGTACGACGTGCGCTTTTCGGCCCGATCTTTTCTCCGGAGCCCGTCGTTTACGGCAACGGCAGTGCTTTCCCTCGCGCTCGGAATTGGAGCGACGACCGCCCTTTACTCTCTTGTTGATCAACTCGTTCTGCGCGCGCTCCCGGTCGACCACCCCGAGCGCCTGGTTCTCATCGATTGGATCGGTTTCCAAAATGCCGAGACCCTCGGCACTGATAACTTGATGTCGTACCCGATCTGCCGAGATCTCCAGCAGCAGAAGGAATTCTTCGACGGCGTATTCTGCCGTGCTGCGACAACGATCAACCTTTCGACGAGTGGAGAACCGAGGCTGACTTCCGCGGAGCTCGTATCGGGTACATACTTTTCGGCACTGGGAGTGAGTCCCGCGCTGGGCAGGCTGTTGACGATCGATGATGACCAGGCACCGGGATCGAGGCCGGTGGTTGTGCTCTCGTACGACTTCTGGAAAAACCATTTCGGAAGCGCGCAAGATATCGTGGGCCGAAAGGTGCTGGTGAACCAGTACCCGATGACGGTTGTCGGGGTCGCTGCGCCAGCATTTCATGGCATCGACGTGGGCGAGGTTCCATCGCTCTGGATTCCAGCGGTCATGTCGGCCGAGGCCATTCCCGGCTTCAACACAATGCTTGATCGTCGTACGCGCTGGGTGCAGATCCTCGGCCGGCTGAAGCAGAACGTCTCTTTGGCGCAAGCTCAGACAGGATTGCAGCCCTGGTTTAAAGCAATGTTGGACGAAGACACGCGACGCACGAACATCTCAAGAGCCAGCGCTGAGCACAGGCGAGAGTTTCTTGCGTCGACACTGGCGCTCGCTCCCGCGCCCCAGGGCCATTCTGTCCTGCGGCACGACTTTTCGCGGCCACTCTGGGTCTTGTTCGTGGCGACGCTGGTGCTCCTGGCTCTGGCTTGCCTGAATGTTGCCGGACTTTTCTTGGCGCGCGGCTCGGCTCGCCATCGGGAAGTCAGTACTAGATTGGCATTGGGAGCGTCGCGCGGGAGAATTGGACGACAACTTCTCGCCGACAGTGTACTTCTCGCATTTACCGGTGGACTGCTCGGCGTAGTGATGGCGCCCGTTGCCGTACGGGCTCTCATCGCATTCCTGCCCCGCAACACTGCTGCGACCGACCTCGAAGCCAACGTCGATACGCGCATGTTGCTCTTTGCATTTCTGGTAAGCCTGGCCACCGGTTTCCTCGCCGGCTGCGTGCCGGCTTTACAGGCCGGCCGCAAATCGCTAGAGTCCTCACTCCGGGAGCGGGGTGGCACACCTTTCGGCGGGTTATCGTTGCGTAGGGGGATTGTGACGGCTCAAATCGCCTTCACCTTGATTCTGGTGGTAGCGGCAGGCTTGTTTATTCAAACCCTCCGCGGGCTGTTGGCAAAAGGTCCGGGGTTTGAGACGTCCAGCCTCATCTCTTTTGGCATCAGGCCTGCTCTTAATGGCTACTCGGGAGCGGAAGAAACCCAGCTCATTCGTCGAATTAGCGAGGGCATCCGCAATTCCTGGAGTACTCAATCCTCGGCCATTGCGAGCGTCCAGTTATTGCTCGGCGGAGCATGGAATAACTCGCTAACGATCCAGAGTGGTGAACGGTTCACGACCGATCGCGAAGTCCAAATGAATGCCGTCACTCCGGGGTTCTTCGAGACCCTAGGAACCAGGATTGTCGCCGGACGAGACTTCAACGAACACGATTCGCTGGACGTCGCCCTGGTGAATCAATCGCTGCCTGTGAGTAAGAACGGGCAGCGCGTGGTCATTATCAACGAAGCCTTTGTAAAGCGATACTTCGGAGGACGCAACCCTCTCGGCGCCCACATCGCTATGGGATCCCAACCTGACGCGAAGCCGGATACCGAGATCATCGGCGTCGTGCAGAACATCAGCTACCGTAGTTTACGCGAGCAGTGGGAGCAAGCCTACTTTCCCATCGGCACCGAGCTGTCTGGCTCAAATTTTTACGTGAGGTTTCGGGGGACTCCCGAGTCAGCCTTTCGATCGATTCGGGCGATCCTTCGCAACGCCGATCCGACATTGCCAATCACCTATTTCCGCACGCTGGACGAGCAAATCGACCGATCCCTGAACACAGAGCGTATGCTGTCGGCACTTTCCAGCAGCTTCGGCACACTGGCGCTCCTGCTCTCGCTGGTTGGCCTGTACGGTGTGATGTCTTTCGTCGTGACCCAGCGCAGACGCGAGATCGGTATTCGATTGGCGCTGGGGGCGACACGCCTTTCTACCATCTGGCTGGTGCTCCGGGATGCGCTGGTGATGATCGCCGGGGGAACAGCGATTGCGCTACCTTGCGTCTGGGCGTTGGGCCGTCTTGTGGAATCGCAGCTATACGACGTCAAGCCGACAGATCCGGTGACGATCCTCGCGGCAACTTTGGTTCTGTGCTCGACAGCACTAGGCGCAGCGCTCATTCCCGCCCGCCGCGCCTCGGCCGTGAACCCTACCGACGCACTTCGATTCGAGTAGCTAATGGAGTGTCGTCCATCTGTGCCGCCCAGACTTTCAACCGGCAGTGATGGTCTCTCCGGGACTTTACGCAGCGTAAGATCGGGGCCAGTTTCTGGGTACGGTGCACAGCGCACAGCGAAAGTTCTCGACGAAAAAAATGAGCTGTGATCGGCCATCGTTCAGGCCCGCGCCGTTCGCTCGGTTTTCTTTTCGGCCGCCTCTCTCATCTCACGCTCCATCTCCGCGTATTTTCGAGTCAGGTGCGGCACGATGCCCAGCATCCGTTCCATGAGCATCAGTTGACCGCGGCAATGCATCTCGTGCTCCTTGGCGCTCATCAAGGCTTCGAGCCGGGACTTGGTCGGCTGGCTGGGATCTTCGGTGATCTGTTCAGCCAGCTTATCATCCGACAATTCTTCGAGAAACCTGGTGAAGCGCTCTCCCTCGTTCTTCAACAGGTCGACCAGGTCCTTCTTGGAACGCTTCTTTTTCTCCTCCGCCTCGAGCTCGACGAAGGCGGTGGCCCAGTCGTATTCATGCATCTTTGTCGTTCCCGAAGCGTGGGCTTCCTGCCACATGCGCGTGCTGACCGCGATATGCGCCAATGCTTGCTCGACCGAGCGGGCACCTTCGGCCGGCGTGAAGCTATACTTATCTTCCGGAATATCTTCGGCCACCTGGATCGTGTTCTGGCGGACGGTGCGGAAACTCGCCGCAAGCTGCTTGGCTCCGTAGATGTTTTGCATACTCCTTAGCGTAAGCCAAACGGGAGCGTAAGCCAAACGGGCGGCGGCCATTGTAACCGGGATGGGGATATGCCTCTGAGAAAACGACCTCGTTTGAAACCGAAAGCGTTTGCCGTCGCTGTTTTCATTTGTCTTCCATTGGTGCTCGCCGAACGTTGATGGAGAGCAGGCGAGACTTAAAGAACAACTCGTTCTCCGAATGTGCCGTATCGCCCACCTGCGTTGTAATCGCCAGAGCATCAGATTCAGCAACTCCCCCCGCCGGATGGCGGTGGTGATAGTCGCGTTGTAGAGGATGTTGCCCCAGTTGGACAAGGCAGTGTTCGTCGTAATGAAGCCGCCAGTAGTGTGGAGCTGGGGCAATCGGTTTTCTTGAGCGGCGCAACGAAATCAGACGGCCAAGGCCAGGGGCTCTGGCACAATTGCCACTCCTGGACTGAGGTCGGACCATCCTTGTTATCTGTCGTACCGCGACCCCATATAAGCGGTTGCCACTTGCGTTCCTAACCCGGCCCGGATCTCAACTTCCGGATTCCCGACGACTCGCCCCCGATTGAGGAGACACGCGAGCATGCCGGCCGCTTCTCTCCAGTGCCGCAGTAGTTCAGTCTTCCAATCCTCTTTTTCTAATCTCCACGATATCCTCTCACCTTCAGTTTGGAATTCGCCGTGCCCGGGTCATTTTTCTTGCCGACCAGCGTTGACCGTACCAGTGAGGAGATCGTAAACGCCACCGACCACCTTGACCTTGCCATCTTTGACTCGGGGCGCCAGGATGGGCTCCAGTCCCTGGAGCCTCTCGACTCCGATGACGAGGTGCCGGGGCGGTGGGAGAAGTTCCCACGACGGGAATCCGCCGGAGTCAAGACTTCACGGTCCGGGAGATGGGTTCACCGAACGCTCACCCTCAACGGCAGGTCAAAACGGCGCCGGCTGCCCCGAATTCATAGGCGCCGATATCGTTCGCAGTCAGCCGCGCTTCACCGCAAGCCGGATGCACATATTGGTACACAGGCGTATACGGGGTCGCGCCGGACGCCCCGCCAATCGCCGGTGAGCCGGCCTGTAGATGGTAATCGAAATTGGAAGCATCGACGAAAAGCGGATCGCCAACGAAATTGCCGATCAGCACCGGTAGCTTGTCTTGGACGTACACGGTACCCGGGCCATCAAAGATATTGTTGATGATCTCAGCCGGGTCAGCGTCCTTAGCAACACGAATGAAGGTGCCGCCCTCAGGCCGGTCATTCACGAAGGTGTTATGGATCACGTGCAGGTCGTGCCCAGGGTTAGTCGTATTGGCTACGCCTTCCTCGAGATAACTGAGCATAGTGCTGTTGCCTGTGTTCTTGCTCTGCTCAACCAGGTTCCCGACCACCCACGATGTTCCGCCGTTTGGCAGGTTGATTTCATAGCTGTCGTTTCCGGGAGTCTCACCAGTCAGGCGGTTGTAAAGGATCCAGTTTACAGCGGCCCGCGACTTTAGCAGGTGGCCGACCTTCGCGTTATGCGAGTAATTGAATTGAAATGTGAGTTCAGCCGCGTGCCCGATATAGAGATTGTGTGCCTGGCCAGTGGCAAATCCATTATGATCGAACTCGCTGAATTCAATCAGAATATGGCTTCCCGCAACGTTGCTCTCGAGAATACCGTCCTGGTTGTCATGAAAGTAGCAGTTGCGGACCGTGAGGTTCATACCTTCGGCGCGAATCCCGGCACCGTTCTGATCGGGAACCGAAGCCCCGGAAAATTCAATATTTTCGACCACGACGTCATTTCCTTTGATCACCCAGATAGCTTTTCCCTGGGCACTGGCGTCGGCTGCTTCGAGATGCGCACGCCCGTTGACACCGCGTAGCGTCAGGTTGTTTGGCCGGACCACGCATACATCGCGGCGGTACAACCCCGCGTCGATTTCGAGCGTGTCACCGTCTGCCGCCACAGCGATCGCGGCGCACGGTGTCGCAAAGGGCTTATTGCGACCTACTTGCAGCGTCGCGGCACTGATCGCCACGGAAGCCAGGAGAAACGCGATAAGCATTTTTGCCATGGCGGCGAGTTTACTTGAGGTGTGCAAGTAAGTCAATCTCCAGCCTCACAGGTGAACCTATCCGGGATGGGCAAGGCAGAGGGTCAGTAACAAAAGCGCGCGCAGGTGACGACCGAGTGACGACGCCAGGCGTCCGTAGCGCTGTTTTCGGTGTCGGCGCCGTACCAACTAGACGTAGATGACTCAGTTAGACCCAACTGAACTGAACTGGAGTGACTAGTAACACGTTCGATTCCCGTTAGCGCTACCATGTTTTCATAGAGTTACGGGCAACAGGTGACGACAAGTGACGACGCGCAACGCGCCAGAAGAAAGGCGCGCCGTAACGTCGCCTCCACCGCCACTTCACCGGGCCAAGGAGCAATAGGACGTGGGCGGCCGGAAGAGGGCGGTCGTAGGCACAAAGTCAATCTCAGTTCCGCATTTGACCGGGACCACCACGTTCTGGCGATTCCGCAAGAGAGGCAGAAAAGCTCCTTGCCATTCTGCCAGCCAGCGCGGGCCCTTACCGCCGTCGTCGGAGACGAGGTGTCAGTCTCCAGCAGTTTCGCCGAGGCGGCCAGCATGCCATGAGCAAGACGGGACGCTCGCCTGTCCAAGCCGCCGCCCGTCGTCACTACGGGGTTGAGGGCGTCTCAAGGCTATTTCGGCAAATCAATCAGCACAATATCCGAATTGTTTCGCTGCCGGTCGAACACGATCTGCTTGCCAATCTGGTGAACCATGCTTCAATGATTGACTGCCAACAGTAGCGGAGCCCATTCAACGGAAATTTTCGACCAGCATCAGGTTGCTGCTGGATTGATCGAGCTGTGTGTAAAGAATCCAGCGGCCGTCGGGAGAGACGGTAAGCGTAGTGCCGCCGACGGCTCTTGTGTTCTTCGAGAACCCTCTGAGGAAGGTCACCTTGCCTGTAGAGAAACTATAAAACTTGAGGGCTCGGCCGGTTGAATCACCGGTGTCGAAGAAGGAGATTCCCTGGCCAGTTAAAGCCCAAAGGTCACTTTCACCCTGATCAAGTACCCGAGTTTCCTCGCCGCCCGCCACTGGGACCTTCCAGATGCCAGTCGGCATTTTGGCGTAGTAAACAAACTGGCCGTCGATCGATTCAAACGCTTCTTCAGCTCCCTTCGTCTTTGTCACCTGCATGGCCGCGCCGCCCTGCGCAGGCTCTTTCCAGATCTGCCAATCTCCACTCCGATTGGAACCGAAGTAGATCCACCGGCCGTCGTGGGACCAGCTTGGACGGACATTATAAGACGGTCCGCTGGTGAGGCGGCGTGGCGGCCCGCCATCGGCGCTAATTACATAGATGTCCCAGTTGCCTGCCTTAGCGCTGTCGAAGGCAATCCACCGCCCGTCTGGTGACCATCGGGGGCTTCCGACATCCACACCACTGAGGGAGGTCAGTTGAACCGGATTGCGGCCCTCACCATCGCAGACCCAGATCTCGTAGCTGCCCGAGCGGGACGAGCAGAAAACGATTTTTGTGCCGTCGGGAGAGAATTGGGATTCCTGATCCGGTTGGGTGGAGGCAATGAATCTGGTGGGCGCCGTTTTCCCATCGGATGAGTTCGGACCAGGAATTCGCCAGATGTTCGTGTCCCATGCGTCGCGTTCGTATACCAATCGACTACCAGAAATGGAGAGCGCCGAGGCGTTCTCGCCCGCGACGGCCAGCCGTTCGGGCGCCCCTCCGGAGGACGAGATCGTCAACAAATTCGTATTGCCGTTTTGACCCGATGAGTACACGATTCTCCGCCCATCGGCAGTCCAGTCAAAGCCAAAGACTGTTCGTTCATCGAGAGTTAGCCGCCGAGGTTCACCCAGTGGCCTTGCATCGTAAGTGACAGGCAACACATCGATCTCGCCATAATAGTCGGTATGGTTTCTAAAAAACGCGAGCGACTTGCCATCGGGAGAGAATCGGGGATTCACATCCCCGGAGTATTCAGCAGGCGGTGAGGTGAGTTTTCGCTTGTCGCCAGTCTCGACTGAGAGCAAGAAAATGCTGAATGGGTCTCGGAGCGTGTTCTTATCAGCAAATGCTAGATACTTCCCATCCGGAGACCAGAAAACTGCATTCACGCCACGCAGAAGGTGCGGTTCCCAGAATTGCGGCGCTAGTTCTCCCAACTTGCGCTCCGCGCCGCCCAATGCGGGAATCATCCAGATTTCGACGTGGTCGGAGACATCCCGGCAAAAAGCGATGTAGCGGCCATCGGGCGACCAGGCGGGCGCGTATTCATCCGCGGGAGAGCTCGTGAGTCTTAGCGGGGTTCCGGCATCCACGAGTTTCACATAAATATCGAAATTGTCGCCTTTCTCGCCATCCCAGGCAAACGCCACTTGCTTGCCATCGGGGGAGAAGGCAGGGCTAATCTGCCGGCCAGGATAACTGGTCAAAGGGACTGTTCTCAGCGTTGGTCGAGAGGGCGGATGAAGAACCTGGAAGTAGACGCCGGCCAGGACAACGAGCGCCGTCGACACGACCCCAAATAACACCCATGCCAAAACTTCCGTGCGCCGCTGTTTGACAGGTCCCACCGCCGGAGGGCTTTCCACCGGAGTGGGTTGCACCTTAGCGGTGCCTGCTTCGCTGGCGGTACGATCCACCGGAGCAATGAATCGATAGCCCTTACGCGGAAGGGTTTCGATGAATCGCGGGCTGTCAGGTGAGTCGTCTAGAGCCTGCCGCAACTTCTGAATGGCTTTGTTTAGACCTTCGTCGAACTCCCCGAAGGTCTCGCCTGGCCAGAGCGCCCTCTGCAATTCCTCTCGCGTGACCAGTTCTCCCGGGCGCTGCAGCAGCAAGGCCAGGACCTTGAACGGCTGATCCTGGAGTGGAACCTTCCGGCCGCGCTTTCGCACTTCCGCCGCCACGAGATCCACCTCGAAAGGCGCAAAGCGGACGACGGGAGCAGGCTGCATCAGAGTACCTAGATGTGGAGCGGATTATAACACTTACGATGTTGCTAGCTGGCGCTTCACTCCGAGTTCACGCCGGACATAACTATTTTCATTCCAAATAGTTACGTGTTCATGAGTCACCCAAGCTAAGTCACACAGATTTCGGTCCCTTTCCGGCGACTGTCCATTGAGGGTCACCTTCGACTAACCAAAACTTGGTCTCGCTCGGGAGGCGAGACCAATGGAAAAGTTGAAAAGAAGTTGGGTGACGGTAGCCGTGGTGGTGGCTCTTTTCGTGACGGTTCAACGGCACGGCGTCGCCGGTGACCTGCGACTCACCCTTGTCGTCTATGACCACGCCCATCTCGGCGCAGGAAAACTGGCGGAAGTCGAAGACACCACGTCAGAAATCTTCCGGCGCACAGGTGTTCAATTGGTGTGGATCGAGGGTTTCGGGTACGCTGCAAAACGGCGGAACGTGTTGACTCCGGCCCGAGAAGATCCTGCCACTCTGGTAGTCAAGCTCCAGCCTGAGTCGGAGGCAGCCCGTTATGGCGTTCCGTCCTTGTGCGGTGGCATCGGCTTCGTCTCTGGCGCAATCGTATTCGTCCCGAGACTCGACCCAAAAAGCCCTGTGTCAGATGTTACTCGCATCGGCTACGTGATCGGACACGAAATCGGTCATGTTTTGCTGGGTCCGAACGCTCACTCAATTGCTGGAATCATGCGTGGAACGCTGCTTCCGCAGGACTGGGAAAAAGCAGGCCAAGGTACGCTCGGGTTCACTCGCAGTCAGAGCCAACAGATCCGAACCTGGATCGCCAAGAGAGGGTCCTTTACGGATGCGCAGCACGATTGAGAGCTGTTGCGAACGCCCATATCATGAGCAATCAGGCTGGCCGTTCCCAAAACGGACTCGAGTCAATGGGCGCAGGAGGCATCGACTGCCAGCGATCCGTTTTGGCTTCACAGAATGATCAATTCCTAAATCGTACAAACCGAAACTGACATCAAGTCGTCTAACCTGTACACTTGGGCAAAGTCCCAACCGGAATTGATAATGACGCGAGCGTTTTGGATCATGGCGGTCCCAACCGTCGTCCTGTCGAGCATCGCAGGCGCGGCGGAGTGGCCGCAATTCAGGGGACCGAATTCGTCCGGAATTGGTGATGGCAAACCGCCCGTTGAATTTGGTCCGAGCCAAAACGTTCTTTGGAAAACTGCTGTGGGATCCGGACTGTCGTCGCCTATTATTGCGAAAGGACGCGTTTTCCTTACCGAATTCGATCGGCCGATGAAGCAACTCGCTACCTTGTGCATCGATCAGCGTACGGGCAAGATACTGTGGCGGCGGACCGTTGCGCCACCGGAGATCGAAGAGGTCTACGAAATCGGCAGTCCTGCAGCACCCACGCCGGCCACCGACGGAGAACGCGTCTATGTTTATTTCGGGTCTTATGGGCTGGTGAGTTACGACTTCGATGGAACGCTACTATGGGAACGGCGACTCCCTCTCCCGCAGAATATCTACGGTGCGGCCGCTTCACCGATTGTCGCCGGGGACTTGCTTGTGCTCAACCATCAAGGGAAAGACGCCTACTTGCTCGGCGTCAATCGCCGCGACGGCAAGACCGTCTGGAAGACGGACCGCTCGAAGTTTCAATATGGATGGTCAACGCCCGTGTATTGGCGGCACGACGGCATCGATGAGATTGTCGTGCTCGGAGGTGACTTTGAGCCAAACCAGCGGTTGATGGCCTATAATCTCGCGGACGGAGCGGAGCGCTGGTGGGTCGCAGGACTTCCACCGTGCGGGAAGAGTACGCCCGTCATCGGCAGCGATATGGTGTTTTTCGCCGCGCCCGACATTATCCTGACTGTTGAGGCGGAAAAAAGGAACCCGGAACGAGCCGCGCAGATTTACGCGAACAACGCGTCTCGCGTAATGGCAATCCGACCGGGTGGCAAAAGTGAAGTGAACCAAACACATGTTGCTTGGACACAGACCAAGGGCGTCCCCGGTGTTCCTTCACCGCTTTACTACAACGGACGCCTCTATACGGTCCAGAACGGGGGCATCGTTTTCTCCCGAGTCGCAAAGACTGGCGAGTTGGTTTACAGCGGGCGAACGGGAGCAATGGGATATTACTACTCGTCACCCGTCGCCGCCGACAACAAGATCTACCTTGCGTCCGAGGAGGGCGTGGTGGTTGTGCTGGATGGCGGTGAGGAATTGAAAGTCCTGGCCCGAAACAAGCTCGACGGCCAGATCCTGGCCACACCAGCGATCGTGGATGGGAAAATCTACGTGCGAACCGGAGACCACTTGTACGCCTTCGGACGTTGAGGTGGCTGAGAAAGCCGACTAACTTAAAACCGGCCGGAAACGGGCATCTGGGACACTTCGCCATCCGGGGATCGTGACGTGGACAGGGAAGCATTATCGAGCATTATCGGAGGTATTTCTTCAGATACAACTCCGTCATTCGTAGCGAAGTGCGTCCACAGGATCGAGTCCTGCCGCTTTGTAGGCGGGCCAAATACCGAAGAACAGGCCGACGCCCACCGATACGAGGATGCCCAGGACGGCCGCCCATAGAGGCACTGTAGCAGGCAATGACTCGAAGACCAGACGGCTGGCAACAGAAACAAGCCAGCCAAAGATGATGCCTGCGATCCCTCCCATGGCGGTCAGAACCGCCGCCTCCAACAGGAATTGCAGGACGATATCGCTTTTCTTAGCACCGACGGCTTTACGAAGGCCAATCTCCTGCGTACGCTCGGTAACAGAGACCAGCATGATATTCATGACCCCTATGCCGCCTACCAGCAACCCAATCGAACTGAGCACCGCCATGATGAGGAACGTCATGGCCGTGATCTGACGGAAGTTACCAATCATCTGGTCGGCCGTGGAGAGAGCGAAATTGTCCGGCTTGTTATACGGCACGCGCCGGTCGATGCGCAAGACCGTTCTGATTTCATCCAAGGCCTGCGGAAGCTTTCCATCCTGAGCCGTAACGACGATCGCGTTTTCCCTCGCATTCGGAAACATCTTCCGCATCGACCCGTACGGCAGCAGGACGCGATTGTCCTGTTCGCCGAAGAAGGATGCCGCCGGACGAACCATGGTACCCACCACTTCGAACTCGTGACCACCCACATTGACAAATTTTCCGAGCGGATCGATGTTGGCGAAGAGGCCTTTCTCAATCTCGGCGCCAATGACTACAACAGGGGCGCGACGCCGGCTCTCTTCGTCGGTAAAGAACCGTCCCACGTGGAGCTCGACTTGTCCGCCCCTGGCATATGCCTCCTCCACTCCCAAGAGATTCACGTCATACATGTCATTCCCTTTGTAATGGATGTTGATGAATTCGCGATTGGCAAATAGCATCGGGGAAACATCCTGCACCGACCGGCACCTGTCCTTGATATCGAGCGCGTTCTGATAGGTAAGATCCTTGCGGGTCCGCTCCTCAGGTGTCAGTTCGGTCATACGCGGCCCCACTGGGAATTTGAAGACAATGATCGAGTTGGGGCCAAAGCTGCGCAGCACGGCTGCGATGTTGGCATCGAAGCCTGTCAGAATGGCCCCGACGCCGATGATGGTTCCGGTCCCGACGATGACGCCGAGGACGGTTAGAAATGCGCGCAGCTTGTGTGAGCGGATGGTCTGGAACGCCAGCATGAGCCCATTGGCGAGAGCAAGCCGGGTCATCGATTATCGCTCCACTCGCAGCGCCTCGATTGGGTCCAGTTTGGCGGCGCGCCGGGCCGGATAGATGCCAAAGAACAGGCCCACTACACTCGAAAGCCCCACGCCGATGAACACCGAGGACCAGGGCAAAGCCATCGGCAAGGGTGTCGCGTTGCGCACGAGAATCGCCAGAAGCCACGCGATCACGACACCAATCAAGCCGCCGCTGGCTGCCAGGACCGAAGCTTCGACCAGAAACTGGTTCCGGATGTCACGCCGCGTCGCCCCCAGGGATTTGCGGATACCAATCTCGTGTGTGCGCTCGGTCACCGCCGCCAGCATGATGTTCATGATGACGATGCCACCCACAAGCATGAACACGGAAACGATTCCCACGGCCATCCCGGCGATAGCCGCCGTCAGCCGGTTCCACAGACTGACAAACGTTTCCGATGCGAAAATCGAAAAGTTGTCGTCCTGATTTGGCCTTAAGTGTCGATAAGCTCGCAACAGCATGCGCACTTCATCCTCGGATTCCATGAGATGTTCTTGATCGATTGCTTTTGCCACGAGATCGATGCCCTTATGTGAGCCATAGGTCTTGAAGTAACTCTCGATGGGAATCATGACGAAATTGTCCTGAGATTGACCGAAAACGCTACCCTGCGCTTTTGCCACGCCGACGACTTCGTATGAATTTCCTTCAATCTGGATCGTCTTGCCAATGGGATTGACGCCTTCAAAGAAGCGGTTTCTGAGATCGTTGCCGATGAAGGCGACCGTAGCATGGCGCCGTACTTCCTCGGCGGCGATGCCGCGCCCTTCATCGACGCTTACGTTGCTGATAGCTGGAATGTTCTCGGTAATACCCTGAATCCCAACACGAGCCGCTGAAGTGCCCTTGTATGAAACCTGCCCACGCCGGTCGGCCGCCATTCCCAGGTTTTTTACGAGTGTGGCTTGCTGCTTTACGAACTCGTATTCGTCGCGCTTGATCTCCGGATTCCTCTTCATCATCTCGTAGAACTTCTTGGGGTCCCATGGGCCAAACCAGGCCATGCGGACGATGCGGAATCCGTCGGCACCCATGTCCGAGACTTTCTCGGCAATGTAGAGATTCATGCCATGGATGAACGCGGTAACGGTAATCAGCGTCGATGTGGCGAGGATGATTCCTAGGAGCGTCAAGAAAGTGCGGAGCTTGTTTTTCCGGAGCGAGTCCAGGGCGATACGGTTGGCTTCCCAAAACGATGCGGTCGGGCGGAATCTCGGCGTCTTCGGCTTGGCCACTTGGACCTTGTCAGAGAGACGCAGTGCAGGGGTGATTTGTTCCTTCTGAGAGCGTCTATTTAGCAAAACCAGCTGATTCTGGCGAAGTTCAACTTCAGCCTGTTAAAGCGGTCCAGCAGTCTCTACGTCCAGGCCCAGCATCGGCTTGAAATGGCTCGTCGCAACGCAAATGTCACTGGGCGCGCTCTTGACGATTTCATGCCATGGGCCGCTATCGAACTACTGCTAAGGTAATCGACCATCCGCGAAATTCGACGTGTAATCTTTGTGTTGCAGTCGGAAGTCATAGCTTTTCATGGGCGTGAACCCTGCCGCAAACTGTTCGATTTTGGCGCAGTCGGGTGTGTGGCTGTTCAAAGTAACGCCGACTGGGTTCCTCGGAAGGCGTGCAGAGTGGACTCGTGTTCCTGAATTTTCCTTTTCACTTCTTCGAGCTTTTGAGTGGCAAGCGCCGCGGCCTCGGCCAGCATTTCCATTGTTTCGAGGTCGCTGCGTAGATTCGCAAGCTTCAGGTTCCCGTACGCCCTCACGCGTTTAAGCGAAGCATCGCCATAGTTCCTCCAGAGCTGCTCGCATTCCGCACACATTGGGTCTGACTTTTTGGCCATCGCAAAAAATAGGCTGTCGGCTGCCGGGCACACCGGCGGCGTTGAACTCTCGGGTGCGTTCAGTCTCGCCCCCTCAACTAAGAACGACAATCTGAGCAAAAAGCCTTTGCGGAGCCGCCAACATTACGAGCCTCAGTTGAGCCTGCCCAACAATGGGCAAGGCAGATGTTTAGAAAAAGGGTGCGCGGGTGACGACCGAGTGACGACGCCAGCAGGCCGCAGGCGCGGTTTTCCGGGTCGCGCCGTACGAAGACGATCAAAAATGACTGACTTAGACCCAACTGAACCGAACTGAACTGGCACTATACTCGTTCGATTCCCGTTAGCGCTACCATGTTTTCATAGAGTTACGGGCGTCAGGTGACGACAAGTGACGACGCGCAGCGCGCCATGCCGCTGATGCCACCTGGGCCGCTCAAACTGAGCCATGCTCTCGCCGAAAAGATTTCCAATATTGCCTGCATCGTCGCCCACCGTGTTATTGCCGATGGATCAGCGCTGCGGCGTTGAAGCGAAGCGATCTGGATAACCGTTCCGTGACCGCGACTTTCGTCCAGCAATCTGCATCAGTGCTGGGAAACTCCGTCCACATCCAAACCCCCGCTGTATCGTGCGCGGACCGCATTCCTGAACGGACCGGGACTTTACGAGACTAATCTTGGCAATGGGCGGTAAGGTGCTGCAACGTCCGTCGATTATAAGCAGCCACGCCGCGTTTCATTACATGACGATCTATCGCCAGGAATCCGCCGAAGCAACGTTGCGGGCGACGATTGTAGTTCGTAGTTGGGCCCTTACCGGAAGTTCTCCACCAGCATGAGGTCACTGGCTACGGCGTCAACCTGGGAGTACAGAATCGTGCGGCCATCGGGCGAGACAGAGATATCCCAGTCGGGCTTTCGCTCGATCGTCACGATTTTTGCGATCTTGCCGGTTGAGAACTCGTACAGGCGGATATCACTGTGGCCCTGCTCGTCGGGCAAGGTGAAATAGTAGATCCCCAGTTGTCCGACGGTCCACCGACCGCCGAGATTCACGGAATCGAGTACCTTGAATTCCTGGCCGCCTTCGACGGGGATCTTCCAAACGCTCAGTTCACGCGGCCATCCCTTGCTGTAATAGATGAGTTTGCCGTCGGGTGATTCTTTCGGTGTGTCTCCGCCATTGCGGGTGATCTGAACCGCCTCGCCGCCCTTGGCAGGCATCTTCCAGATTTGATTGTCGCCCACTGAGACGAAGTAGAGCCATTGGCCGTTTCGGGACCAGTATGGCCATTTGCCCCGAATCTGGTCGCTTGTCAGACGCCGAGGCTTGCCGCCGTTCGCATTAACAGCATAGATATCCACCTTTCCTGCGGCCAGCACCGTGAAGGCAATGTTTCCGCCGTCCGGCGACCATCTCGGTCCAAAGATGTCCCCTCCTCCAAACGAAGTCAATTGAACAGGATTCGATCCCTCGCCATCGCACACCCAGACTTCGTCAGCCCCAGACCGTTGCGAGACAAAGGCAATCCTCTTGCCGTTCGGTGAGTACGAGGGACAACATTCTGGCTTCGTTGATGAGATAAATTGGGCTGGGCTAGCCGGTCTGCCGCCAGGTCCCTGCAAATCAACGCGCCAGATGTTTGTGTCCCCCGTGCTCACTACGTAAGTCAGGCGGTTTCCCTGCCGTGAAACCGCTGGTGCGGAGGCATTGTCCGATGCGAAGGCAAGCCTCCGGGGTGTATTGGGGTTCCGTACCGGGAGTCGCCAGAGTCCCGCGTGGTTTCTCGTTCCCGAGGAGAACACGACATCGCCTCCATCGGCTGTCCAGGCGGCGCCGTTGTTGTACAGGTTGTCCAACGCAACCCTCTCCGCTTCCCCTTGCAGCTTGTAGCCCTCTGCAAGATGAAGCACATAAAGATCAGAGCGGCCTGCAATCCCCCGAGTGAACGCGAGAGTGCGACCGTCGGGCGAAAACGCGGGAGCATAGTCGCCGACTCCTACGTCGGCTGCCGGGCTCGTCAGTCTTCGTTTCTCACCGGTCTCTACCGAGAGCAGCGACAATCCATCGACGCCTTGTTCGGTCGGCCCGGGAAGAACGATCCATTTCGAGTCCCGAGCCCAGGCCAGGAAGGAGCCTCCTTTCCAGTCGAACTCCCCAGAAACATCGATCTCCTCCAGTACTCGTTCGCGGCCTCCCCGCTGTGGTATGAGAATCAGTCCCCACTTGGTCGGGGTCAGAATCCGAAGGAAGGCGATGGTCTGCCCATCTGGAGACCAAGCAGGACTGAAGTCTTGAGCCGGATTGTTCGTTAACTGGAAGGGCGGCTCGACGCCGACCTGCTTGATATAAATGTGGCAGCTCTTATCTGAATTCTCCGGGCACCATTGAAAGGCCACTTGCGTTCCGTCAGGGGAAAAGCTGGGAGTGTCCTCCGTGCCGGGATAGCTCGTGAGGGGAACGGCAACGAGCGAAGGTTCCGGCGTGGCTGTTCTCGATCGAACGAACCAAACGCCAGCCGCCAGCAACGCCGCCACGGCAGACGCCCAGAGCAACATGGGCCGGCGCTTCGGAGTTGTAGTCTTTGTACTTTCCAGTACGCCCGAATCCGATTCCTCTTTTGCTTCCGCCAGCGCGACTTTGAGGTCGGCCATAGTCTGGAAACGTTGCTCCGGATCTTTCCGCAAGCAGCGTCTGACTATCCGTTCCACCTCGCGAGGCAAGCCTTCCACAATCTGGCTCGGCGGCTTGGGCTCTTCCTTCAGGATCGCGGCGATGGTCGAGGCTTTGGTGTCGCTCTGAAAGGCGCGGCGCCCAGTCAACATCTCATAGAGGACCGAGCCGAAACTGAAGATGTCCGAGCGCCCGTCGATCATCTTTCCCTCGGCCTGCTCCGGCGACATGTACGCGATCGTGCCCACGATCTTGCCTTCTTCGGTCGCGGGCTTCAGCGTCCGCGTGGCATCCTGTTCACTGGTGAGGCCGGTTTCTGTCAACTTCGCCAGACCGAAATCGAGCACCTTGACCAGTCCCTGTTCGGTCACCATGACGTTCCCGGGCTTGAGGTCGCGATGAATGATGCCGGTGGCGTGTGCCCGGGCCAGCGCATCGGCAACCTGGATGGCGTACTTCAGTAATTCGCCCAGGCGCATCCCATGGCGAGGGATCAAACTGCCGAGCGTTTTCCCGGCAACGAACTCCATCGAGATGAAGTAGACGCCATCGGCCTCATCGATATCGTGAATGGTGATGATGTTGGGATGGTTCAGCGCGGATGCGGCTTTGGCTTCCTGGGCGAAGCGCCGCCGGCGCTCTGGGTCGGCAACTTTCTCAGGCGGCAGAACCTTGAAGGCCACGAAGCGGTCCAGGTGGTTATCCTTGGCCTTATAGACCACACCCATCCCGCCCTCGCCTAACTTCTCGATGATCTGGTAGTGCGAGATGGTGCGTCCCAGCATGGCCCGCCGCCGCTTTCAGATGAAACGTGCCGAATCCTGGCTGCTCGGTCAATTCTATCCCCAATTTGGCGGTGGAGAAGTTGAGAGAATAAGCGAGAATTTCCCATGCCTCTTTTGTCCTCTGGTACCTGATCCACCCACCGCTGCCTGAGCCGCCCAACCCCAAAGGCTGGAGATTTCGAGTTTGTGTCGGGCAATCCCCACCTGGCAGAGCCGCGCGCATTTTTTTGGCCGTCGCCACTCGCATTTACGATAGCTGTCGGTAACAGCACTACCGTCCACCAATCCGGATTAATCCTGGGAAACGGCGGTCACGTCCAAAGCCCCGCGCTTGGCATCAGTGGCAGCGCCTAGAATGGATCGCGACTTCACAAGACTGATTTTGAGCACTACCTGCAATCCCGTTCCTTATCAATTACTTGTAGCCGAAGAGCCGCTGATCACTCAGACACGATTTGATTGTTACAAGGGTCGCTGTGCAGGCTAATGGCCTGTTTCCTGTCCACAACGACGGACGGGCGGCGCTCACTTCCGGTTGACAGACCACCCCCTCGGGAAGTTCGCGGCAGTGAATTCCAACAGGACAACATCTCAGGCACTTCCCACGTCACAAATTTGCCATATACTAACTCCCTGTTGTGAAACCACGAGGAGGTTGTTCACATGTTCACGAGAGCGGTTGTTGTTTTTGCGAAGGTTCCAGGCAGAATACTGGCTTACCCGGTTGTGGTCCATTCAGGGAAGATTCTTTCCAGCTTGCTGGTTCTGCTCGCCCTAGCCATGGCATCGGCGAATCAGCTTGGAGCAGTGGGACCGCCATTTAGCGTTGACCTCTCCCACTTTGCAGCGGGCGGCGGCTGGAATACTTTGTGGTCTGTTGTTAACACATCTCCTGGCCCGAACCAGTGCACACTAACAATTGTTGGACCAGACGGGAATCCCCTTAGCCTCACGACGACGGCAGGAACTGGAAGCTCCATTAATACTGGCGTGGCGCTAGGCGGATCGGCTGTCATTCAGGCCGGCGGTCCCACGGGCTCTGTGCTAACGGGTGCCAGTAATGTGACTTGCACGGCTACGTTCATTGCCAGCTTGCGTTACCAGTGGATGCCGGCAGGTGTCGTTGAGACCCAGGTAAGCGTGGGTCCAACTAATCCCTTCATCAATCACGTTTTTGCGGCAAATGCCTACACTGGAATATCGATGTACGATCCAGGCACCACAGCAGCAGCGGCAACGATCACGGCATACGACCTCAACGGCAACACGGTAGGCTCAACCTTAGCTACGGTTCCTGATCTCGGCAAGACCATCGGGAACCTGGATAAGTTCATTCCGACCTTGCCCAGCTCTTTTCAGGGAAAGGTGGCGATAACAGCCGACGCCGGAATCGAAGTTGTGGCCCTTGACGTCACGCCTGGCGCTGCTGGATCGTTTGTCCTTGGAAACGTACCGGTTGTTCACTATAATCCGCAGGGTTCTAGTTATACCGGCACGTACAATTTCATCAGCGGGCCCAAATCCGGCCAGACCGGGACCTT
>Ga0310810_10000400_pt1 | contig 44898 bp, 35 predicted proteins | sample NCmetagenome_FD_207641 | JGI IMG/M metagenome (GOLD analysis project Ga0310810, IMG submission 207641) | Soil microbial communities from experimental microcosm in Duke University, North Carolina, United States - NC | ecosystem: Engineered > Artificial ecosystem > Soil microcosm > Unclassified ...
CGACATTCAGGCAGTCGAACACATGCAGGCCGAGGCGCTTCGCCATGTCCACGCACACCTCGATGCCGCGAACGCTGTTCCCCTGCGGATCGAGCCGCGGTGAGTAGCAGGCCACCCCCAACTGCCGGTTCACAACCGCCATCACGCCGCCACTGACGCCACTCTTCGCCGGCACGCCGACGCGATACGCCCACTGACCCGAGTAGTCGTACATGCCACACGTGAACATGACGGACAGCACGTCCTTGATGCTCGCCATATCGAGCAGCGCATGCTCACCGGTGATCGGGTTCCTCCCCATGTTCGCCAGCGTCGCCGCCATCGTCGCGAGGTCGCGCGTGGTCACGAGAATCGAGCACTGCTTGAAGTAGACGTCGAGCGCGGCCTCGGCTTGCTCGTGAACCAGATCGAAATTCAAGAGCAGATGCGCGATTGCGCGATTGCGGTGACCGGTGCGCCGCTCGGAATCGTAGACGGCCTCGTCCATCGAGAGCCGACGTCCCGCCATCGCGCTGAAGCGTTCGAGAACCCGATCGAATGTGTGATCGCCATAACGCCGATGCAGCAGGGCCGTCACCGCGATCGCGCCCGTGTTGACCATCGGGTTGTACGGCCGGTTCGTGCCGCCATGCAGCCAGATCGAGTTGAACGCGTCGCCGCTCGGCTCGACGCCGACAAAGCGTGAGACGGTCTCCTCGCCGAGCTCCTCGAGCGCCATCCCGAAGGTGAACGGCTTCGAGATCGACTGAATGGTGAACGGCACGTCGCAGTCACCGGCGGTCAGCACATCGCCCTCGGCAGTGACGACACAGATGCCGAAGTGTTCGGGGTTGGCTTTTCCGAGCTCCGGGATGTAGGTGGCCACCTGGCCAGCAGACAGCGGCACATGCTTGGCGTGCAGCTGATCGATGAGTTCTTGCAGTCGATGCTCCTGGGCGACGCTGGTCGTCCTTACCGCCGATGGGGTCATGGGATGGATGCCCGGGCGCGGTTGCAACGAGCGTTCCCTCCGGGCACGCGCACGAAAATGTCGCTATGCGATTGCAAACCAACATCCTAACGACGTTTCCGCATGTAAGGGACGCGATGCATCCGAGCGACAAAGTTGTTCGAACACGCGCGTGATGGCGACATCGATGTCGTAGTCACCCTCGCGTGCTTCTCGTGACACACGCACGCCCGACGCTAGGTCTCGAACTCACGCTGGGTCCGCGGCGCATTCGGCAGCTGCTCGTCGAGCGATTCGCGGTAGCGAAGACACCCGCGCAGGAACTGCGGCCATGCCGGAACCTCAGGAAGCGGATCGGTCTTCTCCGGCAACAGTCCCCACAACTTCGGGTGATGCCAACACAGCTCATGGCCGGTACTGTCGCGATGCTCTCGTATCCCGGCACGTAGACGTTTGATTTCCGCGACGAGGCCGTCTCGATCGAGATTCACGAGGTCTTCGTCCATGCTGTCCAACGCCTGCAAGAATCGGCGCGACTGATGTCGTTGTCGAGCCAGCCCTCGTGTTCATTGACAAATGCGGAGAGACAGCATTGAATGCGCCGTAATTCTTCAGTCGCCTCAAGACATCTAGCTGCCCGTCGTCGTTGGGAACCCATTCGGTCTTTCGAAGGGAGGCACCATGCGTCGAGCGTCGATCCCGGTCTTGATCCTGGTGGCGGTCACCCTCGTTCCGTCGCTTGTTTCCGCACAAGGTACGCTGACGGGCACAGTCAGAGACGAATCTGGCGCCGTGTTGCCGGGCGTGACAGTTGAAGCCTCAAGCCCTGCTCTGATTGAAAAGGTCCGCGTGGCCGTCAGCGACGCCACCGGCCAGTACCGCATCACCAGCCTCAATCCCGGCACCTACACGTTGACCGCCAGGTTGACGGGCTTCAACCTCGTGAAACGCGAAGGAATCGAGGTCAGTGGCACAACCACGCTGACGATTCCCATCGACATGAAGGTCGGCACGCTCGAAGAGACGATCACCGTCACCGGCGAAACGCCGGTCGTCGATGTCCAGACTGCCCAACGCGAGACGGTGCTCAACGCCGACGTCGTCTCGGCCATCCCGGGGAACCGCTCGGTCGGCACGCTGCTGAACGCGGTGCCGGGCCTGAACGTGAACGATGGCGCGCTCGCGGCGTCGCCGACGATGACCTTCTTCGCCGCCCGAGGCGGACCGATCAACGAAGGACGCATGGCGATCAACGGGATGACGATCGCCGCGCCGTTCAACGGTGGCGGTGTGTCTACCTACATTCTGGATTCGGTCAACGTTGACGAGATCTCGGTGGCGGTCGCCGGCGGCCTCGGCGAGACCGACATCGGCGGGCCGGTGATGAACCTGGTGCCGCGATCTGGTGGCAACCAGTTCCGCGGCTCGGCGTTCTTCAACAACGCGGGCGACTGGTCACGCGGCAACAACCTGACGCCGGAATTGACGGCGCCTCCGCCTGGACCGAATCTGGCCGAAACGCCCGGCATCATCAACTCCTACGACGTGAACGCCTCCTATGGCGGCCCCATCAAGCGGGATCGACTCTGGTTCTTTGGCAGCTATCGCAGCCTGGAAACTGCCGCGGCGGTGACCGGTGTCGTGGCCAACGCCAATGCCTTCGACGCTTCACGCTGGGACTGGGTGGCCGACCCGACGGTCACGGCTCGGACGCTGCAGGGGCGCGAGTCGTACATCGGCCGGATCACGATGCAGATATCCGCCAAGCATCGCGTCTCGTACAACCAGGAGTATCAACGCCGCTGCGAGGGTTCGACCCTGAGACTCGACAGCGACAACGGCTGCAACACGCGCAGCGCCGAGTGGGTTGGGTTAGGCGCGGGCTCAACCGCACCCTCACCCGAGGCCAATCCGAGTTACTTCGGCAATCTTCCGTATCACGTGAACCAGGCGATATGGACCGCGCCGATGACGAACAAGCTCCTGCTCGAGGCGGGCTTCACCCGTTTCATGTTCCGCGGCGGAACGACGGGCCGGGCACAGCCCGACGGCATCATGAACATGATTCAGGTCGTCGAGCAGTCCACTGCACGGAATCCGCTGACGGGTCTGCCGTATGCGCCGCGCGCGAACTTCGCGTATCGAGGGGTGGCGACCGCCAACCCGAACTACGCCAATCCGAACAACTGGCGTGCGTCGGCGTCGTACGTCACGGGCTCGCATGAAATGAAGGTGGGCTACCAGGGTGCATACATCCGGGTCAACAACTGGTTCCTGGTCAACGATCAGCAGTTGGCCTACCGCTTCAACCAGGGCGTGCCCAACCAGTTCACATTCCGGCTGCCGGAATGGCACCAGTCCGACCGCACAGGAACAGCAGCGATTTACCTGCAGGACAAGTGGACGCGCGGCCGGTTGACGCTGCAGGGCGCGCTTCGCTACGACCGCGCCTGGAGCTTCACTCCTGCGGAGTTCAACGGGACGGAGCTGACCTCGCCGTTCAACGCTGCGCCGATTAGCTTCCCGCGGACGCCGGGCGTGGACTCGTTCAACGACATCACACCGCGTTTCGGCGCGGCCTACGATGTGTTCGGCACCGGCAAGACCGCGCTGAAGTTCAACCTCGGGCACTATCTCGACTCCGCGACGAACGACAGCGAGTACACGAGTAACAGCCCCGCCGCCCGCATCGTCCGCACGGCCGCGCGGAACTGGGGAGATACCAACAACAACAAAGTGATCGACTGCGACATCTTGAACTTTGCCGCCAATGGTGAGTGCACCGCGTTGACCGGCAATGATGCGAACTTCGGGGGCGTCTCGGGCAACATCACTCAGGTCAACCCCGAAACGCTGCACGGCTGGGGTGTTCGTCAGCACGACTGGCAGTGGGGCATCACCGTGCAGCACGAAGTGATCCCGCGTCTGTCGGCAGAAGTCTCCTACAACCGGCGCTGGTTCAAGGGCGCAAAGGTGACCGACAACACGCTGCGTGGGCCCAACGACTACGAGCCGTTCACGATCACGGCTCCTCTGGACTCTCGGCTTCCGGACGGCGGCGGCTATCCGATCACGCTGTCGATGCTGAAGGCCACCTCCCCCACCGGCGCGGCGAACTACGTCACGTTCGAAGAGGACTTCGGACCAGAGCGCACGATGTATTGGCACGGCGTGGACTTCACCGTGAACGCGCGTCTTCGCCAGGGGCTCGTCCTTCAGGTCGGCACCACGACCGGCCGATCAATCGAGGACACCTGCGAAATGGCGCAAGTGCTCGACTCGACGGCGGCACCCGCACTCTTGACGAACGCGTCGACGATCAAGGACCTTCGCAACTGCCGCGATGAAGACCCCTGGGAGACGACCGTTCGCGGGCTGGCGACATACACCATTCCGAAGATCGACGTCCTCGTCAGCGGCACCTTGCGCTCGCAGCCGGCGCTCCAACTCATTGCCAACTGGCCGGTGCCGAATTCGTTGATTCAGACCATCACCGGTCGGCTGCCACCAGGCACTCTGGCCACGGGCAACACGACGATCGACATCCTCGACAACGACCATCGGGTCTACGCCGACAATCGCCGGACGCAGGTCGACATGCGATTCGCGAAGATCTTCCGCTTTGCCGGGAAGCGCCTGGACATCGGCGTCGATCTCAGCAACCTGCTGAACACCAACTACACGACCACCTACGAGAGCACGTATCAGTACAGCGTCGCCAATGCGTCGCAGGGCGGCACCTGGAACAACCCGACCGCCATCTACGCGCCGCGATTCGTACGGTGGAATTTGACTGTCGATTTTTAGCTCTATCGCATCAGGACGGTCGCCAGGACATCGGCGACCGTGCGACCCGGGTCCGATGTGATTTCCTTCGCGCGCCACGCGACGAAGCCGTCTGGACGCACGATCACTGCACCGTTGTCGCCAATTCCGTACTCGGCTGCAAATTTGTCTGACTGAACGATATGGGCATCGAAGTCGAGTCCCGTGATCTGGCGAGACGCAGCCCGTGAGGCAGTCACCCAGTTCGAGCCACCGGGGCTCGTCAGCAGCACGAAGCCGCGGCCGAACAAATCGAGGGTCGACACGCGGTGACCATCCTTATCGATCCACACGTGCGGAGCGCGCGAACCAGGCCGCCCCTGCGACTCGCGCGGATCCTCGCTGCCCCGCTCGACGTCGTCTTCCGCGATGATGGCCGGTGAGCGGTAGATGTAGCCAAGCTCGATGTTGAAGTCGTTGGCGAGCGGCTGAAAATCCTTCGCGCCGAGATAGGTCGCTGACCGGGTCACATACCGTGTGTAGGCCTGTTCGACCGTGAACTTCCCCACCGGCCGGCGCTCGCTCTCGTACGTCGTGAGCAGCTGCGGACCGGCAAGACCTTTCAACACCAGCGCGATTTTCCACGCGAGGTTGTGGCCGTCGTGGATGCCGGTGTTGCCGCCAAAGCCACCATTGGGAGGCATCAAGTGCGCGGCATCGCCGGCCAGGAACACGCGGCCTTCCTGAAAGCGGCGCGCGACGTCGGAGGTCGCCCGCCATCGCGCGACGCCATCGATGGTGACCGGCAGATCAGGAACACCAGCGCCGAACCGCACGAGATCAATCAGATGCTCTGGCCGCACGTCGTTGGCCGGGCTCGCCGCTTCGGGACGTGACGTGTCACCCACGGTGTTGACGACGAGGAAGCCGGAGTTGCCGTCTTTGTCCATGCGGAAGAAGCCGGAGAGCTCAGGATTCTTCACGTAGATGACGCTCAGCGCCTTGCCGACCACGTATTGCGCCAGCGGCGCGTGGAAGTAGATCGTGATGGCATTCGAGAAGACGCCGCGGCCGTCGAACTCGATATCGAGCAGCTCGCGGACTTTGCTGTGAGCGCCATCGGCGCCGACGAGATACTTCGCACGAATCTGACGCTCCTCACCGCTCGCGACGTCGCGAATCGTGGCAGTGACCCCATCGGCGTCCTGCGCGATCCCGACGACCTCGTTCCCCTCGATGACGCTCGCGCCCGCCTGCTCCGCCCGCGCACGCAGGATCGGTTCGAGACCAGGCTGGGTGACGAACAACCGCCGGCACGGACTGAGCGCCTCAACGCCTTCATTGAGGCTGGGAATCAGGCCGGCCAGCACCTTGCCGGCCAGCGTATCCATCAGGACGATGGCGCCCTCGGGCTCGAACTCCTTGGCCGACTGCTCGCGTACCCGGTCTTCGATGCCGGCCGATCGGAACATCTCCAGCGTCCGCATGTGGAAAAACGCCGCACGCGGCACCGGCGATCCGCCGCGAAGGCGTTCGATGGCGACTGAGGAAATCCCATGCTGCGCGAGGAACATCGCCGTCGAGAGACCGACGAGGCCTCCGCCAGAGAACAGGACTGGAACGTCTTCCACAACGTCACGCGTCACGGCGCGACCTCCTGAAGGCGAAATCATATAATCGCGGGTCTTTAGACCCGCCTTCGAAACGCGCGAAACACGGGATAGCTCGCCGCGAGCGCGACCAGAGCAATCAGACTGTTCGCGGTATCACTCGCAATCGCCCCAACCAGAAACGCAATCGACCCAACCAGCGCAATCGCAGTCGTCCACGGATACCCCCACGCGCGATATGGCCGTGGTTTATCCGGCTCCCGATTGCGCAGCACGAACACCGAGATGAACGACAACGCGTAGTTCGCGACGAAGAAGAACGCGAGCACGGTCACCACTCGCTCGAACGTCCGTCCGAACAGCACGAACACCACGGCGACGATTGTGCTCGCCAACAGCGCGGTCGTCGGCGTGCCACCGTCGTTCACAATTGCAGCACGGCTCGTCACCAGACCGTCGCGGCTCATCGCGAACAGGACGCGGCTGGCCATCAAATGATTCGAATTGAGCGCACTGAGCATCGAGACGATGGTCAGGGTGCGGAACACGGGATCGCCCCACGCGCCAAAGATGACGTTCGCAACAGTTCCCGCAGCAAAGGCTTCCCCGGCGATCCTCGACACCGGCAACACGGCGAGGAGCGCGACGTTCACCAGCAGATAGATGGCGATCACCGACAGCACGCCGCCGATCATCGATCGTGGAATATCGCGGCCTGGGTTCTCGACTTCTTCGCAGAAATAGCTGGTGGCCGACCAGCCGTCATAGGTGTAGATGACGGCCTGCAGCGAGAGCACGAATGCTGCGGCGATTGCCAGACCACCAATAGGCGATGGCCCTGCTTCGATGGGCGCTGGCGCGCCACCGGCAGTGAAGGCCGCAATCGACAGCGCCAGAAACGCCAGCGTCTTCAACAGGCTCGTCGTGTTCTGAATCGCACTGCCCCACTTGATACCCCGCCACTGCGCCACGGCAAGGATGACAATGACGGTGGTCGCGATCGTCGTCGCACTGACTGCCAGCGGGAACAGCGCGACCGAGAACTCTCCGATCACGATGGAAACGGCTGCCGCGGTTCCGGCCGTCGAGATCCAGTCGCTCCATCCGACGATGAAGCCGGGATACTCACCGAGCGCGTACCGTGAAAACACGTACTGGCCACCCGAACGCGGGATCATCGCGCCCAGTTCGGCGAGCTGTATCGCACCGACAAGCGCGTAGAGACCTCCGAGTACCCATGCCGTGAGATAGAGCCAGGTCACGGGAAGATGACCAGCCACCTCGCCAGGCGCACGCAGAATGCCGGCGCCGATCGAGTTCCCGATCGTGACGGCCAGACCAAAGCCGAGACCGAGGATGGGAAGGAGCCGCCCGCTCGTTCGCGGCGGTGAGACGACAGTCATGGCTGCTTCAGATCACGGGCAAGCAGACGATGAAAGAGATGCTCGCCGGCTTCGCGGCGCACCGACAGACGACCGGCCCCATACGCGCGCGACTTGAGACCGCGCTGCACGGACTCACAGATCCCAACATCTTCCTGCTGGATCTGCTCGCTGACCGCGATGCTCTCGAGATTGGCCGCACGCGCCGACTGCGAGATATCGGCAAAGTAGAAGTCGAAGATCACTTCGGTGCGATCGACACCGCGCGGGATCACCAGATTGGTGTCCATCGCCTGGCCGTAGCAGTTGATCATGAAGTTTGGATAGATCCAGTAGTAGTACGCCCGCTCGCCCTGGCGCACCGCTTTCATGCGCTCGTCCGATCCGTCGCTCACCATCGGACTCGACTGCAGGCAGTACCGCTCGCCATTCGTGATCGTGTACTCGCTGTACTCGAGAACGCTGTCGAGTCCTTTATGGAGATGCGGCACGTGGTAGCCGCCATCGAGGTAGTTATCGACGAACACCTTCCAGTTGCAGCCGAGCGTGTAGCTGCGGCGTTCCATCCACTGGAGCCGCTCGAGACCGAGCGTGGCGAGCTGTTGTATGAGATCCGACCCGAAGAACCGCTCAAGTGCGGGGCCTCCAGCGTCTGCTTTGACGAACGCCCACGGCGCGCACAGGGCGCAATCGAGGGGCACTAGGCCGTTCGCAGCGCGATCGAAGTCGCACACCCCTGTGAAGTCCGGCGTGCCCTTCAACTCACCATCGAGTGCGTAGGTCCAGCCGTGATACGGACATCTGAACTGGCGTGCCGAGCCCTGTGCATCGGTCACCACCGCGGCGGCATGGTGACGGCACACGTTGAAGAAGCCTCGTAGCTGCTGGTCCTGACCGCGAACGACCAGTACCGGCTCGCCGCCCGGAAGCTCGGACGCCACGTAATCGCCAGACGCACGCAACTGATCGATCCGACCTGCATACAGCCAGCTTCGACGAAACACGGTTCCGAGTTCGAGCTCCAGCACGCGGGGATCGGTGTACCAGGGCGCGGGAATCGTGGAGGCACGCTCGAGCGGTGCATCCGCGTCGTAGAGGTCGAGAATCTGATCGAGGGCTCGGTCCACGTGCTGCGTGGCCGAGTATAGCCCGCTGTGTAGTGTCCGGCTTGAGCCGGACCCGTGTCAGAATCAGGCCCGGGAGAGAACGAGATGAAGAAGCTCTTTGCCGTTGCGATGCTCGGGGCCCTGGCTCTGTCGGCTGCGCTGATGGCTGACGCGAATCACCCGACCGGTACGCGCGGGCTGCTGCTGATCGACAAGATGGGCGGCACGATCCGCTTCTTTGATCCAGCAACGTTCAAGGAGCGATCGAGCATCGCGGTCGCGACGCGGCCGCACGATTTCGTGCTGACGCCCGATCGCAAAACAGCCTACGTGCCGCTGTATGGCGACGGCATCTTCGGACGCAATCCAAACCCGGGCCATGAAGTCGTGATCGTGGACATGGAGACCGCGAAGGTCGTCGCGTCGATTGACGTGTCGCCCTATCGCGCGCCGCACGGCATCCAGATCGGACCGGATGGCACCATCTACGTCGCGAGCGATCTCGATCACAGGCTGCTCGTCATCGACCCGAAGGCGCGCAAGATGACGAAGGCGATCGACACCGGAGGCACGACGCACTGGATCGGCATTCTTCCGAACGGCTCGAAGATCTACGCCACCAACAAGAACGACCCCTTCATCACCGTCGTCAATCTGAAGACCGGCACGGTGGCGAACAAGATCGACGTGCCCGGCGGCACCGAGGGCATCGCCGTGTCTCCTGACGGCAAGCGTGTGGTCGTGATGACGCATACCAATCCAGGCCTGGCCGTGATCGACCCGGCCACGGACACGATCGTCGATCGCATCGCGATTCAGAATCAGAACGGAGGCGGGGCCTACAAGGCGTACTTCAGTCCCGACGGCAAGCGACTCCTGACGATGAATCTGGGGTCGTCGGTGATCAACATCTTCAATGCCGCAGACCTGCACGCGCCGCAGCGGACTGCCGTCGTCGGCAAAGACCCAATGGGGTTCGCGTTCTCGGCGGATGGTAAGACGGCGCTCTCGGCCAATCATGGCGACGGCAGCGTGTCGGTGATCGACCTCGAGAAGGGTCAGGTCGTGCAGCAGTTTCAGGCCGGTACCGGTATCGAGACGTTGACGTTTTATTAGTTACGTTTTTATCCTCGCGCCTGCGGAATCCGTATCTCGATACAACACGACATCGGGATTTCCCCTGAGATTTCGCGTGGCATAGTCGCTGCACCACGCAATAACGTGGCTGGCCGTCCCCGTGTCATCGTCGCTCTGCCCGACCCACTCGAGGGCGCGATGGTGACCGAATGGCTGAAAGCCAACAACTTCGACGCGGTCTACCGCACTAACCCAGCTGCCGCTGCCGGCGAAATGCAGCGCCCCTTCGATCTGCTGATTGCTGACGCGATGTGGGCCGTGGGCACCGCCCTGCAGTCCGGTGCACGCGCGCGCAATCCGCTGGTGCCAACGATTCTCATCGGCGAAGCTGTCGAGCGCCGCTCAACGGCGGTAAACGCCCAGACGATGTATATGAGCCGGCCGATCGACAAGCCGGTGCTCGCCTGCTTTGTGGCGATGGCGCTGATCAACGAGGACGAGCGGCCAGTCCGGCGATCGCCACGCAAGACGGTGCAGCGATTCGAGGCGCTGGTCAATGGCATCCCGTCGGGCATCGTCAACGTCAGCCCTGAAGGGATGCGGGTGGAGATGCCGCGCGATAAGCGCGCAGCGTTACCTCCCTACTTTGCTGTTCGAGTGCCGTTGGTCGGCGTGGCCGTGATCGCCAAACGCCGATGGCTGGCGCCGTCCAAGAGCACCAGCGCGATGTGGTGCGGTGCAGCGCTCTCGCACAATCGCGCCAGCTCGGAAGAACGCTGGCGCAACTTCGTGGACTCGGTGCCGATCATCGGCGACGGCACGCTGCGCGTCAGCGCTTAGCTGGTTGGTGGTTGGTGGTTGGTGGTTGGTGGTTGGTGGTTGGTGGTTCGTGGTTTGGTGGTCTGGGAACCACGAACCTCGAATCAACCACTACCACGAACCACGAACCACGAACCACGAACCACGAACCTCGAATCAACCACGAACCACTATCCACGAACCACGAACTAGTCTCTGGGTCCCGAGTACTGCTCAATCGGCGGCGTTCCGTGCGTGTGGAACGTCTCGATGGTCTTGAGTCCCCACGCCTGTCCCTTCTTCCGCTCCGCCTCATTCCAGACGATCGGCTGCCAATCAGGCGCGAGCATCAGCCGCGCACCGGCGTTATCGAATTCGATGCGATTGCCGCCGGGCTCGTAGACATACAGAAAGAACGTCTGCTGGACGGCGTGCTTGTGCGGTCCGGTCTCGATGTGGACGCCGTTCTCGAGACAGATGTCTGCGGCGCGAAGGACCTCGTCTTTCGAATCCACCGCCCACGTCGCGTGATGGAAGCGGCCGTGCGCTCCGTAGTGGTCATGTGTAAATGCGACGTCGTACGTCTTGTTGTTGCAGGTCACCCAGACGCCGGCAACCTCACCGCTATCAAGGACGATCATCTCGGTCGTGCGCATGCCGAGCACGTCCTCCATGAATTTCTGCAGCACGACGACATCGGACGTCAGCAGGTTGAGATGGTCGAGACGCCGCACGTTGGCGCCCCGCGCCGGGAAGCGCATCGCCTGGTTCTTGAGCGATGGCTTCAAGTGCGCCGGCGCCTTGTACCACTCGGTCTCCCAATAGAGCTCCATGTTGTGACCGTCCGGCGTCTGGAACGCGTACGCCGGTCCGTGTCCAAGGTCCCCATCCGTCCAACCTTTGCCGAAGCCCGCCTGTTCGATGATGGCGACACGGTTCTGCAGCGCCTCGGGGCTCGACGTGCGAAATGCGAAGTGGCCCATGCCCGCCACCTTCGACGCCGTCAGCTTGAGCGTGTGGTGCTCGTAATCGTCCCAGCCGCGCAGATAGACCGAGTCGCCTTTGCGCGCCGTCTCGGTCATGCCCATGACGTTCACGAAGAAGTCGAGGCTCTTCTCGGGCTTGGGCGACAGCAACTCGAGATGACCGAGATGGGCGAGGTCGAACGAACGGATAGTACTTTTCACGATTCTCCTTGGGTCCGGCTCAAGCCGGACACTACTTATTTCTCTGCGGCGCGCGCCGCGCTGAGGATGTTGCGCATCGCGTGATTGCCTTCGTGGCAGGCGTATTCGAACACCTGCTGCGAGGAATCCACCTTGGTCAACGGCATCACGAACGTCCAGGGCCGCGTCCAGGTGTTCGGGTCCTCGAAGGTCACGCGCCATTCGACGACAGTGGGCGATACCGCGGTGAATCGCTCCGTCATGACGACCTGCTCGGTTGCGCCCTGCGGTGCAGTCTCGGGCAGGAAGTTCGTCGTCTCGACAACCAGCGTGTTGCCTTCCCACCAGCCGCGCGCATCACCGAGGTACTTGCGCGGACCAGTGGCGCGAGTGCGTCCGTCCACGGTTCGACGTCGCTCACCGTCTTCGACCGGGATGACTCTCGCTTCGTGAATCATCTCGTAGCGGATGACCACCGAATCGGGACTCTGCGTGATGTCGTAGCGGCTGCCGTAGCCGGCCGGCATCATCGAGTTGGGAATGCCCCGTGTGATGCAGCGATCGTACAGGCCCATGTCGAGCCAGCTGTTGAACGGTCCCCGCGGGTTCGCATTGGTACTCACGCCGCCGGTACGTCGCCGCGGAGCAGCGTCAGAACGTCGCGGAATACGGCCGTCGGCCGGATCGACCACGAGCCATGCACGGCTGTTCTTACGATCGAAGGTGTCGAAAATGAGATGCGCGGGCGGCCTGAGTCCGCCGGCGAACTCGGTGCCGCTCACGCCTTCGACGAACTGCTCGTTTCGTTCCTTGACGATCTTCTGGAGTTCCTCGGGCGTGATGTCGGCGAGCGACTTTCCCGCGAACTGCGCCGGCCGCTCCATCGGCGTACCGGTCTCATCGTCATTTGAGTAAATGCCTTGGAGGTCCGGATGGCCCCACGGTGTTTTCGGCGGGGAGAAGGTCTGAGCGCCGAGCGCGGCCGCGCCAGAGACAACGGCCGCGGCCATCATGGCGAGGACTCTTGCCTTCGACATATGCCGGAGATCTTATTAGATCCCCGGCGGGTCCCAAAGGACCCGCCCGACTAGCTCGCTTTACACGGCGTCGGATTCCACTTCGAGTCGTTCGGCTCCTTCTTGAAGTTGGAGCTCGTCACGAACTGCTGCGCGAGATACGTCGGGTCGTCCACGATCGTCGTGACCACGAACCACTCGCCGGCCTGTGGATTCGTCACCTTGCTGAAGTACTCGGTGATCTGCGCGTTCTGACTGTACGGCACACCATTTCGCCGCAGCCAACCGGGCAGCATGTTGGTGGTCGTAACCCTGAGCGCTCCCCATCGCGGAGGCGCTGCGCCAGCGCCGCGCTCGAGGAACGCGTCGAACGCGCCACCGCTCCGCTGCCACTCCGCAATCGACGTGCCCTGCAGCGTGCGCGTGGTCGCGGCACCGCTGACGGGACCAGCACCGGCCTTCGGGAACTGCAGCAAACGTGTCTGCTGCCCGGCATCGGTTTCAATCTTCAGCGTCAGATCGTCCTGCCAGGAGATCTTCAGACGCGTCGGCATCCGCATAATGCCGCCCACACCGTACGCTTCGCAGCGCCCATCCATCGATGGGTCCCACGACTCGGCGACCTTTCGGCCTTCCGCATTGAGCGGCACACTTGTCGTGTCGCCCTTCGCAGGCGTGCGCATGCGCCACTGCCAATCTTCTGTGACGACGGAGACCCACGTGCCGGTCAGATCAACGGGTGCAGCGGCGCGTCCGGGAGGTGCCGGCGGACCACCGCCACGGCCACCACGGCCCTGGGCCGCGATATCGACCGTCGCGCTCCACAGCATCGCGCTCGCGGCGGCTACTGCGAGCGCATTCAATGTCAGCCTCGAAACACCCGCCCTCATGCCCCGCTCCCCTTCGACTGCGTGCCGCGATTGCGCTGGTTGCCCTTCGCCGGCGCGGGCGGATTCTCTTTGACCATCTCCTTGTAAATGGTCTCAACGAACATCGAGGTCGTCCAGAAGCCGGTATCGGAACCGTAGCGCGGATCGAAGTCCAACGTCGGCTTCTTCGCCTTCACCTGCTCCAGCGTCATGCCGCGCTTGACGTACTCGCGAATGCGATCGCGAACGATCGTCGCCATGTCGCGGTACTCAATCACGTCCTGCTCGTCTGAGAGCCGGCCGTGACCAGGCACCACCATCGTGCCGCCTTCGTTGACGTTGCTCGCGACGGTGATGTCCAGGATAGCGTTGAGCGCCTTCACATAACCATTCATCGTGCCGCCGTTGGCGGTATCGATGAACGGATACATCACCGTGGTGAACAGGTCGCCGGTCGCGACGACGTCGCTGCGGCGGAAGAACACGAGGCTGTCGCCATCGGTGTGCGCATCCGGCTCGTGGATGATCTGCACGGCCTCGCCGTTGAAGAGGAACTCGCGCTTGTCGCCGAAGAACGTCTCCGTCGGGAAATCACCGAAGGGCACGGGTTTCTGACCGGCAGGCGGATCCATGCTGAGTCGCTTCAGCACGTTCTCGTGGGCGATGATGCCGGCGGTTGCCGTCGCTGCGGCGCCGATATCGCCGACCACATTGCCACCAGCGCGCGTACGTCCTGCTTTCGCGATCGCTTCATTGCCGCCGATGTGATCGCCGTGCACATGTGTGCTGACGACGTAGCGGATCGGCGCATCGGTTACTGACTTGATCGCCGCGAGCAGCTTGGCGCTGACCTGCGGGAACTGTGTGTCCACGACCATGACGCCTTCGTCACCGAACTGGATGGTCGTGTTCCCGCCGGCGCCGACGATCATGTAGACGTTCGGCCGGACTTGCACCACATCCATCTGGACTTTCTCGAAGTCCTGCTGCTGAGCGATCGCGCGTCCTCCGACGGCGATCGCCGCGCCCGCGGCAACTGCGGCAGCGACGATCAGGAGGCGGCCGCCTCTACGAGAGTGAAACGTCGTTGTCATGTCAGCGACCCTGTCCTTGACCCTGCGGCGGCCCAGTGACTCGCGCGGCGCCTTTCGAGGGCGGAGGCAACGGCGGCGGAGGCGGATTCTTCTTCAACACCTCCTGAAACTCCGGATACATCGTTGCGGCCCCACCGCGGACGGCGATTTCCGGGAGCTGATGGCGCCGTGCGAATTCGTCCTTGAACGGATGCTCGTCGGGCATGTAAGCGGGTACTTCGCCAGCTTCACGCGTGGCGATCTCGACGACTGGATCACAGACCCACAACCAGGTCTGCGCCGGTAGCTCGCGCGTGCTGCGGTAGTACTCCTCGCTCTTGACCAGAGGCTCCGTGAGATTCACCGGATCAATCAGGATCGACAGCCGCGTGAACATGTCGCCGTAGCGCATGTAGTACTCGGTCAACGTCGCCTGATCGCTCATCGGGATGCCGTTGCGGCGAATCCATCCCTGCTTCAAGTGCGTCGTCTCGACGACCAGCATGTCGCCGTCGTAGCGACCGGTGGAGAACCCCATCCATGTGTGCGGCGCGTTCGGGCCGGGGTGTGGACGTCCGTCCATCCAGATGGTGCGGGTCTGTTCGTAGGTGCTGTGGTAGTGCTTGATCGCGATCAGGTCCTGCGTCTTCGGATGCCGCTCTTCCCAGACGCGCAGGTTGGTCGGCCCCCGATAGATGTAGGGCGACACGTGCACCCGGCACTGCTCTTCGGGGAGTGCGATGCGACCTGGGTCCCAGCTGTCGGCGAACTGACGGGCCGAGTCGGTGATTGGCAAACCGAGGTAGTCGCGCAACTCCGGACCGGGGATACGTTCCGGCTGATCTTCTTGATAGCGGGGCTGCCAGACCCCGGAAAAATCCGCTCCTACCTGCGCGTTTGCGGCTGTCGCCATCACGGCGAGCGCACCCGCGGCCAGCAGGCAGACACTCAGTCGTTTCAGCATTTCGATGTCCCTGTAAGCGGCTATACGCCTGAACCCGCATGGACCGTTGCCTTCGGCGGGTGCCAAGCCCATGAACATTACCACGCCTGACATGAACGAGACCGGCCGCTCCCGGCCTGGGCTTATTTCAACCTTGGCGCGATAGCAGATACAATTGCGACCCGCGAATAAGTTCGAGCCTCGTCCTCATGCATCCATCAGACGTCCCCGATCTCCGTGCCCGCGAGTTGATGACTGTGCTGGCGCTTGCCGAGTACGGCAGCTTCGTGGCTGCGGCCGCGTATCTCAAGACTTCGCAGCCGGCACTCACCCGCACCATCAAGCGAGTCGAGCGTGTGCTCGGCGTCACGCTCTTCGCGCGCAACACGCGGCGCGTGGAGATCACGGCGGCCGGGCGGGAGTTCGTCGCCGTTGCCGAGCGGATGCTGAACGACCTGAAGCACACGGTGCGCAACCTCAGCGAGGTGACGAACGAGCAGCGCGGTCGCGTGACGATTGCCACCTATTCGTCCTTCGCAATCAATCCGTTGGTGTTCCTCGTCCGTCGCTATCGAGACACACGGCCACTCATCGAGATTCGGATTCGCGAGGGCCGTCAGTCGGAGATTGTCGAGGACGTGCGCAACGGCGCCGCCGACTTCGGCATCGGCTACATCAACTCGCTTCCCGAGATGATGGAGAGCATCCTGTTGCGGAAGGAGCCGATGCTGGTGCTGGTGCCGAACTCGCACCCGCTTGCGGCCAAGAAACGTCCGAAGATTCGGTTGGCCGAGCTACGCGACGAACCGCTGGTATCCGCGCCGAGCGATACGTTCATTCGCCGCATGACCGACGCCGCAGCGGTGTCCGCCGGCTTCAACCTGCACTATACGGTGCTGGTCGATCGACTGATCAGCATCATCCATCACGTCTGCGCCGGCGTCGGCATCGCGATCCTGCCGTCGGGGTGTCTGCCGGATCGCCAGTGGGGTGAAGGCTTCCACGCGGCGCAACTCGCTGAGCCGTCGCTCTCGGTGTCGGTCGGTTTGATCACCGCGCGCGGCCGCTATCTCACACCGGCGGCATCGGGCATGGTGTCGCTGATCAGAGAGCAGGTCACGAAGCAGGCGAAGACCGCGAGCGCGTGACGCCTACCGCTGTACGCGGATCGTATAGTCCGACCACTCCTTGATCTTCCCGTCCTTGACGAAGAACACGCCGATGCCTTCCCAGGTCAGCGGCCGTTTGGTGGACTTGAAGCTGTCGATGCGGTGATTCATCACCATCGGACCCGCAGCCCACGTATCGAGGATCTTGAACTCGATGCCGAGGTCCGAGGACGTCATCCACTCCCCGAGCTTCTCGGTCACGCCCGCGTGTCCGGTGACCGCGGGAATGGTCTCGCTCATCCTGTAGATGCAATCGTTCGACAGTCGCGGCAGGATCTGTTTCAGATCGCGCGTGGACCAGGACCTGCAGAAGTCAGTAACGAGTTGAACGTTGGCTTTCTGTTCGGCCGTCCATTCAGCCTGCCCCGCCGACGCCTGCTGGCGAAGGCGGGCCGCTGACAGGCGTGCCACGGCGGGCGTCAGCAGGCTGATCCCTGCGGTTGCGAGAAACGTGCGGCGTAGATGCAACATTCGCGAATTCTAACGCCGCTCGCACCTGTTCCGGCGTCAGTTCGAGCTTGTGCGCCGCCCGGACTGTGTCGTCCAGATCGACGGGATACCAGTTGTGGAGCTCGGGGTTGCAGAGGCCAGCGACGTTGATCGGGGCGACGACCTGCGCAATGCGGTCGAAGTAGTCGGATCCTGGCGCGCAGACCGCGGGCGAGAGTTCTTGCAAGGAGGACGCATAGCCAGCGTCGGCGGCGCGCAGGAAACCACCAGAGACGTGCTCGGGACTCAGACGACGCTGCATCTCGCTGAAGCTGGCCGCGGCGAAATAGAACATCGAGTACGCGGTGAACGCGTCGAAGCGCGGGAACGCCGCGTAGCAACCGGCGATAAAGCGTGCGGTGTGACCGGCCTCATCGAGAGTGGCTTCGCAGTACGAAGTCGTGTCCGGCTTTAGCCGGACCCGCGCCAGACGTTCGATCCCCAGCAACGTCAGCGGGATCCCTGTGGAGAAAAGTGGATCGATGAACGCCGCGGCGGACGGTAGCATCGCCCATCCATCGCCGACGGCCTGAGCCGCGCGGTACGACACGCGCGGCATCCACGTGAACTCTCGGATTGGCTTCGCATCGGCGAACTGCGCCGCAATAGACGGATATCGCGCGAGGAAACGCCGCCACGCCGGCTCGCCATCGGCGAGCCGCAGCTCATTCGCCAGCGATTCGGTAACCGCGATGCCAGCGCTTGTGACGCCATTGCCAAACCGCAGCACCCACATCCAGCCGCCATCGAACACGTGATGCAGCGCGGCATCGTCGATGGGATATGGCGGGATGCCGTCCGCTGCGAAATCCGGCATCTGGTCGCAGCGCGCGACGTCCACGAAGTGCGAGTAGAGCGCTTGCGTCTGGGGATAACCGTCGAACCCGCGCTCGTCGATGCCGAGCGTGCGACTGAGAAACCCGCGTGGTCCGCTCGCGTCCACAACGAATGCTGCTCGCACGCGAACGGTTGCACCGTGCCGCATGCCGGTCAGCGTGGCCGAATTGTCCGCGTGCCACTCGACCGAATCGAGCGTGACCTCGTCCAGATACTCGACGCCAAGCGCAATCGCCTCGCGCACGAGAAAGTGATCGACATCAGATCGCAGCCAATGCGTGTCGGAGAGTTCGTCGTTCGGACTTGCCGCCACAAGCAACTGGTTGGATCGATCGGGCGCCGTCTCGTACCTTCGTTCGGTCTCGTGCTTGAAATATGTGAACCCGCGCTTCAAACCGCAGACAACGTTGGGATACGTGCGCTGCCAGGTGCCAAACGCAGAGAGCGGCCGCAGACGCGGCAGGTCGTAGCGATCGGCGAGCTGCTCAATGATCACGCCGGCCAGCGGCGAGGCCGACTCACCGATCGCGAAGCGCGGATGTCGCCCGCGCTCGATCAACGCGACGCGATACCCCAGCCGCCGCGCGATCATCGCGAGGATCGATCCGCCAAATCCAGAGCCAACGATGGCGAGATCAGTGTCGCGAGTCACAGTCACAGACTATCCGATCGCCGGGACGCTGCTGGCGATTCATGGCGGCCAAGCGCGCGGCGCGCGCGGATGAACACGCGCACGAGTAGAAGCGCTCGATGTCCCAGAGGTCGGCGAAGACGCGCATGCCGGCCGGTCCGAAAGGACCGGCCCTACGCGAGAGCCCGTACTCGATCACCGACTCGAGCGCGTCGAGGCGAGGCGGAACGAATGCGTCTCCGATCGCTTCCATCGCGCCGTTGCCGCCGCGGGTTGGAATCACCGAGCACACCGTGGCCCCACACTCCGCCGCGAGATCGATCGAGCGGCATGCCCAGTCGACCGCCTCGCCCGGTGCCATGAACGGTGGACTGAGCAGCACGAACACGCGCAACGCGATGTCGTGACGATGGAGAAAATCGGCGGCACGACGAAACGCGTCGAGCGTCATGCGCTTATTCAGCCGCGCGAGCACGTCGGGATGCGCCGTCTCCAGTCCAATCGCCACTTCGAGCCGGCCCGGGAGCCGCGACTGAAAGCGCTGACATCGATCCGCGTACACACCGGACAGAAACGCCGGATGCGATTCAACGATGACGCGGTCGAAGCTCGAGACGAGGTCCGCGATCTCCCCGTCATCCTCTGACGGGATCTGCTGAGGGTCGAAGAAGCTGCCGGCGTTGTACAGCTTGATGTGTCGCGCCGGTGGAAGTTCGGACAAGGCGATGCGGATCTGCTGCGCGATGGCACCGCGTGGGACGACATCGTCGAGCGTGTTCATCCACAGGTCGCACATCACGCAGCGGAACGGACACTCGCGGTTGCTCAGGAAGACAACGGCGCTGGGGACGAGCGCGCCAGACTCGTCTGGCTCCTCTTCCCACGTGGAGGCATACGCGCGCAGCGGTTCGACGGCGCGCTTGGACGGCCGATGCCCAAGAACGAACTGATCGCCGGCATCGACAGGCATGTTACGGCCGCAACACGTACGGCGGAGCGCTCGTGTTCTGTCCCTTGAAGCAGCAGTCGTGTAGGAAGTTCGGCCGGTACGGCTTGCTGAAACTGTTGTCCCCTTTTGGAAGCGTCCCGACCTTTGCCGGTCCGTTGATGCGAGCCAGCACGCGGTCGCGCGCCTGCTCGACCTGACGGAGCAGCCTGTCGATGTCCCAGCCCACCAGCTGACGTTTCCAGTACACGACCTTCCCCGCGATGACCACATCGCGCACGTGACTCGGGTCCATCATCGTGACCACGGTGCCGGGCACGTTGTTCATCGGCCACGTCCCGATGTGCCGCGCCTCGAGCACGACGATGTCGGCTTCCTTCCCCGGCGTCAGCGTACCGACTTTGTCGAGCAGACGGTTCGATGCGGCACCGGCGATCGTCGCCATCTCGATCACGAGACGGGAGGTCACCAGTTGCGGCGTCGGCAGCCCGCCGGGATTGCTCTCCGGGAACGACAGGTCGTTGGCCAGCGCGCGCTGCAGACAGAAGGCGCCGCGCATCAACGAAAACGGATCGGTCGTCATGTTTGTGTCGACGTCCGGGCTCAGGCTGGGCAGGATGCCGTGATTGAGCGCCTCCTGGAACGGCGGCATCCCGTGCCGCATCTGCATCTCGATGAGCGGCGCGATCGACACGTGCGCGCCTCGGTCGCGACAGATCTCCCAGGCCTGCGAACGGCCGCCGGACGGGTAACTCGACGTACCGGCCCCGGTCTGTGCGCGCGCCGTGTCCTGCCACCTGGTGGCGTGGATGAACGTCACGTCGGACCAGTCGGTGCCATTCCGGGCATCGGCCGCCGCGCTGACGATCCCCATCGGATTGCCGACCACGTGGTTGTGTAGCGACGCGCCGTACGCGCGACCGAGCTGCCAGCCCGTGTACGGCGCGCCATCGAAGGCGGTGACGGGTCCGCCAGCGAAACCGAGCGTGACCAACTGATCCTTCGAGCTGAAATACGTCTTCGCCAGCCGGCCGATCCCTTTCGTGGAGTCCTTCATCGCGCCTGGGAATTCGAACGGCATGCCATCGGCGCTTCGATTCGTCCCCGGGCTGTACGCAAACACCGTGCGCCTTCCCGACTCCATCAATCCTTTGATCATCGCGTCGGTGTGCTCGGGCGTGTGATTGGACTGAGACGTGTCGGTACCGGTCGTGATGCCTTGACTGATCTCGCTCAGGCACGCCACGAGCTCGGAAATGTAGCAGTCCTCGGGATCGTACGGTGGGCGGCCGAGATCCCACAAAGCCCGTGAGGGGTTCTGCGGATCGGCAATCCGGCCCGCGGTCCAGATGTTCTGGACGACGGAGGTGTAGGTCTCCTGCGGCCACGAGCCGAACAGCAGGCCGTCGGCGATGATGCTGCGCTGCAGCGTCTCGTACTGATGGTGGTGTGTGGTGATGAAGCCCGGCATCACGATCGCGCCAGTGCAATCGATCACTTCGGCGTCGGCAGCAGTGATCGCGGGTGCCACCTGCGCGATCGTCTTTCCGTCGATCAGCACGTCGGCTCGCTCAAAGTCGCCAACCGTGGCGTCGAGCGTCAGGACGACGCCACCGCGGAGCAGGATGCGGCGCTTCCGGCCGTCACCAACGAGATCGCGAGGCTGCTGGACTGACGATTGCTGCCCGGCCACCTCCGCGGGGCCGCAGGCGGCAACGCTGATGCTCGCGGCTGCCGCAGCCGTCAGGAAGCCGCGACGCGACGGATCGACACAAGAGCGATTCGTGGACATGACGCCTCCTGGATCGAGGGTGAGTTGGAGGTCCGGCTAAAGCCGGACACTACCTACGCCGGAGACTAGGGGCGGACAGACACCGCTTCGTTTCCTGAGCGTCGATCGAGCGAGTCCGCGTCTTTCTGCCGATCCTGCCAAAGCGCGTTGAAGGTTCGCCGGCACCACGCCTTCGACGCTCGCTCGCGTGGTGTCGCGGTGGCACCGTCCTGGAACCGCCGCTTCTCGTTCACCGGCATCTCGACACCGAGCGTCCTCTTGATGCCGGCACTGACCACGTCCTGTTTCAGCGTGTTGAGCCTCGACACGTCACCGGCAAGAACCTGCTCGAACGGAATCGCGACCGCCGCTTCAATCACCGAACGCGTCGTATACGGCGAGAACGCATCGAATCCGAATGCTGCAGCGGGTGCGTACGTGCGCACGTAGCCGCGGGACAGACCGCCGGAGTAGGCCAGGCTGTGCTTGATCGCGTCGACACCCCAACCCTCCTGATACAACAGCGGGTTGCGCAGGATACTCGACAGCGTCAGGTCAGAGTCCTCGAGCGGATATGACTTCATGTTCTCGTCACCGCCATCACCGTCGAGGAGATACGCCAGCCCCGGATAACGATCGCGGATACCACGAAGCAAGCACATCGACGTCGCGGCGCACTCGACGTCAAGCGGATGGTAGTCCTCGATCACGCGAATCGCCGCCTCGAGGTCGTACTCGCCCGGCGACGCCGACACCCTCTCCCACTGCTGCTCCAGCCCGAGCGCGCGCACGACGTGTTCGGCTTGCGCCGCATCGCGGCCGCCACCCATGTCGAGCGTGAACGCGCGAACGCGATCGGCCCGTGCGCCGAGTGCCTGATTCGCGTGAACTGCCATGAGCAGCACCGACGTGCTGTCCACGCCGCCGGAGAATGCAACGGCAACGGGCTCGTCGAGCGGCACGGTCTTCAACCATGCCAACACCGACTGATAGGCGGCGGAGATGTAACGTTCGCCGGCTTCCGCCGGATCCGATGAGCCGAGCCCGACTGCCGGCTCGAAGAAGCGCTGATATCGCGGCGAGGGATCGGGGCAGCCCACCTGATCGAGCTCGACGATGTAATGCGCGGGGACCATCCGCGTGTAGGCCGGATCGAACTGCCAGGCGATGCGCTGCTCGCGGCACCACGCAAAGATCTGATCCATTCGCTCGGCGACCACGAGGAACGGCCCGTGATACATCTTCGCGACGAAGTAGCGGAGCGGGATGCCGATCGTTCGCGCCAGTCGAACCGTCTTACCATCGCGAGCCGTGACGGCGAAGTGTCCATCAGTCGCGCGCAGCGGCGCCGTATCGCATCTGCCGACAGCCGCGAGAAGATCGTCCTGTGAGGCACCGCTCAGTGCGGTGGTGCGTGGTCCGACGAGATCGATGAGGCGGTCAACACCTTCCAACATTTAGTTCACCTGCAACCCAACATACCTTCCGCCGAAGAACACGAGCGGCTCGCCGGCTAATTCGTCACGATACGTGGAGATCACCTGACCGACGACGATCCAGTGATCGCCGCCTTCGTGAATCGCGTGGATGCGGCAGCCCATCGCCGCGACGCAGCCTTCGAGTCGCGGGCCACCGTCCCAGGCAACGAACGAGAACGGCGGCGGCTCCGAGTCCCGCCACAGACCTGCGAAGTACGACGACAGATCGCGCTGCGTCTGGCTGAGGATACTGACGGCGAAGCCCGGCGAGCTGTGAATCATCACACCGGCTTTGGTGTCTTTGCCGAGACAGAACAGGACGAGCGGCGGATCGAGCGACAGCGACGTGAATGAGTTCGCCGTCATCGCCCGGATCTCGCCTTCCACTTCCATCGCGATCACCGTGACGCCGGTCACGAACCGCCCCACGGTCTGCCTGAGGGTACGAGGGTCGATTGACATCACCGCGCCACGTGTTCAGGGCGACGCATGCGTCGCCCCTACGTCGTCGTCATCTTCTTCGCGATGACGCTGACGTCGTCCGAGCGCACAAGATCCGGCACTGTCCATCCGTCGAGGTTGTACTCGGCCATGCACTGCTCGGCGAAGCCCTTGTAGCGCTTGGTGGCTCCGGTCACTTCGGCGACGAGCAGCGTCTCGAAGCGGATGCTCTCGTGGTTGCCGAAGTAGTTGCGCTCGTACAGCTCGTGGCGTCCGCCGAATTCGCTGCCGATCGCGTCCCACATCAACTTCATCAGCTTCACGCGATCTTCGGCCGTGTAGCCGTTCGAGCCGCGCACGAACTGATCGAGATACGGCCGCAACTCGGGGACCTTGAAGTCCAGTGCACTGGACGGCAGATAAATCAGCGCGCTGGCCAGGGAGTTCTCGATGATCTCCTTGATCTTCGGATACGCGATGCTCGCCATCACGCGATACGCCAGTCCGGCATCCAGATTCGGCAGCACGTAGCCCGGCGTCCATGGCGTCGTGTTCCGCGCCATTGCATCGGTCAGCGCCCAGAACAGGTTGCGCCACGCCAGCACTTCGCCGACGTTGGCCTGCACGCCACGGAAGTCCTTCGCGCCGGTCGCCTCAACAGCCTTGAGGAGGAGACCGGCCAGGAAGTCCATCTTCACTGCGAGACGCGTGCAGCCCTGGAACATGAATCGCGGCAAGAACCCGGAGCGGGGGAAGAAGTTGTTGACCTTCTCGATGTCTCCGTATGCGAACACGTTCTCGTACGGCACCAGCACCTTGTCGAAGATCAGAATCGAGTCGTTCTCGTCCATCCGGCTCGAGAGCGGATAGTCGAACGGCGTGCCCATCGCCGCGGCGGTCATCTCATACGACGGACGGCACAGCAGCTTCACGCCTGGCGCGCCGGTCGGCACGATGCAGACAAACGCGAACGGCTTCGTCTTGATCGGCAATGCGCCGTTGTTGGCGATGAAGTTGAGATGTGTCAGGCTCGACGTCGTCGCCACGACCTTCGCGCCGCTGACGACGAGACCCTTGTCGGTCTCTTCCTCGACGTGCATGTACACGTCTTTCACTTCGTCGAGCGGCTTGTCGCGATCGACCGGCGGGTTGACGATCGCGTGGTTGACGAAGGAGACCTCTTCGACGACCTGCTTGTACCACCGCCTGGCGTTCTCGTCGTAGGGCTTGTAGAAATCGGAATTGGCACCGAGCGTGGCCAGGAACGCCGCCTTGTAATCAGGACTGCGGCCGATCCAGCCATACGAGAGACGCGCCCACTCGGCGATGGCATCGCGTGCGGCCACCATTTCCTCGGTGTTGCGCGACGGCCGGTAGAACTTGTGCGTGAAGCCACCGTTGCCGGTGTCGGTCGCCATCGTCAGCACGCTCTTCTTCGACTCGTCGTGCAGCGCGTCGTAGAGCCGCGCGATCATGCGCGCCGTATTACGGAACGCCGGATGCGTCGTCACGTCCTTGACGCGTTCGCCGTAAAGCCAGATCTCGCGACCGTCACGCAGGCTCTCGAGATACTCGGCTCCGGTGTACGGGCGCGAACGCCCCGTCTGAGCGGTCATGATGTCCCCTCCAACTCCCTGGCCTTCGATTCCCACTCGGCCACGAACCGGAAGACGTTCTCTTTCGGTGGCTGTGGCGAGAAAGTCTCCAGCCAGCGCACGGGTTCGGTGCTGTTGTTGACGAACGTGTGGACGCAGCCGACGCTCGTCCACAGGACGTCGCCGGCTCTTGCACGATACGGCTTTCCATCGAGGGTGCCCTCGACCTCACCGCTCAGGATGAAATAGGCCTCTTCAAACGTGTGATCGTGAGGCGCGATGCTCACGCCGGGCTGATACTCGATGAACAGGAACCGGTGATGACGGGCACCGAAGTTCTCGTCGATCATCCACTTCAGAAAGACGCCCTCCAGGCCCTGAAGGCCGAGGGCCTTACGCTCGCTGGGCGCGGGGATCTGGCTGACGTCGAAGTGGCCCAGCAGGTTGCCGTTCAGGTTGTCGAGGTCGAGGCGAGACGCCTGCGTAGGCACAGTGCGGTCTTTGGCGAAGAACGTGTCACGCAGGCCGCCGTGGGGCTTCGGTTGCGGCGCCGACATGCCGAGCCAGCGCACCGGCGACGACGATGCCGTATGCCAGGCGTGCGGTGTCCCCACCTTGATCGCCGCATAGTCACCCGGACCGAGCAGGTAGCTCGATCCGTTGATGGTGACCACGGCCTCACCGCTGAGGATATAGAAGCCTTCTTCGAACGAATGGACGTGCGGGTGAATCGATCCGCCGGGGGCCAACTCGTTCATGCTGAGCCCGGTGTGCACCGACCCCGTCGCATGATCGACCAGTGAAACGTAGCGATACGCCTCGCTGTGCCCCTCGAATGTCGGGTGGGCTTTAAGTGCCGACTCTACGAATCGTCCGAAATGATGCATCAGTGTGGGTCGGTGGTTCGTGGTTCTCGGTTCGTGGTTCGTGGTCCGTGGTCATACGTTGGTTCCCAGCAGCGAGCTACTACCAACCACCAACCACGAACCACCAACCAATCCTATGGCTGTTCGATCGGTTTCCCGTCGGGCGTAAGCGGCACCGGCACGCGGTTCTGGATCGGCTTGATCGATTTCAGATAGGCGAACATGGCCTTGAGATCGTCGTCCGGCAGCTGCCCGTACCAGTTCCACGGCATGGGCGGCAGAATCGGCCGGCTCTTTCCCATGTGCTTGCCCTGCTTGAGCGCGGCCAGGAACATGTCCTCGGTCCAGATGCCGAGACCGGTGTTCTGATCGGGCGTCAGATTCGCGGCAAAGGACACGCCCCAATCGCCGCTCCATGCCGTCAAGTGACCGTTGATGTGGATGACATACGGGCTGCCCTTGATCGGCTTGAACGGCTGCGGCACGCCCTCGCTCTCGGGGTGACCTGAGAGCATGCGATCCATGTCTGCCTCGGGACCATTCGGCCCCAACTTCTTCGGCGTGTGGCAGTCGTGGCAGCCGCCGCCGATGATCAACTTCTTGCCGCGTTCCACTTGCGACAGTGCCGGTGCCGCGGGGGGCACCTCGCTCGTCGAGGGCGCTTGTGCTGGCGGCGCAGAGTTGCAGCCGGCGATCGCCACGGCGACGGGCATCAGCAAGAGGACAGCGAGGCGAGACAAACACAAGCGCATGAGGCTTCACTCCTGAGTGAAAAGGGTTACGTCAAGCCAGTTTTGAACGCCGCGAAAATATACACCAATCGTCGACTTCGCCCTCCGGGCTCCGGCGCGATCGCTTGCGGTCAAACGAGGCGCATAGATAAGATGCGAGAACACTGTGCTCCGCAGGATCTTCTCCACCGATCACAAGGTCATCGGTCTCCAATACGGCTTCACCAGCCTGTTCTTCCTGCTGGTCGGATTCGCACTCGTCATTCTCATTCGCTGGCAGCACGCGTTCAACGGGCAGCCACTGCCGTTCCTCGGCGCGCTGCTTGGCGAGACGAACGCACCCGGCGGTGTCATCGCGCCGGAGTTCTACAACCAGCTGGGCGCCATGCACGGCACCATCATGGTGTTCCTGGGTGTCGTCCCGCTCGCCTTCGGCGCATTCGGCAACTACATCGTGCCGTTGCAGATCGGCGCGCCGGACATGGCGTTCCCGCGTTTGAACGCCACCAGCTACTGGCTGTTCCTCGCCGGCGGGCTGGTGATGCTGTTTAGCTTTTTTGTGCCGGGCGGTGCGGCGAACAACGGTTGGACGTCGTACGCACCGTTGTCCGACTTCGCGCCGGGTCACGGCCAGACGCTGTGGCTCTTCGGCATGCTGCTGCTGATCTTCTCGTCGCTGCTCGGCGCGATGAACTTCATCGCGACGATCATTCAACTGCGTGCGCCGGGCATGACGTGGTTCCGCCTGCCCTTCTTCGTGTGGGCGCAGTTCATCACCGCATTCCTACTGTTGCTGGCGTTCCCGGCACTGCAGGCTGCGGCCGTCCTGCAAGGCATGGATCGTCTCGCCGGCACCAGCTTCTTTCTGCCCAGCGGACTCGTCGTCACCGGCCAACCTGCGGAAGTCGCCGGCGGCGGCAACGCACTGCTCTGGCAGCACCTGTTCTGGTTCCTCGGCCACCCCGAGGTCTACGTCCTGATCCTTCCGGCGATGGGCATCGTCGCGGAAATCGTCGCGAACAATACGCGGAAGCCGCTCTGGGGCTACCGCCTGATGGTCTTGTCCGTGTTCGTGCTCGGCTTCCTGTCGTTCATCGTGTGGGCGCACCACATGTTCCTGACCGGCATGGGCACTGCGATCAGCGCGTTCTTCCAGGCGACGACGATGATCATCTCGATCCCGTCGGTGATCATCCTCAGCTCGCTGATCCTGTCCCTGTACGGCGGCTCGATCCGGTTCAGCACGCCGATGCTCTTCGCACTGGCGTTCATGCCGATGTTCGGCCTCGGAGGACTCACAGGACTGCCGCTCGGTCTCGCAGCAACCGACATCCCGCTGCACGACACGAACTACGTCGTCGCGCACTTCCACTATCTCGTCGCGCCAGGGACAATCTTCGCGTTGTTCGCCGGCATCTATTACTGGTTCCCGAAGATCACCGGCCGGATGATGAACGAGACGCTCGGCCGCATTCACTTCTTCGGCTCGCTCGTCTGCATGAACGTGATCTTTCTGCCGATGTTCATCCAGGGTCTGGCCGGCGTGAACCGGCGACTCTGGGACGGCGGTGCCATCTACACGCACGCGCAGGAGACGATCTCGCTGAACGTCCCGATGGTCTACGCCGCGTTCGGCCTGGCGTTCTTTCAGTTGTTCTTCATCATCAACCTGATCGTCAGTATCCGCGCGGGTCGCGTCGCCGACACGAACCCGTGGCAGGCGACGACGCTCGAGTGGGCAGCGACGTCAACGCCGCCGCGTGCGCACGGCAACTTCGATGGGCCGGTGCGCGTCTATCGCGATCCGTACGACTACAGCGTGCCGGGTGCGGCCGCGGGGTTCCTGCCGCAGAACGCTGAATAAATGGAGATCCCCTACACCACAGACGTTCGACCAGACACGGGGCTGACGAACCCGAAGCTGGGGATCTGGCTGTTCCTCGCCTCCGAGGTGATGCTTTTCGGATCGTTGTTCTCGTCGTATGCGCTGCTGCGAAGCGGTGCACCGACGTGGCCGGTGCAGCACGAGATACTCAGCGTTCCCCTCGCAGCGCTCAACACGGTGGTCCTCATCGCTTCGTCGGTGACGATGGTGATGGCGTGGGCGTCGCTCGCCCCGCATGCCGCCGCCGTTCGTGCCGGCAATCGTGAGGAAGAAGCACATAGCCTCAAGCGCTACCGGCTGTTCATGGGGCTCACGCTGCTTGGCGGCGCGATCTTCCTCGTGGTGAAGACCATTGAGTACAGCGACAAGTTCTCGCACCACCTGTACCCTGCAACGAACAACTTCCTCGGCCTGTATTTCACGCTGACGGGCCTGCACGCGGTGCACGTCATCGTCGGGATGATCGTCAACGCGTACTTGTGGGGTCCGGGCGCGCGGATGTGGCGCAGCGAGCCGGAGCGCTTCACGAACCGCATCGAGGTTGCCGGCATCTATTGGCACTTCGTGGACGTGGTGTGGATCTTCCTCTTCCCCGTTCTGTACCTGCTTTGAGGGTTATGGCTCACGACGTCGCGACACAGGTCCGGGGTTACATGCTGGTGTTCGGTGCACTGCTCGTGCTGACGCTCGCGACGGTCGGCGTGTCGTATCTCCGCCTGCCAGAGACACCCGCCGTCGTCATTGGGCTTGGCATCGCGCTGACAAAGGCGTCGCTCGTCGCGATGTACTTCATGCACCTCAAAGGTGAGAAGCCGATGGTGTATTGGCCACTCGGCCTGACAGCATTCCTGTTCATTGGCCTGCTCGTCAGTGTGCTGCTCGCCGAGGGCGATCATCTGTTCGGCACGCAGTTCGGGGACGCCTTTACGAGGGAATGAGATTGACGATTGACGATGTGAGATTGACGGATGGTGGTCTCGAATTCAATTCGTCAATAGTCCGTCGTCAATCGAAAATTCAGAGGTCTTGAGATGTTCTGCCCAGTCTGCTTTGGCGGCGAAGACACTCCGATGCGCGAGAGCCTGAATGCCGGTATCGGCGTGCTGATGGGCGTGACGACGATCGTCCTCGCCGCGTTTGCCCGGTTCATCGTCGTGCTCGCGCGTCGCGCGCGCGAAGCCGAGGTCCGCCTGAAGGCGGACACGACACCGGGAGTCGCGCAGTAATGCTGCAGTGGCTCGGGCTGCCAGTCGCGGCGTCGGCGCATGCCGGCGAAGTGGATCACATCATGGTGCTGATCCACTGGCTGATGCTCGTGCTGTTCGTCGGTTGGAGCATCTTCTTCGTCTACGTGTTGATTCGATTCCGGCGCGGCGCCCATCCCCAGGCCAACTACCGCGGCGTGAAAGGCTCGTGGTCTACGTGGGTCGAAGGAGGCGTGCTGGTCGCTGAGATCGTGCTGCTCGCCTTTTTCTCGATTCCGTTCTGGCGCACCAACGTCGATGCGATGCCGCCATCGAGTGGAGCGACGACAGTGCGCGTCGTGGCCGAGCAGTTCGCCTGGCACGTTCACTATCCTGGAGCAGATGGTGTGTTCGGTCGCACCGACATCAAGCTGGTCAGCCCCGACAATCCGCTCGGGCTGGATCGCGACGAGGCCGTCGGCAAAGACGACATCATCACGACCAACCGCCTGAATCTGCCAGTGGGCAAGCCGGTCGTGATCTTCCTGTCCAGCAAGGATGTCATTCACAGCCTCGGCCTGCCGCAGATGCGAGTGAAGCAAGACGCGATTCCCGGCATCGTCCAGCCAGTGTGGTTCACGCCGACGAAAACCGGGCAATGGGACATCGCATGTTCGCAGTTGTGCGGGCTCGGCCACTTCCGCATGAAGGCCGTTTACGCCATCCAGACACAGGAGGCGTACGACGCGTGGCTGAAAGAAGAGACCGAGTTCCTCACTAATCCTTAGTTCACCGCGAGGTTCGTATGGATGCCGAGGATGTGCACCCCTCACGCCGCAGTCTGCTGAAGACGGGACTCGCCGCGGGGGCCGCGGCTATCGGCTTGTCCGCGGAGGCGAAAGCCTCCGCTCTACGAGCAACGGAAGAACAGTCTCAAAGCGCGGCGATCGTCACGGGTCGGAGGTTTCGCGGATGGGTCTCGCGCGGTAGCGGTCGCGGTCGCACCACACTTCAAGACCTGACGCTGCGGCCGATCGGCGGACGGCAGGTCGTCGTCCGCACCGAGGCCACCAATCTCTGTTACTCGAATACCGGCGCCGTGCTCGGACTCGGGCAGAACTTCGGCGGACGCCTGAGCACGATGGCCCTCATTCAAGGTCACGGCGGCGTGGGCGTTGTCGAAGCGGTCGGGCCGGAGGTGCGCCGCGTGCAGGTTGGCGATCGCGTCTGCGTGTCAGGCACCCCGCAATGCGGCTCCTGCTATCAATGCCTGCGCGGACGCGCGGACATGTGTCAGTTCCTTGGCCGTCAGGGGCCCGACGATCTCGTGCCCATTGCCGATATGCGTGACGGCACGCCCGTCTATGCGAACTCGCACATCGGCGGGCTTGCCGATCTGATGGTGACATTCGAAGAGTGGGTCGTGCCGGTGTTCACGAAAGCCACCGCGGCGGATCTCGGGATGGTGTGCAGCTGCGTTGCTGTCGCGGGACTTGGTGCCACAACGTCTCAGGCCGTGGCCCTGGTCGAACCCGGCTCGGTCGTCGCTGTCGTCGGGTGCGGACCGCTTGGTCTCAGCGGCGTGCAAGGTGCGAAGATCTCGGGCGCATCGACGATCATCGCGATCGATCCCGTGCGCGCGCGACGCGAGCTCGCGATGAAAGTGGGCGCGACGCACGCACTTGATCCCAACGTCGAAGGCGACAAACTCGTCGAGCGAGTTCGCGATCTGTCAAAGGGTCCGAACAACCGCCTGTGGGCGGGCGGACGCGATTCGGGCGGACTGCTGGGTGGTGCAGGGGCCGACTTCGTTCTCGAGGCGGCCGGCGCGGATCAGGCGCCGCCAAAGGTCGAAGCCGGTCCCGATCCGACTGGCATCCTTCCATTACGGCAGGCCTACGAAATGTGCGCGCCCGGCGGCCACATCGTGACGACGAGTCTGCCGCGCGGGAATATAACGTTGCCCGCCGTACTCTTCACCATCGGCGGCCGCACTCACCACGCGGGCCAGGCCGGCGGCGCAAGCCCGATGCGCGACATTCCACGATTCGTCGAGCTGCTCGACAAGGGTCAGTACAACGCGAAGGCGCTCGCCACGTCCGTCGTGCCGATCGAGCGCCTGTTAGACGCGTATGAGGACGTCGTGTACAGAACGACCATCACTGCACTCATGACGATGTAATGCAAAATGCAAAAGTGCCCGACGCAGAATGGGCGGCATGAAGCTTTGCATTTTGCATTTTGCATTTCGAATTACAAGCGAAGGACCTAAATGCCGAAGGCGCCGCAACAAGCCCGAGCCAGAAGACCCTGGACGGTCATGATCTACATGATCGCGGACGATCCCGCCGGCGGGGCGCTGCTCGATCAGCAGGCCAACCGTGAACTCGATCAGATCGTTCATGGTGCGCTGTCGGTGGACCGCGATCGACTGTACGTCGCCGTCCAACTCGACTTCCGCAGTCAGCCCGATGTGTGGCGGCGCGTCATCGGAGAAGGCGCGTGGCTTCAGCCGGAGAGCGATGCCGCCGATCCAGAGACGCTGTACGGCTTCTTCGAATGGGCGCAGCGCATGTGCCCCGCCGATCGCTACGCGCTGATTCTGTGGGGCCACAGCCGCGGGCCCTTCGGTCTGTTCACCGATGCGCCGTTCAGCAGCTCGCTGTCTGGCCTCTTCGCCAAGCCCGATCCGTGGACCTACGTCGCGCAGACGCTCACGCTGAAAGAACTGCGATCTGCACTCCGCCATGCCCGCGAGTGTCTGAATCAGGAAGTGGACATCGTCGCGTTCAAAGACTGCTTCATGAGCACGCTCGAGACGGCCTACGAGCTGAGGGACGCCGCGACGTATCTCATCGGGTCGCCCGACATCGTGCCGATCGAGGGCTGGCCATACGCGCAGATGTTCGAGCAGCTCGCACGGCAGCCCGAGGCGAAGTCGGCGGCCAAGGCGCTTGTGAAGGAGCTCGAACAGTACTACTCCGTGGACGCGAACCGGCACGGCCGGACCGAGGTGCCCTTCACGCTGATGGACACGAGCAAGCTGTCCGAGGTGAGCGAGCCACTGCGTGCGATCGCCACGACGCTCACCACCGAAACCGCGCGCGGCACCGCTGGCGAGCCGTTTCGCAAGGCCTTGACGACGAGCACGAAGGCCGACCCGGCGCTCGTGGACGTCATCACCATGTGCCGCAAGATCAAACGGCACGGACTGAAACAACCCGCCGAACATCTCGAGACCGCGCTCGCGACCATGACGTTGAGCGACGACAAGAGCGTGAGCCTGTTCTGCTTCCCCTTCGCGAAGAAGGATCAGAAGGAGTCGATCGTCGCTCATCACGCGACACGGCCCGTTTACTCGGAACTGGCTATCGTGAAGACCGGATGGGACGGTGTCGCGCTGAAAGCGATGCCGCACGTGGAACCGCCCGCGCCGGTCACGTATCACCAGGATCACCGCGACGGTTCAAGTCCGGAGTACTCCTCATCGGGTGCGCTGTTGCCCGTGCTGCTTGAACAACTGCAGCGTCAAGGCGTGCTCGAAGATCTCAGCCGCAAGGGACTCGACGTGCTGCGTCGGGTACTCGCGAATCTGGCGCAGGAAGCCGCGCTCGGACGGCAGTTCTTCGACGGCGAGAGCCTGAAAGAGTCCGGATTCGCCAAGGAATCGGGCTTCGTCGCCGACATGCTCGACAAGGAATCCGGTTTTGCTGCCAGGGTGCTGGGGCCTGCCGCTCGCATGCAGCCAGCGCACCAGCCACGGGTGGCGATGACGAATGCCGCACGGACGCGCAAGAAACGGAAGAACTAACGCGACCGCAGCGCTGCTGCTGATCGTCGGGCTGACGCTGGCCGCCCGCACAAGCGAGGCGCAGAGCGTCCCGGCATCGATCCGTCAGGCGATCGATGCAGGCGCGTATGCCTCGGCCGAGTCGCTCGCCGCCAAGTGGGTAGCATCGGCCGAATCGGATCCGGTTCAGCGTCTCCGCGCAGAGAACCTGCTGGTCGAATCACTTGTGAGAAACGGGAAGGGCGCTTCGTCCTCTACCGTCATCCTTGCCAGGCACGTCCTCCGCGGCCGAGAGCGAGTCCTCGGACGCTCGCATATCGAGACCGCGGAATCACTCCACACCTTCGGCATGGTTCGCGCGGCACGTGGTGAGTTCGCCCAGGCGACTCCGCTGTTCGATCGGGCGCTCGCAGTCCGGCGCATGGCGCTCGGCCCGGACCATCCACGCGTCGCTGACACGCTCGATCAATTGGCGTCGGTGCTGATTCAACTCGAACGCTTCCCGGATGCGAAAGTACGGCTCGATGCGTCGATGCGCATTCGCGAGGCGCGAGCGTCTCAAGACGACATCGGCCTGAGCCGGACACTGGTATTGGTCGGCACGCTCTATCGATACGCCGGCCCATATGCGGACGCCCTCGCGCCGCTCGATCGCGCACTCGCCATTCGCGAGCGGCGTACCCCTCGGCATCCGGAAACCGCGTCGCTGTTGCAGATCCGTGGCGACGTGTTGTTTCTGCGCGGCGACAGTGCCGGCGCGCAGCGACTGTGGTCCACAGCGCTGGTGATGGCCGAGCGTACGCTTGGCGCCAACCACCCGTCGATTGCGGAGTTTCTTCGTCGCCTTGGCTTCGCATCGTTTTCCGCCGGCAATCTCACCGAGGCGCGCCGGCTGCGCGAACGTGCGCTTCGCATCGGCGAGCGAACGCTGGCGCGCTGTGACCCCGCAATGACCCGCCTGATGAACTCGCTGGCCGAGTCGTTCCGCTACGACGGCGAATACTTCGAAGCCCGCAGGCTGTACGGTCGCGCGCTGACGACCATCGAGCAGTGCCTCGGGAAAACGCATTCCGAGTACGCGACGTACACCTTCAACGACGCCTCGTTGGCGCGTGAGATCGGCGATCTCGCGGAAGCCGACACGCTCTACGACCGCGCGCTGCAGATATGGATCAAGGGCCTCGGCCCCGACCATGCCTATGTCGCCCGCGGACTCGACGCACTGGCGGAAGTCGCGGCGATGCGAGGACAACTGCAACGATCGCGCGAGCTGTACGAGCGCGCATTGGCCATTCTTCGGCGACAGCTCGGAGCCAATCACCCGCAGGTCGCGTGGATGCTGACCAATCTCGCGAGGACCGTCGCCGACGAAGGGAACACGACGCAGGCCATTGCCTACGTCGACCAGGCGATCGCCATCTTCCAGAAATCAGGATCGTCTGACGAGCCCGATCACTTCGCTCGCGTCCTCGAACTACGTGGCACCTTGCAGATGCGCATCGGCAACATGCCCCAGGCTCGCATCGATCTGACACAGGCGCTGGCCGAGCGTGAACGCATTTTCGGCCGCGCACACCCACTGGCCGCGGAAACGCGCGCGACGCTCGCCGCCGTGGAACTCGCGCGCGGACAGCGCGACGCGGCGCTCGCCTCTGCCCTGGAGGCCGAACAGAGCGGCCGCGATCACTTGCGCTTCACCGTGCGCTATCTGCCAGAGCGGCAGGCGATGGCCTACGCCGCGAAGCGTCCACACGGTCTGGATCTGGCGCTCTCAGTCACACCCGCGAACCCCAGCGACGTCTCCCGTGTATTCGACAGCATGATCCGCTCGCGTGGCGTTGTGCTCGACGAGCTCGCCGCGCGGCGCTTCGCCTCCTACAGCAGTACCGAGCAGGGCGCGACCGCGACAGCAACGGCGGCGCGACAGCGATTCGCGAATCTGGTCATGCGCAGTCTGCTCGAGCCGGTCCCTCGTGCGCTCCTGGACGAGGCGAGAAAACAAAAAGAGGATGCAGAGCGACTGCTCGCCGAGCGCACCGGCGAAGGGCGCACCGATCTCACCACGGCAGGAATTGAAGATGTGAGGCGTGGCCTGCCGCGCGATGCGGTCCTCGTGTCGTTTGTTCGCTACGAACGGACGTTCGTGTCGGGTCCTCCGTTGGCCACGAGCGTCTCGCCATCGTATGGCGCGTTCGTGCTTCACAGCGGGGCGACGAACGTCTTCTTTACTCCGCTCGGATCTGCCGAATCCATCGAAACGCGCGTCTCGGAATGGCGTAAGGCCGCGACCGGTGAGAACTCAATCGGAATGATGACGCGCGATCGCGCTGACACACTCTACGTAACCGCCGCCGATCGTCTGCGCAGCGCCGTGTGGGATCCGATCGAGAAGCAAATCGGCAATGCGCGACAGATCTTTATCGTGCCCGACGGCACGCTGAACCTGGTCAATCTTGCGGCGTTGACCGACCGCCAGGGGCGCTACTTCGTGGAACGCGATTCCGTGATTCACTACCTGTCGACCGAGCGCGACGTTGTCGTCGGCTCGGTCGCGTCGAAGAGCCAGGGCAGCTTGCTCGCCGTAGGCAATCCGGCCTTTGACGACGGCGGCGCGCCCTCTCGATCTCAACCGGCGACCACACGATCGGTGTGCGAGCCGGGAGGACCGACGCGATTCGGCAACCTCCCGGGATCGCTCGGTGAGGTCAACGAGATCAGCCAGATATGGCCCCGGTCCGGCACCAGCGTCGTGACGGTCTTGAGCGGGGCAACGGCGAGCGAGACCGCAGTCAAGAAGTCGCTGGCCGGCCGGCGTGTGCTGCATTTCGCCACGCATGGCTTCTTCATCAGCGACGAATGTCCATCCGACGGTTCGCTGTCTGCCGCCTCCGCGCGTGGCGCTTCGGCGTCCAAGGGCGGAGTCGCGCGCTCATCCGCGGCAGCGCGATTTGCGGAGGAAGGCCGCGAGAACCCGTTGCTTCTTTCCGGGCTGGCACTCGCCGGCGCGAATCGCCGTGGCGCGGCGCGCCTCGACGAGGACGATGGGATTCTGACCGCGGAAGAAGTCGCGGGGTTGAACCTCAATGGCGTCGAATGGGCCGTGCTGTCGGCCTGCGACACGGGACTCGGAGAGATCAGAGCGGGTGAAGGTGTGTTCGGGTTGCGGCGCGCGTTTCAAGTCGCCGGTGCCCGCACGATCATCATGAGCCTGTGGCCCGTCGACGATCAGGCCACGCGCGCGTGGATGCGCGCCCTCTACGAAGCGCGCTTTCGCCGCGGGCTCAGCACCGCGGATGCCGTGCATGCCGCGAGCGTCGCCGTTCTCAGCGAGCGCCGCGCGAACAAGCAGAGCACGCTGCCCGTGTATTGGGCAGCGTTTGTCGCTGCAGGAGATTGGAGATAGACAGTTAGTCCGGGTTCTCGAATGTCGCCTGCCTGATCCAGACGCCCTGTGCGGTCTCTTCCTTGTCGGTCAATGGCAACGCGAACCCCGGGGTGGCGCGTAATTGTTCGCGACTCTTTGATGGTGCCACCGCAAGACCGCCGACGCTTCGCAGCGCGCCCAGCCCTTCGCTCGAGAGCTTCGGATAGCTGATCGGTTGATTCAGTGCCGGCGATGGGAGCGACGCAAACATCTTCTCGAACATCGCCGAGCGTGTCGGGCTCGCGATGACCATGAAGTGCTCGCGGCCTCCAGCGGTGGTCACCTCCCAGTACAACTTCTCATCGTCGAGCATCCCCGGAAGTCGATGGCGTCCGGGAGGCAGTGGGTTGGCCGGTTCACGGCCTGGCAACGGAAACAGCAGATACGAGTTGCCGCGTTCGTCCTCGTTGACGACATACACATGCGCCGTCGCGGAGAGGTCGAGATCCATCGAGAGGTGTTCGGAAGGCGCGAGACGCGCGCCCTGCACCAGCGGTACTTCCACGCCGTCGCGTTCACGCATCAAGAGTGCCTTGATGCGATAGCTGTCCGCGACAGGCGGCACGGTCGCAGACGCCGTGGCCAGAGTCGGCTCCGGCTTGGCGGTGACACTCGGCTGCCCTGGCGACCGATAGACCCATGCCGCGAGACCAATGCCCACGACAACAGCGGCCGCCGTCGCTGCGTATTTCCACCAGTTCGTGTTTTCGCTGAGCAGCGTCGCGGACAGCGCGGCCTCGAACTCGCCGGCGCTTTGGTACCTGCTCTCCGGCCGTTCACTGACCGCGCGGTCGACCACGCGCACGAACTCGTCCGGCAAATCCGGCCGCACGTCGCGCAGCGGAACGCGCTGCCCGGGATGCTGATGCGCGCGCTCAACTTCGGTTCGCGTGCTTCCGTCCACCGGATACGCTTTCGACACGAGGTAGTAGAGGAGCACGCCGAGGCTGTAGATATCGGTGTTCTTCGATCGCGGTTGCCCGCCAAAGACCTCTGGCGCCATGTACAGCGGTGTGCCGACGAAGTCCAGGCGGGTGTACCGCGGCGCGATGTTGAGATCCTTTCCTGCACCGAAGTCCATCAGGACGATGCGGCCGTCCTCGCTGCGCATCACGTTGTGGGCCTTGATGTCGCCGTGCAGCGCGCCCGATCGATGCACCGCCGCGAGCGCCTGACAGAGATCGATGCCGATGAGCGTGGCCTCGCGTGCACTGAAGCGCGACTGCTTCTGCACCAGATCCTCGAGCGTCTGCCCCTTCACTAATTCCATCGCGACGCCGACCTCGTCGCCGATGCGATCGGCGCGGAACACACGTACCACGTTCGGGTGCGAGATCTTCGCGAGCAGGCGCGCCTCGGTGAGCGCCTTGCCTGGATCGAGGGGCACTTCTGGATTGCGCGGACGAATGACCTTCAGCGCCATCGTCAAGTTCAGAGACCGATCGTCGGCGATGTACACCGTCCCGAACGCTCCGCGTGCGATCTCACCAACGATCGCAAATGGTCCCCACGCCTTCGGGCTGTCTTCATGAACACGGGCCAGGCCCTCGAGCACTTTCAGCTCGGTGACGATGTCCTGATAGGCGGGATCGTCGTGCTTGTCGACGTCGTTCCAGTTGACCGGCGTGCCTTCTGAAATCGACTCGGCCACGGACAGCAGACGGGTATCCTCATCGCTTGCGCTCATGGGCCATCTCCTCAGCAAGCTTGACAAGGGCGCGGCTGAGCGCCATATGGACGGCCCCGACACTGGCCCTTTCGAACATGACGCGCATCTCCTCGTACGAGAGACCCATCTCGATGCGGGCGATGATCAACTCTCTATCCTCGGGCCGCAGTCGCTCGAGGGCACGGTCGTAGCGGTCGAGTGTCTCCCGGCCGATCGCGACATCGAGCGGCGAGGCGTCATCGGCGAGTAGTTGATCGTCGAGTGAATCACGTGTGCCGCGGCGTTTCTGCGAGCGCGCGACGTCGCGGATGCGATTCATGAGGGCCGTTCTGACATAGCCCTGGAAGGCGCCTTCGTGACGGGGATTGAACGCGGACAGGTGCGCGAGGACGTGCGTCAGCGTGTCCTGTGCCAGATCTTCAGTCTGGAGCGCGCCGCGGGCCATCGGCGGCAAGCGGTTGTGGGCCCACCGCTGGAGGCGGGGCTTGTAGCGTTCGTACAACGCCGCAACCGCGGCATCGTCGCCGGCGTTGGCGCGGATCACCAACTCCAATGAGGTGGTGGCGTTAGACCGAGTCTCAGCCATGCTCGCCCGCGACCCGCGACGGCGTAGGTCGGTGATAAAGGGTATTTCGCGTACGGCGGCCGCGGCGGCAATCATATCCGTTCTCGGGACGGCGGGGGTCGCTGGAAGAGGCGTCATCTCAGTGACGAGGCTGCCCTTTTCTGGGATCAACGCCCACGGATGGCAAACCTCACGGCGCGATGTTAGAAACGTGCCGGAGCGCCGTTACCTAAGCAGGTGCTTCATCGCAATTCATTAGGAACGCGTTAGACTTTGCGTTTCCAGGCACTGGCACTCCTCATCACAAAATCAGGGAGGCAACGTGACACAGCCTCATGAGATTGAACTGAGTTCACCGGCTGCCCCTGCAAAGGGCCAGGACCCTCGTTGGCTGGTCATGGTGTTCATGGGCGCAGACGGCCTCGAGGGTGACGCCGATCTGTCCGGTGAAGCCGACGACGACATCGCGGAGATGGAGGAAGTCGCGAAGAAAGAAGCCAAAAGAGCGAAAGAGGCCAAGGAGCGCGAGCGGCTCAACATCTTCGTACAGCTACACCGCAGGGGTGGCGTCAAGCGACTGCACATTGGGCATGGCAAGCGGCACGTGGATGATGCGGTGGACGATGCGACGAACGGAAAAGCGCTGACGAGCTTCATCGCCGATTCGATTGAGGCCAGCAAACACCACCCGAGTGAGCACTCGATGCTGGTGTTGTGGGGTCACGCCTACAAATTCGGGATTGGACCTCAAACAACGCGCCACGGTGTCGATGCGCTCGATTTTGCGGAACTGGCCACGGTACTGAGGAACTTCCAGGAAGAGCACAAGAACAAATATCCGCAGTACTACGCGGACGAGGACAGACCCAGGCTCGATATCGTCGCCTTCGACGCCTGCGACCTGGCGTCAGTCGAGATGGCGTACCAGCTCTATCCGTTCGCCAGGTATCTCCTCGCCTCGCAGATCGGCATCCCGCTGCCGGGCTGGCCGTACGACCAGGTATTGGACCGCCTCGCCGACCCCAAGGGACGTGTAATGGGACCCGCGGAGCTGGGCTCGTACATCGCGCGCCGATTCTGCGCAAAATACGCCGCCGACGATCGCATGGTTTCGCTCTCGATGCTCGATCTGCGGAAAGCGAAGCAACTGTTCGAACTCACCGAGACGCTCGCCCGCCGCTTGGCCATCAGCGCGGCACAGAACCCCGATGAACTTCGAGTGGTGTACGACCTGTTCCTCCGGGCGCGAACACCAGACAAGCGACCCTTTGTCGATGTCGCCGCGCTATGCCTGGACCTGATGCGGCATTGTCGCGACGACGATGTCGTGCGGGCGGCCATGGCCCTCGGTGACGTACTGATCAGCCCCAATCCGGAGCAGGCCGATTCAGGCGGAGGAAGCGCCACCGGTGCGGGCCGTCCATTCGTTGTCGAGAACTGCCGAAACAGCGCGGAGACCGCGGGACTGCATGGTGTCAGTCTTTATGCGCCGCACGTGTCTGACAATCACGACTGGGAAGGCGCGAGCCATTTCTACGAGAAATTCGTGTTTGCACGCGAGACGCTCTGGAGTGCGTTCGTCCACGCGCTCGCACTTCCGGATTAAGACGCAAATCGATTCCATCATTTGAGGAGGGACTCATGTCGGGCGACATCCCTAAGGACGTTGATCGCGGGAAGGACGTCGATCGCTTCAAGGACGTTGATCGGTTCAAAGACGTCGACCGGAGCAAGGACGTCGATCGGAGCAAGGACGTCGATCGCGGAAGCGATGGAGAAGGCCCCGTCAGCGATGTCTTCCGCCGCGTGAGCGGACTTGGAGGACTGCTGGTAGTCGCATTCGTCGCGCCAGTGGCCGGCGGCGGATACGGAGGCCGCAACGGGAACGGCCCGCGCGGGCTGGCACTCTCAGCGCTGGCGCGAAAGGCGGAAGACCGCGAGAACGAATCGGCGCAGCGGCGGCAACAGACTGATGAACAATTGATCGCCTCGTTCATCGCATCGCTGCAGTCGCGACCGAAACGAGACTAGTTCCATGTCCTCTTGGGCGCGGCGTTTGTTCGCGTTCGTGATCCTTGCCGTGCTCATGGCAGCGGTTGGTGTACGAACGTGGACTGCCGCGCAGGACCCCGCGGAGGACGTGTCGGATCTGGTCGAGCGCGGGCTGTACGAGCGTGCGGAAGTGGTGGCCAGGTCCGAATTGGCGCAGCGGCGCAGCGTTGATGCGCTCGCCGAAGCAACCGCGTCTGACGCACTCGTCCGCGTGCTGTTGCTGAATGGCAAGGGCAGCCAGGCCTCGACCCGGTCGATCGCAGAGCGCGCGCTCGACATCAAACAGTCCCGGCTTGGCGCGAGCCACCGCGACCTCGCACCATCACTCATCAATCTGGGAAGCGCCTTGGGCGAGGTAGCGCAGCACTCGCGCGCACTAGGGTTGCTCGAGCGCGCTGTGGCGCTGCGCCAGCGAACGGACGCCGGCACTGTGCTGCTCGCCGAGTCACTCGATGCCCTCGGCATCGAGATGGTCCGTGCCGGCCGCGTGGATCAGGCCCTCACTGTTCTACACCAGAGCCTCGCCATCAAGGAGACGACTCGCCCTCCTGACGTCGACACGGTCACGACGCTCAACGCGCTGACCCTTGCGCTTCAGCGGAAAGGCGATTATCCAGAAGCGCGAACGACACTGGATCGCGCACTCGGTCTTCAACGCGGCAGCGCTCATCCGATTTACGTCGCCACCCAGACGCTGCTGGGACAGCAACTGTGGTTCGAAGGGGCGTGGCTCGAGGCGCGGGATGCGTCGGCCCGTGCCGTCGACCTCGCCGAACGGGCTTTGCGGCCCGATCATCCGGCAATCGCCCTGGCGCTTCGCTACCTCGCGGCGACTCTGCTGGACCTCGGCGACCTGGCACAGGCCAAGCCACTGCAGGAACGGGCGATTGGCATCGTTCAGCGAAGCCTTGGAACCGAGCATCACGAAAATGCCGCGTATTTGAATTCGCTCGGCGATTTGAACCGACTCATGGGCGACTACTTCGCCGCTCGCACGATGTACGAGCGGGCGTTGGCAATTGCCGAAGCGAGTCTCGGGCGTCAGGATGTCTGGGTCGCGAGCATCGTTCACAACCTTGCTCTCGTGGATGCGCACCTCGGCGACTACGCGAGTGCCAGAGAACGGCAGGCCCGCGCAACCGCTATCTGGGAACGCGCACTTGGTCGTGATCATCCGATTGTCGCGGTCGCACTCATGGAATTGGCCGCCGCCCATCGCGAGCAGGGCGCGCCGCTCGAAGCGATTCGCAATCTCGAACGCGCGCTGGCGATTCGCGAGCGCAGTCTGGGACCCAGCCATCCTTACGTCGCGCGGACGCTGGCCGATCTCGCGGCGCTGCTGATGGAAACGGGCCGGACGGAGCGCGCATGGACGCTCGCCACCCGAGCGCTATCCATTCTCGAGCGCGTTGATGCACAGGACACACCTGACCTCGCCACGGTGCTCGAGCTCTACGCGCGGCTGCAGGCCAATCGCGGAGACCACGTCGGCGCGCGCACGTCATTGGAGCGCTCGCTGTCGATCAAGCAGCGTGTGTTCGGCCGGGAACATCCGTCGTTCGCCGAGACACAAGCGAGGCTGGCGATCGAACTCGCACGGCTCGGCGAATCGAACGAGGCACTGAAGGCCGCGAGCGCCGCCGAGATCACCGGGCGAGAGCATCTTCGCTTGATGCTGCGTTACCTGCCCGAACGTCAGGCGCTCAACTACGCGGTCACGCGTCCGGGCGGACTCGATTTGATCTTGACGTTCGCGGTATCAGGTTCAGAGGCGACGTCACTTGCCCTCGACAGCCTGATCAGAAGCCGAGCGCTGGTGCTCGATGAGATGGCCAAGCGGCGGAATGCCGTTCATGCGCCGGCTGGCGACGCCGGCCTGGTCGCGGATCTGGCTCGCGCCCGTCAACGCCTGGTGAATGTCGTTGTGCGCGGACCGGGCGATCTCGCGCCGAGCCGCTACACGGCGCTGGTCAACGAAGCCCGCCGCGACAGCGAGCGCGCCGAACAGCTACTCGCTCAGCGGAGCGCCGCGTTCCGCGCCGAGCTCGATGCCGCGAACGTGGGACTCGACGACGTGCATTCAGCGCTGCCGGCAGACAGCGCCCTGGTCTGCTTCGTCCGTTATCGGCGCATGGCGGGTTCGAGTACGGCGTCCGCGCCATCGTACTTGGCGTTTGTCGTGAGGCCGAATCAAGCGCCGATCGCCATCCCATTGGGAACGGCCACGAGCATCGACCCATTGGTAACCGCGTGGCGATCTGATGTCGTCGCGGAGGCCGCACCAGGGTCGAGTCGGGGCTCGCGGCTATCCGGCTCGAGACTTCGCCGCGCGATCTGGGATCCGATTACCGCGGCGCTCAAGGGAACGTCCCAGGTGTTCATCGTCCCTGACGGGACGCTGAGTCTGGTGCCGTTCGCAGCGCTGCCCATTGAACAAACGCGATACGTGATCGATGAGGCCCCCGTCCTGCACTATGTCTCTACCGAACGCGACCTGGCCGTGACCCGAAACGTCGCCGATGTCAGCGCTGCGCCACACGGCCTGCTCGCGCTCGGCGGGCCATCGTTCGACGACGGAATGCCGTCGAGCCGCACGGCGGCTCGTCGAGGAGCGACGCCGACCAATTGCGAGAACCTCCATGGGATCACCTTCCAGCGACTCGACGGATCGCTGCGTGAAGTGCAGGAGGTCGCTCGTCTCTGGAATGCACCGGCTGAGCGCACTGCGCGAGTCCTCGTCGGAAGCGAGGCCAACGAGCGTGCGTTCAAGAATGAAGCGTCGCGCTATGGTGTTCTGCATCTGGCGACGCACGGCTTCTTCCTCGGCGACGCATGCGATCCGCCTCGCGCCGGCGTGCGCGGGACGACCCGCGCGGTTGGAGGGCTGGCGACGGCGTCGTCCACCATGGTCGATGCGGTGCGTCGAGAGAATCCGCTGCTGTTGTCAGGACTTGCGCTCGCGGGAGCGAATCGCCGCGCATCGGCGCGTCCTGATGATGACGACGGAATCCTGACCGCAGAAGAAGTCGCGTCGCTGAATCTCAGTGGCGTGGAGTGGGCCGTCCTGTCAGCATGCGGGACCGGGCTCGGCGCGATCAAGGCGGGCGAAGGCGTGTTCGGGCTGCGCCGCGCGTTTCAAGTCGCCGGCGCCCGCACCGTCATCATGAGCCTGTGGTCGGTTGACGATCAGGCCACGCGCGAGTGGATGGTGGCGCTCTATGAAGGCCGCTTCCGAAAACATCTCAGTACCGCTGCGGCCGTGCATGGCGCAACGATCGCGATGCTTCGCGACCGTCGCGCAAAGGGGTTAAGCACGGCTCCGTTCTACTGGGCCGCGTTCGTCGCGGCCGGCGATTGGCGATAAACCGCTATCCCTTGAACGCGACGTTCGCGGTGGCGCCGCCCTTGCCGTCGACCGTGACCTTCGTCGTCTGCGTGCCGAGCCGCTCGTGCCAGACCTCGATCGTGTAGGTGCCCGCCGGCAGACCCTTGATCTCGAACGTGCCATCCGGTTTCGTGACCGCGAAGTACGGATGCGCGAGGACGCCGCCATAGGCCGCCATCCAGCCGTGCACGTCACAGCGGAACGGCACCATCACCTCCGGCTTGTCGAACATCCGT
>Ga0310810_10000401_pt1 | contig 44774 bp, 33 predicted proteins | sample NCmetagenome_FD_207641 | JGI IMG/M metagenome (GOLD analysis project Ga0310810, IMG submission 207641) | Soil microbial communities from experimental microcosm in Duke University, North Carolina, United States - NC | ecosystem: Engineered > Artificial ecosystem > Soil microcosm > Unclassified ...
GGAGGCGCGGGGGGAGGAGGAGGTGTGGGACGGGCGGCCTCGCCGCGGACGAGGCCCGGCATGCCACCGGACTTCCTCGCCACGGTCGCGGCGCCCGGACGGGCGGCAGTCGTCGGGGCGCCAGGACGGGCGCCAGTCGTCGCCGCGGCCGGCCGGGGTGGCGGCGCGGGGAGACTCCGCACCGTGGGGCGGAGCTGGGTACGGGGGGTGGTCCGCTCGGGGAGGCTCCGGCCGGGCGGCAGCTCGCCCATGTCGACGCGGCCACGGAAGCTCGCGCCGTCGACGATGATCACCCGGGGCGCGCGGATGTCGCCCACCATCCGACCTTCCTGGGTGAGCTCCACGCTCTCGGTGGCCTGGATGTTCCCGACCACCACGCCGCTGACCACCGCGTTCTTGACGGTGACGTTGGCCTTCACCACCCCCGACGGCTCGACGATGAGCGTCTTGGTGAGGGAGAGCTCACCCTCGACGCGACCACGCACGGTGAGGTCCTCGTCGCCGGTGAGCTTGCCGTTGATGAGGATGGACGGACCGATGACCGTGTTGCCGCTCGTGACGAGATCCTTGGCGGCCATGGGTCAGCGTTCCTTCACGTCCATGTCCACGTTGCCCTTGAAGCTCGCGCCGTCGGCGATGAGGATCCGCGGCGCCTTCACGTCGCCGACCACCCGACAGTCGGCCTTGAGCTCGACCTTGTCGCTGGCCTGGATGTTCCCGGTGACGCGGCCGGCGATCTCCACGTTCTGGGTCTCGATGTCGGCCTCCACCACGCCCGAGCCCTCGACGAAGAGGCTCTCGCGCAGCGAGATCTTCCCCTTCACCGTGCCCTGGATGACGAGGTCCTCGTCGCCCGAGATCTCCCCGTCAATGACGATGCTGGATCCGATGACCGTGTTCGCCACGTGCGTTCCGTCCTTCCCGTGTCAGTCCCGGCGACGGGCGACGAGGGCGAGCCATGCCACCCCGGTCCCCGGCACGCCGGAGAAGCTTTTCGTGAACCTGTTCGACTCTCGCTCCCGCCGCCGTCGCCGCACGCCCCGCGGGCTAGATGTCCTCGGGCAGCTTGACGTCCATCTCGATGGAGCCGTTGAACACCGCGCCGTCCTCGATGACCACCCGGGGGGCCTTGATGTCGCCGGCCACCTTCGCCGAGGCGGAGATGGCCACTCGCGAGGACGCGTCGATGTTGCCGCTCGCCTCGCCGTTGATGGTCAGCTCCTCGGCCCGGATGTCGGCCTGCACGCGCCCCGTGTTCTCGATGGTGAGGTGATTCTTCAGGGCGATCTGCCCTTCCACCCTGCCCTCGATGACCAGGTTGCCGCCGCCGGTGAGGTTGCCCCGGATGACGATGCCCTTCCCGATGATTCCGACCTGATCGGCCTGTGCCATCCTCACCCCTGTCGTCGAAAACCGTACGCTAGAGATGCTCTGAGATCCAGCGAGAGGTTTCGGCGTACACGTCCTCCTTCCCGATCTCGTTGAAGATCTCGTGTCGCATGGACGGCCACTCCCGGAGCCGTCTGTCGGGCGTGGTCAGCGTCTCGAACCACCGACGCGAGACCGGCGCCGAGACGATGCGGTCCTCGCCGGGCAACATCAGCAGGACTGGAATCCGGAGCCGGGGCCCGGCGGCCAGGACCTCGCCCTGGACGCGCGTGTGCTCGGTGAACCAGCGAGGCGTGCCCTTGCGCCCGTACAGCGGGTCCTCGTCCGTCGCTCGCTGCCACGCCTCGTCGCGGCTCAGGTCCTTCGTCACGAGGCCGAGCGGGATGGGAATCGACGGGGCGACCTTCGACAGCAGCACCGCCGGTGCGGTCTTCCAGGCCGGCGGGGTGAAGGCGGTCGCGAGGTAGGGCGCGGTGAGAACCAGCCCCCGGAGTCCGAGGCGGCTGCCGAGGTCCTGCTCGCCGGTGGTGAGCCAGCTCAGGGCGATGAGGCCGCCATGGCTGTGGGCGACGACGAAGAGCGGCGCGCCCTTGGCCTGGGCGTGAACGGAGGCCACGAAGGCCCCCAGCTCGTCGGTGTACTCGCGGAAGGCGTGGACCGCACCGCGCGCGCCCTCGCTCCGGCCGTGCCCCCGCGTGTCGTAGGCGTGGACGGCGAGGTGCTGGCCGACCATCGCGTCGCGGAACGACCGGTAGCGTCCCAGGTGATCACCGAAGCCGTGGACCAGGACGATGTGGGCCCGGGCGCCGTCCGGGACGTCGCGCTCGAACCACAGGCGCGTGCCGTCCGGCGCGGAAAAGTGGCCTTCCTCGTGGTGGTTCATCGGGGGGAACCCGGGGCGGCACACGCTGCCGCGGGCCTGGAATCATGCCCGGGAGATCTGACGGAGGTCCACCGGAAGTCACATCCTCGGCGTCAACGGTCGGCGACGGGCGAGGTGAGCGCCTTCAGCTTCCGCTCGACCACGGCGGTGCGCTCGCGGGCGGTCGGATCGTCGGTGGTTCGCATCGCCTCGAGGGCCCGCCGGTACGCGCCCACCGCGGCGTCCCTGCGGCTCGCGCCGCCGTACGCGTCACCGAGGTGCTCGAGGATGGTGGGCTCCTCGGGCTCCAGCTCGACGGCGCGCTCGAGGGTGCTGGTCGCGCGCACCATGTCGCCGCGCCGGAACTGCACCCAGCCCAGCGAATCGAGGTAGGCGCCGCTGTCGGGGTGGATGGCGAGCGCCCGCCGCACCAGTCGCTCCGCCTCCTCGAGCTGCTCCCCGTGGTCGGCGAGGGTGTAGCCGATGAAGTTCAGCGCGGAGGCGTTCTGGGGGTTCACCTCCAGGAGCTCGCGCATGCGGGCCAGCGCCTGCTGGGTGGCCCCGCTCCGCTCCAGCACCGTGCCCAGCGCGTAGAGCAGGTCCTCGTCCCGGGGATGCCCCTTCAGCGCGTCGGTGAGCACCGAGACCGCCTCGGCGTGTGCGCCGGTTCGGGAGAAGATCTGCGACAGGGCCGTGACGAGCTCGGTGCTGCCCGAGGCACGGATGCGCGCCTGCAGGAACTGCTCGGCGCGGCCGGGCTGGCCAATGGCCTCCAGGACGGCGGCGTGTCCGGCCTCGAGCGTCACGTCGCCCGGCGCCTGCTTCAGCCCGTCGGTGGTGGCCCGCTCGGCGGCGGCGGGCTCGCCGGCACGGGCCAGCGCGAGCCCCCGCTGCACGACCGCGTCCTTCCACCCCGCGGCGCCGACCGGCACCTGGCCGTAGGACCGTGCGGCGTCCGCCCACCGTCCCACCTTCCCCTGGACCAGCCCGAGCGCGAGCAGCAGCCGCGGGTCGTCGCTCCCGGCACGCGCCTGCTCCAGCACCCGGATGGCGGGAGCGGGCTTTCCGGCCGAGAGCCAGGTGAGCGCGATGCGGAGCGACTGGTCGGGGCCGATGTCCAGCGAGGCCAGCCGGTCGAGGTAGGCCCGCGCGCGTGCCTCCGAGCCGGAGCGGAGCGCGAGCCGTCCGGCGCGCAGCAGCACCTCGCGGGCATCCGGGTCGCGCTCCAGCGCGTGGCCGTAGGCGGCCTCGGCCTCCGCCGGGCGGCCGAGGGCCTCCAGCGCCTCGCCGAGCGCGCCGTGGGCCTCGGCATCGCCGGGATCGATCTGCACCGTCCTCTCCAGCAGCGCACGGGCGGTCTCGGGCTCGCCCCGGTCGAGCAGCGCCATGCCCAGCCGCCGCAGACCGGTGGTGTCGCGATTGAGGTCGGCCAGCGCCTGCACCGTGCGCACCGCATCGTCGGGGTGTCCCGACTCGAGGGACATCTCCGCGAGCAGCAGATACGGCTCCTGCTCGCGCGGAGCGAGCTTCCGGGCGCGCTCCAGGATCTCTCTCGCGCGCTGCGGTCGATCGGTCTCGTAGAGGAGCCGCCCGAGGAAGATCAGCGCGGGCACGTGGTCCGGCCAGCGGTCCAGGAGTCCGCGCGCGGTGACCTCGGCGCGGGCCGCCGCGCCGGACCGGGCCTGTGCCTCGGCGAGCGCGAGCACCAGCTCGGGCCGGCCGGGATCCGAGGCCAGCGCGAGCCGCAGCTGCTCCACGCTGCGGAGGTGCTCGCCCTGCAGCGCGAGAAGCCGCGCGCGGAGGAAGTGGGCGTAGGCCGAGGCCGACGAGTAGGCGTCGGTGGGGGCCTCCATCGCCTCCTTCATCGCCGAGACGTCCACCCGGGGATGCGCCGGCGGGGCGCCCAGGAGGACGAGGGCAACGAGGGTGGGAGCGACCACGGCGGCGGATTCCTCCCCGCAGCCTAACAGGCGGACCCGGGGGGTTGCGTGTCACCCCCGGCCGGAAACGTCAGCTCGCCGGCCGTCGGTCGAGGAGGTGGTCCAGCACCGCCTCGGGCAGCTCGCGCCCGGGCACCTCGGCGACCTCCACCTGACAGCTCAGGCTGGTGGAGGCGCGGAGGTCCGACTCGACGCGGCCGAAGACGGCCATCGCCTGCTCGGAGGTGCACTCGGGGAGGAGCGCGGCGAAGGTGCCCTGCCCGAGGTGGGCGAGGACGTCCGGCTGCCGCAGGCGCTCGCGCATCCGGGCCGCGGCGGTGCGCAGCAGCTCGGGGTGGACGGCGTCGGTGCGGGCGACGGCGAGCGAGAGCGGCCGGCCGTAGCGGCGCGCGCGGGCTGCCTCCTGGGTGAGGCGGGCCACCAGCCCGCGCCGGTCGAGCAATCCGGTCTCCGCGTCGGCAACGGCGACGAGCTGCCCCTCGGCCTCGGGGGTGCTGGCCCGGCGCTTGTTGACCGAGAGGGCGCGCTCGGCCCGCTGGAGCAGCTCCGAGGCGTGAAACGGCTTGGCCAGGTAGTCGACGGCGCCGAGGTTCAGCGCGCGCACCCGGTCGGCGACTCCCACCTGCGCCGACACCAGGATGACCGGGATGTCCGCGGTGTCGCTGGAGGCCTTGAGGGAGAGCACGGCGTCGAGGCCATCGAGGTGGGGAAGGAAGACGTCCATCACCACCAGGTCGGGGTGGAGGGCGTGCACCTTCGCCACGCCCTCGCGACCGTCGCGGGCCACCTCGACGCGGTAGCGCTTGCGGAGAATGCCCTCGAGGACGGCGGCGATGTCCGGCTCGTCCTCGACGATGAGCACCCGGGGCTGCTGCTCCTCGCCGAGCGCCTGCAGCTTGGGAACGGTCTTCTTGTCGGCCTGGGCGAGCGGGAGCGTGAAGACGAAGGCGCAGCCGCCGTCTGCCGGGCGCTCGGCCCAGATCTCGCCGCCGTGGAGCTCGACGAACTCCTTGCAGATGGCCAGGCCCAGCCCGGTCCCGCCGGGGCCGTGGCGATAGCGGTCGAACACGAGGTGCATCTGCTCGTCGGGCATGCCGGGACCGTCGTCCTGGACGACCACCTTCACCACCGGTCCGTCGGGCCGGTGGAGCACCTCGCCCTCGACCAGGACGGTGCCCTTCTTCGCCGCGTACTCGAGGCCGTTGGTGATGAGGTTCTGGAGCACCTCGCGGAGCTTGAGCTCGTCCCCCATGACCGGGAGGCGCTCGGGAGCGTGGGCCTTGAGCGTCACTCCGCGCTCGGCGGCGAGGATCTCCAGCTCGAAGGCGCAGTCGCGCGCCACGCGGCCGACGTCGAGCAGCTGCACGTCCAGGGCGACGCGGGCCTGCTCGCCCTTGCCGCGGTCGAGGAGGGACTCGACCATCTTCAGGATCTTCCGCGACTGCCGGACGATGGCCTCGGCGGAGGTCCGGAGGTCCCCCGGGAGGTTGGCGTCCTCCAGCATCCGGCCGTGGCCGAGCGTCACCTGAAGCGGAGCCCGGAGGTCGTGGCTGATGATGGCGATCAGCTCGTCCTTGAACCGGGCGAGCTCGCGCAGCCGGCGGTTGGCCTCGGTGAGCTCGCGGTAGCGCTCGACGTAGGCGAGCTCGAGGTCGTCGCGCTTCTTCTGGACCGAGGCGTGGAGCTTGGCGTTGCGGACCGAGTTCGCCAGCGCGGCGGCGACCGCCTTGGCGAACTCCTGCTCCTCCGGACCGAACGCCCCTCGCCTCCTGGACAGGCGGAGGAACAGGGCACCGACGAGGTCGTCCTGGCTGATGAGGGGCTGGACGAGGATGCTCTTCACCGCCAGCGGGGCGATGGCGGGCATCACGTCCGCCATCAGCGGGTCCTCCAGCGCGTCCTCGATGTAGGTCGCTTCCCGGGTCTGCAGGGAGCGGCGCACCTCCGGGTACTTGGACAGGTCGATGGTGATGGGGTGGTAGTCGTCCCGCTCGCGGGTGGCCATCACCACCGCCTCGGTGGAGCTCGGCGAGTCGACGAGGACGACCGAGCAGCGGTCGGTCGGGAGCACCTGGCTCACCTTCTCCACCGCGATCTTGAGGATCTTCTCCAGCTCGAGGGATGACGTCGCCGCCTGGGTGATGTCCAGGAGCATCGCCATGCGCTCGGCGATGCGGACTTCGCGGTCCCCTGCCGTCTCCGGCGATCGTGCGAGGGCCGGCGTGGAACTCTCCCCGTTCATCAGCGCTCCAATTTTCCTAGATTTTCTCGGCACTGACCAGCGCTCCGTCGGGGAGTCGTCAACGACACCGATCTTTGGTCGCGGATCGGCTCAGGGCCGCCGCGCGGCCAGGAGAATTTCGCGATTCCCGGCCGGGCCATGGACCGGAGAATCCAGGGATCCGATGGGCACGAGCCCGAGCTGCTCCATGCAGGCCTGAACCCGCGCCACCGCCTCGGCCCGCACGGAGTCATCGCGCACCACCCCGCCCTTTCCGACCTGGGTCCGTCCCGCCTCGAATTGCGGCTTCACGAGCGCGACCGTCACTCCGCCCGGTGCGAGGAACGCAACCGTCGCCGGAAGGACCTGGGTGAGCGAGATGAAGCTCACGTCCAGCACCAGGACCGAGACCGGCTCCGGGAGGTCGGCCGGTCCCAGGTGTCGCGCGTTGATGCCCTCGTGGAGGACGACGCGCGGGTCGCCACGCAGCCGGGCGTGCAGCTGACCACGGCCCACGTCGAGGGCGTGGACCTTCGCAGCGCCGGCCTGGAGGAGGCAGTCGGTGAAGCCGCCGGTGCTCGCGCCGACGTCGGCGGCGACGGCCCCCCGGACGTCGAGCTGGAAATGCCTCAGCGCCGCCTCGAGCTTGAGCCCACCGCGGGAGACGTAAGGCATCGGCTCGCCCTTCAGGCGGACCTCGGCGTCGGTGGACACGCGGGTTCCGGGCTTGTCGATGCGCTGGTCGTCCACGACCACCTGCCCGGCGAGCACCAGCGCCTGGGCCCTGGCCCGGGTGGGGGCGAGACCGAGGTCGACGAGGAGCACGTCCAGGCGCTCCTTCCTCGGGCGGTCGGCGGGTGACGGACGCTCCACGGCGCGGGGTCTTAGCGCGGCCCGGGGACGGGGCTCGATGTGAGGAGGGGTCGGGAACGGGCGACGGGCTCGGGGTGAGGGCGAGCGACCGGGCGGTCGGTTCTGGCCCGGACGGAGTCAGGACCCCGGACGTGTCCGTCCTGCGACGAGCTCTCGCACCGCCGCGGCGATCCCCTCCGCCGACAATCCCAGCGCCTTCCGCTGCGCCCGCGCATCGCCGTGCGGCACCGCCGCATCCGGAAGCCCGAGCGTCCGCACCCGGGTCGACACTCCGCGGGAGGCTGCGAGCTCCAGCACCGCGCTGCCCAGCCCGCCGTGCGTCGTCCCCTCCTCCACCGTCACGACGTTGCCGGTGGCGCAGGCTTCCAGCACGCGGTCGGAATCGAGCGGCGCCAGCGACCGGACGTCGAGCACCTCGACCGGTACCTCGAGGGCCCCGGCCGCCTCCAGCGCCGGAAGCCCCATCGTTCCGATCGAGACGATGGCCGCCACCGCGCCGTCCGGGCGTCGGAGCCAGCGCGCGCCGCTCACCGGCCCCGGCTCCACGTGGATCGACGCCGGCGTGGTGGGGAGCGTCCCGCGCGGGAAGCGGAACGCCGCCGGCCCCGGTCCCGCCAGCGCCGTCTCCAGCACCGCATCCACGTCCTCGGCCAGCGTCGGCGCGTAGATCCGCAACCCGGGAAGCGGCCGGAGGAACGCGAGATCGTACGTGCCCTGGTGCGTTGCCCCGTCCGCGCCCACCAGCCCGGCGCGGTCGATGGCCAGCGTGACCGGCAGCCGGGGCAGCACCACGTCGTGGATGAGCTGGTCCAGCGCCCGCTGGAGGAAGGTGCTGTAGATGCACACCACGGGGCGCAGCCCCCGCGCGGCGAGACCGGCGGCGAGCGTCACCGCGTGCTGCTCGGCGATGCCCGCGTCGTGCACCCGGGGCCCGAAGCGCTGCCGGAGCCCGGTGAGCGACGAGCCCTCGAGCATCGCCGGGGTCACCACCACCACGCGCGGGTCCCGCTCCATCGCCCGCCCCAGCGCCTCCGCGACCGCGTCGGACCAGGTGGGCTGCCCATGCCGGCTGCGGACCAGCTTCCCGTCCCGCATCTCGTAGGGGCCCATCGCGTGGCCTCGCGTCGCGACATCGGCCTCGGCCTCGGCCAGGCCGCGGCCCTTCTCGGTCCGGACGTGCACCACGACCGGCCGGCGGCTTCGCCGCGCCTCGGTCAGCGCCGGCAGCAGCTCGCCGAGGGCATGGCCGTTCACCGGCCCGAGGTAGGTGAAGCCCAGCCCCTCGAAGAAGGCTCGCGCCGCCGGTCCGGCCAGCATCCGCGGCACCGCGCCCACGTTCGCCGAGATGGACATCCCGTTGTCGTTCAGCGCCACCACCAGCGGGAGTCCGCTCGCGCCGGCGTCGTTCAGCCCCTCGAAGGTCAGGCCTCCGGTCAGCGCGCCGTCGCCGACGACCGCCACCGCGCGGCCGGACGCCCCGGTGCGCGCCCGCGCCTGCGCCATCCCCAGCGCCACGCTCACCGCAGTGCAGGCATGGCCGGCAGGAAAGGCATCGAACGCGCTCTCCCGCGGATCGAGGAACGGAGCGACGCCGCCCTCCTGGCGAAGGGTGTGCATCCGCGGGGACCGGCCGGTCAGCAGCTTGTGCGCGTAGGCCTGGTGGCCGACGTCGAAGACCAGATCGTCCTCGGGCGCGTGGAACACCCTGTGGAGCGCGACGATCAGCTCCACCGCGCCGAGCGAGGCGCCCAGGTGTCCTCCCACCTGGCCACAGATGGAGATGATCTCCTCGCGCAGCTCGGCGCAGAGGACCGGCAGCTCGTGCTCCGGCAGCGCGCGCACGTCCTTCGGTGACAGGACGTGCTCGAGCAGGGTCACGTGCTCCGCTCCACGCTGTAGCGGGCCAGCGCGGCGAGCGGTCCCGGCGTGGGCTCGAGCGCCTTCACCGCAGCCAGCGCCTCGTTCACCAGCGACAGCGCCCGGGCCCGCGAGGCCTCCAGCCCCAGCACCGCTGGATAGGTGTGGCGGCCGGCCGCAGCATCCGCGCCGGTCGGCTTGCCCATCGCCTCGGCCGAGGAGGTGACGTCGAGCAGGTCGTCCGCGATCTGGAAGGCCAGCCCCACCGCGTCGCCGTAGCGCTCGGCCGCCGCGACCTGGGCCGCCGTTCCATCCTCGGCGACGACGCCCAGCGTGCACGCCGCGCGGAGGAGCGCACCGGTCTTCGCCCGGTGGAGGCGCGTGAGGTACCCCTCCTCTGCCGGCCGGTCCTCTGCGATGTCCAGGACCTGGCCACCCACCATCCCCACCGCCCCCGCGGCCTGGGCGAGCCGGGAGGCCAGCTCGGCCCGCCGCGGCTCCGGGCCGGTGGCGACGAGGGCGAAGGCCTCGGTGAGCAGCGCGTCGCCGGCGAGGATGGCCATCGCCTCCCCGAACACCTTGTGGTTCGTCGGCCGGCCACGGCGCAGGTCGTCGTCGTCCATCGCCGGAAGGTCGTCGTGCACCAGGCTGTAGGTGTGGATGTACTCGAGCGCGCAGGCGGCGTCGTCCGCCGCGGCTCCGGGAGCACCGCCCCGGACCGCCTCGGCGAACGCGAGGCAGAGCACCGGGCGGAGCCGCTTGCCTCCGGCGAGCAGCGAGTACCCCATCGCATCCACCAGCCGCGTCGGCGCGGCTCCGACGCGCCGGAGCCGGTCCACCAGCAGCGCCTCGACGCGCGCGCCCCGGGCCTGCAGCCACGGCTCGAGCTGGAAAGCGCTCATCGCGGCATCCCTCCGGGGCCCCGGTCGACCAGCTCGCGCATCCGGCCGAGGAGCGCGTCGAAGTCCACCGGCTTGGTGAAGTAGCCATCGGCGCCGGAGGCGAGGCCGGCCTCGACGTCGCTGCGAGCCTTGCGCGCGGACACGAAGAGGACGGGGAGCGTCCGGAACTGCTCGTTGCGCCGGACGGCCCGGCACAGCTCGAAGCCGTCGATCCACGACATGTTCACGTCGAGGAGCAGGATGTCCGGCCGATGCACGTGGAGGCTGGAGATGAGCTTCACCCCGTTCGCGGCCTGGGTGACCTCGTAGCCCTCGATCTCCAGGGCCATCGCCAGCATCTCGCGGGTGTCTCGATCGTCGTCGACGATGATCGCCGAGCGGCGAGGGGGTTCGTCAGAACGGGATGTCGTCATCGTCGCTCGCCGCCGGAGCGGGCTTCGACGGCGCGCCCCGGACGGGTTCGAGAGGGACGGTCCGGTCCCCGCCCTTGTGCTCCAGAAGCTCCTGAACGCGGCGCTCGGCCTGCTGGAGGAGGGCCTCTCCGCGCTTCACCAGCTGGATTCCCTTCTCGAACTCCTCCAGCGAGTCCTCGAGGCTGAGCTGCCCGCCCTCGAGCTTCTTGACCACCTCCTCGAGGCGGTCCACGACGTCGCTGTAGCGCTCGCTGGGCGGCTCTTCTCGGGTGGCCACGGGACCGTAGCGTCTACCGCCGGGACGGCCGTCCTGCAACCGCCGCGGGACGTCGCGGTCACCCCGGGTGACCGGCTGTGCTGGCCAGCGCCCCGGGGCAGGCTGTGCCCGTGCCTACTCCTCGCCGGCGGGCTTCACCGCGGTGATGGTCGCCTCGGCCACGTCGCAGGTCGAGAGCGAGTCGCAGCCCGGGGGCGCCCAGCGGAGCCTCACCGCGGCGCCCACCTGGACGTCGCCGGCCCGGCGGACCAGGTGCCCGTCGTCCGCGCGGTAGACCACCGCGTAGCCGCGCGCCATCACCCGGAGCGGGCTCAGCCCGTCCAGCCGTCCGGCCTGCATCTGGATGCCCCCCTTCGCGTCCAGCAGGCGCGCCTGCATCGCCCGGTCGAGACGGGCGCGCGCCTCGCGCACCGGCACCCGTGCGGTCGAGACCCGCAGCTCGCCGTGCTGTCGCAACCGGGCGGTGAGCGCGGCCAGACGGGTGCGGGCACGGGCGAGGTCCACGTCCGGCGCACGCCGCTCGAGGCGTTGCCGGATCGAGACCAGCGCGGCGGCCTCCATCGAGAGCCGGGCCCGCTGGACCTCCGCCAGCCGCCAGCGCAGCCGCTCGACACGGGCTCGCCGCTCGCCGAGCAGCGCCTCGGGCCGGAAGCGCTCCAGCCTCCCGCGCAGCTCCATGAGCCGGACCCGCTCCCCGCGGTGCCGCTCGGTCCACAGCCGGCCGAGCGCCCGCTCCTGCTCGATGAGACCGTGCCGGTGCCGCGTCACCTCCTGGCGCGGGTCGCGCAGCCGGCGCTCTCGCTGGCGCATCCGCTCGCGGGCCTGCGCCACCGCGCTGCCCACCGCCTGCCGGAGCCGGGTGCGAGTGGTGCGAAGGTCGTCGAGGAGCGCCTCGAGCTCCGGCGCGAGCAGCTCGGCCGCGGCGCTCGGCGTCGGCGCGCGCACGTCGGCGACGAAGTCCGCGATGGTGAAGTCCACCTCGTGCCCCACTGCCGAGACCACCGGCACCGGGCTCGCGGCGATGGCCCGTGCCACCGCTTCCTCGTTGAACGTCCAGAGGTCCTCGACGCTGCCGCCACCGCGGGTGACGACGATGACGTCGACGTCGGTCCGCGCGAGCCGCTGGACGGCGCGCACCACCTCGTCCGCCGCGCCGGGACCCTGCACCCGGGCGTGGCAGAGCAGGACCGACAGGCGCGGGTTGCGGCGGTGGAGCACCCGGAGGAAGTCGTGAAGCGCCGCGCCGGAGCGGCTGGTCACGATGCCGATGCGCCGGGGGAGGAAGGGCAGCGGCCGGGGCGGGCGGAGGCGCTGCTCGCCCATCAGCCCCTCGGCGGTGAGCCGGTCCCGGAGCTGCGCGAAGGCGATGGCCAGGGCGCCCGCGCCGGAGGGCTCGATGCGCTGGACGATGAGGTTGTACTGGCCGGCCTTCTCGTAGACGTCGAGGTTGCCCTCGGCGACGACCTCCATCCCCTCCTCCAGCCGGAAGCGGAGGCGCTGGACGACGCTGGCCCAGATCTTCACGTCGATGGAGGCGCCGGCGTCCTTGAGCTTGAAGAAGAGATGGCCGCTGGCGTGAAGGCCGCGGAAGTTGCTGACCTCGCCGCGGACCAGCACCCGCCGGAACCCCTCGGCGAGCACGCCCTTCACCGCCTGGGTGAGCTGGGTCACGGTGAGCACGAGGCGCTCGGGGCGGACCACCGGCGGAGGGGCCGGGGTGTCGATGCGCACCACCTCGGTGGTGGAGCTCCAGCGAACCGTTGCTCCGCGCTCGCGGGAGCGCGCCGGTGCGAGGTCGACCCGCACCGTCTCGCGCGACGCCTCCACCCAGGGCGGTGGCTCGAGGTCCGGGGGCGGCTCGGGCGGAGGCTCCCGGACCTGCGAGGGCGAGTCCGTGGAGTCGTCCGCCCTGCGCGCGGGCTCCTCCGCCAGCTCCGGCGCCCGAGGGCCCTCGGGTCGCACGCGCCCGGGCACCCCCGCGGCGAAGAGGTCGCCCTGGAGGGACGAGGGGACGGACGGCGCGAGGCTCTTGACCTTCTTCACGGGCACGAGGCGAGGGTCTCCGGAGGGGTGGAGTATGCCGTGGGACTGACGCTGGTCGCTCGCCCGCAGGCTCTTGCCGTCGCCGCTCAGCGGTCGTCCTGCGCGGGCGGCTGGACCGAGAAGCCGCGGGCGAGCTCGCCGGCCCGCTTCGCCTCGGGGGTCCCGGGGAACTCGCGGGTGACCGTCGAGCAGGTCAGGACGGCGTCCGGCCCGAGCTGCAGCGAGGCCTCGATCTCGCACTTCTCGAGGAGAAGGGCCTTTCGCCGGTCCCCCGTCGCGGTCTCGAGCTCCTTGCGAATCTCCCCGAGGCGGGCCTGCTTCTCGGGAGAGCCCGCGCCCATCCGCATCGCCTGCATCGTCGGCGCGGGCTTCGCCGCATTCCGGGCCGGGGCGCTGGCAGCGACGCCGGAGGCGCTCGCGGTCTTGTCCTCGCTGGCCACGGCCTCGGCCATCGGCGCGGCGGCGATCTTGGCAGCCTCCGCCGTGCGGGCGTCCAGGGCGCCGGCCGGAGCCGGAGGCGCCTGGGCGACGACCGAGGCGGGCGGGCTGGCCGGTCGCGCCGCGGCGCCGGTGCTCCCCTCGTCGGCGCGGGTTCCGGCGCTGCGCTTCTTCATCGCCACGGACGGCGGGCCGGCCGTGCCGGCGCCGGCACCGCCCACCTTCCCTCCGGAGGCAGTCGCGCTCCCGAGGGCTCCGGAGAGGTCGGTGGCCGCGGCCGCTCGACCGGCGGCCTCGCCGTCCGACGGCGCCCGCGAGAGCTTCGGCGGCTCGGCCGGGGCATCGACCTTCGACAGGGCCTTCTGCTTCGGAAGCTCCGCCGGGAGCCGGCGCTCGGTCACGGTCTGCTCCTTCCGGGACCGCTCGGACTTCGCCTCGGGCAGGGCCTCCTTCTCCTTGCTGTCCTTCGCCCGGTCGTCGACCTCGTCCCGCGCGCGATCGCCCTGTGCCGGCGCGGCCCGGACCTCCGCCTGGGCGAGCGCGTCGGTGGGCGGGGTGGCCGGGGCGTGGGCGAGGCCGTCCGAGGGGCGCTGCGGCGCGGGCAGCACGAGCCACACCACCGAGAAGGCGGTCGCGGCCGAGAGCAGCGCCAGGACGCGCAGGCCGCCGCGGCGGGACCGCGCGCGGGCCGCGGCCTGCTCGCCGTAGGCGAGGAGCGACTCCAGCCCCCGCTCGGGCGCGGGCTCCGCGGGGACCGACCGGAACGCGCTGCGCACCTCGGCGATGTCCTCCAGCACGTGCCGGCAGCGGGCGCACCCATCGACGTGCTGGCGGAGCGCACGCGCCTCCGAGGTCGACGCCTCGCCGTAGGCCAGCTCGAGGAGCCGGTCGTCGTCCGGATGCATGGGCGCGGGGGGCCTCATGCCACCTGTCCTCCGGCGGGCGCGTCGATGCCCGCCGCCGTCAGCCGCGTGCGGAGGGCCTCGAGCGCGTACCGCATCCGGCTCTTCACCGTGGGCTCGGGCGCGCCGGTCATCCGGGCGATCTCGTGGAAGGGAATGCCGGCCATCTCGCGGAGGAGGAACACCTCCCGCTGGGCATCGGGGAGCGCGGCGATCGCGGCCTCGAGCACCGGACGCAGCTCGGACGCGGCGGCGGCGCGCTCGGGGTCGTGCGCCTCGGTCGACACCGGCTCGGTCACCAGCGGCTCCGCGGCGCGGGCGCGCTCTCGTCGTGCTCCATCCACGCAGGCATTCCTCGCGATGGTGTACAGCCAGGTGGTGAAGCGCGCACGGGGACTCCAGTCGCTCGAGGCACGCACCACCTTCAGCCACGTCTCCTGGAGGATGTCCTCCGCCCGCGCCCGGTCCTGCGTCCACCGGAGGACGAACGCGAACACCGCCGCCCGGTGCCGTCGCACCAGCTCCGGGAACGCCCGGGCATCACCCCGCTGGAACCTCCGCATCAGGACCTCGTCGGGGGTCGTGTCTTGGGGCGAGTCGATGCGGCCTCCGCCGGTGCTTCGTCCATGTCCCTGAAACGCGGGGCGGACCGGAAGGATCTACGGCTCCGTCGGAGTCTGACAGCCCGTCTGCTCGGCTGTCATGGGAGGGGGCTGATCTGCTCCACCGGCACACCCGGCGGGGCCTGGGGCGTGAAGAGCGCGGCGTCCGGCTGCTCGCCCAGCCGGAGGTCGGTGTACTGGAGCGCGACGCTGCCTGCCCCGGCGAAGGCGATGCTCCGCGGGAACGGCGTGCCGCGGACGTCCTCGAACCCGTCGAAGGTCAGCGTGTACGCGTCCGGCCCGTCGACCTGGCTGCGCAGCACGCGCTTCCGGGTGGGGTCGACCCACAGCTCCTGGGTCCGTCCACCGGACCGGAGCGTGACCCGGAACACGTTGTGCTCGGAATCGACGGCGAGGGTGGGAGACGGATCCGGCAGGCGCGGGGCACGCCCGAGGAGCATCGCGACCAGCTGGTCCGGCGGGAGCGCGACCGGAAGCACGCGGGAGACGTTCTGGGCGGTGGCGTCGCCGCGCAGCCAGGTGCCGGTGTCGGACGCGAGCATCACGAACTGCCGGCCGTCGGAGACGAGGATGCCGCTCGGCTTGCCGAAGAAGTCGAGCACCTCGAGGTGGACCGAGGCGGGGCCGGCGACTGCGACGAACATCTGGACGTTGCCCTTCTTGCCCCGGGCGTCTACATGGGCCTTCGCCTGACTCTGGAGCGCGGCGACCCCGGCCTCCACGGCGTCCACCTCGGCGAGCAACGCGGTGGCGTCCGGAGGAGGGGCGGTGCGCACGTCTACCCGGGGAGGGCAGCCAGCGAGCAGGAGCAGGAACAACGGCCAGCGACGCCTGTTCATGGGCAGCGAAAAGCACGTAACCTCGGTAAGACTCAAGGATTTGAGGGCGGAATGACCTTCGAAGAGCTGTCCCACTACCTGCGCCTCGGGGGGGCCACGCTGGCCTTCATCCTGGCCGCGTCGGTGCTGTCCATCGGCGTGGCCGTGGAGCGGTGGATCGCGCTGTGGAACATCACCGCGAACTCCCGGGCCCTGACCGATGCCGTCGGGCGGCACCTGCTGCGCGGGGACATCTCGGCGGCGAAGGGAACGGTGGACCGCGCGGACACCCCGCTCGCGGACGTGTACCGGGTGGCGTTCGAGCGGCTGGAGCGGAGCCGGACGGTGACTCCCGGGGTCGAGGCGGCGGTGGAGCGAGAGCGGGCCCAGCTCGGGCTCCGGCTGAAGAAGAACCTCTGGATCCTCGGCACCATCGGCGCGACGACGCCGTTCGTGGGCCTCTTCGGCACCGTGGCCGGCATCATGCGGAGCTTCCGCGAGCTCGGCCTGGACGTGGAGGCCGGCGGGACCGGCGGCACCGCGGCGGTGATGACCGGCATCTCCGAGGCGCTGGTGGCCACGGCGGCGGGTATCCTGGTGGCGGTCGAGGCGGTCATCCTCTTCAACTACTTCCAGTCGCGCATCTCCCGGCTCAACGTCGAGATGCGGCTGCAGATCGAGGAGTTCATGGAGCTGCTCCGTGAACGCCCGAGCGGGTCTGCGCATCCCGAGCCGGTGCAGCAGTCGATGGCCCCCACCCCGCTGCCCGCGGTCACCACCGCCGGGGCGAGCTAGGACGGGCGGCAGATGGCGATCGGACGGGTCCCGGGGACGGCGGACGATGAATCCGAGGAGGCGGTCTTCTCGGAGATCAACATCACCCCGCTCACCGACATCTTCCTGGTGCTGCTGATCATCTTCATGGTGACCAGCTCGGTCATCGTGAACCAGGGCGCGGGGGCGGCGAAGGCCGGCCTCAAGGTCAACCTCCCGAAGGGGAGCGCGGCGGACGTGATGCCCGCGTCGACCGACCTCTCGGTGGCGGTGCTCCAGGACGGCCGGGTGGTGCTCTCGGGCAACGTGGTCAGCCAGGAGGAGCTGAAGAAGGCCCTGGACGAGGCACGGGCGAAGAACCCGAACACGCTGGTGGTCATCCAGGCCGACGAGGGCGTTCCCCACGGCAGGGTGGTCGAGGTGATGGAGACGGCGAAGGGCGCCGGCCTCGGTCAGCTCGCCATCGGCGTCCGCGAGGCGCCGGGCGGCACGAAGTAGCAGCTCCCCTCATCCCTCGGCGGGGGCGGTGTCCGGGACCGGCCCGAGCGGACCGTCGTCCTCGACCGGCTTCCCCTGCCAGCGCGTCCACTGCTGGAACATCACCGGCAGCACGAGCAGGGTGAGGAGGCAGGCCGACACCGTCCCGGAGACGATGACCACGGCCAGCGGCCGCTGGGTCTCGCTCCCCGCGGCCCTGGAGAGCGCCGCCGGCACGAGGCCGAGCGCCGCCAGCGCCGCCGTCATCAGGACCGGGCGGAGGCGCTCGCGGGCACCCTCGAGGATCGCCACCCGGACCGGATCGCCACGGCGATGCCGTTCGGCGATGGCGGACATGACCAGCACGCCGTTCAGCGAGGCCTGGCCGATGAGGGCGATGAAGCCGACCGCCGCCGCGACGCTGAGCGGGAAGCCGACGAGTGCCAGACCGAAGACGCCGCCCACGAGGGCCAGGGGGACGTTCAGGAGGGTGAGGAGCGCGAGAGGCAGGGAGTCGAACGCCTTGAAGAGCAGGACCAGGGTGATGAGCAGCGCGACCGGGACGACCGTCGTCAGACGCGCCATGGCCCGCTCCTTGTTCTCGAACTCCCCACCCCACTCGATGGCCATGCCCGCCGGCAGCGGCGCGTTCCGCTCCAGCGCCGCCCGGGCGTCGGCGACGAAGCCGCCCAGGTCACGACCGCGGACGTTCATCCGGATCCCGATGTAGCGGCGGCCGTTCTCGCGGTTGATGCTCGCCCGCCCCACGCCGGTGTGGACCTCGGCCAGCGCGCTCAGGGCCACGAGATTTCCGCCCCCCACCGGGACCCGGAGGGCCCGGAGCTTGTCGAGGTCGTCCCGGGCAGAGGGAGGCAGCCGCATCACCACGTCGAACCGGCGCTCGCCGTCCCAGAAGTCGGCCACCGGACGGCCACCCACGGCGGTCTGGAAGACGCGCTGGAAGTCTCCCAGTCGGAGTCCGTGCCGGGCCAGCGCCTTCCGGTCGGGGGTGATCTGGATCTGAGGCACCTCTCCGCTCTTGACGATCCCCAGATCGGCGACGCCGGGGATGCCGGCGATCAACGCCTTCGCCTTCTCGGCGTACGCCTGGAGCGCCACCAGATCGGCGCCGTAGATCTTCACCGCGATCTGTCCGAACTGACCGCTGATGTTCTCGTTGACGTTGTCGCGGATGGGCTGGCTGAAGTTCGCCTCCAGCCCGGGGACCGAGGAGAGGTCTCTGCCCAGCTCGGTGATGACGTCCGAGAGATCGTCGACTCCGGCCGGCCACTGCTCCGGCGGCTTGAGGCGGACGAAGTACTCGAGGTTGTTGGTGAGGGTCGCGTCGGTCCCGTCCTCCGGACGGCCGAGCTGGGAGAGGACGCTCTCCACCTCGGGCTTGCCGGCGATGAGCTCGGTGATGCGAGGAACGAGCTGTCGACCCTGGTCCAGCGAGACGTTCGAGGGAAGGGTGAAGGTGATGTACAGCGCGCCCTCGTTGAGCTCGGGAAGGAACTCGCTCCCCAGACGAGGCAGGGTGAAGACCGCGGCGCCGAGCAGCAGCCCCGCCGCGCCGAGCACCCACCACGGCCGGCCGAGGCAGAAGCCGAGCGTGCCGTCGTAGGCGCGCGCGGCCACCCGGAGGAGCGGCGACTCGCGGTGGTGAAACGGCCCGCGATAGACGATCGCGGCGAGGACCGGCACGAGCGTGACCGAGAAGAACAGGGCGCCGGACAGCGCGGCGACGACCGTGTTCGCCATCGGAGCGAAGATCCGGCCCTCCACCCGCTCGAGGAGGAAGATGGGCAGGTAGGCGGCGATGATGATGAGCAGCGCGAAGACGGTCGGGCGAACCACCGACCGGGTCGCGGCCTGGATGGAGGCGATCCGGGACTCTTCCCGGTGCGCCATGGCGAAGCGCACCAGGATGGCCTCGATGATCACCACGCCTCCGTCGACGATCACCCCGAAGTCCACTGCCCCCATCGACAGGAGGTTGGCGCTCATCCCCCGGAGCCGGAGATAGATGAACGAGGTGAGGAGCGAGAGCGGGATGAGGAGCGCCACGATGAGCGACGCTCTCAGGTCGAGCAGGAAGACGAAGAGCACCAGCGTGACCAGAAGGCCTCCCTCCAGGAGGTTCCGGCCGACGGTGCGAAGCGTGGTGCCCACGAGCTCCGTCCGGTCGTAGAACGGCTCGACATGGGCGTGGTCGGTCTGCAGGCGCCGGTTGATCGCGCCGACTGCCTCCCGGACCTGTGCCAGCACCACCGAGGGGTTCTCGCCGCGGCGCATGAGGACGATGCCCTCGATCGCGTCGGGATTGCGCCCCCGGCTGACGACGCCCTGGCGCGGAGCCCAGCCCTCCGAGACGTCGGCGACGTCCTTCACGAACACCGGTGTGCCTTCGCGGCTCGCCACGCTCACGAACCGGACGTCGTCGATGCCATGGAACAGGCCATCGCTGCGGATGACGAACTGCTCGGCGCCTCGCTGCAGGACGCCTCCGCTGGCGTTCATCGACCCGGCACGGATGCTCTGCTCCAGGTCGTCGAGGGTCAGCCCGAACGCCGACAGCCGCAGGGGATCGGGCTGCACGTGGATCTCCCGGACCAGGCCCCCGTAGCTGACGACGTCGGCGACGCCGTTGACCCGGAGGAGCATCGGGCGGACCACCCAGTCCTGAAGCGTCCGGAGAAGCCGCGGATCCCCTCCCGCGCCATCGAGCGTGTAGCGATAGACCTCGCCGATGGGCGTGGCGAAGGGACCGAGCTGCGGGACGACGCCCTCGGGCAGCTCGACCGCCCGCAGCCGCTCGAGCACCTGCGCCCGTGCCGGCTGTCCCTCCACCCCGTCGAGGAAGGTCAGGGTCACGAAGGAGAGCCCGAAGAGGGAGAGGTTGCGCAGCCGTCCGAGCCCCGGGGTCCCGTTGAGGGCTCGCTCGAGGGGAAGACCGATCTGCCGCTCCACCTCCTCGGCCGGTTGACCCGGGTAGAGCGTGATGACCTGGACCTGCGTGTCGGTGGGATCGGGAAACGCCTCGACGGTCAGCTGTCGGAACGAGACCCAACCCGCGAGCGCCACCACCGCGGAGCCGACGAGGACCGCGCCGCGATTGTGAAGGCAGAAGGCGATCCAGCGGTCGAACACGATGGAGCGCGCACGTTAGCCGCTGTTGCACCAGACACGGTGATTCGCCGGGAAGCTGCAACTGGATGTTGCGAGATCATCGGTGATCGTCAGCGTGCGCGACGCTCGGCAAGCGCTCACGCCGGGGCGCTTCAGCCGTCTCCGGCCTCTCGCGGCAACCCGGTGGCGGCGACGGGTCCGAGGCCCCGTAGGCGCGCGGTGCAGACCTTCGTCGCGCAGCGTCCGGGAGGACTCAGCTCGTGCCGAGCGCCGCGTCGGGGATCTCGAGCGGTGAGGCGTCCTCGGTCGCCAGCGATCGCGCCGAGGCCTCGACCTGGGGCAGCACGTTCCGCGCGAACCACAGGGCCGACTGCACCTTGCCCGTGTAGAACGCCTTGTCCGACTCGGAGAGGCCGCCTGCAGCGAGCTTCTTCTGCGCCAGCGCCGCCGCATCGAGCAGCACCCAGGCCACCGCCACCTGCGACATCATCGTCAGGAAGCGGTTCGCGGACAGGCCGATGAGCCCCAGGCCGCCGTTCTGGTTCTGGCTCCAGCCGAGCAGCGTCATCGCGCTCGACATGAGCGCCTCCTGCCCCGCCGCGAGCAGCTCCACCGCCTTGCCCAGCGTGGCATCGCCTCGGTGCGCCTCGACGAAACCGGCCACGTCCTGGAGGAACGCCTGGAAGTTCGCCCCACCCGCCTGGCCCATCTTCCGGCCCACCAGATCCATCGCCTGGATGTGATTGGTGCCCTCGTAGATGCTGTAGATCTTCGCGTCGCGGGCGTACTGCTCCACCGGGTGGTCCTTCAGGTAGCCGGCGCCGCCGTAGACCTGGATCGCCACGGCCGCGAGCCGGAATGCTTCGTCGGACGCGAACGACTTCACGAGCGGCGTCAGGAGGTCGACCTGACCCTTGTGGTAGCTGGCCTTCTCGTCGTCCTTCCCCGCCAGCGCCCGCGCCTGGTCCCCGTGCCAGGCGAGCTTCACGATCAGCGCGCGGATCCCCTCGGTGTGCGACTTGAGGTCGAGCAGCATCCGCCGCACGTCGGGGTGCTCGAGGATCGCCACCCGGGGAACGGTCGGGTCCTTCCAGTGGGTGTAGTGCGGCCCCTGCTTGCGGTCGCGGGCGTAGTCCACCGCGTTCTGGTAGGCCGCCGCCGCCGTCGCCAGGCCCTGGATGCCGACGGCGATTCGCGCGCCGTTCATCATCCGGAACATCTGGGACATGCCCAGGTTCTCGACGGTGCCGACGAGCTCGCCCTCGCATCCGTCACTCTCGCCGAAGTTGAGGACGCAGGTCGCCGAGCCGTTGATGCCCATCTTGTGCTCGATGGAGCCGACGGTGACGTCGTTGCTCCCGCCGACCTGACCGTCGGCGGAGATCTTCTTCTTCGGCACGATGAACAGCGACAGCCCCTTGGTCCCCGGAGGCGCGCCCTCCACCCGGGCCAGCACGAGATGGACGATGTTGTCGGCGAGATCGTGGTCGCCGCCGGAGATGAAGACCTTCGTGCCCTTGATGGCGTAGCGGCCGTTGCCCAGCCGCCTCGCCGACGTCTTCGCGGCGCCGACGTCGCTGCCGGCGTGGGGCTCGGTGAGGCACATCGTCCCGCCCCAGGTGCCGTCGAGCATCTTCTCCGCGTAGCGCTTGCTCTGCTCCGGCGTGCCGCACTCGATGATGGTCTCGGCAGCCCCGAAGGCCAGGCCGGGGTACATGTTGAAGGCGGGGTTCGCGCCGGAGAGAAGCTCCTCCACCAGCACCACCAGCGACTGGGGCGCGCCCTGCCCGCCGTGGTCGGTGGCGACGCCCAGTGACTTGAAGCCGTTCTCGTAGAGCTGCTTCCACGCGTCCTGGAAGCCCTTGGGCGCCTTCACCTGGCCACCCTCGATGCGGCAGCCCTCCCGGTCACCGGTGGCGTTCAGGGGGCCGAGCACTTCCCGCGCGAAGCGGTACGCGGCGTCGAGAACGGCACGGGCCTCGTCCTCGCCCCAGGCCTCGTACGGCGCCTTCCCCAGCAGCTCCCCGAGCCGGAACTGCTCGAGCAGCACGAAGGACAGCTCCCGGAGGTCCGCCTTGTACCAGTTCAGTCCAGCCGCCATCGGTCGACTCCAGAATCAACGGGACGTGCTCGAAGCATGTGTCCGACTGATTCCCGAGTCAATCCGAAATGACGCCCCGCGTCGGCAGGTCGGTTCAGGGCTCCGACAGGCCTACTTCTTCGCGGGCTTCTTCTGGGGTTCCGCCACCTTCCGCAGCGCGTGGGACTCGCGCGGGGTGGCCTTCTTGACCCCGGAGACCGGGGCGGCGACGGCGGGCTCCTTGCGGGGGGCGGGCGCCGGCGGCGGAGGGGGGAGGATGCTCTCGCGGGGGGCGGGCACCACGAGCGGCGGCTGACCGGAGCGCTGGCGGTTCTCGTCGTCCAGCGAGTGGAAGAGCTGGATCTGCGCCCCGCCACGGAGGACGAGCTCGCCCTTCTGGTTCTCGGCCCAGACGTCGAGCTCGGCGAAGTAGCGGCCCTCGTCGCCCCAGCGCTCGGTCACCCGGCCCTTGCAGACCACCGTGTCGCCCGGCCAGATGATCTTGGAGAACTTCACCGAGTAGCGCCGGAGCTGCGCGCCCCGGGCCCAGTCGGACACGAGCTGTCCGAGGAAGCCCATGATCAGCATCCCCGGCGCATACACGCTCGGCATGCCCAGGCTCTTGGCGTACGTCTCGTCGACGTGCACCGGGTTGAAGTCGCCCGAGGCACCGGCGTAGCGAGCGAGCTGCACGCGGTCCACGGGGGTCTTCGTGAGCGCGGGGAGCTCCTCCCCCACGCGCACCGCCTCGAAGTAGAGCTTGCGTGATGCCATCGCCGGTCAGCTCTCCTTGCTCGCGCGCACCACCAGCGTGCGCCGGGCCTTGAAGACGAGGTTTCCTTCCTCGTCACGCCCCTCGTCCTCGATGACCGCCACGTCCATCTTTCCCGCCGGACCGGTGCGCTCGAGCACCTCGGCGACGCGGGTGGAAACGTAGATGCGGTCACCGGCGAAGATGGGCCGGTCGTACTCGAACGCCTGCTCCGCGTGGAGCAGGCTCTTGATCCCCACGCCGAGGAGCTCGCGGAGGTCTGCGGCGGAGTGGAAGCTCGCCGGGAACGTGGGCGGGGCGACGATCGTGGGGTAGCCGGCAGCCCGGGCGTACTCCTCGTCGTAGTACATCGGATTGAAGTCGCCGAGCGCCTCGGCGAACCGGCGGATCGCCCCTTTCTCGACCTCGTTCAGGGTCGGCGGTGAGGAGCGGCCGATGGCGTTCTTGTCCAGCATGTCAGGTCCTCTGGCGGATCATCGTCCCGCCGGCAGATCGAGCACGGTGAGGAGCCCGGACTCCGCCGATGCGACGCGTGGAGCGGCGTGTACCACGAGCCGGGCGGTGGCGGAGTCCCCAGGGATCCCGCCGGGGATCTCGACGCGGAGCCGTGTGTCCGATTCAATGACGATCTGGTCCCCGGGGGGCTCCGCTCCCAGGGCGAGCATCAGCTCGAGCCGCACCCTCTCCTGCCCGTCCACCAGGCCGACGACGGTCTGGTTCACGCCCGCGACGCGGCCGCGCGGGACGAGGAACGCGCCTCCCGGGATGTCCTCGTGAGCCATCACCGGGGCCACTTCCTCCTCGTACTCGTCGAGGTCCATCCCGAGCCCGAGCGCGCACAGCGCCGCGGACTCGAGCAGCCCCACGTGCCCCACCGAGCCCTCGGCGGCGAGCGAGTCGAACTCCTCCTCGGTGAGGCCGGCGCCGATCTTTCGCTGCAGCGCCTCGCGCCGGCCGCGCGCGTCCACCACCCGGCGCGCCAGGACGTGGCGCACCGCCCCCACCGTCTGCCCGAGGGTCGCCGCGAGCCGGTCGAGGACGAAGCCCGGGTTGACGCCGGTCCCGAGCACCGAGACCCCCGAGCGCTGGGCGGCGCGCTCGAGGCGCTCGGCCACGTCCGGGTGACGGACCCAGGGGAAGGCGAGCTCCTCGCAGGTGGAGACCACGGGGTGTCCTTCCTTCACCGCCGCCAGGAGCTGCTCGGCGACGGCCGGGAGCGACGAGCCGGTGGCGTGGAGCACCACCGGACGGCGGCCGCGCCCTGCAGCCCGGCGGAGCTCGGAATCCACCTTGATGGGGGAAGGTACCCCCAGCGCGTCCAGCCGCTTGCCCACCAGGGCGGGATGAGTGTCCACGGCCGCAACGAGCGTCACCTCCTCCGACTGCAAGGAGGCACGCGCGATTTCCCGCCCGATGGCCCCGAGTCCCATGACCACCACGGGCACCGGGCCCGAGTTCGCCGCCCTGGCCATTGCCGACCGAATCTCCCGCCGTTTCGAGGGTTTGTGCTTTTACGCCCGGCCGGTCCACCGCGGCAACCAAAAGGGAGACGACGTCTCAGAGACCTCGGTTTTCACTCAGGGAGTGACAACAACCCAATCTGCCAGTGGATCTCCCTCCACCATGCCGTCAAGGGCTTCCATCCCGGAGACCACGGTTCCGATGATGGTGTAACGCCCATCGAGGTGGGGCTGCGGCGAGAGGGCGACGAAGAACTGGCTTCCGCCCGTGTCCTTGCCGCCGAGGGCCATGCCCACCGTCCCGCGCAGGTAGGTCCGGGGGGAGACCTCGCAGGGGATGGTGAAGCCCGGGCCTCCTTCCCCGTCGCCTCGCGGGTCGCCGCCCTGGACGACGAAGTCCGGGACGACGCGGTGGAAGGTGAGCCCGCGGAAGTACCCCTCGCGGGCCAGGCGGGACAGCTGGGCAACGGTGGCCGGAGCGGCCTGGAGGTCCGGCGCGACGACCACCGGTCCCCGCGCGGTCTCGATGCGCCACAGGGTACCCGTGGACAGAGCGGGGGCTGCCGGGGCCTCGGCCCTGGCGGGTAGCGCAGGAGCGCGGACGGGCGTGCCCTCGAGCGCACCGAGCACCCGCGCCCCTTCGTGGCGCACGTGGGCATGGGGTGAGGTGAGCCACTGCCGGGCGACGGCGGCGGCACCGTCCGGCTTCAGCTTGATGAGGGCGTCGGCGTAGGTGGTGACCACGTCCACCGTCGCCGTCCGGGCGCCGCCGAGGATGCCGGGCGCCGAGGCCCGATCTCCGAGCGTGGCCAGAGCGTCCACCGCGGTCGCGCGCACGATGGGGTCGGGATCCTGGAGGAGCGGGCGGAGCGCCGGCGTGAGCTCGGGAGCCTTGGTGCCCGGCACGACCGCCGCTGCCGCGGCCCGCACCTGGGGCGAGGCGTGGCCGAGGAAGGGCTGGAGCGCCTTCTGCACCCGGGCCTCGGCGAGGCGCGGGCTCGCCGCCACGGCGTCCAGACCGACCTTGAGCCGCCGCACCTCCGGGACCCGGCCCTGTCCGCAGCGGAGCGTCTCGTCGAGCCAGCCCCGCTGCCGGTCCTCGGCCGCGGCCAGACGGCAGTCGAGCCAGGCGGCGGTCGCGCGCACCTCCTCCGGCGCGGTCTCGGCCGCCGCGCGGAGGCTCGTCCGCAGCCGTACCAGGACGCGCCGGGCGGACTCGGGGACGGGCGCCTGGGCCAGCGCGAGGAGCGGGGGAACAGCCTGGGGGAGGCTCGCGGGGCCGAGACCGGCGGCCTGCGCGTCCAGCTCCCCGAGCGCGTCCGCCGGAGTGCAGGGACCGGGGGTGCAGCGGGTCGCGAGGGTCACGAGCCCCCGCACCGCCTCGGCGGCGACGCGCCCGTCGACGTCCCGCAGGAGCGCGCGAAAGGCGGGCGCGTCCTCGGGGAGGGCCAGGTCGGAGACGCCCTTCGCGGCGATGGCTCGCACCTCCGGGTCGTCGTCGCGCAGGGCGGCGAGGAGTGCCGGCCTGCCGGCGGGTGACTTCATCTGCGCGAGCGCGTAGACGCCGGCCCAGCGGTAGGGCGGGAGGAGCGCGTGGGAGAGGCGCTCGAGGCCGGTGCGCGCCGCGTTCGGAACCGGCGCCTGCGCGCGGGCGGCGACGCCGAGGGCGGTGGCGGCGCGGACCGGCACCTCGCTTCGCGGGTCGGTCTCGTCGGCGCGCTGTCCGGTGGGGATGGCGAGGAGAAGGACGAGCCGCTCGATGGTCGCCGGCGTCCGGACCCGGCCGAGCGCGTCCACGATCTGGAGCCGGGCGGCGGCATCGGTCTCCTTCGCCTCCGCCTCGAGCAGGGCGCGGGCGAGAAGCGCTCGCGTCTCGTCGGGGACGGGCTCCCACGCCAGCGCGAGCTCCCCGGCGGCGAAGGCGGCGGCGCCGCGGACGGCCGGTGCGGGGTCGGCCAGCGCCGCGGCCACGGTCGGAGCGGTGGAGAGGTCCTGGATCCGGCCGAGGGCGAGCAGCGCGCGCGCTCGCACCGTGGGATCGGCGTGGAGGCGGGCGCGGGAGGTGAGGACGTCGCCGCGCGTGTCCCGGCCGAGCTCGAGCTCGGCGATGCGAGCACGCTCGACGGCGGCGAAATCGGTGGGGGGTGGCTTGCTCGGGGCGGTCGCACATCCGACCACGAGGCTGACGAGGAGCACCCCCCGGCGACGAACCTGCATGTCAGCGGACGTTCGCACGCAGCGCCCACGAAGTCTTCCTGGATTTCAGCGAGCGACATCGTCGCCGGCCGTCCGGCCCCGTCGCACGCGCGGGCCCGATGAGCACCATCCACGACCTCGACGACCGACTCCTCCAGTGGAGTGGCGTGGGCGCTCCACGGAGCGTCGACGGTCCCGCGGCGAGGCGTCCGCGCCGGGCCGCCCCCCTCCGGGCGAGAGGGGAATCGCCGGCATGGGGAATCGATCGGGCCGCGCTAGACTTCCGGCCGGGGCCGCCGCGTCGACGGCCTCACGCGTTCGAGCGAGGGGTGGAGTGGCGGAGCCGGTCCGGGAGAAGGCCGCGGGAGAGTCCCCGCTCACGCGGTTCCATCAGCGTCTGCTGGCGGAGGAGCTGGCGCTGAAGGGCGGACGGGCGACCGACCGGCTCGCCCCCGCGCTCTCGGAAGCGAAGGTCGACCTCAATCCCCACCAGGTGGAGGCGGCGGCCTTCGCGCTCGAGTCGCTGCCGCACGGCGGCTGCATGCTGGCCGACGAGGTGGGCCTGGGGAAGACCATCGAGGCGGGCATCGTGCTCGCGCAGCTGGTGGCCGAGGGCAAGGGGCGGGTCCTGGTGCTCACCCCGGCGACGCTGCGCGCGCAGTGGCAGGCGGAGCTGCGGGACAAGTTCGAGCTCGAGTCGGTCATCGTCGATGGACGGACGGGCCGCGGCGGTCACGACCCCTTCGAGCAGACGGTGCCGGTCATCGCGAGCCAGCCGTTCGCCGCGGGCCGGGCGGACCGGATCCGGCGGATTCCCTGGGACCTGGTGGTGATCGACGAGGCGCACCGGCTCCGGAACGCGCATCGCCCGGGGAACAAGATCGCCCGTGCGCTCCGGGACGCACTTCGCGACCGGCCCAAGCTGCTCCTCACCGCCACCCCGCTGCAGAACGAGCTGATGGAGCTGTTCGGGCTGATGTCCTTCCTCGACGAGCAGATCCTCGGACCGGAGCACGCCTTCAAGAGTCGCTACACGGTGGACCCGGAGGTGGGCGGCCTTCCCGAGGGCCAGCTCCGGGAGTTCCGGGAGCGGCTCTCATCGGTCGTCCATCGGACCCTGCGCCGGCAGGTTCGGGAGTACGTCCGCTTCACCAACCGGCGGAGCATGGTGGAAGACTTCGCGCCCTCGGAGCAGGAGCAGTCCCTCTACGACGACGTGTCCGAGTACCTTCGCCGGAACGAGGCCGCGGCCATCGAGCCCGGGAAGAGGACGCTTCTCACCCTGGTCTACCGGAAGCTGCTCGCCTCCTCGACCTACGCCATCGCCCCGACCCTGCGGACGCTGGCCGAGGGCCTGCGACGGCGCATCGACGCGGCGAAGCGCGGCGCGGAGTTGCCCGGCCTGGTGGAGCCGGAGGACGCGAGCGCGTACGCCGAGGAGGACGAGGCCTGGTCCGACGAGCCGGGTTCACGCTCGCCGCCCACCCTGGCCACGCTGGAGGCCGAGGCCTTCGAGCTGGAGCGCTACGCCGCGCGCGCCGAGTCGATCCGGGTCAACGCCAAGGGCGAGGCGCTGAAGCGAGCCCTGGACCGCCTCTTCACCGTCGCCCGCGCGCACCAGTGGCCCGAGAAGGCGGTGGTGTTCACCGAGTCCCGACGGACGCAGGGATACCTCGCGGAGCTGCTCGCGGCGCACGGATGGGCCGGGCGCATCTCGCTCCTCTCCGGGGACGCCGGCACGCCGGAGGAGCGGCAGGCGCTGGTGGACGATTTCCGGGACCGTACCCAGATCCTCCTCTCCACCGAGGCCGGCGCCGAGGGGCTGAACCTCCAGTTCTGCAACCTGGTCGTGAACTACGACCTGCCCTGGAACCCGCAGCGCATCGAGCAGCGGATCGGCCGCTGCCACCGGTACGGCCAGCAGCGCGACGTGCTGGTGCTCAACTTCCTCAACCGCCAGAACGCCGCCGACGCGCGGCTCTACGAGCTGCTGGAGCGGAAGCTCCACCTCTTCGACGGCGTCTTCGGCGCCTCGGACGAGATCCTCGGGGCGCTGGAGACCGGCATCGACTTCGAGAAGCGTATCCTGGACATCTACCAGTCGTGCCGGTCGACGGAGGAGATCGCCCGGGCCTTCGATTCACTCCGCGACGACCTCGAGCACCGGATCGACGAGCGGATGACCCAGGCTCGCTCGCTGCTGCTCGAGCGGTTCGACGGCGAGGTCCGCCGGCGGCTGCGGCTGGCTGGCGAGGAGGCCGAGGCGGCGGTGGACCGGCACCGGAGGAACGCACGTGCCTTCGCCCGCCAGGTCCTGGGGAAGGAGGCGCCGGGACGGACGGTGAGCGCGGCGGCGGGCGCGGTCCGCTCCAGCGCGGCGGACGGGGTCCACTGGCTCCAGCTCGACGCGTCCGCCCTCCCCTCGCGCCTGGCGCGGCTGGTCGGGTGCGAGGGGTGGTGGTTCGTGTATCGCTTCGAGGCGACGGGCCTGCTCCCCGAGGAGCGGCTCCTGCACCTGGTGCTCCTCAAGGAGCGAGACGGGTTCCGGGCGCTGCCACCCGAGGACGCGGCGCTCCTGGCGCGGGTGCCGGCGAGGGAGGGGCAGCTCCGGCCGCCGGCGCCCATCTCGGTCGCGCATGCCCAGGAGCGCGCGCTGTCCGCGGCGCGCGAGACGGTGCTGCGAGAGACCGAGCGGCGCAATCAGCTCGAGCTGGACCGGCTGCGGGAGCAGTCGGATCGCTACGCAGAGGACTGTCTGCTCGAGGCGCGCGAGGCGCTCGCGCGGGCTCGGGCGGGCTGGGAGGAGGCGCGTACCCGCCTGGCGGGCGTCGAGGATGGAACGGAGCGGGCCCGGGCGCGGGCGGCGATCGAGCGCGCGGATCGCGAGCACCGCCGCCGCCTGGCCGCGCTCCGCGCCGAGGAGGAGGCCCGCTACGGCGCGAAGGACCGTTCGCTGGCCGAGCTGGGGACGCGCGCCAAGGTGGTGGATCGGCGTGCGCTCGTCGGGACCGCGTACTTCTGGCTCACCTGAGCGCGGCCCTGACTCACACCTGGATCCGCAGGGCGCCCGGGAGGACCTCGAACGTCGCCGGGAGCCGGCCGGGCTGCTCCCCGTCGACATCGAGGAGGACCTCCTCGTCGCTGGTGGCCTCCAGCCGGCGGCAGCGGAGGGTCCGGGTGCCGGCCCAGCGCACGTGGCGGCCGTCGTAGACGGAAGCGGACTTCAGCGCGAAGTCCTTGAGGTGGTAGCCGCTCCAGATGGTGACGTCGAGCTGTCCGTCCGACGGGTCGGCCTCCGGGGCGACGCGCATCCCGCCGCCGAAGTACTGGCCGTTGGCGACGGCGAGCGTGGTGATTCCCAGCGTCTCCTCCGGACCGGCGTCCACGCGGATGCGGACCGTCTGGTCGCGCCATCCGAGCAGGGTCCGGACGCTGGCGACGAAGAAGCTGACCTTCCCCCCGAGGGCCTTGCTGCTCGCGTTGACGGCGCGGTCCACCTGCCCGCTGACCCCGAAGCTGGCGACGTTGACGAAGTACCGCTCACCCGGGCTGCCGTCGCTCCGGGTGAAGTGGACCCGGCCGACGTCGAGCGGCCGGACGTCGCCGACGAGGCGGGCGCAGGTCTCGCGGAGGGATCCGTTCAGCCCGAAGGTCCTCCGGAAGTCGCCGCCGGTCCCGCGGGGGACGAGGGCGAGGCAGGCGTCGGGAGGGACGGGGCTTCCGGCCTGGAAGAAGCCGTTCACCACCTCGTTGAGGGTGCCGTCGCCTCCGACGGCGACGATGCGGCGAAAGCCACTGCGGAGCGCCTCGGCGGTAAGGGCGGCGGCGTGCATGGGGCGCTCGGTGAAGGCGTGCTCGGCGCCGTCGCCCAGCGCGCGCAGGACCTCGGCGCGGATCTCCGGCCAGCGGCGGCCGGTGGTGCCGCCGGCGCTCTCGGGGTTGACGACCAGGAAGGTCCGCATCGGCGTCGGGTCGGACACTGTCGCATGCCGGCGGACAGCACTCGTGGGAAAGTGCGGTTGACGCCCTGCAGCAGCCGCCGACCCGCCGGGCGCCATCGTTTCTTCGGGTCCCGGCGCACCGCGCTAGCATGGGCCGCGCCGTGGGGAACGGAAGTGACGAGCGCTGGGTGTTGCTGGCCGAGGACGACGGCGCTCTCCGGTTTCTGCTCGCGTCGGTGCTGAGGAAGGACGGGCACCGGGTGCTCGAGGTCCCGGACGGCGAGCAGCTGGTGGTGGCGCACGCCGCGCTTCCCCCGGGGCGCAGCGGTCGCACGGTGGTGCTGAGCGACCTGTCGATGCCGGTGCGGAGCGGGCTCGAGGCGGTGGAGGAGATCCAGCGTCGGGAGCCCGGCCTCGGCGTCATCCTGATGGGGGCGTTCCTCGAGCCGAGGGACGTCCCCCGGGCCGAGGCGCTGGGCGCGGCCTTTCTGACCAAGCCGTTCGAGCTGGCGCGGATGCGCGCGCTGGTACGGGCGCTGGTCGCGGCCCCGACGGCGCGGGCCTCCGACCTGGTGGAGGCGGCGGGCGGCTGAGCCCGCTCAGGACTTCGGCGGGGGCGCCGACCGGATGTGCAGGTCGCGGAGCTGGTGGTCGTCCACCTCGCCCGGAGCGCCGGTCATGCTGTCGATTCCGGTCTTGGTCTTCGGGAACGGGATGACGTCGCGGAGCGACTCGGCGCCGCTGAGGAGCATGGCGAGCCGATCCATGCCGAGGGCGATTCCCCCGTGGGGGGGAGCGCCGTAGCGGAGCGCGTCGAGGAGGAAGCCGAACTTGTTCCGGGCCTCCTCCTCGCCGATGCCCATGGCAGCGAAGACCTCCGCCTGCACCCGCGGGTCATGGAGGCGGATGCTGCCGCCCCCGATCTCGAAGCCGTTGAGGACGACGTCGTAGCGGTAGCACTTCACGCGTCCCGGATCGGTGCGCAGGTACTGGACGTCCCCGTCGTGCGGACGGGTGAAGGCGTGATGGGCGGCGACCCAGCCGCGGCGCTCCTCGTCGTACTCGAACAGCGGAGGGTCCACGACCCAGAGGAGCTCCCAGCGCCCACCCGAGCCGACCTCGGGGATGAGGCCGAGCTTCTTGGCGACGTGGACGCGGAGATTGGCCATCACGGTGTGGACCACCGAGGGCTTGCCGAACTGGAAGACGATGAGGTCGCCCGGCCTGGCGCCGCAGGCCTCGTTGATGGCCGCGCGAAGCCTGGGGGAGATGGTCTTGGCGAGCGGGGACTGGGTCCACTCGCCACCCTCGCCGACCTTGGCGCGAGCGAGGCCGCGGGCCCCACTCCCCTTGGCGAACTCCTCCAGCTTGTCGGCCTCGGCGCGCGAGAGCGGGTGCGCGGCGGGGATGACCATCGCCTTGACGATGCCACCCTGCTGGACGGCCTCGAGGAGCATGGGGACGCCGCCCTCGCCGCCGTGGGCGGTGACGACGTCGGTGAGGACGACGTGCTCGAGGCCGAAGCGCAGATCCGGCTTGTCGTTGCCGTACTTCGCCATCGACTCGTCGAAGGGCATCCGGCGAAACGGAGTGGGGACGTCGATCCCGAGGACTTCCTTCCAGAGGCGGGAGATGAGCCTCTCGACGACGGCGAAGACGTCGTCCTGGCTGACGAAGCTCATCTCGAGGTCGATCTGGGTGAACTCGGGCTGGCGGTCGAGCCGGAGGTCCTCGTCGCGGAAGCACTTGACGATCTGGAAGTACCGGTCGAACCCCGCGACCATGAAGAGCTGCTTGTAGAGCTGGGGGCTCTCGGCCAGGGCGTAGAACTTGCCCGGGTTGAGCCGGCTGGGGACGAGGAAGTTCCGGGCGCCGCCCGGGGTGTACTTCCCCATGTACGGGGTCTCGAGCTCGAGGAAGCCTTCCTCCACGAGGGTGCTGCGGGTGATGGCGTTCATCCGCGAGCGGGTGATGAGGGACTGCTGGAGGGGGCGGCGCCGGAGGTCGAGGTAGCGGTGGACGAGACGCTTCTCCTCGGCGGTCTCGATCTTGTCCTCGATCGGGAACGGGGTGGGCTCGCTGCGGTTGAAGACGGTGAGGGCGGTGGCGCGGACCTCGATCTCGCCGGTCCTCATCTTGGGGTTCACGTTGGCGCCGCGGCTGACGACCTTGCCCTGGACGCCGATGCACCACTCGAGACGGAGGGTGCCGGCGAGGGCGTGGGCCTCGGGGTCGATGTCCGGCTCGAAGACGACCTGGGTGAGGCCATGGCGGTCGCGGAGGTCGATGAAGACGGCGCCGCCGTGGTCGCGGCGGTTCTGGACCCAGCCGAAGAGGACGACGGTCTTGCCGACGTCGCGGGCGGTGAGCTCACCGCAGGAATGGGTGCGCTTGACCTCGGTGATGAACGGAACGGACATGGAGGGGGCGGAACCTAGCGCGCCGCGAGTGGCGCCGCTACGCGTCATGGCCCTGGCCGGAGGGTGAGGGCCGGCAGCCGGGCTCAGGATCCGGTGGGCGAGAGTGCGGCGGACTCGGCGGCGCGGAAGTCGCGGATCTTGAGGGAGACGCGGGTGCGGCCGTTCCACGTGTCGAGCGAGGGCTGGTAGGCCAGGTCGACGGGGCCGTCGACCTCGGCGAGGCGTGGGCCGAGGCCGAACCCGATGGAGTCGATGGCGGGTGTGCCAGGGAGGACGAGCTTGAGGTGGGCGACGCCGCCGTTCCTGGCGGCGACGATGCGGGCCTGGGCCTGGAGGGACTCGGCGACGAAGGTGGGCTCGGGATTGCCGGCGCCGAAGGGGCCGAGGGCAGCGAGGGCACCGACGGCGCGCTCGGAGAGCTCCTCGAGGGCGACGACGGCATCGACGCGGCAGCGGGGCTCGAGATCCTCCTCGCGGAGGTGCTTCTCGGCGACTGCCTCGAAGGCGCGGCGGAAGTCGACGAGTCGCTCGGCGTCGAGGGTGACGCCGGCGGCGTGGCGGTGGCCGCCGAAGCGGGAGAGATGTTCGCCGCACTCCCCGAGCGCGTCGACGAGGTGGAAGCCCTCGATGCTGCGAGCGCTCCCCTTCCCCACCCCGGCCTGGACGCCGATGACGAGGGTGGGCCGGTGGAAGCGCTCGACGACGCGGGCGGCGACGATGCCGACGACGCCGGGGTGCCAGCCCTCGGCCCAGAGGACGAGGCCGCGGGCGCCGGAGCGCTCCTCGGCCTGGGCGACGGCCTCGACGAGCATCTGCTGCTCGATCCTGCGGCGGTCCTGGTTGGCCTGGTCGAGCTTCGAGGCGAGGTCGCGAGCCTCGTCGAGGCTGGAGGTGCGCAGCAGCTGCAGGCCGACGGTGGCGTCGTCGAGGCGGCCGGCGGCGTTGATGCGGGGGCCGAGGTGGAAGCCGACCTGACCGGCGCTGACCGGGCCCTCGGTCTCGAGGCGCGCGACCTCCTTGAGGGCGCGGATGCCGGGGCGCCGCGCGAGGGCGAGGGCGTCGAGGCCGTGGTGGACGAGGATGCGGTTGGCGCCGGTGAGGGGGACGACGTCGCAGACGGTGGCGAGCGCGACGAGGTCCATGAGGGGCTTGAGCGGGGGCTCGCGACGGGTGTCGAACCACCCGAGTGTGCGGAGCGAGCGCCGCAGCGCCATGACGAGGTTGAAGGCGACGCCGGCGGCGCAGAGGGCCTTGGTGGGGTACTCGCAGCCGGGCTGGTGGGGATTGAGGACGGCGGTGGCGGCAGGAAGGGTCTCGGGGACCGTGTGGTGGTCGACGATGACCACGTCCATGCCGAGCTCCCGGGCGCGGGCGACCTCGGTGACGCTGGCGATGCCGCAGTCGAGGGAGACGAGGAGGCGGGAGCCTTCGGCGGCGATGCGCTCGACGGCGCGGGCGTTGAGTCCGTATCCCTCGTCGATGCGGTGCGGGATGTAGGTCCTGGGCGGGGCGCCGACGGCGTCGAGGAAGAGGGAGAGGAGCGCGGTGGAGCAGACGCCGTCGACGTCGTAGTCGCCGTAGAGGGTGACCTGCTCTCCCTGGAGGATGGCGCGGGTGAGGCGCTCGACGGCGGCGGGCATGCCCTTCATGCGGAAGGGGTCGGGGAGATCGGTGAGGTCGTGGGAGAGGAAGCGCGCGGCGTCCTGGGGATCGGCGATGCCGCGGGCGACGAGGACGCGGGCAGCGAGCGGATCGATGCCGAGCTCGATGGCGAGGCGCCGCGCGGCGCGCCGCTGAGCCTCGACATCTCGGTCACCACCCGGAAACACCCAGCGCAACGGTCCGCTCCTCTCGTGCAAACGCCCGCCGTTGCGAAAGTTCGTACCGGAGCGGTCTGACAGCGAACGACACGCGCGCACGTCGGATCAGGGCACGTGCACGACGCGCCTGCGAAGACGGGAGGAAATCGTCGGGCGCAGGATCAGCGCGAGCGCACGGGTGTCACGAACCGGTGACGGGAATGCCGCCTGCTCGATGCGCGCGCACGGGACGGCGCAGAGGCCCAGGCGGTGGGCTCCGATGCACCCCCCGGCGTACTCGATCGATCTGACCGATGCGCTCCGGTCAGCCGGGTTTGATCGCCCCGATCATGACGCCGAGGTCGATCACCCCTCGCAGCCCCGACCCCACGTCGCCGGTGAGCGTCACCAGCCGGGGCTCCTGTCCACGGAGGACCGGATCGGTGGCGTTCCGGGTATCGCGCGGTCCCCGACCCGCGTAGGGGGCGGAATCGAGCACGGGATCGGTGACGGCATCGTCGAAGAAGAGCTGGGTGCTCACCTCCGTGACGACCTCGCCGAAGGGATCGAAGGTCCTCACCTTGGCGTGGATGTGCACCGTCCGCCCCGGGTACCACCCCGGGTACACGGTCAGGAACTGGACCCACCCTGCTTCGTCCGTGGTCTGAAACCCGCGAAGGAAGTCGCGACCCGCCGTTCCATGCTCTGCAACGCCGGAGTACGCGCCCTGCGCATCGCACTGCCAGAGGTCGACCTGGGCCCCGCGCAGGGGCCGGCACTGCTCCTCCGCGGCGGTGGAGACCCGGATGGCGAGGTCGAGCAGGACGCCGGGCAGCGGTGCGGCTCCGGAGACCGGCTGGCTGTCCGAGCGGAGGTCCCAGCGACGGAGCGGATCCTCGCGCCAGTACGGCCCGGCGGTGAGCGCGGGCGCGAGGAGGCAGGCCGGCGAATCGCCGGAGGTCGTGCCGCACCCCACCACCAGCAGGGCCCCGCTGCGGGCGAGCAGCGCGAGGGCCTGTCGCCGATCGAGTCGTGAGCGCGCGGGAGCCCGTCCCATGCCTCGAGGACACCCGGGCCGCCGGGCGGTGCGTCCGGTGCGTCCAGCGGGCTCAGGCCTGCAGCGGAGGGACTCCGAGGCGTTCGCGGACCTCGGCGAGGGGCAGCTCGACCCAGGCCCAGTGGTCCCAGCGGGCGCTGAGGTCGTCGCGGCAGGCGGCACCGCGCTCGACCGCGCGGATCACCTTGCGGACGTCGAAGAGGCCGGTCCGCGGCGCCGCGATCGGAGTCACCTTGAGCCCGAGGTGGAACTGGACGATCACGAAGATCAGGAAGGAGAAGCCGTCGGTCCGGGTGAACCCGGCCTGGAACGCTCCCTGCTGGATCTCTCCCTCCGCGTCGGTCTCGTAGCCGGACAGGATGTGGCCGAAGTCGTGGAAGACCATCCGCTCCGGGAGGCCGCCAGGCTCGCCGGGGAACGCGAACCGGCGCGAGGTGCAGAACTCCCAGTAGGCGCGCCCGAAGGTGCCCTCGGGGAGGAGCCCGAGCTGCTTGTAGCGCCAGGCGACCTCGTGATCCTCGCCGCCGCCGAAGAAGAGCGGCCCCATGAACTTGCGAACTCCCTTCAGGCCCTCCGCCTCCCGGACCTCGCCGACGAAGCGGCCCATCAGCCGCCGCATCATGTGGACGCGGGTGAGAAGCTTGCTGTCGTTGACGAGCCCGTGGAGGACCTTGAGGGCTGCCTCGTCGACCTCGAGGGCCTCGGCGATGGCGCGCACGGTCCGCTCCTGCACCGGCGTGACGTCGCCGTCGACGGTGGCCATGACCACGGCCATCTGGACGAGGCGCTTCCGCTGGTGAGGATCGACCACCTGGGCGGCGAGGGTGACGGGGTCGGGCTCGGGGAGTGACGCGAGGTCGGCGCGCGTGCCGTGCATCTCGGCGACGAGCTCGAGGAGAGTCCGCTCCGGCTCGGTGAGCCTGCCGTTGCCGTGGGCGACGGACTGGAGAGCGGCGAGTGCGACAGGGACCTGCTCCGGCTTCAGAAAGGCGAGTTCCATTGTTCGTTGTTTCCTCCGGCGCGCACGGATGCCCGCCGCGCGAGTGGAACGCAACGCGAGTTCCTGCTTTGGCGTGCGAGGTCAATTCGTTGTCGCCGAAGGTCAGTCGTCGAGCGCCGTGACGGGGAGCGTGGTCGTCACCGAGCGCCGATCGCCGCCGGTGCGGAGGACGCGTGGCGCACCGGGCGTGCGCGGCCACGACGGGCCGTCGCCTCGAGAAAGCCAGCGTGGCTCGTCCCGGGGCGACGGGTGTCCGAGGATGCGCGTGCGCTGACGGCGCCGCCGCTGACCTGCCGGCTCTCGTCGAGGCTCGGGCGCCGTCCCGGCGATGACGTGGCGCCGAAGGTCACCCCCCTGGCGCCCGAAGCCACTCTGCGTCGCGTCAACTCGCGCCGCTGGCGTCCGACGTCAATTCGTTGTCGTCCGACGTCATCGTGAGCGCGGGTCGCGATCCGTACAACGAGACCCATGAAGACCGACGCTCATCGCTGCTGGGTCTGCCGCGCACGGCGCATCGCCGCGGTGCTCTTCTTCCTCTCGCTCCTTCCGGCGCTCGCCCGCGCGCGGGAGCTGCAGGCAGAGCCGCCGCCGGAGATGGTGCTTCCGGTCGAGGCGGGTGGCCTCACCGCGGACGAGGTCGCTCGCCGCGCGGTCGAGACCAGCCCCGACCTCGAGGCCAAGCTCCGCGAGGTCGACGCGGCTGCGGCCCAGGTCGACGCCGCCCTCGTCGGCTTCTTCCCCAGGCTGAAGACCCAGGCGACCTACAACCATCTCTCCTACGTCGAGCCAGCCGGGACCGCCGGGGGCGTCCAGGCGCCAGGCGCTCCGCTCGGGCCGATCGCCTCCGGCACACAGCTGGTGAACGTCGGGGCGACCCCCTTCCCCACCATCCGCAACAGCACGGACATCACCACGAGCCTCACCTTCCCGGTGACGGACGTTCTCCTCCGCGTCTCCCGTGACCATGCGGCGGCGTCTCGCTCCGCCCGCGCGGCCCGGCTGAACGCGCTCGCGACGCGCCTCACGGTGCAGACCAACGCCAGGCTGACCTACTACGGGTGGCTTCGCGCCAAGCTCCAGACCGAGGTCGCCGCACGTTCGGTCATCCAGGCACGCCAGCACCTGGACGACGTCCGGGTCGCCTTCCGCGCGGACAAGGTGGCCAAGGCCGACGTGCTCCGGGTGGAGTCTCAGCTCGCCGACGCGGAGCTCAACCACACCAAGGCCAGGAATCTCGTCACCTACAGCGCGACCCAGCTGGCGATCGTCATGCACGTCGCACCCGCCGGAGACTTCGCGGTGGGCGAGGACGTGCTGCGGCCGCTCACCCCGGCACGGACCGGTGGCTCGATCGCTGCCCTCGTCGACGAGGCCAGCGACAACCGGCCCGAGATGCACGCCCTCGCGGCATCCGCAGAGGCGCAGCGGCAGCAGGCGGCGAGCGCGCGCGGTGCCGGGATGCCGCAGCTCGCGCTGGTCGCGAGCAGCAGCTACTCGAACCCGAGCTCCCGCGTCTTCCCGCAGACCGACGCCTTCACCTCGACCTGGGCCCTGGGCGTCCAGGCGTCGATCAGCCCCAACGACATCGCCACCGGCATCCTGAACGGCAAGGTCCAGGACCGGAAGGCCGCGTCCACCGAGGCGCAGCGGCGAGCGCTGCGCGACAGCCTGGCGGTCGAGGTGGCGCAGGCGGTCCAGGACATCGAGAACGCCGACGCCGCGGTCGAGTCCACCGCCCGCGGGCTTGCCGCTGCCCAGGAGGGCTACCGGGTCCGCCGACTGCTCTTCCTCGCTGGCCGTGCCACGAGCGTCGAGCTCACCGACTCCGAGACCGAGCTCACCCGCGCCGGGCAGTCCGCGGCCGACGCCCGCGTCGACCAGCGCGTCTCTCGCGCCCGCTTCCAGCACGCGGTCGGGCGTGACGCACCGACCGGTTCCCTTCCGTGACCCACCGAAACGTTCCCCCGCAGCTCACGAGGTACTTCGATGATCCCCACCCGTATTCTCGTCTTCTCCTCGCTCGTCGCCGCCGCTGGCCTCGCTGGATGTTCACGCCACCCGGCATCGACGGCGCAGCCCCCGGTTCCGGTGAAGGTCCACACGGTCGAGTCCGGCGCCGGCGGAGCCAGCACCCGCTACTCCGCCGCCGTGCTTCCGGCCGTCCAGGTCGAGGTGGCCTTCAAGGTCACCGGCTACGTGGACGCGCTGGCGCAGGTCCGGCTTCCGGATGGAACGACGCGTCCCATCCAGGAAGGCGACCGGGTGACCCCGGGAATGATGCTGGCCAGGATCCGGAGCGAGGACTACTCGCAGCGACTGGCGGAGGCCGTGGCCAACCAGGCCGACGCTCGCGCCGCCGAGGTCGTGGCCGAGGCGGACCACAAGCGCACCGCGTTCCTCGCCGAGCAGGACGCGGTCTCCGGTTCCGATCTGGACAACCAGCGCGCGAGGAAGGACAGCGCCGTCGCCCGCCGCGGTGGCGCAGACGCGAAGGTGGCCGAGGCCCGGACCGCGCTGCGTGACTGCGTGCTCACCTCGCCCATCGAGGGCGTGGTGGTGAAGAAGCGGGTCGAGGTCGGCTCGTTCGTCTCCGGCGGTTCGGTGGCCTTCACCGTGGCCGACATGCGGACGGTCAAGGTGGTCTTCGCGGTGCCGGACATGATGGTCAACACCCTCCACGTCGGCAGCTCGGTCGCGATCCGCGCCGACGCCGTGGGGAGCTTCCGCGGCTCCATCACCCGGATCGATCCCTCCGCGGACGCGAAGAGCCGGACCTTCGAGGTCGAGGCGAGCGTTCCCAATTCCGACGGGAAGCTGAAGGCCGGCATGGTGGCCTCGGTCGGTCTCGGCGGGGAATCGGCCCCGGCGCCAGCCCGGGTGACATTGCCGCTGAGCTCGCTGGTGCGCCCTGCCGCGGACAGCCGCGGCTTCGCGGTCTACCAGGTGCAGGAATCCGAGGGACGGGCTCGCGTGGCGCTGCGGCAGGTGCAGCTCGCGGAGCTGGTCGGTGACCGGGTCATCGTCCGCGACGGCCTCGGCTCCGGAGACCGCGTGGTGACGCTCGGCGCGGCTCTCCTCCACGACGGCGACGCGGTCCGCGTCATCCCCTGAAAGGAAAAGTTTCCATGGCTCACGACAAGTCCGACGCAGAGATGATCCGCACCACCCACAACACCGCCCGGTACTTCACCGAGACGCGCGCGGTGGCCTGGGTGCTCCTCCTCCTCCTGGTCGCCTGGGGCATCCACGCCTACCAGACCATGCCCAAGCGCAAGGACCCCGACATTCCGGTCCGGGTCGCCGCGGCCATCGGCAACTGGCCAGGGGCGAGCACGGAGCGAATGGAGGACCTCCTGACCCGGCCGATGGAGGAGAAGATCGCCGAGAACACCCACGTCGAGCGCATCGACTCGACCACTCGCAGTGGCACGGCGGTGGTCACCGTCATGCTGCTCTCGGACACCAAGGACACCGGCAAGGAGTTCGACGACATCCGGCTGAAGCTGGACACGCTCCGGAACCTCCCGGAGGGGGCGAGCATCACCTTCATCAAGGACTTCGGCGAGACCACCGCGCTGATGCTCACCGTTGCCAGCCCGCGGGCCTCCGCGATGGAGGTCCAGCTCCGGGCCGAGGCGGTCAAGGAGCGCATCCTGGCACTCCGGCACACCGACGAGGGTGGATCCCGGGTCTCCCTGGTGGCGTGCTTCCCGATGTCGCTCCAGTCTGGCTCTCTTCTGGAGACCGCGCGGGGAGTGATGTCCGATCTCCCTCCCGGCGCGACCGATCCGCGGCTGTTCCAGGGGCCTGGGTTCATCGGCGTGGACCTGCACTGGACCGGGACCGAGCAGGACCTCCTCGACGCGATCGCCGCCCGGGTCGGTCAGCGGGTGCACGAGAGCGAGTTGCACCCCGACGTCTGGCGACTGGCGGCGATCAAGGACCCGTCGGACACCGAGGCCCGTCTCCTCCAGGTCTCGGGCGAGCGGTACTCGTACAAGGAGCTGGAGCACTTCACCGACACCCTGCAGCGCCGGTTCCGGGGGCTGTCGAACGTGAGCAAGGTCGACCGCTCCGGCGTCCTCCCGGAGACGATCTTCCTGGAGTACTCGCAGGAGCGGCTGGCGGCGTACGGCATCAAGCCGGTTCAGCTCTCGCAGCTCCTCGCCTCGCGGAACGTCAACGCGCCGGGCGGGATCGTCGAGGTGGGGCGGAAGACGCTCCTGGTGAATCCCTCCGGTGAGTTCAAGAACGAGGAGGAGATCGGCTCCATCGTCCTGGCCACCAGCCCGTCGGGTGCGCCGGTGTACCTGCGGGACGTGGTGACCATCACCCGCGGTTACCAGACGCCGGCGCAGTTCCTGAACCGCTTCACCTGGAAGGACGCGTCCGGTCAGTGGCAGTCCACCCGGGCCATCACGCTGGCGGTGTCGATGCGCAGCGGGACCCAGGTGGCCGAGTTCGGGAAAGAGGTCGACGCCGCGCTGGCCGAGACCAGGGCGCTCCTGCCCGACGACCTGATCTACGCCCGCACCTCCGACCAGCCGCGGCAGGTGGAGGAGAACGTCCACCTCTTCATGATGAGCCTCTGGGAGGCGGTCATCCTGGTGGTGCTGGTGGCGCTGGTGGGGTTCTGGGAGTGGCGGTCGGCGGTGCTGATGGCGCTCAGCATCCCCGTCACGCTCTTCATGACCTTCGGGATGATGAAGCTCGCGGGGCTGGACATCCAGCAGGTCAGCATCGCCTCGCTGATCATCGCCCTTGGCCTCCTGGTCGACGACCCGGTGGTTGCCGGCGACGCGATCAAGCGAGACCTCGCGCTGGGACACCCGCCGATCGTCTCGGCCTGGCTGGGGCCCACCAAGCTCGCCGGGGCCATCATGTTCGCGACCCTGACGAACATCGTCTCCTACCTCCCCTTCCTCACCCTGCCGGACGACAGCGGGAAGTTCGTCTTCAGCCTCCCGGTGGTCCTCACCTGCTCGCTGGTGGCCTCCCGGATCGTGTCGATGAGCTTCATCCCGATGCTCGGGTACTACCTGCTCCGCCCCTCGAAGAAGCCGGAGCCGACGCTGCAGGAGAAGCGCTCCCGGGGGTTCGGCAAGCAGTACGCCCGTCTGGTGGGCTGGACGCTGGATCACAGGAAGACCACCCTCGCGATCGCCGGCGTGCTGCTCGTGCTCGGGGTGACGCAGGTCAAGACGCTGAAGCAGGCCTACTTCCCGAAGGACCTCTCCTACCTCTCGTACGTGGACGTCTGGCTCCCCGAGGACGCCCCGCTCTCCGCCACCCGTCAGACGGCCGATCAGGTGGACGCGGTCATCCGGCGGGTGGCCGAGGAGTACGGGCGGGAGCACCCCGGCAGGGGCGGCATGCCCCGCGAGGTCCTGGAGTCGGTCACCTCGTTCATCGGTGGCGGCGGGCCGCGGTTCTGGTTCTCGGTCTCTCCCGAGCAGCAGCAGCGGAATTACGCCCAGGTGCTGATCAACGTGAAGGACAAGCACGACACCAACGGTCTCGTCGCCCGGCTTCAGGACACGCTCTCCCGGGAAGTTCCGGGGGCCATCGCCGACGTGCGGCTCCTCGAGAACGGCGCGGCGGTTGGCATGCCGATCGCGATCCGGATCTCCGGTGAGGACATTCCCACCCTGCGGGCCCTCGCCGTCCCTCTGCAGGCGGCCCTCCGGAACGTCCCGGGGGCCGAGCGGGTGCGCGAGAACTGGGGCGCGGACACGGTGACGGTGGCCCTGGACGTGGACGCGGACCGGGCGAACCTCGCCGGGGTCACCAACCTCGACGTGGCACGCTCCTCGGCCGCCGCGCTCAGCGGGAACCGTGTCGGCGAGCTTCGCGAAGGGGATCTCCGCATCCCCATCGTCTCCCGGCTCAAGGGGTCGGAGCGCGCCCAGCCGTCGGATCTGCTGAACCTCTACGTCGCCTCGAGCACCAGCGATGCGCGGGTGCCGCTCCGCCAGGTCGCCTCCCTCGAGGTCCGCTCGGTCACCGAGAAGCGAGTGCGGAGGAACCAGGCGCGCACCCTCACCGTCCAGGCCTATCCCCGCTACGGAACGCTTCCCTCCGAGGCGATGGCCGGGCTCAGGCCGCATCTGGAGAAGGCCCGTGCCTCGCTTCCACCGGGCTACCGGCTGGAGGTCGGCGGCGAGGAGGAGGAGCAGCTGAAGGGCTTCGGCAGCTTGCAGCTGGTGCTCCTGATCTGCGTGGTGTCGATCTTCCTGGCGCTGGTGATCCAGTTCAAGAGCGCGACCAAGCCGCTGATCGTCTTCTCCGCCATTCCCTTCGGTGTCACGGCCGCGCTGGTGAGCCTGAAGATCATGGGAGCTCCGTTCGGCTTCATGGCCTTCCTGGGGTGCATCAGCCTGATCGGCGTCATCGTCAGCCACGTGATCGTGCTCTTCGACTTCATCGAGGAGCGGCACCACGAGGGCGACTCGCTGCGGGACGCGCTGATCGACGCCGGGATTCTCCGGCTCCGGCCGGTGCTCATCACCGTGGCCGCCACGGTGTTCGGGCTGTTCCCGCTGGCCATGCACGGCGGACCGCTCTGGGAGCCGCTCTGCTACGTGCAGATCGGCGGGCTGACCGTGGCCACCGCCATCACCCTGGTGCTGGTGCCGGTGCTCTACACCGTGTTCGTGAAGGACCTGAAGCTCGTGACGTGGGACGAGGCTCGGCCGCAGATGCAGGCGGCTCCGCCCGATGACGGCAGCGTCTCCCCCCTCCCCGCTGCCGTGATGGCCCGGGCCAGCTGAGCCGTCCCGAGCGAACGCCGGGCCCCGGAACACCGAGCCGGGGCCCGGCGGGCGCGTTTTCTAGAGAGAGGCGCGGTACTCCTGGGGCGTCTTTCCCGTCCAGCGCTTGAAGGCGCGGAAGAAGGTCGAGGGCTCCGCGTAGCCGAGCAGGAACGACACCTCGTAGGCGGCCAGCTTGCGGTCGGAGAGGTAGGAGCAGGCGATGGTTCGCCGGGACTCCTCCAGCAGCTCGTTGAAGCTCGTCCCCTCCGCGTGGAGCCGTCGCTGGAGCGTCCGCTCGCTCATTCCCATCCGCCGCGCGACGTCGTGCTGCGAGGGCTCGCCGATGCCGAGTCGTTCGGCGATCCGGCGCGCACACTCCTGGCTCAGGGCCTGCGCGGAGCCGAGCTGCTCCATCAGCGCATCGGCCTGCTTCCGGAGGTAAGCGGCGAGCACCGGATCGGCGCCGGGCAGCTCCCGTCCGAGGAGCTCGGTCGGGAACTCGGCGGAGACCTCACCGGCCTCGTGGATGACCGGGCATCCGTAGTACCGGGCCAGGGCGTCGGTGCGCGCCGTCGAGCGATGCGGAAGGCGGACCGCGATCGGCACGAAGCTTTCTCCCACGGTTCCACGGAGGAAGTGCACCAGGCTGGCCATGATGGTCTCGGGGAGGTGCTCCGTGGCCAGCAGCACCGGAGCGAGCCCCCACTCGAGGCGGGACGTCGCTCTGCCCTTGACCAGGCGCGGCGCCTCGCCCTGATCGATCAGCCGGCCATAGCGGACGGCGGCCTCCATGGCCTCCTCGACCGTGCTCAGCTGGGCGAACACGTAGCCCATCACCCCGATGTCGGTGATCTTCCACGAGCGGACCCAGTCGATCGCCAGCGGCCGACCGGGGCACCTCTCGGAGAGAAGCTTCCAGCCGCGGGCGAAGGTCTCCATCGGGAGGCGGTTGTCGCGATCCTCCAGCGCCGAGGCGTCCAGCCCCAGCTCCGCGAGCAGCGCCGTCCGGTCGACGCCGCAGAGGACCGCGACGTCCACCAGCCGGGCCACGAGGCCGGCCACCAAGGTGAGGCTCCGGTCTTGACCGCCAGCGTCGCCCATGCCCGCTGAACGTCTCCGGAGCGCGGCCCGACGGTCAAGCCGGGGGTCGCCGAGGGTCGAGCGTTCCAGGCGCCAGGGCCGCCCGCAGGGCCGGGACCCGGGGGGACGGCTCGAGCGCGTGCGCCCGCCGCCACTCGAGCCACCCGACCGAGGCCAGGGCGAGCGCGGCGATGATCCAGACGGGAGCGGCTCCCGCGGCCCCGGTGGTGACGATGACTCCCATCGCGGCGGTCTGGCCCAGGCGCTGGGTCGCGGGCT
>Ga0310810_10000402_pt1 | contig 44749 bp, 36 predicted proteins | sample NCmetagenome_FD_207641 | JGI IMG/M metagenome (GOLD analysis project Ga0310810, IMG submission 207641) | Soil microbial communities from experimental microcosm in Duke University, North Carolina, United States - NC | ecosystem: Engineered > Artificial ecosystem > Soil microcosm > Unclassified ...
ACGGAATCCATTTCGACAGCGATTCCGCGAAGCTGAGGCCGGATAGTACGCCAGCGCTGGAAGCTGTGCTCGGTCTCATCAACAACCATTCGGGATCCCGTTGGGTGATTGCTGGCCACACTGACGACCAGGGAAACCGCGAGCACAACCAAACGCTCTCGCAGAGTCGAGCTGCCTCAGTCATCGCATGGTTGAAGGCGAAAGGCGTGGATGTAAATCGCCTGGTTCCCCAAGGTTTCGGTGCGAGTCGACCTGTCGCTGACAACGCCACTGCGAATGGCAGGGCCCTGAATCGTCGGGTGGAAATTGCAACGGCTCAAAAGTGAGTGCTCAGCTTACCTACGTAAGTCCGTGCGTGACGGAGAACACAAATGAATCAGCTCAGGTGTGCGCAAAGTCGAGTTAAGAGTTGTGTCTTCGGATTTTTGGCATTCCTCCCGATGCTGGCCTGTAACTCTCCTGCCAAAAAAATGGATTTGGGTGCTGAATCGCCAAGAAAGACTGCTGCTGTCGCGAAGAACAACGTCGGCCCAGATATTGACCTCAACTGTGTCATCGACCACATTCAGAATCCGCCGGAATCTTTCCAATACTCGTTTAAAGCAGCATCGGACAACCCTTGGGAAGAAGAAGCGGACGTTACACCTCAGCGGATCGCGGGCAGCTTCTCAAACAAGTCATTGCCCACGCCGCAACATTTCGATGGCCCGCCTCGGGAAGTCTCGTCTAATTTGATGGCGATTGGGCGAATGGCCAGTCTTTTCGCTATCGTTCGCAATACGTCGGCCGTGGTGAATGAGGGTTCGGAACCCGGAGTTAACAGCTACAACACGGTCAGATACTCGATCGACACGGGCCGTGGTAGTCCGACCGAGCAGGCGTTGTATAAAAGCGTTCTTGGCCCGGGTGGATCCGAAAAAGGATCGGTGTGGGTAACTTCGCAAGGCTGCCCGGTCCGTCTCGTTCTAGACGAAGAGCTCTATGCGAAGGATGGCACTCTGACAGGGAAGAGCCATTACGAAGAGGCGATGATCAAGAAACAATGAGATAGCTTGAACCTCAGCGCTCTGTCGGTCCCGATCCAACCCAGAAATTGTCGGAAGCTTATTTGGAACACACAAGATGTGCACACGAAATGACGAAGTGGGCGCTTGGTCTTAGCTTGCTTTCGCCTCCTCGTCCCGCCGTCGGAGAGCAGCTGCTTGAGGGTCAGTGATGATATCGACCCACTTCGGATTAGGCGAGGGCTCCGCATTGTAGTTGTCGTGCCAATTCCACCATTTATATGGCTGACTCTGTGGGTATCCCTCGGGTGAGTCTTCCCAAGTCTCCTGACGTCCGAGCGGGGTGATGTCGAGATAGCTCCAGATTGTTCCCATCGCTTCATCGCCGCGATTGTTGATGAAGTATGTGCGGAATACGCGGTCGCCGTCGCGGAAGAACACGTTGTGACCATGCCACTCATCCACGCCAAAGTCTTTATCGAAGCTGTCCAAAATTGTGTACCAGGGCATTTCCCACTCCATCCGTTTCTTCAAGCGCACGATGTCCGACTGCGGCGCGCGTGAGGCATACGCAAGGGTGGTTTCGCGAGCGTTCAAATGAGATAAGTGGGAGACTTGATCGGCTCCCAACGAGCAGCCACGGCATGCGTGATCGGGCCAGCCGAATACTTCAGGCTCGAAGAAGGCGCGATAAACAATCAATTGCCTCCGGCCCTCAAAGAGGTCGAGCAAGCCCACCTTCCCATTGGGACCTTCGAATTCATATTTCTTTTCAACTGCCATCCACGGCATTCGTCGACGCTCAGCAGCTAACGCATCACGGGACCGGGTGAAAGCCTTCTCCTTCACGAGGAACTGCTCTCGTGCGGCCTTCCATTCCTGCTCGGAGACGATCGAGGGTGTCTTCATCGTCGCTTCTTTTTCTTTGTTTGCCATGTCACTCTCCTTATGCATTTTTTGAGAACAGATTGAGATTAGTCGCTCCGAACGACTGATGCGTCCGGCTGTTACTTCCTCTTAGCCTTTTGATTTGCGTTTGAAATCGTTTCCGCAGGGTGATCCCTAGTGCGATAGATTTTCACAGCAAGAGCGGCCACCCCGCCGGTTGAAACCGTGCTCACCAGGACCACTCCTAGAGTTCCGAAACAGAATGGGCACATCGTTCACCCCTAAGTACGAAGTTGTATTTGCGCTTCTATAGAGATGACGTGTGGGCTGGGTTGATTTCGACAAGGACCAAAAAAACTTATTCCTTCTTTTTGAGGAGAAATGCTCGTATCGACGGATCTTCCGAAAGGCCAATTGCCTGGTCGTAAGCCTTTGACGCGTCAGCAGTTCTTCCTATGCGCTGTAACAGGTGAGCGCGGACAGCCCAATACGGTTGGTAAGAAACGACCTCCTTCATGTCTATTGCATTGAGAACTTCCAATCCATGTTCCACTTGATCTGACTCCCCGAGAGCAGCGGCATAGGCGGTTCGGCATCCGATATTCGGGCCCATGCGGCTCAGTTGTTCGTAGAACTGCGAGATCACCGTCCATTCAATTCGGCCTGTGTGTCGCCGCTCAGCATGTACGGACTGAATCGCAGCTTCCAGTTGAAAGCGTCCGGGTTTTTTGTGCGTGGACGCCTCCGCAAGAAGTTGTTCCGCCTCTTCCATCAAAGAAGACGACCAAAGCCGCGGATCCTGCTCGGAAAGAGGAATATAACGTCCGTCCGGGGCGCGCCGGGCGGGCCGTCGCGCTTCACAGTGCAGCATGAGAGCCAACAGCCCTTGAATCTCTGGTTCGTTAGGCATGAGTTGGAGAAGTACTCGGGCAAGCCAGATAGCTTCTTCGGCGAGGCCGCGTCCGCGTTGATCGGCGCCAACTAAATCGTCCCAGCCAATTCCGAAAGTCGCATAAATCGCTTCGAGCACCGCATCCAGCCTTTGCGGCAGCTGGCTTTTTTCCGGCACTTCAAACCGAATGCCTCCATCCCGAATCTTGGTCTTTGCACGCACCAGACGCTGTCCCATAGTCTTGGGTGACACGAGGAAAGCGCCGCCAATGCGAACTGCATCGAGTCCCAGGACAGCTTGCAGCATGAGCGGCGTGTGCATAGTCGGATCGATTGAGGGATGCGCGCAGACGAATAGCAGTTTCAGGCGTTCGTCCGGATAGTCTGTTTCCATTGGTGTTTCCGATGTCTTTCGCCCAAAGAGCAGGAGGTCAGATTCGCTAGCTGACGCTACATCCTGATGACGAAAAAAGTCGATGAGCGAATGTCGTGCAGTAGTGAGTAACCAAGCTTCCGGATTCTGCGGCATGCCATCGCGTGGCCAGGTGGTCAATGCTTTCACTAATGCTTCACTCAAGGCGTCTTCGGCGCCCGCCAAATCGCGAGTGTGCACCGAAAGATAGGCGACCAGCCGCCCATAAGATTCGCGCGCGACCCTCTCGACCGTGCGACTAACGTCATCTTCAACTTCGCTCATTCCACGATCCGCTGCTTGGTTTTTGGGGCAAGCGGCCGCACTTCGACCGCGCCGTACGAGGCTGCCGGACAACGGGCTGCCCACTGCAATGCTTCGTCCAGGGAAGGCAATTCAAGAATGGTAAAACCTCCCAGCTGTTCTTTGGCGTCGGCATAAGGGCCATCCTGCACGCGCCGGTTTCCGTCGCGGATCCTGATCGTGGTTCCGGTTTCGGGCAGTTCGAGTGGATCGCCGCCTACGAAAATGCCCGCCTCTACGATGGCCTTGTGATAGGCACGCCAGGCGCCCGTGTAGGAATCATCACTCTTCCGGGAAGCGAAGGCCTCTTGCGATTCGTAGATCAAAAGTGCGAATTGCATCACGTGCTCCTTTAAGAATCAGTTTTGCACACCACCTAAACGTATGACGTGTGGACAGGGGGCATTTCGACAGACCATTTCGCAAAAATGCTGAGATGCAGTTTCTGGAAAACGACCGCCGCTCCGAAATCTTGGCCCAAACCAAATCCGACCGAATAGCAAAATGAAATAGATTGCGAATGATTTCGCTTTCATTCGTTCTCTTTCGTGTTGATGTATGATGGCGCGGAAGCTGGACGTCGAAGGACTCAAATCTTTTCATGCCGGAGCTCTCATGAATCGACGCACCTTACTCAAGCTCGCCACTGCAACAGGACTGACTCTTGGATTTGACAAGGCGACGGCTCAGTCGCCCACTCCCGAACACAACTGGGAAAACTTCGACTGGGGAGCGGGACCTGTCGTTCGTGATCGGCTGTATCAGGGGCCATTTCCGCAATATGGCTCGAATCCAGTCGTACCGGAGAGCGACGTCTGGATGGTGACGACACCTTCCAAAGACATCGTCAATAACTATGGGATGGGACTCATTGTCTATGCGTCCGACGACACTGGCCTGCTTCGCGTGCAGGGGCAGACTACTGAACAAACGCTAGAAGATTTGATCAAGCTGCCGTTCGCGCAAAAGATCTACATTCGTCCAAATTGGCGCGACGTGCAGAAGAAGCCGGGCCGGCTTGAATTCCCGGAGTGGTGGAAGATCACCTTCGATCTGGCGCGCCGTTATGACAAGCGGATTGGCTTTCGGGTCATGTTAGAGAATCCCGACACGCCTGAGCCAGGCATGCCGGACTTCCTGCTCGAAAAGGTTCCTTACGTAAAGCTTAAGGGCGAGTGGAAAGGCGACCAAGCCCAGATGCGCTATCGGAAGGACAATCGCGTGCCACGTTACGACCACCCGGCGTATCAGGCTGCATTCCGTGAGTTAAATGAGCTTCTTGCGGCAGAGCTGAACGGTCACCCGCAAGTCGAATTTGTGGACACGATTATGTACGGCTTCTGGGGCGAAGGACACACTTGGCCGTTTGAGGGCAATCCATTTCCAAGTAATTTAGCGGCGGAGCAGACATGGGCCGCGATGTTCGAACTGCAGTTGCAACAATGGACGAAGACTCCATTAGCGACCAACACCCAGCCCGACTTCAGTTCTGTTGGCAACGCGGAACTACTGGATCGCACCATCCGCAGCTGGAACTGGATCCGGACCGACACGATTTTCATTGAGAACACGCAGATAGAAGCGCTCAGCAATCGGCCTCCTTGGACCGCGGCAATCTGCGAGGTTGGTTTCAGCACGGGCGATCCCAAACAACTCCGTACCGATGAAGATGGCATCACCTACAACGAGCAAATCATTTTGCACGCGAAAGATGTGGGAGTGAACTATCTATCCCTGTGGAGCTGGCATAGTCAGTCTGCCGGAAATATTCTGAGTTACTACGATAAATATCCAGAGCCGATTGATCAGATAGCACGTCAGATCGGCTACCGCGTCCGCCCGTCCTTCCTATGGGCTTTCAAACGTGACGGAGCCCCCGGCTTGATTGTTGGTCTCGCCAACGATGGCATCGCCGGCGTGCCGGGGGTGCTGCGCTTGAGTGTTCTCGGCAATGGCGACAAGACTTGCGCTTCAGGATGCGTTGACGCCGGCTATCCCAAGCCGACGGGCATTCATCAGGCGATGTTGATGCTGCCTGCGGGAACTCAGTTGGAAGGCTTGCGACTGAAAGCCGAACTGGAAGTAAAAGGCGTGCGCTACCCAGTTCGTTGGGCGTGCAGGCAGAAAACCAACCCAGACGGGTCGCTCACCTTACGGCATAACTACAACCCGGACCAGCCGTTGGTATGAGCGCGAATGGGATCAAAGGATCCGAAAGCAAGCGCGTAAGCGGGAGGAGTGACCTCATGCAGAAATCGGATGTCAATCGGCGTGAATTTCTGAAAGTTGCGGCTGGCGCAGGAGCCGCATTCGCGATACCCACAACCGCAGAGGCGTCAACCAACCAGAGTGCTGTCTCCTCAAAGACGGTCGGAATTCAAATAGGCGCTGTTTCCTTTGTGGATGAAGGCACAGAGAAAGTGCTGGACATCTTGCAGGAGCGGGCCTCTGTGAATACGCTCTTTCTTGCGGTCTTTACGTACGGTCGTGGCATTGCGGGCCGGCAAATTCCGGGCCAGCCGTTGCCTGACCATGGAAAACAAGAGTACGACTTGAATTTTCATGGCGGAAATTTCGCGATGCCGCATCCAGAGTTTTACAAGAACACGGTCCTGAAAGAGACGCGCGCGCCAGATCATGGAAATCTAGACATTCTCGCCGAGGTTCTACCAGCCGCGAAGAAGCGCAACATGAAAGTAATCTGCTGGCTCGAGGACGTGTTTCGTAGCGATCTGCCCAACATTCAGAAATTGCAGGAACGTGACTTACACGGGCGGAATGCTGAGACGCTGTGTGTCAACAACCCCGAGTATCGAAATTTCCTGACTGGTCTCGTCGAAGACTATACCCGCTCGTATGAAGTGGACGGAATCATGTGGGGATCGGAACGTCAGGGTGCGCTTTGCGACAGCCTGGGAGCAACCCACGACACACCGCCGGTCGATCCGGGCGAGGTAACGTGCTTCTGTGAATTCTGCCAGAGCAAAGCCAAGCAGCGCGGCATCAACGTGGAACGAGCTCGGGAAGGCTTTTTGGAGCTAGAAAAGTTTGTGCGAGCGTCGCGAAATGGAAAGCGACCAGTCGATGGCTACTACGTGCAATTCTGGCGAATCCTGTTGCGGTACCCGGAACTTGCAGCGTGGGAAATGCTCTGGACGGACAGCCTTCGTGAAACGTATGCGGCTATCTACAAGACAGTGAAGGCAGCCAATCCAAATGTTCCAGTGGGATGGCACATCTGGCATAACAACTCTTTTAACCCTATTTATCGCGCTGAGCAGGACCTACACGAGCTCTCGAACTACTCGGACTTCATTAAAATCGTGATGTACAACAATTGCGGCGGCGAGCGAATGTCACTTTACGTCAACAACATTGGATCGACGCTCTGCGGGGATCTCTCTAAGCAGAGCCTTCTGGATTTCGACTACGAGGTCATGAATTTCAAGGAAGGCAGCTACGAACAGATACCTCACACGGGACTTTCATCGGATTACGTATATCGGGAGACGAAGCGCGCGCTCGACGGAGTGGCCGGAACGAAGACGTTGATCTGGCCCGGCATCGATATCGACATTCCGACGGAAACGAAAAACGCCAGCAAGTGCACGCCACAAAGTGTGAAACATGCGGTCCAAGCTGCATTCCGGGCGGGTGCGCCGGGTCTTATCCTCTCACGAAAGTATTCAGAAATGAGACTGCCAAATTTGAGCGGAGCTGGCGAGGCCGTTCGCGAACTTGGATGACGGGCGGACATCCTTCCTCATTGAATGAGAATCGCCGGAGCCCACTTCAGAAAACCAGCTTATCTTTGAGTTCTGCTGGCACAGGTGAAGTCGCGGCGACTTTCTGCCCACCCGCATAGATTCGTTGTAATTTGTGCAGTTGAGTCAGATTGGCTAAACCGGTCGGAGTGATGTTCGTGCCAAAGAGACTGACAGTCTCGAGCTGATCGAGCGAGCGGATTGCTTGCAGAGTTGAGTCGGAGATTTTGGTGTGCATGAGACGCAGCGTCCGTACATGCTTCATGGCGGCGATAGCATTGGCGGATTTGTCGGTGATCCCAGTACTCGAAAAATCAGCCAGCACGATCCGCTCATTTACTGGGGCCAGTGCCGCTAATTCTGCATCTCCGAATTTCGGTCCCATCCATGCTGCATTGACTACCAGGTCTGCTGATCCTCGCGATTCATAATCGAGCACGTTCGGAAAACGCTTCTGAATTTCCGCCACCTGTTGGGCCAGGCTGCCCCGTTCCTTAGCAACCGCGTCCAGATCGATTTCCTTGAACGTCACTTCCGCAACGACTGGCGTTGATGTCGTCGGTACATCTTTGATCGCGTCCGCTGCGATTGTTCCGGATGCACCGGAAGCGATCCACATTTCAATCAACTTCACATCGGCCGCGGAGACTGGCCGCTTCTTGTCCGCTGGCATGAAGTCATCATCGGAGGAGGGGAGGGTAATGCGATGAAAGAGCTCGCTCGTCTTCGGATCTCCAGCTTTAATCACGGCGCCGTGCTTACCACCTCGCAGGGCGGCTTCGTAACTGTCCAGCCTGAGATTGGATTTGTGCTTACTCCGTCCATGGCACGTGACACATTGCCGTGAAAAGACGGGTTGAACGCGAGCACCATAAAAAGTGTTCGGGCCGCCATTGGGAGAGTTTGCCGGCGGATCACCTGAAGCTCCAACACCAAGAATTCCAGCCAGAGGTTCAGGCATGAATTCCGTTAGGTGAGCTTCTCCCTGGGAAAGTTGTCCCCCTCGGTAGCCTGTGAATGATACGAGCGCCACAGAAGCGACTAGCACGAATAAGTAAGACCGCCGAACTTGAGGGTTGGGGTGCTCGCGAAGAAACCAGCACGCCCAGGCAGCGCACGCAACGAAAGCTCCACCCCACATGTGTTGGGTAATTAGGGGACCCGAATACGCTCCACTGCGCCCAAGAGACCATCCGAGGTAGGCGGCGGCTATGGCAGCGCAGACTGCGAGCCCCAACAAAAAATCGACTGCTGGCAACAGATATGAGAAACGATTCCGGCCAGCAAATTCGAACAGTGGAACGATGATCAGAAGCGCGATTGGGAGGTGAACAGATAAAGGATGGAAACGCCCGACAAATTGCCATAGTTGCGCTCGCTCATTTCCGTCCGGCGGGGCGAAGAGCAAAAGGGCAAATAGCACCAAGATTGAAATGAGCGCGATTAGCCCAAAGCGCGAGCGGCCCGAAGCGCCGCGAACGAGCTCGATCATGTGAGGAGGGTTCTCCGCCTCGAACGGAGTTGTCGAAAGCTCACGCCACGACCTCCGCGACAACGCGCGCCGGTTTGACACTTGTGAGTTTCTGATCGAGTCCTTGAAACGAATAGTTCAGCCTGCGATGATCAAAGCCCAGCAGATAAAGCATGGTTGCGTGAAGGTCTCGAACTTCGACTGGATCTTTTACGATTTCGTAGCCCAGATCGTCGGTTTGGCCATGGGTCATCCCGGGCTTCACGCCCCCTCCGGCCATCCAGATCGTGAACGCACCCGGATGGTGGTCTCGACCCGTGAATTTGGTGACCTGCCCACTTCGATTCTCACGCATGGACGTGCGGCCGAATTCGCCGCCCCACACGATGAGCGTGTCATCGAGCATGCCGCGCTCTTTCAGATCGGACAGCAATGCGGCGATTGGTTGATCAACTTCCGCGCAACGCTTCACAAATCCGAAATTGAGAGAATCGCCAGCGTTCGATCCGTGACTGTCCCACCCCCAGTGATAAAGCTGAATGAACCTCACACCACGCTCAGCCAATCGTCGAGCGACAAGGCAATTGTTCGCGAAACTTCCTTCGCCTACTTTCGACCCATATCTTGCCCGGACCGCTTCCGGTTCTTTGTGGATATCCATCGCATCAGTCGCATCCATCTGCATGCGGAAAGACATCTCATACTGAGCGATGCGCGTCACCGTTTCGGGATTGCCGAATTCGGCATAATGCTGCTGATTAAGTTCATCGATCGCGTTCAGAACATTGCGACGCTCTGAGACACTCACGCCCTTCGGACTTTTCAGGTACAACACAGGCTCACCATGCGAGCGGCATTGCACTCCCTGGTAAACGCTGGGAAGAAATCCCGTTCCCCACAATTGCTTGCCGCCATCCGGAATATTGCCGCCAGAAATCAGCACGATGAATCCTGGCAGATTTTGGTTTTCGGTTCCCAATCCGTACACAACCCAAGAACCCAGTGATGGATAACCCAAACGTGCATTACCCGTTTGCACCAGCAATTGCGCCGGCGCATGGTTGAACTGGTCCGTTCGCATGGACTTGATGAAGCACAATTCGTCCAGATGCTTCTCAAGATGAGGCAGACGATCGGAGATCCAATGCCCGCTCTCACCGGTTTGGTGAAACGGATACTGCGGCCCCATCAGCTTCGGCACGCCGGTAATGAAAGCAAAACGCTTCCCAGCGAGCAAAGACTGCGGACAATCCTGACCATCCAGCTTAACCAACTCGGGCTTGTATTCGAAAAGCTCCAGCTGGCTGGGAGCTCCGGCCATGTGCAGGTAGATAACCCGCTTGGCGCGCGCGGCAAATTGTGGTGGTAAAGCCGAGAGTGGACTTCTTGGATCGCGCCTGAAATCAAGCCGCGGTTCTCCATCGATATCGCGCTCGACATTCGCTGCGGTGGCAGGCTGGAATGACACCATCGAGCCAAGGAACATCGAACCGAGACCGCCACCGAGCGTTTGCAGGAAGTGGCGTCGCGTTTGGGACTGCAACTGCGCGAATGTTTGCTCAGCACGGAGCCCACGATATGGATTGTTCTTATCGGCCATGATTAACGAGTTAATGCAGCGTCCAGATTCAGCAGAGCGTTTCCTACCGCCTTCAAAGCCTTCAAATTGTTTACTGAATTAAAAGAGGTCGTGCCAGACGCATCTCCGCTCTTCATACTCGCCAATTTTAATGTCGCTGGATGGTCCGAAGTTTTTGCGACCCTTTCAAACAGTTGGCGCAACACCGTCAATTCTCCCGGAGTCAGGTCACGCGACAACACCAATCGTCCTTCGTAACGAAGATAGTCATCCAACCCAGCGGAACCGTACCCTGCGTCCTGTTTGGACCCCGCATCCTTCAGCGTGCGGACGGCCAGCGCTTCTGCCGCTTCCTCGTAAACGACATCGTTCAAAGTAACGAGGGCCTGCAATGGTGTGTTCGTCGGAATTCGTCGTGGAAGGCTGGTGGCGCGGTCTGACGCATCGAAAATTAGAAAACTCGGATAGCCGCTGGTCCGTTTCACAAACGTATAGATCGCTCTTCGATAGCGATTCGGGCCAGTCGCATCAATCCACTTGTCCCCGTTGTACACCGAATTCCAGATGCCCGGGGGTTGTGGAGGCATGACGGGAGGACCGCCCATCGTACGATTCAGCAAGCCGCCCGCCACCAGCGCTTGATCGCGCACCATCTCGGCCGTCAATCTCTGCTGTGGACCGCGTACCAATAAACGATTGCGGGGATCCTTTGAGATGAGTTCTGGCGTACTCGCGGCAGTCTGGCGATAAGTCGCACTGGTTACGAGTTCGCGCAAAAGCGCCTTCATGTCCCAATGCAAATCATTTTGGAAATGCAAAGAGAGCCAATCGAGAAGCTCAGGGTGGCTGGGCCCCTCACCGACGCTGCCGAAATTCTCGAGTGTCTCGACAATGCCAGTTCCGAATAACTGCTCCCAGTACCGGTTCACCGCAACGCGAGCGGTCAGTGGCTGGCCGGGCGCAAAGAACCACTTGGCCAACGTGAGCCGATTTCGCGGAGCGCCATCCGGTATCTTCGGAAAGATCGCGGGCACATCGGGCTCGAGATCAGGGCCGATCTTGTTAAGGAAGTTCCCACGCTCAAACTCCAGCGTCGTTCGCCGCTCGAACGACTCTTCTTCGGACATCACCGGAACATTGACGCTCTGTATCTTCGATAAATGCGCTTCGATGTCCGTGAGCTGCTTGATTGCCTTTCCCCGGCTTGGATCTGCAAGGCGCGAGTCGAGTTGGCCATCCTCGCTGAGTGACAACCGCACACGTTTGATCGGCACCGGCTTGTAATCGATTTCTCGCACCTGCTTAAGATCAACTTGAATCCGCTGACCTTTCGCAAGTTTTAGCGGCTGAGCAAGAACAGCAACCGTCCATCGGGTCGAAAACAGCTTTGGATTGGCAGCAAATCCATCCACGACTTCTTTCTTCGCTACCGTTTTGTGCTTCGAATCGAAAGGCGGCGACACGGATCTCTCGAGATTTTCTTCCGAGTCGTGAATAAACGAACGAAGGGCGATTCTTTCCTTGCGGCCATCGGGCTCGAGTAGCCAGGCCTGCACCTTTTCAACCACGAACCCATCTTCTGGAGTGTGCCTCGCCTTTTCTGCATTTACCGGGGGCACCTCCACGCGAATTGCGCTAATCGTGGACAGATCGCTGCTGGCTACTAACTCATAGTAAGACTGGGGAGGAGTGTTTGGTTCCGCGAATGCTTCGCCGTCCGCGATGCGAAAAGTTTTGGCTGGCCCGCCACGCGCTCTGGCGATGGCCAATCTTCGCTTTACGCCATTGATCGTCTCCAGTTGATTCGAGACAGCCTCGGCTTTTTCTGCCGGGGTGCCCTTACCCTTCCGCAAGCTCCGAAGATATTCATAGTCGGCGGGCAATCGTTGCTCGAGCGCCGGGGCATCGTTGGCGGCTGCCGTCTGGATCGGCGCTTTCTTCCATTCGGCGCGTACAACCACCTCTCGATCGGCAGCTATCACCGAGCGCAAGAGACCGGTCGCTTCTTGTTGCATCTGTGCAGCTTCTGCATACTGAGCCTTGTTTTTCGGAACACGAAGATTGGGGAAATCGTCGTCCCTGTCCGCATCACGCGAAGTGTTGAAGAACGCGAGCGACTTGTAATAGTCCGCGTGCCGAATCGGATCGTACGGATGCGCATGACATTGCACACAGTTCATCGTCACGCCGTTCAAAACGGACCAGGTGGTCGCCACGCGATCCATGACGGCGACCAGTCGGAACTCTTCATCATCCGTGCCGCCTTCTTGGTTATTCGGCGTCTGTCGATGGAAGGACGTTGCGATCCGGTCTTCAAACGTTGGATTCGGCAACAGATCTCCCGCAAGCTGCGTGGTGACGAACTGGTCATAGGGAATGTTGCGGTTGAACGTATCGATCACCCAGTCGCGGTAAGCCCAAACTCCCAATCGAAGATTGTCCGCTTCGTACCCGTAGGAATCCGCATATCGAGCCAGATCGAGCCACATTGAAGCCCATCGCTCACCATAAGCTGGCGACGCCAGTAATCGGTCAACTTGCTTTTCATACGCGTTGGGAGAGTTATCTGCGAGAAACGCCGCCTGTTCCTCGGCAGTGGGTGGGAGTCCGGTAAGATCAAACGACACCCGCCGCAACAACTCGTTTCTGTCGGCCTCGCGAGAAGGCTGCAAGGAGTCGCGCTCTAATCTCGCGAGAACAAAACGATCGAGCGGCTGCTTTACCCAGTCTGCATTTTTTACTACTGGAAGCGCCTGGGATTTCGGTGGGACAAATGCCCAATGGTCCGACCACTGCGCTCCCTCCTTGATCCACTGCCGAAGAAGTTCAATCTGCTGGGGCTGCAGCGGCGGCGCATGATATGGCATACGCACATCTGGGTCTTTTGAGCTAACGCGCGCAATCAACTCAGAGGCACCAGGATCTCCTGGCACGATCGTTGACTTGCCAGACTTTCCTTTACCGAGAGCCTCTTCCCTGAAGATGAAGGAAACGTCACTCTTCTGCCGCACCCCACCGTGGCAAGATGTGCAGTTCGCGTTCAGGATCGGACGAATATCACGACTGAAATCGATACGCTGATGCGATGACCAGGAGAGCATCGAACGCCCTTTTTGTGTAGCCAGTAAGCCGACACCAATGAGGACCGCACTCAAGGCTAGAACGAGAATGGTCTTGGTGGCGGTAATACGAGAGTTAATGGCCATCGGGACGGTCTAAAAACTTTCTGGAGCGTGTCGAAAACCCGTGAAGGGCTGAATTCGTAAGGTTTTTCCCCTCATCTATTGCGTTGCTGAGGTGGAATGGTAGCGACTCCGAACTTTCGGTGTCAACGGTTTGCGGGGAGCGTTTCGAATCAAGACCGCAAGCGCCAACACTCAACAAAATCGCTTTACTACTTTGCTAATCCAATCGAGTTCCCAGTGCTAAACTCTCGCCTGATAAGGGCGGGTTGTCGATTCGCCGCTTCCCAAGTATTCAGTCTGAGAAGGATTGCACTGGAGGGCGACCGTGAGTTCCACTACGGCTTTCTGCAAAACAGAATCAAAGCGGCTTTATGAGAGGACAAAAGGCGTCCTTATCGAAGGAGGAAGTTCGCCCTCGCGGGGCCCTGCGAACTATGGCGAATATCCCATATTCATGCAACGCGGTAAGGGATCTCGACTTTATGACGTCGATGGGAACGAATACATCGATTGGATGATGGCATTCGGAGCACTTCCTCTTGGACACGCGGACCCCGACGTTGCTGCGGCAATCGCTGAAGGAGCGTCCACCGGCGCCCATTTCGCGACGGCTACCGAGATCGAAATCGAAGTGGCCCAGATGCTGCAGGAGGTAGTTCCAAATGCCGAAGTCGTCCGTTTCGCGAATACAGGGACGGAAGCCATCATGGCTCTCATTCGGCTATGCCGAGGGTACACCGGTCGACCAAAGATCTTGAAATTCGAAGGGCACTATCACGGGTGGTACGACGACGTTTTAGTCGCGTCGAATCCCACGTTGCCAGGTGCGATTGGTCTGCGGAGCGATCCGGTGCCGATGGCCGATAGCTCGGGCCTCAATCGCCACGCACTTGATGACACCATCGTTGTGCCATGGAATGATTTCCCATCGCTCGAACGCGCTGTTCAAAATCATCCCGGTCAGATTGCAGCCATCATCACCGAAGGGGTGATGGCCAACATGGGAGTCATTCCACCGGAAGAAGGTTATCTGGCTGCTCTGGAGAGACTTGCTCGCCAGAACGGAATCCTGTTCGTACTCGATGAAACTGTAACCGGTTTTCGAATTGCTCCAGGCGGATGCCAGGAATACTACGGTCTTGCTCCCGATCTCGTCTCATTTGGTAAAGCACTCGGGTGCGGTCTGCCGGTAGCTGCGTTCGCGGGGCGCGAGGCCGTCATGTCTGCGCTGAGTAGTGGAGGCGTGCTGCATTACGGGACACACAACGCCTCACGTATCGGGCTTCACGCCGCGCGAGCCAGCCTGCGCAAACTCACGGCCAACGATGGCATCGCCTTTCGCCATATCTGGGAGCTTTCCGAATTGCTGGCGTCTGGAATCTCCGAGATCTTCCAAAGAAAGGGAATTGCCGCGATCGTGCAAAGGGTCGGCCCGATGTTCCAGATCATGTTCACGGAAAAGAATGGCATCCGGGATTATCGGGAGTACTGTCAGTACGTGGATCGTAAGAAATATCAGCGATTTGCTCTACAGCTTTTCGAGCGCGGCATCTATATGAGCCCGGCCGCAACTCTGCACTCCATTGTCACAACGGCCCACACTGCCGATGATGTTTCTGCAACACTGATCGCAATGGAACGTGTTCTGGATAACATGGATTAGACTCTCTTTTCTGTGAGATCCGACGGATGACGCCAAAGAACATTGCGCACTTCACGGAGCAACTGCTTTCACTAGAGACAAAAGTTGCGATCGTAACGGGAGCAGCTTCCGGCATCGGGCGGGAGATCGCAGTACGCTTGGCTGAAGTTGGTGCGCGTGTGGCGGTGTTAGACAAAAACGCCGACGGTGCCATTCAGACCGTCGAAAAGATCACCCGATCTGGAGGGATCGGGATCGCTGTTCCTTGTGATCTGCGTTCGAGCTCCGAGTGCAAGAGAGCTGTTACGCAGGTCATCGAGAAGTTCGGAACGGTCGATATTCTTTGTAACAACGCGGGTATCGTCGTGCGTAAGGATGTGGCATCGCTGGAAGAAGCGGAGTGGGATGTGGTGATCGATGTGACGTTGAAAAGTGCTTATCTGATGTCGCATGAGGTCATACCACACATGATTCGTCAAAAAAGTGGAGTCATCATCAACACCGGTTCCGGATGGTCGCTGAAAGGCGGCGAGAAAGCTGCAGCTTACTGCGCCGCAAAGGCTGGCTTGCTAAATCTCACGCGGGCAATGGCGATCGACTACGGGAAAAGCAACATTCGCGTGAATTGTGTATGCCCCGGAGATGTGGATACCCCTATGCTTGCCAGCGAGTGCCAGCAACTTGGTGCCGATTCCTCTCAATTCATGAAGGAGGCGGCCCAACGCCCGCTGAATCGGGTCGGCTCACCTGAAGATATCGCGAATGCCGTCCTGTTTTTTGCCAGCGATATGGCAAAGTGGGTCACGGGAACCCACCTTGTTGTCGATGGCGGGGGCCTGGCGTAAGTCCCTTTCCTGAACGTTTGCTGTCCGACATCCGGCCCCGGGATCTCTAAAATTTTTGCTCTGTCCTGCCCCCCGCAGCCTGCCCTTCCGGTGTAATCTCAATGCAAGCTCTCGCTTAAAATGACCCTACTTTCTAGACAGGCGGAGGTTCCTATGGCCGAGGCCTGGGAACAGTGGCACGGGGAAATCATCGATGGACAGTATCGGCTGCGCCAATTCCTTGGCGGTTCCGACCACAGTGCCGTGTTTGTCGCGGAGCGTACCTCGAACAACGAACGTGTCGCTCTGAAATTTATCCCTGCGCATCCGGCCACCGCCAAGCGAGACCACGCTCGATATGATCAAGCTTCAAAACTGAGTCACCCGAATCTTTTGAAATTTCTCGGCAGTGGCCGATCTCAACTTGGGAATTCGTCTTTTTTGTACGTGGTCAGCGAATTGGCGGATGAGAGCCTCTCCCAGATTGTTCCCCAGCGGGCCTTAACGCCGAAAGAAGCGGGAGATATGTTGCGCCCTTTGCTGAGCGCACTCTCCTACCTTCACCAGAATGGTTACGCTCACGGTCACATCGTCCCCGCGAACATCATGGCAGTGCGTGATCAGCTGAAGCTCTCCAGCGATACGGTCAGCCCTGTCGGTGGGGCGACTAATTCGGCCACTAACGAATTACCCGAAGGCGAGCGCGCCGGAATATCGAAAGCTGCTGACGTTTGGTCCCTTGGAGCAACCTTGGTGGAAGTTCTTACGCAACGGCGCGCAGCATGGGAGGAAACTGCTCACGGTGAACCGTTGCTGCGCGAAAAATTGCCTGAGCCCTTTCGCGAAATTGCGCGGCGAGCGCTTCACCGAAATCCGCAGCGCCGTCCGTCGGTCGCGGAAATTCAAGATCTCCTCGCACCGTCACCCCGTAAACCGGGTCAACCGGTTGTGCCCCCCCAAGAGCCATTGGGCTCCAGACGTGGACTCGTAATCGGTATTACTGCTGCAGTCGTATTGGTTGCACTTATCGGCTGGACGAAACTTTCGTCGCGGGCTCCTCAACCCCAGGCAACTTCTGTTGCGCCAGGACTGGCGAATGCCTCATCTCCGCAGAAGGACATTCCGAAGCCACCGGCGAAAACCGAGACTCACGCTGTCTCCCCAGCACAGGCGGCGAAAGCTCAAACGCCCAGAACGTTGCCGGAACCGCAGCCCGAAACAGCCCCGGCAGCGACCCCATCGACTACGCGAACAACGCCGCCCCCAGCGAATGCTGCACCCGCCCAGGGAACGTCTACGAAAGGCGCCGTCGCGCACCAGGTGCTTCCAGACGTGCCGAGGTCAGCACGCAACACCATAACGGGCAGAGTTCGAGTTACCGTAAGAATCTCTGTCGACGCAAAAGGGAACGTCACAGACGTGAGCCTGGAATCCCCTGGGCCCAGCAAGTACTTCGCACGACTCGCCTCCGAAGCGTCGCGTCAATGGAAGTTCACGCCGCCTCAGGCAAATGGTCATGATGTGGCAAGCGTGTGGCTATTGCGTTACGGCTTCGGACAAACCGATACGATCGTCAGCCCCACGCAGCTGAAGCCCTGACACGAATCACTCTCCCGCGAACCTCTAAGTTCAGAGTTCTGCCACTGACGGTGCTCGTGCAACCTGTTAGGATTTCCTGTCCCTATGACCAAGCACCTCAAGCAAAACGATCGTCTGCGCAAGTTAGTGGAGTCGTTCCCAAAAGTCACAATTACTATGTTGGGGGACCTCGTCGTGGACGAATTTGTTTTCGGCGAGATCTCGCGTGTGTCGCGTGAGGCGCCTGTTCTTATCCTGAAACACCGGGATCGCACGATGGTGCCCGGAGGCGGGGCTAACGCAGTTTGCAATCTCGCAGATCTCGGGGTGAATGTCCTTCCAGTCGGTGCTGTGGGAGACGATGAGGCAGGCAGATTCCTCATCAAAACATTTCGTCACAAGCACATTCCAGTGAGTGGAGTGCTGAAGGATCGAAACTATTCCACGGTAACCAAGACTCGCATCCTGGCCGGGATGACACACACCTCCCGTCAACAGGTGGTCCGGGTTGACCGGGAGCCTGAAAGCGAGCCAAATCGTCATCTGACGCGCGAACTGATTCTTGCAGCGCGACAGTACGTGCGCGCTTCAGATGCGCTGCTCGTCTCTGACTATAGTTATGGTTCGGCGACTCCCGTAATTCTGAACGCACTTCGAGACAAAGGCCGCCTTTCCCGCATACCCGTCACGCTTGACTCTCGATACCGCATGCTGCATTTTTCGGGCGCGACCGCCGCGACCCCTAACGAACCCGAGGTGGAATCGATTCTCGGTATGCGTATCGGAAATGACTGGAACAGACTGGTCGCAGCCGGCGATCAACTTATGGCACGAATGAAGCTGCAGTCGCTACTCATCACTCGTGGAAAAGATGGAATGGTAGCGTTTTCACGTCGCCATCGCCCGGTCGACATACCCATCTTCGGCTCTGACGAGGTAGCTGACGTAACCGGTGCCGGAGACACAGTGATCGCCACCTTTACGGCTGCGCTCGCTTGCGGAGCCAGCACGGAAGAGGCTGCGCATCTCGCCAACTATGCTGGTGGTATCGTGGTTATGAAGCGCGGCACGGCAACTGTAAGTCAGCCCGAGTTACTGGAAGCGCTCGATAAAGCTCCGCCATCCACGAGATCTCATTGAACGATACCCTGAATAAAATTGTCACGCGCGATCAGTTGCGCGCTCGTGTAGAAGAATGGCGGAAAGGGGACAACCGTATAATTTTGGCGAACGGCTGCTTCGACCTGTTGCATGTCGGGCACGTTCGCTACCTGCAAGCTGCGAAACAGCTGGGTGGAAAACTCATTGTCGCCGTGAATTCCGATGCGAGCGTCCGAGCCCTTAAGGGAGACGGTCGGCCGGTCATGCCGGATCACGAACGGGCAGAAATTCTCGCTGCTCTCGAGCCAGTCGATTCAGTGGTGATTTTTTCCGAACCGGATGTCCGGGCGTTACTGAATGAAGTTCGGCCGGATATTCAGGCGAAAGGGACTGATTACACTCCGGAGTCCGTACCAGAAAGAGACGTCGTTATTAGCTACGGAGGACGCGTCGCAATCGTGGGCGATCAAAAAGACCATTCTGCAACTGAAATCATCCACAATCTCAATTCACGGAAGTCATGAGCAGCGCGACCGCCACCTTGTCAACTCAGTCCAAATCCATACCCACGCTAGAGCGGATATTGATCGTACGACTGAGCGCCATGGGCGATATCATTCATGCGCTACCGGCGGTGACTGCCCTCCGCAATACCTACCCCGATGCCACGATCGGATGGCTGATTGAAGAACGCTGGTCCGAACTTCTCTGCACGCTCCGAACACCTCGTTCCGGCCCGCGTTCGGTTGAACGCCCGCTGGTGGACCGCGTTCACGCTGTCGACACAAAGAGCTGGCGTTCTTCTCCGCTTTCGGCAAATACAATCGGTCACATCCTCGTCGGAGTGAGCCAATTGCGCGCTCCGCGTTATGAGGTTGCAATCGATCTCCAAGGCGCAGTTCGAAGCGCCATAATGGCGATATTGTCCAAAGCCGACGTCGTCTACGGAGAAGCACAGCCTCGAGAGAACGCGGCCAGCATCTGGTATTCGCGCCAAGTGATCGTCAACGGAACGCACGTCATCGAGCAGAACATGTCGATGGTGGAAGCCGTCGTACGGACTTATCTTGACCTTCCCGCCGTTGAATTTCCGCGTGACCAAACAGCCGAGGCGCACATAGATCAATTACTACATTCCGCAAACGCTTCCACTTTTGCGATCCTCAACCCGGGAGCGGGTTGGGGCGCTAAGCAATGGCCTCCAGAGCGGTATGGCGAAGTGGCGATGGCGCTCGCGACACAAGGAGTGATGTCATTCATTAACTTTGGACCTGGCGAGGAAACTCTGGCGCATGCAGCGGAGTCTTCGAGTCGAGGAACCGCCAAGACGGTGTGCTGTTCGATTGCGGAACTGATTGCCCTCACTCGACGCGCAAGCCTCTTCATCGGCGGTGATACTGGTCCGATGCATCTCGCAGCGGCATTGCGGATCCCGGTGGTGGGTATTTTTGGACCGACCAATCCTGCGCGGAATGGTCCGTTCAGAACTCCCAGCATAATTCTGCGCAGTCCAGAAAGTGTCACGACACATCGTCGTCATACACAGCCGGATGAGGGTTTATTAGCGATTCAGCCAGCGCAAGTTGTGGAGGCAGCGCTGGAACTCTTGGAGAACAGTCGTGGCTAGCGCGATCACCACTTCCGCGCCTACCGGGTGGGCTCAGATTGCGCGTCGTATCCGTGTTCCTCTTGGCTTTTTGTTCGCGGTCTTTTACTTCTGGATGGCCAAGCCGACGTGGACTTCACTTGGCATTGGTCTCTGTGTAGCGATTCCAGGGCTTCTCATACGCGCTTTGGCATCCGGTCACGTCAAAAAAAACGAGGAACTCACGACGTCCGGGCCCTATGCATACACGCGAAATCCGCTTTACCTGGGATCGTTTATCCTCGCGCTCGGGTTTGCAGTTGCTGCGCGCAGTGTCTGGGTCGGCATCGTGATGGTCCTTTTTATTGCCGCGATTTACTTTCCGGTGATTCTCTCCGAGGAAGCGTTCTTGCGGTCGCAGTTCGCGGAATTCGATGACTATGCGCGACGCGTGCCGCGCCTGATTCCGTATCGCATTCCACGCCCAGAAGCGCGATCTCCCGAAGACAGTTTTTCCTGGGTGCTCTATCAAAAGCACCGGGAATACAATGCTGTACTCGGAATCCTCGGCATGCTCGCGGCCTTGATTGCCAAAATGTGGCTGATTAATCGTTAGCCGTGCTCGTTCCTATTTCTTCGCCAGCAAATCTTTCGCGTGGCTTAGTTCGGGTCGGGTCGACGCTGATCCTTCGCACGATTTCAGGAGCTGCGCATAAAACGAATTTGCCTGCGTGCTATCTCCTGACGCTTCGGCAGCCTGTGCCGCTCCATACAAGCCGTCAAAACGATTCGGATTGAATTCCAACGCGAGTTCGTATTCAACCAGGGCCGCCTTTGGCTGCTTCGCATCCATCATCATGTCGGCCAGCATTTCGCGTGCTGGCATTGACGTTTGCTCGGCGCCCATCGCATCCTCTTCGTCCGCAATCTTGCGCATTTGCGCGGTCGCTTCATCATGTTTACCTTCCGCATGGGCCAACCACGCTTCGGCTTCGCCGCGGATCATCGCGATCCAGTCGCCGGCATATTTCTTGCCATCGGACTTGAAGCCACTCTCGATCTTCTTCAGTTCCCCAATGTCCGATTTGGCTTGATCAAGCTTGCCCGTCCGTGCGGCTCCAATTGCCCGTGCCCAATAGGTGATCGCATTGTCTGCTTTTCCTGCGCCTTCGACAGGCTTCAATGAAGCCGCATCTTCCCAATGATGCATCTCCATGGCGTACATCGCGGGATACTTCGCCAAGGCGAACGCATGCAGATCGTTGTCCGCACCTTCCATTTTCATGGACGGCATTGTTTTCACTTCTTCCATTACCTTGAGAGCCTCTCCTTCTTTCCCGCTCTGCAAGTAGGCATAGACCAGGTAATCCATCGCGTGAAACTGGTGGCCTTCACCGCCCATGTGCATGGCAGCGGTCTTGCGGGTTGCGGCGATGGAGGCCAGGTTTGAATTGATATCGTCAGGCCAAAGACCCACTCGGGCAAAGATGTGGGAAGGCATATGGAGCGCATGCGGTGCTGCAGGTGCAATCTGCGCGTAACGGCGCGCGGCCGGTAATCCCATCTGAGCAAGTTGTGGCTTGTCGTAACTGTGAATCAAATAATGCGCAATGCCAGGATGATTCGGCTCTGCTGCGAACACCTTTTCGAGTACTGCCGCGGCCTTCTTCCGGTCGGCGAACGTTGTATCGTTTTCTGGTTCTGCAGCGAGCAAGGACAATCCATAGAAAGCAGCCGCCTCATGGTCGTCTCGATACTGAGCGTAAACCTTCTCCATTGCTTCTGAATAAGCGCGCGTGCGCTGCTCGTGAGACTTGCTCGGGCTCTCGTAAAAGTCCCCCAGAGCCGTTACATAATCCTGCTCGCGTCTTGTCGCTGGCTTGAGCGACTTCGCCTTCGCGATATCTTCTGCGCCCTGTTTCAGCGTGGCTGCTTTTGGAGTGTCCCAAAGTTGGTGCCAAAGGCTCATCGCGTGTCCCCAGTAGGCCATGGCACACTTGGGGTCAGCTTTCTCGATCTCTTCGAAAGCTTTTCGCGCTTCCTCGTACCAGAACGAATGAAGCAGTGCCACTCCCTTTTCGAATGATTTTTGAGAGGTGGCTTCACAGGACACTGGGAAGTGCACGCTCCCCAGCTGTTCGGCTGTCAATTCTTCGTGATGATGGCCCTCGTCAGCAAGCGCGAAGGGAGATATCCGCAGACAAACGAACGCCAGCAACAAGAGCAATGCCAGATTTTTCATAGAGGTTTACCCGCCGGAAAGTCTAGTGCCCGCGACAATGTGCGGTCAAACGCGTTTGGAAGAAGAGGTAGGAACGAACGATGGATTAGCTCAGTTGCTTTGCGTCGCGCCGAATCAAGAACTCTTTTTGTTGGTTGCGCAGCTCGGGCCCGTCTGGATTTTCCCGCACGCAAGCGCTGAAGTTTCGAAAACTCGTTCGTGGCGGAATTCCGGCTTGTGGTAGGGCTTCTTGGATTTCTTATCCACCGACTCACGATTGTTTCCAGACACCCGAATGTCTTGTGCCATGAACGGACCTTTTGTTGGAATGAACTAAGGGCGTTTTCGACGAACGCCTCCCAGCAGTGTACCCGATTATCACACAAGAAATGCGAGTACGTTGGTTGAAACACCACTAGATGTTTTCTAGGCCGGAACTCCCGCTCATTGCAATCGAAAGCGTTCGTTCATCAATCGCTGCAGCCGAGGTTTGTAAATGAGATCGTAAGCAAGTTCCTTGTCAGGGAACATGGTCAAGGCAGCTCTCTTCGCGTTCGCGGCCATCTCTGATGCTTCTTCAACTGTGAGGTCGGGATCCTGGCTGATGACCGACATCACCATGCTCATCATCATTTGCAGGCGGCGAATCTTACGTGCTTCCTCTTCTCTTTCGCTGATCTCACTTCGTTCTTGTCTCTCGCCGATCTGACCATGCGATTCGCGTTCGTTTGGCGACGCCTGATTCTGGTCCGCCCATCCCGATAACCCCATGCGGCCTCCTGGATCCCCGACGCCACTCGGCGATCACGTGCCAATTAGATGACCTAAGCGCGGTGCACGTTGCGCTTGTGATCTTGGCATTCTGCTTCCAATACGATGCTTGGGCAACTACCGGCAGGACAATGGCTACTCGTTATACTTCCTACCAACTCCGCGGAGGACATCCAGGTCCATGCAACTGCGGGCCTCAGCCCAGCGGGTTTACAATCAAGTTGGAACAAGAAAGTGGAGCGCCGCTTTTGCTCCCACCTTATCCGGAGGAGATCATGCCTGAGCAGGCCAATACACCGAATCCGAACGAAAAGCTGGTGAAGGTTTTCGACTCGGAGCAGGAAACTGAAGTGATGGTCGTAAAGGGCTTGCTGGAGTCTGCTGGGATTGAATCCGACATGACCTCCGTTGATGCCGTTCAGGACCTGTTTCCAGGTGTGGGGGGAACGGTACTTCTCGTCCGAGAAGAGGACGCTGCTGAGGCTCAACGCATCATCGAAGCCAATCGGAACGCGCCCATTGACGACGAGACCGCCGAGATCAGTGGAGAGCCGGGAACGATGTAAGGATGCTTTGCCCGTCAAGGTAAAAGGTCAGAGTGCCCGTAAGGTCCGTTCGATAAGTGATCACGTGCGATGCCGCCAGTCGCGCGAGCACCTCCCTTCTAGGATGCCCGTAAGTATTCCGAAACCCCGCCGAAATAAATGCATATTGGGGCTGTACTGCTTTGAGTAATTCGGGGATCGTGGAACTGGCACTGCCGTGGTGAGCTACTTTCAAGACTGATGCCCTGGCATCTTCCAGAGCGATGCGCTGTTCCACCTGATGTTCGGCATCTCCTTCCATCAGAATTGAGGTATCGCCGATCGAGAGCCTCATTACCAGTGAATCATCATTTGCGCGCCACGAATGCGTTGCAGCATCGCGTTGCGGGGCAAAAATTCGAACCCGTGTACGCGACCCGAACTGGAATTCATCTCCGGCAGTGCGAAGGATGATCTGCATTTTCAATTTATGGGCGATCTCGAGAAGTTCTCGAAGATCATTGCTCCCTGTATCAATGCCGAGCCAAAGTTCGCGAGGCTTGAAATTCTGAAGGATCGCGATCATGCCTCCGATGTGATCGGCATGAGCATGTGTAATCGCCACTGCATCAAGCTGATGAATGTGTCTGGACCATAGGTAAGCCGAGACAACTTGCTCTCCAATGTCGAACGACGAATGCATCCAGTGAGGCAATCCTCCGGCATCGATCAGCAGCGTTTTGCCTTCCGGCGAAACGATCAGAGTGGCATCACCTTGCCCAACGTCGATGGCAGTGACTTCGAGAAACCCTTGACGCAAATCGGGCCGCGGAGGAATGAGAGTAATCGCGAGCGCTGAGGTAACGAGCGCCAGGAGTCCGATTGCCGCCTGCCACTTGCTTCTTCGAGCCGTCCAGGCAGCGACAACAATCGCAAGACACTCGCCGAACACCACGACACTGCGGGGGAGTGGCGACGCGAACATCCGTCAGGTGTGTCCCGCCCAGCAGAGTTACCGAACCGATAATGCCGCGAAGTGCCGCGCCGGCGATCCATGCAAAGGGTTGCGCCACGTGTGCCGAGATGTAACTCAATCCGATAGCGACAGCCGCGAAAGGGGTGAGAACGCTTGTGAGTGGAATAACCGCCATGTTTGCGGGCAGTCCCATTGAAGTTGCCCGATGGAAATACAAGGCCATCGGAAGAGCCAGCCCTGCTTGCATGAGTGCGGAAATGAAGAACAACTCCGCGGCCATTAGGCTGGCGCGAAGGGCCCAAACCAGGCTGGGTAGCGCATAACGGCCACTGGGCCTTGTTCGGAAACGCGAAGCGATCAGCCGAAGATCTAAGCGCAGTTGCGCGACTCTAGGCGGAAGTTGCGCATCGTAACGCACTGCTTCGAGTGCCCGAAGTCCACGTGCAAAAGGTTGCGAGCTGCGTTCGATCGTAGGAATACCGATCCCAGCGATAATCAAAACTGCGAGAAACGTTAGTTGAAAGCTCGGTGAAAAGAGGGCAGCGGGATCAATGACGAGCAAGCCGAAACCTGCCACCCCGATTGCATTCAGCACGCTGCGTTCGCGATAAAAGAATCGAGCTGCTAAATACAACACAAGCATTAGTGTTGCGCGCCATATTGGCGCTCCGGCATCGGTCAAGAATGCATAAGCTACTGCGACCAGAATCGCTACGGCATTGATTGTCAACTCTTGCACTCGAAGACGCCGCAATCCCCAAAAGATTGTGGCCACCAGAATGCCGAGATTCATTCCCGAGACAACCAGGATGTGATACGTGCCAGAACGCTGAAAGTCGACGCGAGTCTCTGGATCAATGAAAGCGTCTTCGCCGATGATCATGGCGTCGATCAATGCGGCTTGAGGTGGCGGCCAGAGTTGGTGCACATGTTCCAACACGCTAAACCGGGTGCGGATCCGAAGCCTCTCAATCCTGCTCCCGGCAAATCCCGGCAAGATCTCGACACTATCTGCCTTCGCCGCACCAAGTGCGACTATGCCCTCTGAGTGCAGATACCCTTCAAAGTCGAAGGCGCCCGGGTTGCGGAAGTTGTGAGGAGGATGAAGCTTGGCCGTGACGCGAAGGTGCGTCCCATACTCCAGGTGCGGTCCGCTGCTCGTCGTTGTATAGAGATTCAATCTGATTCGCGATTGAATCTGGCGAACGGTGTCACCGTTTCGCACTGTCTCGGTTTCGAGCACCAGCAATCTCTCATCTTGGCTGACACTCGAACTTATGGCAGCGCTGAATTTTCCTGGATCAACCACGTGAGCAGTTAGTTCCAGTTCACGGCCGTCGGCGTACGCCAAAATTGAGCAGTCTGGAATGTCCGGGGGGCGCAGCTGGATGTTCAACACGCCAAGAAACGCGATTGCGAAAAGCGCGATCGTTCTCGGAAGCCAGACTCGAGATATGCCTAGATAAAGGCCAGCCGCTGCGAACACGCTTGCCGCAAGTATCCACCACGATGCTGGACGCCAGACATAGGAACTGATCGCGATACCCAAGGCAAATGCCGCGGCACAATACAACATTGGCGAACGCGGATGCTGGACTTTGTCATAGGTTGCTGGTGTGAGAGGAGCGGGCACCGGCGTGGTATCTCAAGAGAACTCAACAGCGCAACAGCGAACGTCCAGAATCACTGGACAAGGTGCAACACGGTCTCGATGTGATAGGTCTGCGGAAAGAGATCGACGAGATGAGCTTCCTCGATTCGGTATCCGGCAGCAATCATCGGAAGCAGGTCTCTCGCAAGCGTCGAGGGATCGCACGAAACATATGTGATGCGGGGTGATCGCCATTGTGCCAGTTGTTGCGATACTTTCCATCCCAATCCGTTTCGCGGCGGGTCTACGATGATCAACTCCGGAGGAGCTTTTCGCACGGCCTGTTCTAGAAACCGCTCTGTCGTCGAGCGCACTGTTTTTACGTTCTCAGGAGCATTGTGGAGGAGGTCACCGTGAGAAATCGGTGACGACTCAACGGCGCGAATGTGACGGAATGAACGTGCGAGCGGCACGGTGAAAAGGCCTACGCCGGCATAGAGATCGATCGCAGTGTCGCCCGTGCGATTATGCGTGACAATCTTCAACAATTCATCGATTTGATAGCGATTGATCTGGAAGAAAGCCCCTGCGCTTATGCGATAAGAATTTTTTCCAGCCTGATACGCAAAACGGTCGTTTCCCACCGAGAATAGAGGTTTCGAAGCTCCGTCATAGCTGCTTCCATCGAGCCCGCGACGCGGAAACGCGACCACTCCCATCGTTCCCGGTATGGCCGCATGCAATTTTTCAGTGCATGCTTGAGCTGCTTTTTGATCCGTATCTGCAGTGCAGGTGAGTTCGATCAGGAGCCGGTCATCCTCCGCATTCGCAAAAAATTCAGCTTCGGTGATTCCCGTCGGTATCGGGTTTTCCTTACAGAACAAGCGCAGGTCAGACAAAGCACGGTTGATCAATGGCGAGCTGATGGGGCATCGCTCGATGTCCAACACATCATGTGTGGCCAGACGGTAGTACCCGATCGTGACTTCACCCTTACTACGGATTTGAAAGCGGGAGCGGTTCCGATATTCCCAGGGCGGCGAGCCGTGAACCGCTATTTCGCGGGGTAAATCGACCTTTGCAAGCCTCAGAAAATTTTCCCGCAGTATTTCAGCTTTGAGGGCTATCTGCGATTCGTAAGAAATGTGCTGGTAGTGGCATCCGCCGCACCGGGTGAAGTATTCGCAATCGGGATTGATACGGGCTGTGGCAGCGGTGATTACATTGTCTATCGTTGCTCTGGCGAAGCCCGGCTTCTGCTCGGTGAGTGTCGCCTCTACGACATCACCCGGAACGGTAAACGGAACAAACACAGCCTTGCCGCGTCCCTGCTCGTCCGAAGGCAAACGCGCAAGCCCGTCGCCGCCATAAATCAGCTTGTCGATGCTTAGTCGCAAGAAGTGATTCTAGAAGATATCGAAGTCTTCAGTCAGAGTCAGACCAGGAATACAAACTTCTCGGAAACGATTGAATAACAATTTGCACCATCTCCGAGAGCGATATTGATCGCGGTGAGGGATGAAGTGGCTAAAGTAATTGAGTTCTATATTCCAATTAATTTTCGAAGAAAGGCCAGCGCGCCGCCCCCACCGCAGGTTGGAAGAGTCATCGAGTTTCGCCTTCCTGAGAAGAAGCCGGCATAGATCGCCAATCGAAGCATTCACATATAAAACAAGCTGAGCCTGGGTAACCCATATCGTTCCAGCAGCCGTTTGTAGGTGTATTGTTTAAGCAGTTGTTCGAGCTGTGCGGCGGGCATCTTGCTGCGATAGGGTGCGAGTTCACGATCAGCTTGTGTCCGCACTGATAGCACTTCGCTATCAGGCGCAACTGCGGACAGTATTGAAAATAGCTTTTCTTCCAGCAGGGTTAACTGGCGCTCGAGATCTTCCATTCGCATGCTTTTGGGCGGAATTTTTGCTTCAGTTTCGCTCGTCATCCCTTCCAGTTGTTTCGAGAGCCGCTCGAGCGTTTCCGCAATGTCTTTCGCGACCGATCCAGCAGAGATCCCGGTGCGTTCCGGCAGGTTGGCAGCTTTCAGAATGGCAACATTCTTGCGCAGAAAAGATGCGACCGTAGCTGGTTCGAATCCAGTAGTCTCGATACCGCGTGTCTCCGACTCTTCACGACTGGCGCCAACAGCCGCTTCTTTCATTTCTTCAGTAGCCGCGAGTACTGCTTGCGCACAATAGGCAAGACTGTTGATCTTCTGCGATCGCGTTGGCCTTTGCTCATACTTATCGAAGGCATCATCGATACCGCGCAACACAGCCTGCAGCGGGACACCGGCATCTTTCCATGTTTCGATGAGGGCCCAATCCAGTGTTGAAAGCAGAAGCGTCGCTCCGCGGCGCCGATGATAATGCTCTTCGATTTCTGTGAAGTAATTAAAGTAATTTTCCACGACAGCGTTCAACGCGCGGCTCGGGGCTTGCCGGCTGGTCTGGCGATTGGATCGGCTTCAGTTAGGTCCTTGCTCTTGTTCGCTTTCACTTGCTTGTCGCGGGTCCGCTCACGGCAGTTGCGCTCCCAGATGATGCGCAAGCCTTCGAGCGTTAGCTGTTCGTCCACTTGCTTGATGTAGCGAGAACTCTCGCTGATCATCAGCGCCAATCCGCCAGTCGCGATGATCTTCGCGTCCTTGCCCATTTCTCCGAGCAGCCGCTCCAGGATTCCGTCGACCATGCCCAGATATCCATAAAACAGCCCGGACTGCATGCTGCTCACAGTGTTGGTCCCGATTACGCGAGCGGGTCGGCGGATCTCCACGCGCGGCAGTCGAGCCGTCCTCCCGAACAGTGCCTCGGCCGATATGCCAATGCCTGGGCAGATAACTCCGCCGGTATATTCTCCCTTCGCGGACACACAATCGAACGTGGTCGCCGTGCCAAAGTCTACCGAAATGATAGGCCCACCATATCTTTCGAAGGCCGCAACGGAATTCACAATCCGATCGGCTCCAACTTCAGCGGGATTGTCGTACAACACGGGCATTCCGGTTTTCACGCCCGGCTCGATAAACAGCGGCTTCATACTGAAGTATCGCTCGCACACATCGCGCAGGGTAGAGTCGAGCGGTGGAACCACCGACGAAATCACGATGCCGTGAATCCCTGAAGCTTCAAGGTTTGCCATCGCAAACAGGTTTCGAAACAGAACGCCATATTCATCTACTGTTTGCGTGTAGCTCGTTCCCACGCGCCACTGGGCGACCAGCAGCTTGTAATGCGGCTCGCCGTCCGCGGCATGCTCGCCAGGCTGGACCTTCGCCACGCGAGCGAACACTCCTAACACCGTATTGGTATTACCGACATCGAGGACGAGAAGCATAGCTATGTGGCGCGAACCGTGCCGCTCAAAACTGTGCGCACTCCCGAACCGGTCCGAATGCGGAGAAACCCACGTTCATCGAGACCATCCGTTGTGCCGGTGAAATCACCATTCTCTTCAATGGTGACCTCGCGCCCGCGGACCCAGCTTGAGTTCTGCGAGAACCGTCTCAAGATGGGCTCCGCAGCACGCGGAGCTTGCAGTAGTGCTCGGTATTCGCGATCCAGAAATTTTAACAAAGCCGCAGCTAGTTCGACCCGCGACCATTCGGTCCCCGTTGCGATCTTGAGAGATGTCGCCCGATCACGAAGGTCAGCGGCGAAACTTGTCTGGTTCACATTGATCCCGATCCCCACAACAATGTGCCGAACACGTGTCGGCTCTGCGTTCATCTCCGTCAAGATGCCGCAGACCTTCTTCCCATCGAGCAGCACATCGTTTGGCCACTTGAGATCGGGTGAAACGCCAGGGTTGATTTCGCGAACGGCAGAATGTACGGCGAGCCCAATCGCTAGCGAAAGAATCAGGACTTCCGCAGGTGGGAGCGCCGGTCGCAGAACAACGGAGCAGTAGATGCCTGTCGACCTTGCAGATGCCCAGGCGTTCGAACCTCGACCGCGCCCGGCGACCTGTTCTTCCGCGAAAAGAACGGTTCCTTCCGGAGCGCCCGCCGCCGCCGCTTCCATCGCAGCGGTATTGGTGGAGTCGATCTTGTAATAGTGATGGATGTGTTTCGCAAACAGTGTGCCTTGGATGAGCGGAGCGATCACATCGGGCAGCAGCAAATCGGGAACAGCGCGTAGTTGGTAGCCGGTCGCGGGGTGTCCGGCAACATCGACTCCCAGCTGTCGGAGTTGCTGGATGAGTCGCCACACTTCCGAACGTGTGGTTCCGATTTCATCGGCAAGCTTGGTCCCGCTCACGATGACAGTCGCATGGTCGGTGAGCAAGCGAACGATGCGCCCAAGGCGAGCATCGGTCGTATGAGACGCGGGAGTTACACCCCGAATTGGACGCGATTTGACGATGCCGGAATTATGAGGGACGGGAATTGAAAAGTCGATTGAGTGCTACTTGAGACCTTTCACCACATATGCCACGGACAGCGCTTGCGAATAGACATAAGTATAGGCTTTTCCATCATCGGAGAAGCGAGGTCCACCAACGCCAGTCACGCCAACTTTCGAGCCCTCGCCGAACGTCTTCCACAGCTCCATTTTCCCGGTCGTTACATTCACCCGATAAACGGTCGCGGTGCGATCGTTGCTGTGACCAGAAAGCGCATACAACGATGTGCCGTCCGGCGTCCACCCAGTGACGTAGTATTTCGAATCGAGTCCTGGGATTGGCTGCAGGTCTCCGCCATCAAGAGGCCAAACTGCCCATTTTCCATCCGGCCCTACGACCGCGGCCCGCTTTCCATCCAGCGATAGTGCTGTTCCAGAAACTCCCTCCGGAGTCACCGGCTTCGTATTCCCCGTCGCCAGATCGATGATGTAGTTACGCGATCCGTGGCCCGGCTCAATGCCACTGCCAAGCAAATGTTTGCCGTCTGGTAGATAACGGACTGCGGTGAAGCTGATGTTGTCGTGCGTGAGTTGACGTGCTTGTCCAGCACCGGTCGGTACCAAACTTAATGCGGTTTCTTTCGCAGGTTTTGTAATGACCCACTTTTGATCCGGCGAAATAGCTAGGCCCAGTCCACTTCCGATACGAACCGGAGGAGATCCGTCTGTGTCGCGCAGGAAGACGGTGTATTCGGGGCCACCACCATCTCCTTCTTCTTCAAACAAAACTTTTCTACCATCATGGCTTAGATCACGTGGGATGGACCAGCCAAACCAGCCCAGTTCCTTTTCTTCTTTGCCGCCCGGTGCCAACCCACGGATTCCAATGCGGATCTGGTGAGTGATCATCAACGCGACGCCATTGCGGATATCCTGCAGCCACATACCCCCAGGGACATTCGTGATCGGTCGTTCTTTTCCATCCAGCGTCACTTCTCGCAAATTTTCGGCGCTGCCCGTGCGTGTACCCGTGAACCAAAGCCTGTCGCCTGAGGGCGCCCAGACCACGCCCTCTAACGAAACGAATCCTGACGCAAGTTTCTTCTCTTTGCCATCCGAGTTGATGACCGCCACTGAACCGTGGTCATCGCCGCCCGGCGTTTCGTGGTCGAGGAACGCTACTGTCTTTCCATCCGATGACACTGCCGGATGGCTGATCCAGCCAATGCCGTCAAGCAGCACTTTGCCGATTGGATATTCCAGACGCCAGTGCCCGTTTTCCGGAATGAAGCGAACAACCGCAAGGTCGCCACTCGAGGACCAAACTGCATCTTGGACGTTGTCCAGAACCTCGCGGGGAGTGCCACCGCTCAACGGAACCCGGGCCAATGTGCCAGCTTTGGCATATCCGCCCAAGCCTACTGCGTTCAGACGGATCGCCAGCTCTCCGCTCTTCGAGATCGAGAGCAAATCCGCGTCTTTCAAACCAAGTTCGCGTGCTCCATTCTCATCCGTACGCGACAAGTAGAACTGGTTCGGTCCTCCATCCCATGAGGCGTCATACACGACGCTCCCATCCGGGGTGAAGCGCGCATTGCCGATGAAGCCGGTTCGAAAGGTCACCTGTTGATATTCGGGAAGAGGTGCGGCGGCGCCAGCTCGTCCAAACCACCATCCAACACCAGCCGCAATCGCGGCCAGCGCGATAACTCCTGCGGCAATGGCCAGTTTTCGCCGCTGACTCGGATCAGGTGCTTCCGTGACGATGGCCTGAGATCCAGATTTCGGAGTAGTTGCGGAGACCTCGGTTAATGCTTCAAGGTCGAAAGCTAAATCGTTCGCCGAGTGGAATCGCTGCGCCGGATTCTTCTCCAGGCAATGCCGAACAATGCGCTCAAGACCAGGTGGAACGTTGCGCGCCGTTTCCGATAGCTCAGGTACTTCTTCCTTGAGAATCGCGCTCATTGTGTCGGCTGGAGTTTCGCCGTGAAAGGCGCGCTTGCCGGAAATCATTTCGTAAAGGATGGCTCCAAAGGCGAAGATATCGGACCGCGCATCGGCCGGCTTGCCTCGCACCTGTTCAGGAGACATGTAGCCAACCGTTCCCATGATGAGACCTGGTTCAGTTCCAGGCTGGACTGTGGGCGCATCATGACCATTAGGAGAGGGCTCGGGCCTTGTGAGCTTCGCGAGCCCAAAATCGAGAATTTTGACTCGCCCATCATTCGTGATGAAGAGATTCTCTGGCTTTAGATCGCGGTGAACGATGCCTTTCTCATGGGCTGCTGCTAACCCGCGCGCCACTTGCAACGCGTAGTCAATCGTCTTACGTGCAGACAACGGCCCACTGCGAAGTCGGTCCCGAAGAGTCTCCCCTTCGAGTAACTCGGAAACTACATAGGGCGCGCCACGATCGTCGTCTCCGATGTCAAAAATAGAAAGGATATTCGGGTGATTCAGCGCCGCAGCCGAGCGCGCTTCCTGCTCGAAGCGCTGAAGACGATCGCCGTCGGCAGAAAACGAGGTAGGTAGAACCTTGATTGCGACCACACGATTCAGTCGGCCGTCGCGGGCGCGATAAACCTCTCCCATTCCGCCAGCGCCTATCGAAGATTGAATTTCGTATGGACCCAGTTTCGTGCCAGAGGTCAAAGGCATGGTTGGCGGCGATTATACCCGCCGTGTCTAGTCTTGGCAGCAGCCAGTTAAGTCCGACCTTGTTCGGCTGACTGTGCGATTTAGACCGGCACCATACGTAAGCTCATATCGGTGGCTTTCGCAGATTGCGTAAGAGCTCCCACGGAAATGAAATCCACGCCCGTTTCCGCATACGCGCGCACATTTTCCAGGGAGATGCCGCCAGAGCATTCGGTCGGAATACGCCGTTTGGTGGCGGCGCACATTTCTACCGAGCGTCGGACATCTTCAGATGTCATATGGTCCAGCAGAATGGCTTCCGCTCCATGATCCAGAGCAGTTTTCAATTCATCGACCGTTCGTATCTCGATTTCAATGATCTGCTCACCGCGTCGGTTGCGGATCGCCCGCTCAAGTGCTGCGACGATCCCGCCAGCTAGAGCAATGTGGTTGTGCTTAAGGAGCACGCCATCGGAAAGATCGAGTCTATGATTCTGTCCGCCGCCGCAACGAACGGCATATTTGTCGATCGTTCGTAGTCCGGGAACAGTTTTGCGCGTATCGAGGATGCGCACTTTTGTCCCGCTTACCTGGTCCACGAACTGTCGTGTGAGTGTCGCGATCCCACTCATCCTTTGCAAAAAATTGAGAATCACGCGTTCGCAGGACAGCAGGACTCGGGCATTGTGGCGAATGACTGCCACCGATTGACCTTTATGCAGCCGTACGCCATCGAAGATTTCAGGATGCGTGGTCACCTCATGGTGCGCGGTGACAGCACCATCCAGGCCCGCGTAGACATCGAGAATTCGATCGATCGCACCAATACCGGAGAGAATGCAATCCTGTTTTGCAAGGATTGTCCCTGTTGCGAGTTGGCCCGGATCGATGCACGCATAGCTTGTCGCGTCACGCGTGGCACGATCTTCCAACAGCGCATTTTCGATGATTGCGGTAAGCCGTCGAGAGTCCCAGTCCATAAAAACCAGTTGTCAAAGACTAACGGCTAGTAGATTACAGGAAGTGAAACCGTGATTCATTTTCAAAACCGAAATACGAAGTCTAACTCGCCTCTCCCTCACTTGCCGCACTGCAATTGTTCAAGCTGGCTGTTCAGCTTGGAAAGCAGGATATCCAATTCCCCCGCTCGTCTACGCAGGCCATCGACAACATGGGCGGGAGCTTTGGCCAGGAAGTTTTCGTTCGATAACTGGCGTTGATTATTGGCTTTTTCTTTCTCCGCTTTTTCCAGTTCTTTCTTCAGGCGCTCACATTCCGCAGCCACGTCAATCTTCCTTTCATAAATGACGTGCACGTCGAAACGCGCAGTGGCTCGCGCCCCAGGAAGCTTGGCAAGAGAACCATCCACGAACTTGATGCTTTCGACATTGGCCAGCCGCTCGAGCGCCGTACGGTTTTCTTCGACCAGTGCGCGAACAGTCGGTTCATGCGCGAAAACGTCGATAGGCACTTTCGCTTTGGTCTCGACCTTTAGTTCCGCGCGGATGTTGCGAACGCTGACGATCAGGTCCTGTAAAACAGCCATGCTGGTTTCGGATGAGAGATCAATCTGCTTCTCGTCTGCCTTCGGAAAGGCAGCGAGTGCGATCGATTTCAAAGGAGGCTTCCCGTCGTATACGGCCTGCCAGATTTCTTCTGTGATGAAAGGCATCACTGGATGGAGCAAACGAAGTGAGGCTTCGAACAGACTCACGAGATTCGTACATGCCGCCTTGGACGTGTTGCTATCCTCTGAATTCAACCGTGCCTTGATGAGCTCGATATACCAATCGCAGAATTCACCCCAGAAGAAGTCGTAAATACGATTGGCGGCTTCGTGAAAGCGGAACGCCTCCAACGCCTCGTTCACATCTTTGGTGATTCGGTTGAAGCGCGACAAAATCCAGCGGTCCTCGAGGGTCGAGGGCTCGAAATTCAGAACGCCTTTTGCATTCGGCGGAGTGATGGACGACTCAGCCGCGACACCGATTCGATCCATGTTCATGAACATGAAACGGGCGGCATTCCAAATCTTGTTCGCGAAATTGCGATACCCCTCTGTCCGGCTTGGGTTGAATGCGATGTCCGTACCTGGCGCGGCCATCGCGGCAAGCGTGAAGCGGGTCGCGTCGGTTCCGTACCTATCGATGACTTCCAACGGGTTGATGACGTTGCCTTTCACCTTGGACATTTTTTCGCCGTGTGCGTCTCGCACAAGCGAGTGAATGTAGACTTGGCGGAACGGCACGCTATCATCTTTCTTCTCGGCCCAGCCGCTGAGTTGCTTGATCTTCTTGTCCTGTTCGTGTCCCTCCATAAAGTGACAGCCGAACATGATCATGCGGGCCACCCAAAAGAACAGGATTTCGTAGGCGGTCACCAGCAGTGTCGTCGGATAAAACACCTGCTGATCGCGTGTCTTCTCCGGCCAACCCAGAGTAGTGAAAGGAAGCAGACCGGATGAAAACCACGTATCGAGCACGTCCGTGTCCTGCTTCAGTTGCGTGCCCCCACACTTCGGGCATTTGGCTGGCGCTTCACGGGCGACGATCAATTCTCCACAAGAACACCACCATGCCGGAATCCTGTGTCCCCACCACAGCTGGCGGGAAATACACCAGTCGTGGATGTCGTGCATCCAGTTCAAATAGATCTGGCGATAATTCTCAGGAACGATCGTGATCTCATTCGTCTCGACCGCTGCGATTGCCTTATCTGCAAGCGGCTGAATCTTCACGAACCACTGCGTCGACAGACGGGGCTCAACGATAGTTCCCGAGCGGTCGCATAATCCGAGGGCGACGGTGTAATCCTTCGTGCCTACCAGGAACCCTTGTGCCGTAAGATCTTCCACGACCTTCTTTCGCGCTTCGAAGCGATCGAGTCCGGCATATGGCCCGGCGTTCGCGTTCATCTTGTTGTGCTCGTCGATCACCTCAATCTGCGGCAAATCGTGACGACGCCCTGCCTCAAAGTCATTGGCATCGTGAGCCGGAGTGACTTTGACCGCTCCTGTCCCGAACTCGGGCTGCGCGAGTTCATCCGTGATAATCGGAATTTCCCGATTCATCAGTGGCAGCAGAACTTTTTTGCCATGGAGATGCGTGTACCGTTCGTCCGCTGCATTTACCGCCACCGCGGAATCGCCCAGCATGGATTCAGGTCTCGTCGTCGCCACTGTGATCGAATCGTTCGACCCGACAACCGGATAGCGGATCTCGTAAAGCTTCCCTGCGAAATCCTCGTGCTTCACTTCGAGATCGGAGATCGCCGTTCCACAATCGGCGCACCAGTTCACAATGTACTTGCCGCGATAAATCAGGCCTTGCTCATACAATCGGACGAAAACCTCACGCACGGCGCGGGACAGGTTCTCGTCCATGGTGAAATATTCGCGTCCCCAATCGACTGACGCGCCCAACCGCTTCATTTGGTCGAGAATGGCACCGCCGTAGAGCTGCTTCCATTCCCACACGCGCTCAATGAACTTCTCACGACCCATTTCAAGGCGTGACTTGCCTTCACTTCGCAATTGACGATCCACCATCATCTGCGTAGCGATTCCCGCATGATCGGTTCCGGGCAGCCAGAGCGTGATGAACCCACGCATCCGGTGCCAGCGCACGATGATGTCCATCTGCGTCTGGTTCAGCATGTGTCCCATGTGCAACCGGCCAGTTACATTTGGCGGCGGAAGCAGCAAAGTGAAGACAGGGCGCTTGTCGTCTGCCGGAGGCGTTGGAACGTGAAAAAGCTTTTCCTGGATCCAAAAGTTCGCCCAGCGCGATTCGATCGCGCCTGGCTCGTAAGTTTTTGGTAGTTCGTGTGGCATCGTTATGAAAAATCAGGAGCGTAGCGCTCAGATACCGCTTGCTAGCTCAGGGGAATCTTTAATCTTATCAGGAGTGTGATGAGTGGCGTGACTCAGGCTCGTGAGCTAATTGAAGGACGATGGAAGATGAAATCGGAGGGATCGGTCGGCTGCCTATTTCTTATCGGCGCCGAGTTTCTTCGTGATCTCTTCGACAATCTTCGGACGAAGTTCAGCAAGCACGCTCTCGACAATGCTTGCGATTGCTCCCGCTTCGGCAGAAGCTGTCGGACTTTCAGTTGGCGCAACTTGATTTGTAACGGAGCCAGGCGGTTCGGGCTTCGGGGTCTGCTCGGCGCTTGGTGGCGTGTTGGTCTTGGGTTCTGTTACCTGTTCGGCGGAAGCTGTCGCACCGATAATTGAATCTCGGATCTGGCTCCAGTTCGCCCAAGCGGCTGCACGCAACGGATCCGCGTGTGATTCGGACGACGAGTATTCTGCTTTCGCAACCTCAGATTGTGAAGGCGTCCCGCCCGATGTGCTCTCCGCAACTTTCATCGCGCCATCGCCTTCAGCTACGGATGAAACACTCGACGATCCACTCGCTGCAACTGCCGCTATGGCAGTCTCGAGAGTGGGCGTGGGTTGTTGTGGCTCAGCAATGGCCGTTGGCTCTTCAACAGAAGGTGCTGGAACTACATACGATCCAGCGATTGCCGCGGCTGGAAGACTAACGCGGCCCACATCCGCAGCGGCATACGCCGCGAATGCCTTTTGCATCTCAGCTTCAAGTGGAGTATTGGCCTCGCCCGCATCCACTGGCATCGTCTCCGCAATCCAGCGCGGTCCTTGCTGTTGCCCGGCTGCCGTTAACGCCATCTCAGCAACTGCTTCAACAGGAGACTTCTCTTCAACGAGTGTTTCGCTTACGGGCGTGAGTGCCTGAAGCGCTGCGATTACATCTGAGTCTGGCTCAGGGGCGGGTTTCTTTTCTTCGGATACTTCTGCATTGTTGGACTGCGCAATTTCAGTAGCAGCTGGTTCAACCGTTTCCGCCGGAGTTGAGTCCGCGACAGCCAACGCATCTTTGCCGACTTCGCTAGGAGCAGACGTGGCCTCTGCGGCAACTGTGGCCGATGCGAACGTAACGGGTGACGACTCTTGATCCGGAGCTTCTGCTTCGGCAGACGCCGCAGTCGCTTGAGTCGCGTTCTCTGCGGTTATTTCGCCAGAGACGGCTTTCGCTTCTAGGGCCGGCTCAGCAGGTTGACCAAGTTCAGCCGTTATAGCCGTCGACCTCTCAGCCGGTTTCGTCTCGGCGACGGGTGCCGCGCTTCCGCTCAGCTGTGCAGCCGCTGCCGTGATCGCTGCGATTTCCTCTGGGGTTATGTCAGACGGAAGGCCGGGCGTGACCTCCATCTCAGGTGCAACTTTGGAAGCCGGCGCTGTAATTGGCAAGCCCTCGACTTGCGGTGCACTCTTCGATTCTGGCGCTGCTTCGATTTCCTGCTCGTCCTTTTTCTTCTTTCCTGGGATACGAATGCGGTTCTTCCAACCCGACTCGCTATCGCCAAATTTTTCGCCCGTATCTGTGTTTGACTCTTCGAAATTGGCGATGGCTTGCGCAAAACGGCCAGGCTTGTTGCTGTCAGACGACGCCTGCGGAACGATCTTGTCTTCGAGTTTCGTTAAAGCCGTGAGCAGTTCGCTTGCTTCAAACGGCTTGATGACATATGCGTCGGCACGGACACGGCGCGCTTCGTCGGGCTTGAAAGGTTCGAGCTTCCCAACCGTCAACAGGATTGGAATCCTGTTCGTTTCCCTGTTCTCTTTTAGACGCTGACACACTTCCAGGCCACTGTAGCCGGGCATGTAGACGTCCAGGACAATCAGGTCCGGATGGTGTTCAGCGATTTTTTTGAGGGCTGCGGACCCATTGTTGACCGTTACTACTTCGTAACCAGCATCCGTGAGGATCTTTCGCCCCATATTCTGGGCGGTCACACTATCGTCCGCGAGCAGTATTTTCCGCGCCAAAGGATGTCCTTTGAGTCAGGGGGAGATATGCCGAAGTTACCGTGATCACAACTGGCAAGTCAATGAACGTAAGGGAGTAACGAGGTTACGACTGTTCAACGTCAAACGGGTATCGGGATCTCCAACACCCGCCATGGGTAAGCCTAAAACGGAACCACTTTCTTGATCCCTTTTTTCTTCTTTTTCTTAGAGGAGGAGACCTCTTCTGGAGACGCCAGCTCGCTTCCGCTCGATGAACTGACGGATGCCGCCGGTGCATTGGTGTTCAGCTCATTGACCTGTTGGGGCGGAGGCAGGTTCGTCCCTGGATCCGCATTTGGTTTTAACTCAGTATTCGGTTTCAGTTCATTCGGATCGGCTGGTTGCGTGTTAGGAACCAGCTCACCCGCGCTTGTTGTTGGCGTCGCCGGATTATCTGCAGCTGGACCCGTGGCAGGCTGTGTATCAGCGCTCGCAGTTGGAGTGGCCGCCGGCTGTGTTTCCGGTGAAGAGTCGGAGCGAGGTGCCGCTTCGCTCGGCGGCGGTGCGCCCTTCCCGACTGTCTCAACCGTCACCGTGTTATTCCCGCCCGCTCCCCCGCCGATCATTGCTTTAGTGGCGGCTTGGACAACTTCCGTGGCGCTGGTCTCTTTTGGATTGACGAGAGGAGGCTCTCCCACACGTGTCGCCTGCGCAACATCCGGGTGTTTCCGGAAACTGCCGAGCATCTGGTTCATCATGCCGCTCTCTTCGCGGCTTTCAATTTCTTTTTTGTTTTGTGCTACCGCGGCCTTGGTAGGACGTGGCACCGGCATTTCGAGCGCTTGCAAGCGCTTCTCGGCATCTTCCGAACGATCCTGCAGCGGATATCGGGTGATGATCTTCGAGTACGCCGCGGAAGCGTCTTTCTTGAATTGCTCCATCAAGCGCGCCTTGGCGGACTCATCCATCTTGCGATTGCGCAGCATCGCAATCTCACCCTCATACGACTGGCCCAAAGCATAAAGCGCTTCGTCGGCGCGGCTGTAGAGCGGATAACGATCGATGACGGACTTCAATCGCGCAATTGCGGCAGGATAGGACTGCCTCAGGTAATAGAACTGACCGATACGGTACTCGCGCTCCGCAAGCACCTCCTGAACTTCCATCAAGCGGATTTTCGCCTCGGGTACCAGCTTGCTATCCGGAAATTGCAAAATCAGGTTGCGGTATTCATCCTCTGCTCGCCGCGCGTGTGTGTAATCGCGATCCGGCTTCTCCATCTCGTTGTAATGGATATTGGCAATCTTCAGCTGCGCCTCAGCTGCTTCCGGCATGTTCGGGAAGAAGGTGATGAAATCCTTGTATTCAATCTCCGCCTGCGTCATCGCGGTCGAACCGCCCTCGGCATACCAGGAGTCCGCAACCGCTAACTTGGCGCGCGCAATGAATTCCGAATCCGAATAAGTATTGATGAGCGTCTGCAGGATCATTCGTGCCTGGTCATAGCGGTTGTGCTTCAACTGATCCATGGCTCGGTCGAACAGAACCTTATCCGGCTGCTTCGAACCGAGGTTCGCCAGCGGATTGCTCACCTTTTTGTTGGTGCAGCCGATGCTGAGGGAGAGAACCAGACTGAAAAGAAGCAACGCTGAAAAACGTCGTACCATGCAAGAACCTCGGGAAATTTGTTCGCCGGCGCTCGTTCTGCCGGATATCAGACTCGCTGCAACAGCGCTTGATTGGCTGCCTTCAGCAAAGTTTGAGCATTTTCTTTCGGATCGCCGTTACCAAACACGGCATTGCCCGCAACCAGGACTTCTGCCCCAGCCCGGACCACATCCGCAACCGTATCGAGTGCTACCCCGCCATCTACTTCGATTCGAAAACTCGCTCGTCGGGCTGCCCGCAACTCAGTGAGGCGCCGGATTTTATGGAGAGCAGCCGGAATGAATTGTTGTCCGCCAAACCCGGGATTCACTGACATAACCAGCACGTAATCCACGATTTCCAGGACTTCCGTCAATGTTTCGACCGGAGTTGCCGGATTGATAACTACCCCGGCAAGGCAATCATGTTCCTTTATGTGATGCAGCACCCGATCCAGATGTGGGCAGACTTCCTGATGCACCGAGATCCAATCCGCTCCAGCATCAGCGAAGGCCGTGATGTAGTCATCGGGATTCTCGATCATCAAGTGACAATCGAGCGGAAGTTGCGTCGCCTTCCTCAGCGACTTCACCACGGGTGGTCCAATCGTGATGTTTGGCACGAAGTGACCATCCATGATGTCCACATGGATAAGCGTGGCTCCGCCTTCAGTCGCAGCGCGGACGTGCTCGGCTAAATGCGCGAAATCTGCCGAAAGAATCGAAGGTGCGAGTTCAATCAAACCTTGGAGATCCAGGAGCCAAATATTTTCTTTGCTTGCGTAAAGTCTAACACGTCAAGTACCGACGTTAACCGCTTCAACTGCTAGCGCGAGAGTGCCCCGTGCTACTCTCAGGAACTCTCAAAATGGGGCACAATCCACAGTCTGCAGCTGTCTTTTTCGCCATCGGTTCGATCTTCGCATGGGGAGCTAGCGACTTTGTTGGAGGATACGCGACACGTCGTGCCAACGCATTTCTCTACACGGCGGTAACGCACTTGTGCGGCATGGTGTCGATGGTGCTGATCGCGGCGCTCACACGAGCCGAGTTTCCAACGACACCCCAAGTTTGGTGGTCTCTCCTCGCTGGAGCCACTGGCGGAGTTTCACTGGCACTCTTCTATAAAGCGCTCTCTTCCGGGAATATGGGATTGATTGCTCCTGTCTCGGCAGTCCTCGGCGCCGGAATTCCAACTCTCTTCAGCATCACAACTGAAGGGTTTCCTGGCTACGGGCATGTGTTCGGCTTTTTGCTGGCAGGGGCAGGTGTCTGGCTCATCTCTCGCTCCGAGGACGGTGTCAGTCGCCCGCAAGGGCTTGGATTGGCGGTGTTGGCGGGAATCGGCTTCGCCAGTTTCTACATCTGCATCCGTCAGGCTGGAGACGGAGCCGCGGTTTGGACGGCCACCATCTCTCGTGCGGCATCCTTGTTCATCACGAGTGCGATTGTTCTGGCATTGGGGTACTTCCGAAATCCATTGGATCGCCGTTCGATCGGACTGGCCTTCTGTTCGGGTTTTCTAGACGTCACCGGTACCGCGGTTTTCATCCGAGCGAGCCAGGCCGGAAGACTTGATGAGGCCGTTGTCGTGAGTTCGCTTTATCCGGCTGTTACTGTGCTCCTAGCTCGATTAATCTTGCGCGAACATTTCACACGCTGGAAACTCATTGGTATGTTGGCCGCTCTTGCGGCGGTGCCGATCATCGCGGGCTGAAGCTCCGCTGTAGAGGGTAAACATTCGTGGCGCTCGTTGAAGTTCGTAATCTCGTCAAGGCGTTCCCGCTCGGTGAGTCGGTCTTTGGAACGCCGCTGAAGGGCGAGGTGCGTGCCGTCGACGACATCACGCTGAGTATCGAAGCAGGTGAAACCCTCGGGGTCGTTGGTGAATCCGGCTCCGGCAAGAGTACATTGGGGCGCCTGATACTGCGTCTTATTGAGCCGACGTCCGGCAGTGTGCTCTTTCAAGGAAAGGACCTGCTCACCGCATCCGGTTCCCAATTACGCCATTTCCGTCGCGACATGCAAATCATCTTCCAGGATCCATTTGGATCGCTTGATCCCCGCTTTCGCGTAGAAGACGTCATTGCCGAACCGCTCATCATTCACGAACGTTTGAGTCAGCCCGCACGTCAGGAAAGAGTTCGCGAATTGCTTCGCGCCGTCGGTCTCGAGGAATCCGCGATGAAGCGCTTCCCGCACGAATTCAGCGGCGGACAGCGTCAGCGTATCGGTATCGCGCGGGCCCTTGCCCTGCGTCCTAAGTTCATCGTCGCCGATGAACCAGTCTCCGCTCTCGATGTAAGTGTCGGCGCGCAGATTGTGAACCTGCTTGCGCAATTGCAACGTGAGTTCGGCCTCACCTACCTTTTCATCTCGCACTCGATGCCCGTGGTGCGTTACCTCGCGACGCGTATTGCCGTCATGCGTCGCGGAAAAGTCGTCGAACTTGGCCCCGCCGACCAGATCACCGAACATCCAGAGCATCCTTACACGCAAAGCTTGATCTCAGCCACGCCGGAAATCCGCGCCTGAGTCTGGGTGGCCGAAAAGAACATTGCTTGGCACAGTGACTGCGTGATACAAGTCACTGACTCCCAAAACTTTCCCCTTTCAGAATCTCTTGATTTCGGAGGTTCCATGATGGCGCGGACTTGCTTGCTCCTCTCTTTTCTCATTGTCTTATTTCACATTTCAAATTCCAGCGCGGCGGATGCCTCGTCGCAGTGCGTGGATTGCCACTCGAAGACTACCCCGAACATCGTTTCCGATTGGAAGCTGAGCAAACATAGCCAGCTGGACGTCACCTGCGCCACTTGCCACGGCTCCGAACATACATCCGCAGCCGACGTGTCGAAGGTGAAGATCCCAACGCCCGACACTTGCAAGCAATGCCACGCTACTCAGGTCGAGCAGTACATGAAAGGGAAACACTCCAAGGGATGGGCGGCGATGAATGCCATGCCCACCATCCACTGGCAGCCTATGGCATTGATCGAGGGCCAAAAAGGTTGCGGCGGCTGCCATAAAGTAGGCGTGAAATCGCCGGCGGAGATTGAAGCTCTGAAAAAGCAGGGCAGCGAGTTCGGGTCAGCATCGTGCGATTCTTGCCACACGCGCCACACTTTCTCCGTCGAGGAAGCCAAGCAGCCACAAGCCTGCCAGACGTGCCACATGGGTTTCGACCATCCGCAGTGGGAGATGTATTCCTCGTCCAAGCACGGCGTTCGAAGTGACCTCAAACAACGCAAACTGATTCCCGCAGATGCCGCAGCCCCCACCTGCCAGACGTGTCATATGCAGAACGGTGATCACGGCGTTCGCACCGCATGGGGCTTTTTAGCCGTGCGCCTTCCACTTCCCGAGGACAAGCAGTGGGCTTCTGATCGCGCGACGATCCTGCAGGCGCTGGGTGTTCTCGATCCTGATGGCAAGCCAACCAGCCTCGTTGACGTTGTCAAAGCCGCAGATGTCGCTCGCCTCACTCAGGAAGATTGGCAAGCCGAGCGCGACAAGATGCTGAAGACGTGCAATCAGTGTCACTCCGCCAATTTTGCCAAGCAGCAGCTACAACTGGGCGACGACATGATCAAAAACGCCGATCACCTGATGGCGGAAGGAATCCAGATTATTGCCGGCTTATACAAAGACGGAACTCTCGCCAAACCGAAAAACTACACCTACGCATTTCCGAACCTGCTTACGTTCCATGATGCCCCGACAGTCATCGAGCAAAAACTATTCGTGATGTATCTGGAGCATCGCATGCGCACATTCCAAGGTACCTTTCATGGCAGCCCTGACTATGCCCTGTGGTATGGATGGAGCGAGATGCAGAGAGACTTGACCGAAATCAAAGAGCTGGCGGCACAGATGAGGAGGGAAAAGGCCGGCGCAGCAGGCAAGTAAGAGACGCTAATTATCGGAAATTGATTGTTGAATGTTTATTGAGGGCACCCGGCCACAGCGGTGAAATACGAGTTGACGGCGCTGGGGCTCACTAAGTCTGG
>Ga0310810_10000403_pt1 | contig 44659 bp, 34 predicted proteins | sample NCmetagenome_FD_207641 | JGI IMG/M metagenome (GOLD analysis project Ga0310810, IMG submission 207641) | Soil microbial communities from experimental microcosm in Duke University, North Carolina, United States - NC | ecosystem: Engineered > Artificial ecosystem > Soil microcosm > Unclassified ...
TTCCCATGTCCCGGACGATGGTGAAGCCCGCGGCGAGCATCTGGATGCCGTTGGACGCAGCCTGGATCGCCCGCAGCGGCGTGCTGTCCTTGATCACCGTGACGTAGTAGTCGTTCCGCTCCGGCATCACCTTGTAGGTGATGGCCAGGTGGTTGTGCGTGTCCACCAGGCCCGGCAGCACCGTGAGCCCCGAGAGGTCGATGACCTCGGCTCCGGCGGGGATCGTGACCTTGGGGCCGATCGCCTCGAACTTCCGGTCCTTGATCAGGATGATCTGATCCGTGCTGACGGTTCCGGTCGCAGGATCGATCAGCTTGCCCGCGCGCACCGCGGTGTAATGCGGCGGTGCCGGCGACGGGGGAGGAGCGGGCTGGGCGAGCGCCACGCCGGCCAGCAGCGGAAGGAGCAGCGCCAGGCGGGAGGCGGACACGGCTCGGGTGGTCATCGGGTCGATCTCCGTGGAACGGGCGCGGGCAAGGGCCGCGCGGGGCGGAGGCGCAGCATGCACGAGCGCTCCGGCGGGCGACGGACATTTTTCGAGACGTCGGCCCACGGGAGCCACCTCGCAGGGTCGACCGGTGCGGTCGCACCGAATGAAGGCGCCCGGCACGCCGGCTGCAAACACGAGTCGCACGCGCCGGTCGGTCTGACCAGGGAGTCGCTGGCAGCGTCTCCCCCGGCGCCTCGGCGGACGTTCACTCCCGGGGGAGGTCCGCGCTCGACGGCCCGGGCAGGGCACCGCCCTCCCGCTGAGCCCGCCTCGAGAGCCGGAGGATCGACCGGAAGAGCTCGTCGACCGACTCCCCGTCCAGGTCGAGCGCCTCGGCCCAGACCCGCCGCTCCGCCAGCAGGCTCGCCTCCCGGGACGGATCGAGGATGGGATGCCCCAGCTGCGCCTTCGCCTTCCCGGCTCGCCTTGCGAGCGTGACCCGGCGAGCGAGTATTGCGAGGAGCTCGCGGTCGACCGCGTCGATCAGCTCCCGCGTTTCTTGAAGCTCCGGCGAGCGCGCCCCCAGGTCGGGGATCGCGAAGCGCGAGGCCTCCGGGGCGCCCCCGGCGGGCGCTGCCTCCAGCGCGCGGTCGATCTCCGCCAGCGCCTCGAGCAGCTGGTGCCGGGCCTCGGCCGCGAACGGGTTTTCCCGCTGGATGGCGGAGAAGAGGTGACCGGCGTCGGAGCGCACCGTCTCGATCGTCCGGGAGATCGCCTGGAACGATGGGGGCGCGAACGGCACCTCCATGCCCGCACCGGCGTCGAGCATTCCCTTCGCCACGAAGAAGGTGAGCGCGTGGGTGTGGGCCATCACCCGGTCATGGCTCTCCGGCGTCTGCTCGATGACCTCGCAGCCGATGCGCCGGTAGAGCTCCCCGGCGCGCGCCGCGGCCCCCGGGTGCCGGGGCGAAGGACACACCACGACGCGGAGGGGCCGCTCGGCGAGCGCGAGGCTCAGCGGCCCGAACAGCGGATGCGTGGCGACCCAGGGAACTTCGTCTCCCAGGACCGCCTCCAGGTCGCCGAAGGGGTGCACCTTCACGCTGCCGACGTCGAGCACCACCTGGTCCGAGAGGAGATGCGGGCGTAGCGACTCGAGCGCCTCTCGCGTCCGGGGGACCGGCACGGCGACCACCACGAGGCTCGCGCCGCCGACCAGCTCCGCCAGCCCCGGGGCACGGACCGCCTCGGGGACCGCCACCGCCGGATCGAGCGCGCGGAACGGGATCTGCGCCTCGGAGAGCAGCGACCCCAGCGCCCTGCCGAAACGCCCGAACCCGAGGAGCCCGACCACCATCCCCCGGAGGGTACCAGCGTCAGCGCTGGGCGTGCGGAGCGGCCTCCAGAGTGGCGAGCTCCTTCTCCACCTTCTGCCGCGTCTCGGGATTGACCTGGCTGCCTGGCAGGCTCTTCATCAGCGCCAGCTGCTCGCGGAGCACGGGCGCCTTGTCCTTGCCCTGAGCCTCGAGGATCCTCGCCTTCAGCCCGAGGATGCCTACCTTGCGGGGACCCTGCGTCATCAGGGCCAGCGCACGGTTCACCGCCGCCTCGGCCTCCGGGGCACGCTTCTGCTCGAGCAGCACGCGGGCGAGACGCGCCGGCGGGTTGTAGTCGTTGGGCAGCTCCTTCTCCCGGCCCGACAGGAGCGCCTCCGCCTTCGCCAGCTCCCCCAGGTAGAGGTAGCTCTCCGTCCGGTGCGCGTCGAACGTGGCCGCGGTGGTCACGTCCGGCGCTCTGGCCGCAGCCGCCTCCAGGATCGCCGCGCGCTTGCGCATCGCCGCCATAGCCTCGTCGTGCCGCTTCAGGTCGTCGAGGTGGTCGGCGAGGCTCGCGTAGATCGAGCTCCGGTCATCGACCGAGAGCGAGGCCTTCGGATCCGCCGCGAGCGACTGGAGCCTCTTCAGCGACGCGGTGAGGAGCGCCTTCGCCTCGGGGGTGTCGCCGGCCTTCACGGCGCAGCTGGCCGCTGTGTCCGCGACGTCCGCTCCGGTCGGCGTCGCCGGCATCCGGGCCAGCTCCGCGTGCGAGAGCGTGACGCATTCCTTCACCGCGTCCGGCGTCCCCTGCCGCACGAGCGCGGAGAGGAGCATGTCGACGCGCGCCGCTCGCATCGGATCGCCCTTCGCGGAAAGCGAGACGGCCCGGCGGTAGGCGGCGACGGCCGCGGCGTAGTCCTTCTTCTGCTGGGCCGCGTTCCCTTCCTGCTCGGCCTGCAGCGCCGCGGAGACCTGCCCGCCCTTGCGCGCCGCCTGCCAGGAAGCGGTGTTGTCGAGGACGAACTGGCGCATCTCGTTCACCGACGAGGTTCCGAGCCACCGGCCGATGACCTTCTCCGTGTCGGGATCGATGAGCAGGAACGTCGGCAGCCCATCCGCCGGGAACTTCTCCACCACCTCCCGGTTCTGCGGCGCCTCGGTCTCCACCGAGAGCCAGACCACTGCGTCTTTCGCCGGCCGCAGCCCCGCGTCCGGAAAGACGAACGACCGCATCGACAGGCAGGAGTGGCACCACGTGGCCCAGCTGTCGAGGAAGAGCGGCTTCTTCTCCGCCCGCGCCTTCGCCAGCGCGCCCCGGTAGTCGTCCTCGAGAAAGACGATCCCGGAAGGGGGAGTTGCGCCGGAGGCATGGGGCGCGGCGACGGCCGGGGCGGCCAGGACGGTGAGGCTCAGCAGGGCGGAGAGCATGCGAGCCGGGAAGCTAACCCCGCCTGGAGATTGGCGCTTCCCGGATGCAGCCAACCGGCTGAATTCAGGAAGAAGCGGCGGAGAGGCCGGGCGGCCGGCTGCGCCCAAGTGGGAACTGGCCCCGGGGGGCGGGTGAATCGCCGACCCGGTCCGGGCGTCGAATGCAATTGAGGACGCAACGATGAAACGACTTCTCTCGACACTGCTGTTGATCGCTCCGCTGGTGGCCAGCGCGCAGGTGGTCTCGACCACCCCGCCGGTGGACCAGCCTCCGACGCCTCAGCCACAGGCCGCTCCCCCTCCCCCGGCGTACGCGCCGCCGCCGGCCACCTCGGCACCGGTCGAGCCGCTCCCGCAGGACGACACCTACGCCGAGCCGTCGGTCCCGCCCTCGGGCGTGTACGGTTCGCCTGACGTGCAGGAGCCTCTCCCGCCTCCGGCCGTCGCCGCTCCGAGCGCCTCCGGTCAGTGGGTCTACACGACCCAGTACGGCTGGATCTGGATGCCCTACGGCACGGGCTACACCTACCTGCCGGCCAGCGCGTACCCGGACATGTACGTCTACACCCCGGCTTACGGGTGGCGCTGGGTCGTGGCGCCATGGGTCTGGGGGCTCGGCCCTCGCCCGTACTTCGGCGTCTACGGCTGGAACCGCTTCGCCTGGTACGGCCGCGGCTTCGGCCGGTGGTACGGCTACCGCGGCGGACCGGTGTGGGCCTCCCGCGGCTGGTATGGCGCGCCGGCGCATCGGGTCTATCCGGGCGCGGTGGTCCGCCCCGCGCCGCACGTCGTCGCTCCCCGCCCGGGCGTCGTCGTGACCCGGCCCGGTAGCTTCGCTCGACCCGGCGTGGTCGTCCGCCCCGGGCCCGTGGTCCGGTCCGCGCCGGTCGCCCGGTCCGCCCCCGCGCCGCGCACCGGTGGCTTCTCCGGTCACGCGGTCGGCCACGTCCGGCGCTGACCCGTCCCGCAGCCTCTCGGCCCGGCCCTCGCGGCGCTACCCGAGCCGCGGCGTGGTCGGGCCTGCGTATGCCGGGTGGCGGCCCATGATCGCCCGGTGACAGCGCGGGCAGTAGAAGGTCGCGTCGCTCCCGGCCACGCGGCCGTCGTATTCCTCGAAGCGAATGAAGTCGGGGAGGGCGAGGCGAGCCCGGAGCGACGCCGCGTCGAAGGTGCAGTCCACCTCCGACCAGAGCCCCCACTCGGGGCCGTACGGGCTCTGCCTCGGCTCACCGAGGCGCACGCCGCGCCGTTCCAGCTCGGCCTCCAGGGACGCCAGATGCTCGCAGGTCTTCAGCATGGGAAGCTCCCCGGCGCGAGCATGCCACGGGTCGACATCAGCAACGGTGGCCGCGCCGGGACCATCACCTACCGGGAAGGGCTGCACAGCGTCTCCTTCGACTGGGAGTTCGCGATGTCCCCCGCCCTCGCCATCATCACCGGGCCGGACTCCCGCGCCTGGGACGCGCTGGGCGCGTGGGCCGCGGGACGCCAGGAGGAGATCTTCGAGCACGTCGCCCGCGAGGTCATCCGCCAGAAGGCCGCCGGCCACAGCCCGGAGATCGACCTCGCGGCGGGAACCATCACCGTCCTCGAGCCCGCGCAGAGCGGGCCGGGGGGGAGGCGGCGCGGAAGCTCGCCCCGCGGCCCGCTGGACGCGCTCGGTGAGCTGGCCGAGGCGGACGTCGAGGAGCTCATCGCGCTCATCCTCCGCGACGGCACCAGCGGCCCCACCGTGGACGCGCTCGCGCAGATCGACCATCCGAAGGCCCGCGCCGGCGTCGACGAGGCGGCGCATCACCACCTCTCGGTGGACGTTCGGCTCGCCGCGGCCGAGGGGCTGCACGCCCGCGGCACGCTCGCCGACCTCGAGCCGGTGCTCACCCGCGAGCTGCGACTCCTGAACCGGAAGACGGACGGCCTGGCCCGCGCCCTCCGGATGGCCGAGGCGCAACCAACGCCGGCGGTGAAGCAGGCCCTCCTCTGGGCGAGCTGGAACCAGACCGAGTGCGCGGCGGATTGCGCGCGCCTCTTGCTGAAGCTCGTCGCCGGCCCGGAGGCAGTCGCCGGGATGGCGGAGGCGCTCGGGGACCTCGAGCTCCACCGGAGCTACTTCCAGCGGAAGGCGGCGTTCGAGGCGCTCTGCAGGAAGACGGGCATGATGCTGGAACCCGGCTGACGTCCGGCGCTCAGAATCGGTGCCAGAACAGCGAGGCGTAGGAGGGCACCGCGTCTCGCCAGAAGCGGATCTTCTTCCCCTCCGCGAAGCCACGGGCCACGTAGTTGACCGGGACCTCCATCGGGGAGTGTCCGTTCCGCGCCAGCTTGCAGGCCAGCTCGATGTCCAGCTCGAAGCCGTTCGACCTGAGGTCGAGGCCCTCGAGGCACTCGGCCCGGAACACCTTGAACATGGTGTTCACGTCGGTGACGCGCTGCTGGTACAGCACGCTGTAGGTCCGCGCGAACATCACCTGGCCGAAGTTGAGGATCAGCCCCCGCACCGGCGTGGCGTCGTACTTGCGGACCTTCCAGTCGTTGAGCCCCAGGCTGCGCGACCCGAGCACGAAGCTCGCCTTGTGCTGGAGCAGTGGCTCGAGGAGCGCATCGTAGTCGTCGATGTCGTACTCGAAGTCCGCGTCCTGGATGAGCACGATGGTGCCGGTGACGCGCGCCAGGCCAGCGCGCACGGCGTGTCCCTTGCCCTGCGGCCGGTCCTCGAGCACCACCTGCACTCCCGGGCGCCCGCGATAGCCCTCGACGATGGCCCGCGTGCCGTCGGTGGAGTTGCTCTCGACGATGATCAGCTCCCGGTCGATCTTCAGCGGCTTGGCGAGCACCGCGTCGATGACCTCGGCCACGGTCCGCGCCTCGTTGTAGACCGGCAGGACGATCGACAGCTTCTCGCGCGCGCTCGCCTCTCCCGCGCGACGGCCAAAGACCGCCACCCGGTTCCCGGCGCGCACAGGCAGCCCCACGTCGGCGAGCGGCGTCGCCCTCAGCACCGCGGAGAGCGCCGGACGGTCCAGGATGCGGGAGGCGATGTCCCCCGCGTAGCGGACCGTACGCGTCACGGGCAGCGGGTACTGGGTCTTGAGCACCAGCCCCGAGCGCGCGGCCAGCGCGGTGAGGTTGCCGGTGCTCAGGAAGGTCGCCTTGTGGTCGAAGAGCTGCGACCAGTACCGGCGCATCATCCGCGCAGGGAGCGAATCGGCGTTGGTGTAGGTGACCACGAACAGCGTCTCGGCGGGCAGAGCGGAGACGAGGCGCGAGAGCACCGCGTGCGGAGCGGCCAGCGACTCGAGCAGCTCGGCCAGGATGACGACCTGGGGCGCCCGCGCGAGATGAGGCGCGGCCCACTCCATGTCCGAGTCCAGCGCCAGCCGGGCGAAGCGCTCGTCGTCGAACGTGGCGACCTCCAGGCCCAGCCGCTCGGCGGAGGGCACCCGCGCGAACTCCGGCAGGTAGCGCCCGAGCAGCAAAATCCGCTGCAGCGGCGCGCCGGAGATGCGCCGGTGGTCCTCCTCCACCCGCTGCAGCAGCCGGTCGAAATCCGCGGACATGAGCGCACGGTCGCGTGGATCGGCGAAGGTCTGGATCCGCTCGATGTCCAGGTCGTTGAACGGGTTCTCGCGAGTGGGGTTGACGTAGACCGCGCCGCACGCCGTGCAGCGGACGAACCGGACTCCGGCGCGATGGAAGAGATAGCCGGGCCGGTCCGCCTCGCAGGCCGGGCAGTCCACGAAGCGGTTGTGGGCGCGCGCCGTCCGCACCGCCGAGGTCGGTCGGAACTGGAACGAGCGCACCGAGCCGTTGGTCCCGGTCATCGGCGGCTGACCTCCGCGGGCTGCTGGCGGTCGTTCACGAAGGGGCTGGCCTCGAGGAAGGCCAGCGTCTCCACGATGCTCTCCTCGATGCTCCTCGTGGGAGCCCAGCCGAGCGCGCGGAGGCGCGTCGTGTCCAGGAGGATGCGGGGCGAGTCGCCCACCCAGCCGCGCTCGCCACCGGCGTGGACGATCCGCGGCTTCACCCCGAGGGTCCGGGTGATCACCGCGATGCTCTGGTCGACCTCGATCCAGTCGTGGTGTCCGAGGTTGAAGAGGTTGATGGGCTCCCTCGAGCGCGCGAGGGCCAGGAGCATGCCGCTCACGCAGTCGACCACGTGGAGGTAGCTCTTCTTCTGCCGACCGTCGCCGAGGACGTCGAGGCGCGTGGGGTCACGGCGCAGCTTCCGCCAGAAGTCGATGACGTGCCCGTGCGTGTAGCGGGGCCCGAGCAGCGACACGAACCGGAAGATCCACGTCCGGAAGCCGTAGCCCAGGGCATAGGAGGTGAGCAGCCCCTCGGCGGCGAGCTTCGAGGTCCCGTAGATCGACGTCTGCACCGGGAACGGCGCGTCCTCGGGCGTGGGCACCTCCGTCGCATCGCCGTACACCGAGCCGGTGGAGGCAAAGGCCACCTCCCGCACTCCGGCGGCCCGCATGGCCTCGAGCAGGTTCTGGGTGGCGACCACGTTCTGGTCGATGCAGCGCCGGGGCTCGAGGAGGTTGTCCTTGATGTCGGCGTAGGCCGCGAGGTGGAACACGAGGTCGCAGCCCGCCACCGCCCGCCCGGCGGACTCCGGGTCGAGCAGGTCGGCCTCGATCAGCCGGGCGCGCGCGGGCACGAACTGCCGCCACCCGGTCGAGAAGTCGTCGAGGATGGTGACCTCGGCCCCTTCGGCCAGGAGCCGGTCGGCGACGTGGCTGCCGACGAAGCCGGCCCCGCCGGTCACCAGCACCCGACGGCCCGCGAAGCTCGACACCGTCGAGGTCATCAGCGAGGGCCGGAGCGCTTGCGCCAGGCCTCGTTGAACTCGGCGATGGTCTCCACCGTGCGCGGATGCCAGACCATCTTGTGCAGGATGGCCGGCGGAACGGTGACCACGTGCGCCCCCGCCTCCGCGAGGTCCGCCCCGGGCGATTCGCGGGAGATGATGAGGGGACTGGTCGTCACCCCGGAGAACGCACCCCAGGCGAAGAGCCCCTTGATTTCACTCGGATCCGAGCCGTCGACGAAAAGAGCCACGCCCTCCTCCTAATACATCCGGCCCTCGATCGCCGAGGCGATCTCCAGCAGGGGCCCCCTGGACGTCCGGGGCCGGGTTCGACCCGCCCCGGAGGGGGCAGAGCTCGCACCGCGAGCGCAGCGCGAGCAACGCGGTTCGCAGACCGAGCCGATCTCGAAAAACCTGTCATGGACCACGAGCGCGCGCAAGCGCCGCCGGGTCGCCAGCTCCTCCAGCCGCCTCCGTCACTGCACCCGCCGGAGGATCCAGGGATGCTTCCAGGGGTTCGCGCCGTGCGGCTCGAAGGCCTCGTACACCGGCTGGCCCGGGAAGCGAGCAACGACGGCGGAGGCGGGAACGTTCGTCGGGACGGAGAGGAGCAGGGGCGAGCGGTCGAAGAACATGCCGTTCCGCGCGTAGCGGGTGGGCCACTCGGCGCGGAGGATCACCACCCCGGAGTGGACGCCTTCCCTCGCCAGCTCCCGCGGCAGCCCGGTGTGGACCGTCACCTCGGGGATGCGGTGCTCGAGGTAGCTCGCCATCAGGAAGGCCGGCGCGATCCAGATCGCCACCGCCACCAGCCGGGAGGTCCAGCGCCCCAGGTGCTGACGCACGAAGGCCGCGGCCGTCCCCCACCCGGCCGACGCCAGGAAGGCGAGCGGCAGGAGCACCATCGTCAGGTAGCGAGGGCGCGGGCTGTCGTCGGGCTCGTTGAAGGTCAGGAGGAGCCCGGCGAGGAACAGCAGGAGCAGCGCCCCGAACCAGCGCTGCAGTGGCGCCGTGCGCGCATCGCCCGCGGCCTGCTCCCGGTGGAGGACCCCCCACCCCAGACACGCCAGGAGCGCCGCGCCCGGCACGGTCCACTCGAAGAAGAAGGTCTCCAGCTCCGCCAGGTGGTTGAAGATCTCGTAGGGGCTGACGACGTGCAGGAGGCTGATGTTCCGGAACGCGCCGCTCTCGCCGTAGATGGCCACGAAGCCGGCCTTGCCCGCCTCGTAGCCGTCGGTGAAGGGCGAGCCGAACTGGAGCCGGTTGTAGAGAAGCGTGAGCCCGAGGAACGGCGACGCGCTCACGCCGGCGACGAGGAACGCGCGGATGCTGCGGAAGGCGATCAGCGAGAGCCCGAGCAGAACTCCGTCCACTGGACGGATGAGGAACACGCAGCCGACCGCGACGCCGAACCCGACCAGCCACCCGTCACGTCCGGATCGCGCCCACTGCGCGACCGCCCCCATCGCCAGGGCGCCGAAGAGGAGCGTGGGCGTGTGGGAGAGGAAGGTGGCGGACTGGTAGGCGAAGAGCGGCATCGCGGCGAGGAAGGCCAACGCGAGGAAGGCCCTCCGGCCGTCCAGCGCCGTTCGCGCGGCGAGCCAGAAGGCGAGCAGGGCCAGCATCCCCTCCAGCGGCGTCACCAGCCACGGCACGCCGGCACGCACGCCGAGCGAGAGGAGCGCGGCCGCGCCGGGCGGGTACTTGCTGCGGACGAAGTCGTCGATCACCACGTGGTCCACCGTTGCCCAGTCCGCGTAGGGGGGCGCCGGAGCCTTCAGCACACCGCGGGCGAAGCCCTCGGCCTGGAGCACCGTGGAGTATTCGTCGCCGGAGTACGGGTAACCCTGGAGCGCGAATCGGGCGACCACCGCGTAGAAGACGCCGGCGCAGACGATGAGCAGCGCCGCGGCTCGTCCGTAGCTCGGAGCCCGCCGCGCGGTTTCGACCGGCGCACGTGTCGCCGGTGCCTCCCCGGAGCCGGCGAGGGCGAGGTGGGAAGGAGAGGGCTCCGTGCCGGAGGGGCGGTTCACGGGGGGACGGACGGAGAAGGTGGTGCGCTGCGCCCGGCCCGCTCGGGCCCGCGGTTCATCCGACCATTCTCCAGGGGAGCCGGCGCATCGTTGCACTCTGACCCCGCTCGCGGGCCACCGTCAACGCTGGCGCGCCCTCCCGCTTGCGCTCCCCTTCCCCGTGCGGATACTGCAGCGCCCCGCGCATGCGACCGGAGCCAGCACTCCCGAGCGCGCGCGAAGACGAACGATCGATGAGCCTGTCCTCCCCGGAGCGCCTCGCAGACGACGTCGCCTCCGAGGGCGGTGCCGAGCGTGGGGCGCCGCACGCGCGCAGCCGCATCCGGGCGTGGGTCGGCTGGTTCGGGGTCACCGTCGTCCTGTGGAACGGGTGCGCCTCGCACGCCGATTCGAAGTGGAGCGACCGCCAGCTGGCACGAGGCACGTACCCGCGCACGCCCGCCTTCGCGCTCGCGGCCCTGCGGGGCGCCGGCACCGACGACGACGACATCAGCCGCTACCTCGCCTACGCCAGCGCGACGCTGGGACGACCCTACCAGCCCTTCTACGTGCGACCGCTCGAGGGGTGGACCTCCTCCCAGCCGGAGAAGCCCTCCGAGCCGGATCCGGACGACCCACGTCAGACGCCGCCGCGAGCTCCGGGCAGACCGCTGCTGCCCTACCGTGACTTCTCCGTCGAGTATCCGCCGGGCTTCTTCCTGCTCGCGCTGCCGCCCGCGCTGCTGGGCCTGGACCTCGACGGGTATCGACTCGTGTTCTCGCTGTGGATGGCGTTGCTCCTCACCGTGGCCCTGCTGGCCGCGGTGCGCATCGGCCGGCTGCTGCGGCCGGGGACGGACGCCTCGCCGGTGGCGGTGGCCGCGCTCCTTGCGCTCGCGCTTGGCACCGTGGCGGTGCGGCGATACGACGCCGTCGTCTCGCTGTCGCTGTGCCTGTTCCTCGACGGCTGCCTCCGGCGCAGGCCGGCGCTCTCCGGGCTCGCGCTCGGCGTGGGGGTGGTCACGAAGCTCGTGCCGCTCCTCGTCGTCCCGGTCGCCCTCGTCTACTGGGGCGCGCTCCGCCGCTGGCGTGACCTCGGGCTGACGGCGCTCGTCTCCGCCGGAGTCTGCCTGGCGGTCGGCGTGCCCTACGTGCGGGTCGCCGGCGCGCACCTCCTGGATCTGCTCCGCTACCACGGCCAGCGGCCGCTGGAGGTCGAGAGCTCCTGGGCGGCGCTGCTCACCCTCGGGCGCGCCATCGATCCGGCGTCGGCCTGGCGGGTCGCCTCCTTCGGCTCGGACAACGTGGTCGGCCCGGCGGATCGCTTCCTCCTGCCGCTCGCCGGCATCACCCCGCTCCTGGCCATCGCCGCCATCGTCGCCTGGAGCGTGCTGCAGACCCGCCGCGTGCTCGGGCGCGAGGACGCCGTGCGGCTCGCCGGGGAGGTGCTGGTCCGCGCCGCGTGCGCCACGTTCGCCGCGAGCATGGCCCTCGGAAAGGTGTTCAGCGCGCAGTACCTCGCCTGGCTCCTGCCGATCGGCGCGCTGGTCTCGGTCCTCGACACGGGCCGGCGACGGCGAGTCGCGCTCTGGCTGCTGGGCGGAGCGATGCTGATGACCCAGCTCAACCAGCACTTCTTCTTCGGCATCCTCGGCAACGGCCCGCATCCACTGATGGGAGCGCTGTTCCTTCTCCGGAACGGGCTCCTGCTGGCCTGGGCGACGTGGATCCTCTTCCCCGGCCCCGCTGCCCGCGTGGCGATTGCCGGCGAGGAGCACCGACCGATGATTCCCGCAGGGCCCGGGAGTCCATCTTCCGTCACTCGTTGATCTCCGGAGAACGGCCATGTCACGCCTGCGCGTTGCCAGCTTCAGCATCTCCCTCGACGGCTTCGGTGCCGGCCCGGATCAGAGCCTCCAGAACCCGCTCGGCGTCGGGGGCGAGTCGGTGCACGCCTGGGTCTTCCCCACCCGCACCTTCCAGCGCATGCACGGGAAGGGAGTCGGCGCGGCTGGCATCGACGACGACTTCGCGGCTCGGGGATTCGAGAACCTCGGCGCGTGGATCCTCGGGCGCAACATGTTCGGGCCCATCCGCGGGCCGTGGCCGGACGACGCGTGGAAGGGCTGGTGGGGAGACGAGCCGCCGTACCACGTGCCGGTCTTCGTCCTCACCCACCACGCCCGGCCGCCCCTGGAGATGAAGGGCGGGACCATCTTCCACTTCGTCACCGGCGGGATCCAGGACGCGCTGGACAGGGCACGGAAGGCGGCGGCCGGCAAGGACATCCGCCTCGGCGGCGGCGTGGCGACCATCCGCGAATACCTGCGCGCCGGGCTCATCGACGAGATGCACCTCGCGGTCGCGCCGGTGCTGCTGGGAAACGGAGAGAATCTTCTGGCCGGCATCGATCTGCTCGCGCTCGGGTTCCGCGTCCGTGAGCAGGTCGCCTCGGAAAAGGCGCTGCACGTCGTGGTGAGCCGGTCCCCCTGAAACGCGGGGACGCCGTCGCGCGGCATCCATCGAGCCGCCCCGGCGGCGCGGAAGCCCTCGCCTGGGCGCTCGACGACCGCTAGGCTCGCCGTCGTGTCGATTTCCCGCCGCGAGCTGGTGGAAGGCGGTGTCGCCATCGGGGTGGCGCTGCTCGCTGCCCCCGCCCTCGGGGCGGCCGCTGCTGCGCTCGAGCCGACCCCGGAGAACGAGCTGGGGCCGTTCTACAAGAAGGGCGCCCCGGCAACGACCAACCTCATCGTCCCCGGCGACCCAGGCCTGCCGCTCGCGGTGAGCGGAAAGGTGCTGGACGTGACGGGCAAGCCGCTCGCCGGAGCCATCATCGAGGTGTGGCAGACCGACGGACGCGGCGTGTACGACCTCGAGGGTTACCGCTACCGCGCGCGTGTGACGGCGGCGCCCGACGGCAGCTACCGCTTCCAGACGCTCATGCCCGGGCACTACCCGCAGCGGGTCGCCCAGCACATCCACTACCGGGTGAGCGCTCCCGGACGGAAGGTGCTCGTCACGCAGCTGTACTTCGCGACCGATCCGGCGTTCGCCGGTGATCCGGAGCACAACTACGCGAAGGATCCCATCCTCGAGGACCGGCGGCTGATCCGGCCCGTCACGCTGGGCGAGACGGGAGGCCCGCAGGCGGCCGTCGTCTTCGACACCGTGCTCAGGACATGAGTGATGCCGGCACGGATGCGGTCCTGCGACTCGAGGCGACTGCCCCTGTCGGCGCGGTCGCGCTGATCGCCGGCGGGACCCGCGTCTCGGCCCTCCTCGCCGGGATGCGAATCGCAGCGTGGTCCTGCGCCGATGGGCGCTCGCTCGGCGAGGCGACCTACCGAGGCCCGCCGCCCACCGCGGCGACGATCGACCTCGCGGGAAACCGCATCGCCATCGGGACGGGGGACGGCGCGGTGCGCATCCTGGACGCGGCAACCCTCGAGACGAAGGCGGAGCTCCCACCGGCACGTTCGACCTGTGGACAGCTCACCTTCTCTCCCGACGGCAGCTTGCTGGCGGGGCTCGCCCGTGGCCGTCAGCTCGCGCTGACCGTCTGGAACGTCGGTGCGGCCAAGCTCACGGGCGCCTTCGCCGATCCCACGGTCGAGCCGGGGAACGTCGCCTTCCACCCGGATGGCCGCACCGTGGCCATCTCGTTGCTCACCGGGGACGTGCTGGTGCTCGACGTCGCCTCGGGACGGCCCAGCCGCACGCTGTCGGATGCGCAGATGACAGCCGATGCCCTGGCCTTCGCGGCGAACGGCTCGGCGCTCGTCGCTGCGCCGTACGACGGGACGGTCCTGGTCTGGCAGCTGCCGCGCTGGAGCGTGCGACGCGCCCGCGGCATCCCGGGGGCCAATGCGCTCGCGGTCGCCGCGGACGCCTCCCGGGCCGTGACCTCCCGGAACAGCTTCAACCCCGGGGACACACCGGGCGAGGCACGGCTCATCGACCTCGCAGCGGATCGCGTGCTCGCGCGCACGTCCCTCGGGATCGTGAGCCACACCGACGTGGCGCTCCTCGGTCCGGGACACGCCCGGGTCGTCTCGACCCGGGGAAGTACCCTCGAGCTGCGCGACCTCCGCGCCTAGAGCTCTCCCCGTCGCAGCCGCTCCACGGCGAGGTCGCAGGCGCGGGCGGTCACCGCCATCTCGGTCAGCGTGGGGTTCTGCCACCCCGAGGTGGGCCAGCACGCCCCGTCGGTCACGTGGAGGTTCCTCACCTCCCAGCTCCGGCACGAGGGGTCCAGCACCGAGTCGCGCGGGTCCGTTCCCATCCGGGCGCCGCCCACCTCGTGCACGAACATCCCCGGCGTGGAGAGCGTCCACTCCTTCTGCATCTTCCGGATGTGCGAGGTGACCAGCGGGGTGTGAAACAGCTCGGTCACCTCGGCGCAGACGCCGCCGCCCGCCTCGACGATCTCCCGCGCCGCCGCACGGGCCGCCCGTGCGAGGGCGAGGTCCTCGTCCTTCCACTCGCAGACGATGTGCGCCGCCGGGATCCCCCACCGGTCCCGGAGAGACGGGTCGATCTCGATCCGGTTGTCGCGATGGGGCAGCGTCTCCGAGCGGGCGCAGAGGAACCCGAAGGCCACGTCCCGGTGCTTGCGGAGGAAGTTCGGCACCGGCAGTCGCTGGATGCCTCCCCACAGCCCGAAGCCGCGGAGGTAGCTCTCCCGCCGCTCCCCGAGGTTCTGGTACCGGGGAATCATGATGCTGTCGCTGCCCAGGAGCTCGAACGGGCCGCCGGTGTCCGGCACGTCCGGCAGGTAGAAGTAGACGTTGCCCGCGCTGTGGTCCATCACGTGGCGCCCCAGCACGCCCGACGCCGCGCCGATGCCGCCGGGATGAGCGGCGCTGCGCGAGTTCAGGAGGATCCGGACGCTCTCCAGGCTGGAGGCACAGAGGAACACCAGCCTGCCGCGCACCTCCTCCGATTGCCCGGTCGCGACGTCCACCACCCTCACCCCGGTCGCCCGCGTCCCGTCCGCGGCGACGAGGACCTCGCCCACCACCGCCCCGCTCCGGAGGGTCAGCAGGCCCGTCTCCGCCGCGGCGCGGAGCGTGGTGGCGGGGCTGGAGATGCGCGAGAGCGTCTGGCCCCTCTCCGGAGGACGGCGGGCGAACAGCCCGCGGGAGATGATGACCCGCCGCTCGGGGAACACCCGCTCCACCCGGTCCTTGAACACGCGCTCGGCCGGAGTCATCGGCCGCGGCTCGAGGAACTCACCGTCCGGCAGCTGCGGCAGGCCCTCGCGCGAGCCGTGCACGCCGAGGAGACGCTCCAGCTCCGCGTAGTGTGGCGCGAGGTCCGCGTGGGTGAGCGGCCAGTCCGGCCCGAAGCCGTCGCGGCTCGCCGCCTTGAAGTCGAAGTCCGAGAAGCGCGGCGTCACGGCGTCCCAGACCAGCGTGCGCCCACCTACCCGCCGCGAGCGGATCCACCGGAACGGCTTGTCGGACGGCGTGGAGTACGGATTGTCCACGTCGTCCACGAAGAAGTCCGGGTTGGTGGCCCACCAGGTGGGGTGGCTCTTCTGCACGTCCTGCCGGTGGGAGACGAGATGCCGCCACAGCTGTCTCGCCGCGTTGCTCGGGAAGGAGCCGTGGTCACGGCGGCCGGTCACTGGCGTGCCCGCCTCGAGCACCAGCACCCGGAGGCCCGCGCGGGTGAGCTTCCACGCCGCGGTCCCTCCGGTTGCGCCCGAGCCCACGACGATGGCGTCCCACTCCTCCAAGATCCCTCTATCCCTCGAGCGCTGCGAGCTCGCCGGCGGTGAGACGGAAGCCGGCGGCGGCGAGGTTCTCCCGCATCTTCGCGCCGGTGCTCGCGGCCACCACTGCCGACACGGGGAAGGGCTGCGAGAAGAGGTACGCCAGGCCCACCTGCGCCGGCGTCCAGCCCCGTTCCCGGGCGAGAGCGGCCGCCCGCTCCCGGCGGGCCACGTTCGCCGTGCTGCCGTAGCAGCCGCCGGTCCGCCCCGAGGTGAGGAAGCCCGAGCCGAGCGGCGACCAGGCGAGGACCGGCAGCCGGGTCCGGGCGTGGAACGCGCGCGCCTCGCGGCCCCCCGGGCCGGCGATGCTCACCGAGCCGGGAAAGGGCGGACGTGCCCAGTCGACGAGCGACAGGTGCGGGCTGCTGACCGCCATCGCCGGGAGACCTTCCTCGCGTGCCGCGGCCTGGACGGCCTCGATGCGGGGGACGCTCCAGTTGGACACGCCCCACCCGCCGATCTTCCCCTCGCGGTGGGCGGCGGCGAGCGTCCGCACCATCGGCTCGAGCGGAGCGCCGGGAAAGTCCCGGTGGAGGAGGTAGAGGTCGAGCCGCTCCACGCCCAGTCGGCGGAGGCTGGCGTGCAGGTCCGCCGCGAGGGCCGCGGCGCCGAGGCGGTTCGGGCGGATGCCCGGGTAGGGGTGACCGCCCTTGTCCACGAGGAACACCCGGTCCCTCAGGCCCCGCGAGGACAGCCACTGCCCGAAGAGTCGCTCGGTGCCGCCGAGCTGGTACGAGGCCGCGAGGTCGAAGGCGCTGCACCCGGCCTCGACCAGCGCATCGAGCCGCCGGAGCTCCTGATCTCGACGCGAGCTCCGGGCGAGCGGAGCCGGGAGCGCCGAACCCAGCCGCGCCGTGCCCGCCACCACGGGGGGAATCACCGGCATGGCGCGAGGCTCACGGCGCGACCTCCACCCGTCCGGCCGTTCCCTGCCTCCCGGGAAGCGCGACGGTGAGCCAGGCGCAGAGCAGGCCGAGGAGGATCTGCGCGGCGTGGATGAGCAGCGCCAGCGTCGCCGCGGTGGCAGCGGTCAGGCCGAGCGTTCCGGCGCCGAGCACCAGCGTGGCCTCGGTGGCCCCCAGCTGTCCGGGGATGAAGTCGCCGACGGCGCTCCCGAGGATGAGCGCTCCCCGCACGACGAGGATCCGGAGCAGCCCGGACGCCTGTCCGATGGCCGCGAGCGCGACGCCGCACTGGACCACCTGCGCCACCCGTCCCGCGGACTCCCAGGCCAGGGACCGGGCGAGGTTCGCGGCAGAGGCGCCGGCCGTCGCATCGAAGGCGAGCCCGAAGCCCTCGAGGCGCTTGATGAGACCCCCGAGGAGCCGCCCGAGCCTCGCCCGCTCGCGGACGACGAGGAGGCTCGTGCCGATCGCTGCGGCGACGACGCCGTTGGCGAGGAGGAGGCCGGACGCCGCTCCCGGGCCGAGCAGGACGACCGTCGCCACCAGGACCGGCACGGTGATGACCGCGGTGGAGAGCAGCACGACCCCTTGCATCTGGACCGCCGCCACCGCCGCCTTCGCGCCGCCGGCGTTTCGCGAGAGCAGCACCGCGCGGGCGGCCTCGCCGGCGCCGCGGCCCATCGGCAACACCAGTCCCAGCGCGTAGCCCAGCGCTCCTGCCCGGACCCACTGGCGCACCGGGACGCGGCGAGCCGCCTCGCCGTACAGCGCGCGGAGCGCGAGCGTGCTGCATCCGACCATCACCGCCTCGAGGACCGCGAGGAGCGGCAACGCGTGGACGCTGGCCCCCAGCGACGCGAGCACCGCCCGCGCTCCCGCGGCCCAGACCGAGACCACCAGCACCGCGGTTCCAAGGACCGCGCACGCGATCCGCACCAGCGGTCGCGCGAGCAGCCCCGGGCCTTCCTGGCTCACCGCGCGAGCACCTCCGGCAGCCGCGTCCACACCCGGGCGAAGGCCTCGGCATAGGCCTCCACCACCGGCCGTGGCTGCGGCGCGAGGGGGTACGTCTGGGAGAAGAGGACCAGCGAGCGGTCGAGGACGTCGCGCGTCACCGGGTACCGGGCGAGGTCATCGGCAGGCGAGCCCATGCGCTGGAACAGCGTCTGGCCAGGCACGGGCCGCGTCTGCCAGAGCACCACCTCGCACCCCTCGGCGCGCAGCGCCCGGAGCATGGCGTCCCGCACGGTGGCCGGCGGAGCCTCCACCCCGAGCTGTCGCGCGTCCAGCTGTACCCGGTACTTGTGGAACGCCGGCACCCGGTCGCCCGGCACCTCGGGTGGGGTCACGCCGGGAAGCTCGCGCAGCCGGCGGGAGAGGAGCTCGGCGCTCGCGAGCGCCTGGGCGTTCCACTGCTCGAGTCTCCGCAGCTGCACCCTGGCCACCGCCGCAGACAGCTCGGTGGTGCGGTAGTTCCATCCCACCGCCGCGGAGTCGTACGCCCGGTTCCCGTCCAGCGCGTGGGCGAGGTCGTAGCTCGCCTCGTCCTCGGGCCGGCTGTCCTCGCCGAACATCCGCGCCGCGTGGGCCTTCCGGTAGACGGCCTCGTCGTCGGTGACGAGCATCCCGCCCTCGCCCGAGGCCATGCTCTTGCTGGACTGGAGGCTGTAGCAGCCGGCCAGGCCGATCGTTCCGGTGTTGCGCCCGCGGTAGCGCGCGCCGATCGCCTGGGCTGAGTCCTCGAGGAGGAGGAGGCCCCGGCGCGAGGCGATGTCCGCGATGGGCTGCAGCTCGCAGGGGACGCCGTGGAGATGGACCGGGATGATCGCCCGGGTCCGCGGGCCGATGGCCGCCTCGACCTTCGCCGGGTCCATGCCGAAGGTCCGCGGCTCGACGTCGACGAACACCGGCACTCCGCCCTGGTGGAGCACCGCCATCGCCGTGGCGACGAAGGTGAAGGCCGGGACGATGACCTCGTCCCCGGCCTGGATGCCGCCGCCGATCAGCGCGAGGTGCAGCGCCGAGGTGCCACTGTTGGTGGCCAGGCTGTACCGCGCGCCGACGAAGGCGGAGAACTCGCGCTCCAGGGCGCGCACCTCGGGAGCCAGCTGACCGGAGAGGACGCCGCGCTCGAGCACGCCGAGCACTGCGCGCCGCTCCTCCTCGCCGAGCACCGGCCAGCGGACGTGCGCCCCCGCCGGAACGACCGGGGCCCCGCCCTGGATCGCCAGCCGCTGCACGCTAGACCGCGGCGCGAACGGTGGAACGAGCGACCTTCTCCACCCACTCGTGGAGGAGCGCGTACTGCTTGAACAGGTCGTTCACCGCGCGCTCGCCGTCCCGGTGGTAGGGCGCCTTGAAGAAGAGCGAGAGCTGGCGCTGGATGCCGCGCTCACCGCAGCGCTGGGCGACGTCCACCAGTCGCACGAGGTCGATGACCAGCGGGGCGGCGAGGATCGAGTCCTTGCAGAGGAAGTTGATCTTGATCTGCATCCGCTCGCCGAGGAACCCGAGGACGTCGATGTTGTCCCAGGCTTCCTTCTCGTCACCCCGGGGGCGGTAGTAGTTGATGTGGACCTGGTGGTCGGTGACCTCGTAGCCGAGGATCTCGTCGAGGACCGAGAGCTTGCTGGCGACCTTGGTCTTGTTGCTCTCCGGATCGTCCAGCACCCGCCCGTCGTTGTTGCCGAGGATGTTGGTGGAGAACCAGCCCTCGACCTTGAGCTGCCGCACGTGGAAGGCGGGGGCGAGCGCGGTCTTGAGCAGGGTCTGCCCGGTCTTTCCGTCCTCGCCGGCGATCGGGATGCCCGAGCTCTCCGCCAGCGCCTCGAGCGCCGGGACCTTGGTCAGGCTGGGGGTGAAGTTCACGTGCCCCGCGCCGAGCTTGCAGGCCAGGTAGAGGTACTTCATCGCCGGGCTGATCCGCTCGTCGTTCCGGGTGAGGCCGGCCTCGAAGGCGGGGACGGTGCGGTGGACGTCGGCGACCTCGGTGTGCCGCTCGGTCGAGCCGAGGTTGACGATGATCAGCCGGTCCAGCTTGTTCGCCGCCTTGAAGTCCTTCACGTTCCGGGTGAGGAGCTCCAGCTCCTCGCGGTGACCCTTGGCGGTGACGACGTGGCTCGCGTCCTCGGTGCCGAGGAACTTCTCCGACACCACTCCCGGCCAGGGCCTGATGGCCCGCAGCTCCGGCTCGACCTTGCGGAGCAGGGGCTCGGGCACGATGCGCTCGCGGAGCGCAGCCTCGAAGATGTTCGCGTCACGGATGTCCCAGCCGCCGAAGACGAGGCTGTCCAGTGGAGCGCACCCGAGGGTCTGCGGCAGACCTCCGGTCTCCGTCACCATGCCGATGCGCGGAGTCAACCCTCGCTTCATCAGGGCGACGCCCGCGATCACCGTGCTGGCCACGGCTCCACCCGCGCCGACGAAGCAGACTCCCAACCGGCTCATGCACGCTCCCAGGGGATCAATGTCGCATATTTTACGAGGATGTCCCGCTTAGAATTCTCGACGACCCTCGGGAACTTCTGCTGCGGGCTCCTCCGGCCAATGTCTTCCATGAACCGGCGGGCGCCGCCCGGAGGCAGGGCGAACAGGGCGGGCGGCAGGATGGCGACGTCGGCCGTCCGGTGCTCCCGGTAGACGCGGTTCTGCGCGCACAGGCTCTCGTCGAAGGCGCGCGCGAAGCGATGCGGATCCGCCGGAGGCTGGTCGAACTCGACGAAGATCTGGTAGCGGCCCTTCCCGGTTCCCTCGACGCCGACCTCCGCGCCGGCCGAGAACTCCACCACCGAGCACGCGGAGGCGCGCATCGCCGCCTCCATCGCGCGCTCGATCTCCACGAACGAGGTCAGCTCCTGGGTGAGCGAGAGCACGCCCGAGGTGCGCCCCACGAACTCCATCCGGTGGGGGAAGGTGCTCTGGAACTGCACCAGGTCTCCGATGAGATACGCGAAGAGACCCGAGGCCGTGCTGACGGCGATGGAGTAGTCCACGCCCGGCTCCACCTCCCAGAGGGGAACGCGGCGGGCGTCCGGCTTGCCGTGCTCGGCGGCGGGGACGAACTCGAAGAAGACGCCACGGTCGGGGACGACGAGCATCCCGGGCTCGCCGACGCGGTCGCTGACCGCGAAGATGCCTCCCTCGGTGGCGTTGTAATTGTCCATGAGAATCATCGGGCGCCCGACGCGCTTCTCGATGACAGGCCGGTAGGGCTCGGCGTTGATTCCCCCGCCGAAGAGCACCTGAAGGTTCGGCCACAGCTCCGAGACGGTGCCCACCGTACGTCCGCGCGCGGCCGCGGCACGCAGCAGCTTGTCGAAGAATACCGAGAACCAGCAAGTGGTCCCCGACATCGCCCGGACGTCGTGGTCCAGGTAGGCGGCGGCCATCCTTTCCAGCTTCTCATCGTAGTCTGGAATGTCCCGGAGGTCAGGTCGAGGGAGCACACCCTCCCGGAGAGGCCAAGGGACGTTCCGTTGCATCAGCCCGGGATTGCTGGTGTTGCTCACCGGGCCGTCGGGCTTGAGGGTCGACGGCGGGAACAGCCCCAGGGTGAAGCCGCCCAGGAAGCGAGCGTGGCCGACGTGGGTGACGTACCGGGCCACGACGTCGAAGCCGGCCTTCTGCTGCCACCGGATCTGCTGGTCGGAGATGGGAAGAAATTTGTGCTGGGCGACGGTCTGCGAGCTGCCCGACGACTGTCCGTAGTACCGGATGAGGCCCGGCCAGAGGACGTCACGCTCGCCCCGGCGCATCCGCACGAGGAAGGGCTCGAAATCGGCGTAGGTACGAAGGGGAACCCGGCTCCGGAAGGCCTCGTGGCTGGACACCTCGGACAGGCGGTGCGCGCGGCCGAATTCCGTCCGGGCGGCCGTCCGGCAGTTGTCTCGAAGGGCTGCGAGCTGGGCTTCCCGGAGGCGGTTCCGGTCTGCGGCGAGACGGTTCCAGGTCATGACCCGTGCCGTGGCCGCCGTCCAGGCCAGCGGGCCGAGGGCCCATCCGCCGCGACGTACTTTCATGAATCGAGCGAGGGGCCTGCGTAACACCCGGAGACTGCTCTGGCAACGGGTGTTATTTCTCGGTTTTCAATGCCGCCGTCCGACCCACCGCTGACCGAGACGGCTCCTCCTTCGCCCCCCGAGCCGCTCGCCGCCAAGGTGGCGCGCGCCCGCGATGCGCAGGAGGCGTGGGGACACACCCCGTTCGACGAGCGCGTGGCCTGCCTGGTGAGGGCGGCGAAGGACATGCTGCAACGCCGGGCCGAGGCGATGGCCGTGGTCGAGGAGGAGATCGGCAAGGTTCACGCCGAGGCCCTCTTCAACGAGGCCCTCGGACCGCTGGACGCGGTGAAGGGCTGGGCGGCGGTGCTGCGCCCGGCGCTCGCCCGACGCCGGGTGCGGCTCAACCCGCTGGGGTTTCCGGGCAAGCGCGCCTTCGTCGAGGCGTTGCCGCGCGGAGTGGTGGCGATCATCGCTCCCTGGAACTTTCCGGTGGCGGGCCTGTACCGCTCGGTCCTCCCGGCGCTCCTGTCGGGCAACGCCATCGTGCTCAAGCCCAGCGAGCATTCCCCACGCTCCAGCGGCTGGCTCGCGACCCGGCTCGCGGCGCACCTGCCGGCAGGGGTGGTGCAGGTCGCGCCCGGAGATGGTGCGGTGGGGGCGGCGCTGCTCGACGCCCGACCCGATGCCTGCGTCTTCACCGGCTCGACCGCGACCGGACGCGGGGTGGCGATCCGGTGCGCGGAGCTCGGCATCCCCTGCAGCGCGGAGATGGGCGGGAAGGACCCTGCCATCGTCCTCGCCGACTGCGACCTCGACCGCACCGTCGCCGGCATCACCCACTGGGCGCTGTGCAACGCCGGCCAGGCCTGCGGCGCCATCGAGATCGTCTACGCCGAGCGCGCCATCGCCGACCGGCTGGTGGAGCGCCTCCGCGAGATCTGGACGCAGCTCCGCGCGGGACCGGAGCACGGCACCGGGGCGGACGTCGCGCCGCTGGCCAACGGCCGCCAGCTCGAGGTGGTGAGCCGTCACGTCGCGGATGCCCGCGCGCAGGGGGCGACCGTCGTCTGCGGAGGAGCACCGCTGGGGCAGGGGCTGTGGTTCGCCCCGACGGTGCTCGACCACTGCACCGAGGGGATGGCGGTGGTGCGGGAGGAGACGTTCGGCCCGGTGCTGGCGGTGTGCCGCGTGGACGGGCCCGCGGAGGCGATCCGCGCCGCGAACCGCCTCCGCTACGGCCTCGGAGCGTCCCTCTGGACGAGCGACCTCGCCCGGGGGCAGCGCCTCGCCGAGCGGCTGGACTACGGGGTGGTGAGCGTGAACAACCACTCCTTCACCGGCGCGGTGCCCAGCCTCCCCTGGTCCGGCACCCGGGCCACCGGCTTCGGCGTCGCCAACAGCGCGCTGGCGCTCTCCACCTTCGTCCGTCCGCGCACGCTCGTGGTCGACCGGCGCAAGGACCCCGAGCTCTACTGGATGCCGTACGACGAGACGCTGGTGGAGCTGGGAGAGGTGCTCGCCGACCTCCAGACGGCTCGCCTCGGCCGGGCCTGGAAGCTTCCGGGGCTGATGTGGCGGCGGATGCGGAAGCTTCGCGACTTCTTCCGGCGCCGGCGCTCATAGCCGGGACCTCCCTGTCCCGGCGATCAGCCGAGCCGGGGTGAGATCTGGTCCGCCGCCCGCGCGGCCACAGCCATGATGGTCAGCTGAGGGTTCACCCCGAGCGGGCCACGCACCGCGCTGCCGTCGACGACGAACAGCCCCGGCACGTCGTGGGCCTGGTGATCCAGCCCGACCACGCTGCTCCGCGGATCCGTCCCCATCTGACAGGTCCCCAGCGGGTGGTAGGTCGCCATGACGATGTCCGAGGCCGAGAGGTCCCGCCGCCGGAAGTCGTCCAGCTGGTGCGGCGCCAGGCTGCCGACCCCCATCACCCCGGGGTAGAGGCGGCGAGCGCCGGCGGCGACCAGCATCTGCATCGACAGCTCGAGCCCGCGCTTGAGGCGCGCGACGTCCTCCGGGGTCACGGTGTAGCGGACCACCGGGACCCCGCGGACCTCCTTCCACACCCTGCCCTTCCGGGTGGCGTCCGCGGCGAGCGGACCCACCCCGGCGACGTGGCGCAGCTGCGCCAGCGGCTCCATCAGCCGGTGCCCCACCATCGGGAAGACGGTGGGCATGACGTTGTGTGTGGCCTGCGCCGCGAGGAGGAGGAGTCCCTCGTCGAGGAACTGCTCGGAGCCGTAGCCCTGGGGGATGTGGTCGTAGGGGCGGATCTCCTCGTCGAAGAGCCCGGTCACCACCGCGCTGGGATGAACCGTGAGGTTCCGGCCCACCTGTCCACTGGAGTTGGCCAGCCCCTGCCGCAAGAGGAACAGCGGCGTGGAGATGCTGCCGCCGGCCAGCACCACCGCACGGGCCCGGACGCGAACCCGATTGCCATTCGGCGCGACGCCCTCGAGGCCGGTCGCCCGGCCGTTCTCGACGAGCACCCGCTCGGCCTTCAGGCCGGTGAAGAGCTGCGCGCCCCGCTCGAGCGCCGGCGGCAGGTAGGAGAGGTTGGTGCTCTTCCGCGCATCGGTGCGACAACCGAGATGACAGAAGCCGGAGGCCTCGCAGCCCGGAGCGTTGCGGAGCAGGACCCCGTGCTTCCAGCCCAGCGCATCGCAGCCGCGCTGCATCACCTCGGCGATGGGCCCCACCCAGCGGCGCGGCGAGGGACCCACGCCGAGGTGACTCTCCACGCGCTCGAAGTAGGGCGCCATCCGCGCCGGGGACAGCGCGTCGGAGCCCGTCTCCTCGCACCAGCGGTCGAGCACGCGGTCCGGAGTCCGGAACGCCGTCCCGCCGTTGATCGCCGTCGAGCCGCCGACCATCCGGCCGAGGAAGATGGGGAAGCTGGCGTTCCCCACGGCGAACGCCGGCCGGTAGAACCGCTCGTAGGCACGGACCGAGCTGCCGTCGAAGGCGTGCCGATGGTAGAGCTGCCCCTCCTCGACGAAGACCACCGCGTGGCCGCGCGCGGCGAGGTCGTGACCGACGACCGCCCCACCCGCCCCGGTGCCGATCACCACCACGTCGCACTCGACGTCCCCACCGGACCAGGTCTCGGCGGCGTGGGCCTGGCGGGCCCAGCGCGGCTCCGAGACGGGGAGCGGCGGCTTCGCCCGGGCGCCCATCGCCCGCTGCACGTGCGGCGCGTCGAAGTGGACGATCTTGTAGACGCTCGAGAGGATCGACAGCGGCACGCGAAGGAGCGAGTCCCGTTCCCACCGCCGCAGCAGCGCCTGCTGGCGCGCCGCCGGGAGCGCGTGGAACGGACGGCCGGTTCGCAGCCGGGCCGCTGCGTCCAGCGTCCGGTGCGCCGCGCTCCACGCCCTGCCCAGCCAGGGCGAGAGCCGGTTCACCAGCGCGGCGACCTCGCGCACCGTCGTGTCGTCGGCGGCGGGGATGCTGCTCGTGCCGGGGATGATGGCCTCGGCCAGCGCGAGCATCGCCCGATCAACCCCGGACGAGCTCCGGGGTGTGACGCTGTCGGTGACCGGGGCCTCCACGGCGCGCTTTTGACACGCGCACACCGAGTGCCGTCAAGTGCACGACCAGACCATGTCCTTCTCGATGTCTCTTCTCCTCGCGGTGCTCGCCGCGGGTGATGGCGGGGCCGTGCCCGCGCCCACCCAGCGGGCCACCATCCCCCCGAGCGCCTTCACGGTCTTCAAGGAGGACTCCGGGCCGGTGAACTACTACTCGGTGGGGGAAGACAACGGGTCGCCGATCCTCCGCGGCGTGTACCGGCCCGGCCTGGGGAACGTCGTGCTGATGGCGCGGGTTCCCGAGGCGTCGCGGCAGGCGGTGCGCGCGGTGAGCTGGCGGTGGCGGGCGCACGCGCTGCCGAGGGACGGGAACGACTGCGGACCCGGCGCCTCGGACTCCGCGGCGTCGGTCTTCCTGGCCTTCAAGGCAGGGCTGAAGCTGATGGTGGTCAAGTACGTCTGGAGCACGGTCGGCACCGTGGGAGCGTCCTGTCAGTCCAACCGGGGGTGGTTCTTCGACCGGGACACCACCCTCCTTCAGGTCGGTGGACCCCTCGACGTGTGGACCTCGTACACCCTGGACCCGAGACGGGAGTTCGTGAAGCACTACGGCGGGAAGCTGGAGGACGTGCCGGACTTCGTGGCCATCGGGGTGATGACCGACGGGGACAACTCCCAGTCGCCCTCCGAGGCCGACTACGCGGATTTCGTGGTCGAATGGTGAGCGGTGCGCGTGGCTGACGCGATGGTGGCGGTGCCTGCCCGGCAGGGAGAGCGGGAGTGGGCGGCCCGGACCGCGCTGCTGATCGCCGGGGCGACCGTGCTGCGCCTGCTCTTCGTCTCCGCGACCGAGATCGCGAACGGCGAGGCCTACTACTACGTCTGGTCTCGCTTCCCGTCGCTGAGCTACTACGACCATCCGCCGCTGGTGGCGTGGATGGCGTGGCTCACCACCCGCGTCTCGCATGGAACGTTCGCGGTGCGCGCCGGGCCGCTGGTCTGCGCGGTGCTCTTCGGCGCCGGGGTCTTCGTCCTCGCTCGGCGTCTCTTCTCCCCGCGGGCCGGCTTCCTGGCCGTCGCCACCGTCACCATCATTCCGGTCTTCTTCGCCTCGAGCTACGCGCTGAACCCGGAGGCGCCGCTCGCGCCGCTGTGGGTGCTGGGGCTGATTCTCCTCGAGGGGATGCGCGAGCACGACGAGGCCTGGCGTCCGCTCGCCGCCGGCGCGGTGGCCGGGCTCGCCTTCCTGGCGAAGTACTCGGGCGTTCTCCTGCTCGGGGTGGGCCTGCTCTACGTGCTGGTCTCCCCGCAGGGCCGGCGCTGGCTGCGGCGCCCCTCGCTCTACCTCGGGAGCCTGGTGGCGCTGGCCGTGGCCACCCCGGTGCTGGTCTGGAACCAGCAGCGCGGCTGGCCGTCGCTGATGCTCCACTTCGTGGAGCGCCGCTCGGCTGGCGACGCCGCCACGGTGGCCCTCAATGCCTGGCATGCGCTGGTGGGGCAGCTGGGGCCGCTCCACCCGCTCGTCTTTCCCGGGCTCCTCGTCGTCCTCGCGATCTGCATCCTCCGGTCCCGCCAGGACGACCGGTACCGCTTCCTCGCCCTGGCCAGCTGGCCGGTGCTGCTCTTCTTCTGGGTGATGATGGCGCGGGTCCGGGATGCCGAATCACACTGGACCATGGTGGGGTACATCCCCCTGGTCGTGGCCGCGGGCGGGCTCCTGGACGAGCGCCTGGGGCGACTCTCCGCCGCGCTCCGGTGTTACATCGCTGCCTGCCTCGCCATCACCCTCGGCGGCACCGCCGTGTTCTACGCGTACTCCCAGGACCCTTCTCTGCGTCGCTTCCTCCCCACGGGCACGTACGACCCCGACCGCGACTTCTTCAACGAGATGCCCGGCTGGCCCGAGGTCCGGGCGGCGGTCGCGCAGGAGGCCGCGGCGCTCGGACCCTCCACGGTCGTGGCGAGCTGTCAGTACGCGCTCTGCGCGCACGTCCTCACCGCCCTGGACGACCAGCCGGCGGTCTATTGCCCCGGGCCGAGACGGACGGAGTTCGACTTCCTCGGCCGGCGCGATCCGCCCCGGGCCGCCCCGGTGCTGTACCTCCATGACGACCACTACCGCGACCCGCCCTCGGAGGTCCTGCCGGACCGTGCGTGCCGCGCGATCCGCACCCTGCCCGTCGAGCGGGAGGGCGTGGTGATGCAGCGCTACCATCTCTGGGCCTGCTCGCCCGCGGAGAGAGGGTGACCGTGGGCTCCACCTCTCCACGCACCGTGCTCCGGCGCGCGCTGGACACGATCATCGGCTGGCAGCTCCACCACCCGGCCCGGGTGCTGGGCGTCGTCGCCGTCCTCACCGTCGTGTCCATCGGGCTCGCCACCCGGCTCCGGGTCGAGACCGGCTTCGAGAGCCTGCTGCCCCAGTCGCGTCCGAGCGTCATCGAGCTCCACCGCGTCTCGGCGCGGACCTCGAGCCAGTCCACCATCTTCGTCGTCCTGGAGGGGCAGGATCCGGCGGGCATCCGCCGCGCCGCCGACGCGCTGGTCCCCGCGCTGCGCGCGCTCGGGCCGCCGTGGGTGGGGAGCGTGGAGGCCGGCGTCCACGATGCGCTCGCCTTCCTCCGGCCGCGCACCGGCCTGTACACGGACCTCGCGACGCTGAAGAAGCTCCGGGACGACGTCGAGGCCCGCTACGCCTACGAGGTTGGCAAGGAGACCGGGCTGCAGCTCGGTCTCGAGGACGCGCCCCCGCCACCCATCGCCCCGGACACCGTGAAGTCTCGGCTGGGGGTGAAGGCGGAGGACGAGCGCCGCTTCCCGGCCGACGGGCGCTACCAGAGCGCGGACGGGAAGAAGGCGGTGGTGCTCATCCGCAGCGGCGTGGTGGGCGCCGACTTCCAGAAGGCCGAGGAGGCGGTGGCCCGCGTCTCCGAGGTGGTGAGGCGGGTGAACCCCGCGTCCTTCGACCCCGCGGCGACCTGGGACCTGAGCGGAGATCTCCTCATCGGCCTGGCCGAGTACCGGCTCATCAACCGGGACCTCACCGAGGTGGGCCTGGCGGGAACGGTGCTCATCCTGGGGATCGTCTTCCTCTATTACCTGCGGCTCCGGACCGTGATCTCGATGGGGCTGGGCATCGGCATCGGGGTGGCCTGGACCTTCGCCCTCACCGAGCTGTTCATCGGCCGGCTGAACCTCGCCACCGGCTTCTTGTTCACGATCATCGCCGGCAACGGGATCAACTTCTCCATCCTCCTCATGGCCCGGTACCTCGAGGAGCGCCGGCACGGCACGGCCACCGAGGCGGCCATCGTGGAGGCGATGCGCTGCACCTGGCGCCCCACGCTCACGGCGGCGGCCACGGCGTCGGCGGCGTACGGCGCGCTGGTGGTCACCGAGTTCAAGGGCTTCCGCGAGTTCGGGTGGATCGGTGGGATGGGAATGCTGGTCTGCTGGGTGGCGGCGTTCCTCTCGCTTCCGCCGATGCTCCTGCTCATGGAGCGGTGGAGCCCGCTGGAGCGGGTGTCCTGGTGGCGGCGAGCGCTGCGGGTCCAGGGCGAGGGCATCCCCTTCGGCGAGCCGTTCGCCCGCATCGTCGCGGCGGCGCCGCGCACCATCACCGTGGTGGGAGCGGCGCTGGCCATCGTCGGGGCGGTGCTCACCGTCGTCTACGTGCGCTCCGATCCGATGGAGTACGACACCAACCGGATCCAAAGCGACCGCCACGCCGTCGCCGAGGTGCACCGCCTGTTCCACGTGGCCTCCGAGCTGACCGGCTTCGTCGGGGTGGACGGGATGGCGGTGATGACCGACCGGCTCGACCAGGTGGCGCCGCTGAAGGCCGCGCTCGAGGCCCGTCGGAACGAGGCTCCGGCGGACGCGAAGCCCTTCAAGGACGTGCACACCCTCCAGGACTTCGTCCCCGCGCACCAGGAGGAGAAGATCCCCATCCTGATGCAGCTCCGGCGCCGGATCCTGAAGGCGCACCGGATGGGCCTGGTGCACGACTGGGAGAAGATCGAGCCGTACGTCCCGCCGGAAGACCTCCAGCCGTTCGGCATCGATCAGCTCCCCGATGCCATCGCCCGGCCCTACACCGAGAAGGACGGGACGCGCGGGCGCATCGTGTACATCAGCCCCGCCGACGGGAGCGACACCGCCGACGCGCACTACCTCCTGCGCTGGGCTGACGGCTTCCGGAGCACGGTGCTGCCGGACGGGACGGAGATCCGCGGCTCGGGGCGGGCGGTCATCTACGCCGACATGTGGAGCGCGATCCTCAAGGACGTGCCGAGGGCGGTCGCGGTGTCGCTGCTCGCCACGCTGCTCATCGTCGCGCTCAGCTTCCGCCAGCGACGGGCGATGGTGCGGGTCATGCTCTCGCTGATGGTGGGCATCTTCTGGACGGTGGGGATTCTGGCGCTGTGGAAGTTCAAGCTGAACTTCCTGAACTTCATCGCGCTTCCGGTCACCTTCGGGATCGGCGTGGACTACGCGGTGAACATCGTTCAGCGCGACCTCGAGCTGAAGGATCCGATCGAGGTGCTCCGGCGCACCGGAGGGGCGGTCATCCTCTGCAGCTTGACGACGCTGCTGGGGTACCTCGCGCTGGCGCGCTCGCTGAACTACGGGGTGCGGAGCCTCGGGGTGACGGCGGTCATCGGCGAGGCGGCGTGCCTCGTCGCGGCGGTGATGTGGCTGCCGGCGGCAGTGCTGTGGATCCGGCAGCGAAGGGCCGCCGAGGCGCTCCCCTCCGGAGAGGCCGCCACCAGCTGAACGGCTCCGGCGCGAGCCCGGCGAACGTGCCCGCCGCTCAGGGCCTCGACGCCCCGGCGCACGCCGCGTCGAGCGCGTCCTCCAGCCGGTCGTTTCCCCAGTACATCTCCCCGTCGACGAAGAACGTGGGCGCCCCGAAGATGCCCAGCGCCTGCGCCCGCTGCACCTGCGCACGGAGCCGGGGCTTCTCCTCTGCCGCCTGCGCGCGGGCGAGGATCTCCTCCACCGGCAGCCCCAGCGACGCGAGCGCCTTGCGCACCGCCTCCGCGCTCGAGATGTCCCGGTCCTCCGCGAAGTTGGCCCGCGCCATCGCCCGGCAGAACGGACGTACCCACGGCTCGTCGCGCCCCGACAGCGCAACCCGCACGGCATGCACCGTGTTCTGCGGGAACCGGGCCGGCTTCCTCCACGGCAGGCCGTACTTCGCCGCCTGGCGCTCCATGTCCTTCCAGACGTACGCCCCCTTCTCCTTCTGCAGCACGAAGGGCGAGCTGTTCCAGCCGAACGCCTCGAAGACCGGCCCGAGCAGGAACGGCTCCCAGCGCACGCTCACCCCGGCCCGCTCCGCGAGCGGCTCGATCCGCATGAGCGTGAGGTAGCTGTAGTTGCTCGCCAGGTCGAACCACAGCTCCATCACCGGCCTCACGGGAAGGTCACCAGCACCCGCGCCTCGATGCTCTGGCGCGGCGGCGCGTCGGGCGGCATCGCCGGGTGGTCGAAGGCGGCGTGCGGGACGAAACGGGCCACCCCTCGGTCCGAGTCGTACTGCTTGAAGAGCAGCACCTCGTCTCGCCGCATCTCCGAGACATGGGACCAGACGTGCCCCGGCCGGTGACGGACGAGCGAGATCTCCCCGGTCCGGTCGGGGTAGCGGAGCTCGGTCGCGACCAGATCCTCGGGCAGCACGCTCCGCGCGTCGCAGACCGCCAGCGGCGTGTCGAGCACCGGCGCCGGGCCGATCGACCGCCACACGTTCACGATGGCGAAGCGCCGGGGCAGCGGGCGACCCTCCAGGACCTTTCCGAAGCGCCTCGCGCCGGATGCCTCGGTGTAGTCGACGTGCACCCGACCCGCCGGCCCGGCGAAGGGACCGCTCCGGCCCCCGAGCGTCATCGGCGGCCGCCCGAACTCGCGGCGCCGCAGCTGGGTGTCGAACACGTGCGCGCTCCGGCCGGCGGTGGCACGGAGGACCAGCTCCACCAGCTCGGGGACGTACCGGGACTCCACCTCCTCCTCGTCGAGGAAGTCGCGGACCGAGGTCGGGGCGTGCCACAGCTCGAACCCGTTCCGGTCGAGGTCCAGGAAGCCGGAGGCGTCCCGCGCATCGTGGATCACCACCGGGTGGGCGACGAAGTCGCAGCCATCCGCGGGCATGCCCGGAGGCGGGCGGCCCACGTAGCTGTACGGGACATCCGGACAGCGGCCGAGATACAGGAGCGGGGCGATGACCGAACCCGGACGCGGCCGCTCTCCCTTGGTGAATTGCGCGATGCTCGTATCCATGGGCCTTCCTCGTACCGAGCCGCAGGCCGGGGCTCCAATGCCGTCTCGGGCCGGTTTGCATGCGGAGCGGGAATGCCACCCCGGCTCCTGAACCTCCCGCCGCTCGAGCTGTTTCGCGGCTTCGTCGCCGTGGCGCGGTCCCTCAACGTCACCGCCGCCGCCCGCGAGCTGGCCATCACCCAGCCCGCCCTCAGCCGGCAGATCCACGCCCTGGAGGACGCGCTGGGATGCGCCCTCTTCGTCCGGCGACACCGCAGCCTGGAGCTCACACCGGAGGGGACCCGGCTCTTCCGCACCGCGGACGCCTGGCTGGAGCAGCTCGGCGAGGCCATCGAGGCCCTCCGTCCGTCGGACCCGAGCTCGGTGGCCATCACCACCTCCAGCGGCTTCGCCGCGCTCTGGCTCCTCCCCCGCCTCGGCGAGCTCCAGTCCCGCCATCCCGAGGTGGACCTGCGCGTGGTGGCCAGCAACCGCGTGCTCGACCTGGAGCGCGAGGCCATCGACCTCGCCGTGCGCTACTGCCCGGCCGAGCACGCGCCCTCCGGCGCGGTCCGGCTGTTCGACGAGGAGCTGCTTCCCGTCTCCAGCACCGCGGTGGACCTCGACGACCCGGCGCAGCTCGGCAGGGCCGTCCTCCTCGACTACGACGACCCGGCGCATCCGCTCCTGCACTGGGCGCACTGGCTGCGGGCCTCGGGCGCGGCGCGCTCGCGACCGGGCCGGGTGCTGCGCTTCACGCAGTACGAGCAGGCCATCCAGTCGGCGCTGGCCGGTCACGGCGTGGCGCTCGGAAGGCTCGCCCTCGTCGGTCCCTTCCTCGACTCGGGGCAGCTCGTCGCCGCCACGAAGCGCCGGCCGCTGCCCATTGGCTACGGGTACTGGCTGGTGTCCCGGAGCAGACCGCTCGGACGCAACGCCGGACGGGTGAGGGCCTGGATCCTCTCCCGGGCCGCGAGCACCGAGCGCTGACGCCCGCCGTCTGGCTGCGCGCAGCACACCGCCCGCTTCCCGGCGCGGGCCACTGGCTGCGCGACGCGCACCTCGGCTCGCGCCCCGGCTCTCATCGCCCCGGCATTTCGCCGGAGGAGCCTCTTGCGATCCACCCTGCGCCGAGCCCTGCTCACCGCCGCCGTCCTCGCTCCGCCCGCTGCCTGGGCCGCTGCCCTCGAGAACCCCCAGCCCGCGCGCTTCGACCCCAGCGTGCTCGACTGGAACAAGGACCCCTGCACCGACTTCTACGCCTTCGCGTGCTCGCGCTGGCTCGATGCCAATCCCATCCCCGGCGAGGAGATCGCCTGGGGCACCAGCTCACCCCTGAACCTCTGGAGCAAGGGCCTCTTGCGGCAGACGCTGGAGGACGCCTCCCGTCCGGACTCGAAGCGCACCCCCAACGAGCGGCTGATCGGAGACGCCTGGGCCGCCTGCATGGACGAGCCGAGGATCGAGAAGGCAGGCCTCGCGCCGCTGAAGCCCGACCTGGATCGCATCGCGCGCCTCAAGGACAAGCGTGGGCTGGCGAAGGAGATCGCCCTGCTCCACCTCGCCCTGCCCGGCGCCGCGGAGATGGGCAACAACGGCACCGACGCCGCGCTGTTCGGGTTCGGCTCCACGCCGGATTTCGACGACGCGAGCACCATCGTCCTCGCCGTCGACCAGGGCGGGATGGCCCTGCCAGGCCGCGACGACTACCTGGGCGACGACGCGCGAACGAAGGAGATCCGGCAGAAGTACCTCCACCATATCGAGCAGGTGTTCACCCTCGCCGGGCAGAAGCCAGCCGCCGCGAAGGCCTCCGCCGCCACCGTCCTCCGGATGGAAACCGCCCTCGCCCGCGCCTCGATGGACAACGTCACCCGCCGCGACCCGAAGGCGCTGAACAACGTCCGGAGCCTCGCCCAGCTCGAGCAGAGCGCGCCGTCCTTCGACTGGAAGGCCTACCTCGCGGCCGTGGGCGCCCCGACGCCGAAGCACTACCTCGTGTCCACGCCGGGGTTCATGACCGCGATGGACGAGCTCATCCGGTCCAGCTCGCTCGAGGACTGGAAGACCTACCTCCGCTGGTGGACCCTCCACGGCCACGCGCCGCTGCTGTCCAGCGCGTTCGTGCAGGAGAACTTCGACTTCTTCGCCCGCACCCTCATCGGCAGCAAGAAGCTCCTGCCGCGCTGGCGCCGCTGCGTGAACATCGCCGACCGGGACCTGGGCGAGGCGCTCGGCGCGGCCTACGTCGAGCGCGCCTTCCCTCCGGAGAGCAAGCGGCGGGCGGAGCAGCTGGTGAGCGATCTCCGCGCATCCCTCGCCACCGGCATCGACGGGCTGGACTGGATGGCTCCGGCCACCAAGAAGGCGGCGCAGGAGAAGCTCGGCGCCATCCTCCAGAAGATCGGCTACCCCGCCACCTGGCGTGACTACGGCACGGTGAAGATCGACCGGACCAGCCTGGTGCAGAACGTTCGCTCGGCCTCGGCCTTCGAGCTGCGGCGCCAGCTGGCGAAGGTGGGCAAGCCGCCCGACCGGCTGGAGTGGACCCTGACCCCGCCGACGGTGAACGCGTACTACTCGTCGCAGTTCAACACCATCAACTTCCCCGCCGGGATGCTCCAGCCGCCGTACTTCGACGCCACCAAGGACGACGCGGTGAACTACGGGGCGATCGGGATGGTCATTGGCCACGAGATCCTCCACGGCTTCGACGACTCCGGCCGCCAGTTCGACGGCACGGGGACCCTCCGCGACTGGTGGACGCCCGCCGACGCCAAGGCGTACGAGCAGCGCAGCAGCTGCATCGTGAATCAGTACACACACGACGTGCCCGAGCTCGGGGTCAAGACCAACGGCAAGCTCACCCAGGGCGAGGACATCGCCGACAACGGCGGGATCCGGCTCGCGCTCGCCGGCCTCGATCGCGCCCTGGCCAAGGCCGGCCAGAGCGCCACCTCCAAGGGGCCGGACGGCCTCACCGCGCGGCAGCGCTTCTTCGCCGGGAACGCATTCTCCTGGTGCCAGAACATCCGGCCCGAGTTCGCCCGGGTGATCATCCGCACCAACCCCCACTCGCTCCACGAGTACCGGGTGAACTACGTGCTCGCGAACCAGCCCGAGTTCCGCGAGGCCTTCGGCTGCAGCGCGGGGAAGCCCATGTCCCCGGCGAAGACCTGCCGCGTGTGGTGAGCAAAAAAAACGGCGGCTCCTCGCGAGTTGGGGGGACCCTCACGAACGAGCCGCCGGCGACGGCTGGTTGCTTTCCCACTTTCCGACCGTCGATCGGATCCAACGCCCGGAGCGCGACGGGGATAAAGCCGCCGCCTCAGGGGCAGACCGCTGTCATCTGCAGCGCCGCTGCGTGCGCCAGGCAGCGGACCCGGGCCCGTTCCCCGCTCCGGTTGCATCTCCAGCCGCGGGCGCGCTCTCCTCTCTCCGATGATCCGGGCCGGCGCCGCGCTCCTCCTCGTCCTCGCCGTTCCGGGCTGCGTGACCGCGACCGGCGGCGCACCGGTGGCGAGCTCGGTCGTCCTCGAATCACCCGACGAGGGGTGCGAGCCGATCGGGCCGATGGCCGTCCGCATGTCCAGCGATCTCCTGATGTCCGAGGATTCCCTGCTGGCCTCGGCGGTGAACGAGCTGCGCTGGCGCGCGGCGATGCGGGGAGCCACCCACCTCGTCGTCGCCCGGCCGTACAGCGCGGCCAGCGTCTCCTACGGCACCACCGCCGCGGCGAGCGGCGTCGCCTACCGCTGCCCGTGACGGCCTCGCGGTCGCACAGATGGCGACACGGCCGCACACGCTGAGACTTTCGTAAACGATTGTCACTCGCGAGCAGCTGGACATTTTCGATCTCGGCGGCGAGTGCGCTCGGTCGGCCTCGGGCCAGGGGCGCGAGCCACACCTGACCACATCGAGATCAGTTCTTCGTGCCTCGCGCCGCTCGTGTGAGGGTCCCGCGCTTCACAACGAACCCGGGCGACTCATCGAGACGCCCGAACGCGAGAAGGCATGACGACAAGACGATACGCAACGACGACCGCCGCCGTTCTCTCGCTCCTCCTCGCCGCGGCTCCGGGCTGCGGTCCCTCCGACGCCGGCGACGGCCCGGAGGCTTCCGACATCGGGACCGAGAGCGCGGCGATCGACTCCTCGTTCCTGCCCAAGCAGTTCCAGGTGCGCTGGGCTCCGGGGATCCCCGGCGGCGTGCCAAGGGACAACGACCCGGTCCGGCCGGCCACGGTGTGGCTCCCGGCGGGAAATCCCTACGGCGGCTACTCGGTGAACCCGGCGCTCACCGGCCAGGGCAACGCCGCGGCGTTCACCAGCGCGATGCAGGCGGCGATCAGGTCGGCTGGCGCGGCGGCCACCCCGAGCTCGCGGAAGATCGTTCTCCTCAAGGCCGGGACCTACTACGTGAATCCCCAGACCCTTCCCAACAAGGGCGGCCAGGTCGGCCTCTACGTCACGGTGGACAACGTCACCATCCGAGGTGAGGGCGCCGACCGCACGCGGCTGGCCGCCAACGGCACCATTCCCGATTACGGCGCGGTGGTGCTCTTCGGTCACCGGAGCGGCTTCTCCGACGCCGACTTCCACGTGACCTCGGTGACGAGCAACGCGTGGATGGGCACCAGCACCGTCGCGGTGTCGGACGCGAGCCGTTTCGCCGTGGGGGACGTCATCACCATCGACATGCTGGACGGGGCGGCGGCGCCGGCGGCGAGCGTGCAGATCAACAGCGGCTTCCTCTGGTTCTACGACGCCCAGTACTTCAAGCGGCAGCCCTCGTTCTCCTGGGCGGGCCCGAGCACCGGCGCTCCGTCTCTCGACGTCGGCGACCTGTCCAGCGCCAACTCCGCCGCGATCAACGCCGTTCCGCGCTGGCGCTCGGTGATGCAGGCCAGCGAGATCGTCGCCATCAGCGGCAACACCCTCACCCTGAAGGACCCGCTGGTGAAGGACTTCTTCACCTCGCGCTCGGCTCAGGTGTGGCGCGTGGTGGCCAGGGACAACACCTCGGCGTTCCTCGGCAACCGCTGGTCGGGCATCGAGAACATCGCCGTCGCCGGCGGCAACAACCAGTGGGGCTTCCCCGGCGGAAGCATCGCCTTCAGCTACATGTCCTACGCCTGGGCGAAGAACGTCGAGGCCGACGGCTCGCGTGGCTCCGACCCGGCGCACCCGGGGAAGGACGGTTACAACATCGGCCTGGGGCGTTGCTATCGCTGCGTGGTCCGTGACTCCTACGCGCACGACTCGCGCGACGAGAACCCGGGTGGCCAGGCCTACGGCATCATGATCGGCACCGGGACCTCGGCGAGCCTGGTGGAGAACAACATCTCCATCAACAACAACAAGCCGCTGGTCTCCATCTCCAGCGGTGGCGGGAACGTCATCGCCTACAACTACGTGGACAACGCGGTCATCTGGAGCGCGCCCGGCTGGCAGGAGTCGGCCATCGACGACTCCCATGGAGCCTTCACCCACCACGACCTCATCGAGGGGAACTGGACGCCCAACATCGGCTCGGACACCACCCACGGGAACTCCGGGTGGCACGTGCACTTCCGCAACTACGCCACCGGGAGGAACTCCGGCGGCAACGTCACCGGCAACCTCCGGGCGGTGGGCGCGGACGCGTGGACCCACGACAGCGCCTACGTGGGGAACGTGCTCCGCGGCGGCAACGTCTACGAGACCAATCCCTCCTCGCGGAACGGCTCCCCCATCTTCGCCCTGGGGAACAACTTCATCTCCGGTGGGAACTGGGACAACGGCTACGCCAAGGCCCACATCTGGCGCGACGGGAACTGGGACTCGGTCAACGGCCGCACGATCTGGGCCAGCGGCGCGAAGACCCTGCCTCCCTCGCTCTACCTCACGGGCAAGCCGGCCTTCTTCGGCAGCCGCGCCTGGCCCTGGGTCGATCCGCTCACCGGCAGCGTGGGAACTCTCCCGGCCAAGGCGCGCTACGACGCGCACACGCCGAACGTCGTTCCCTGAGACGGGCTCCGCGCGGGGACGCCGGGGGCTCTCTCCCGGCTGTCCCCGCCGCGGTGGTCACCTTCGATCACCGCGGCGGACGACGAGCCCCCGGGTCGCGCTCGCCGTTCACTGCTCCGGAGGCGGTGAGTCGATGATCGGCTGCCCCATGTACTGCTGCCGGGCCACGGTCTGCATCATCTCGTCGCCGGTCGGCATGGCGGTCGCGCTGTCCGCCCCGGCCGGCGGCAACGGAACGACCACGGCCGTGCTTCCCACCAGATCGTCCCGGAAGACGACCACCACGCGGCTGAAGAGGTCGTCGGCCGGGATGTACCTCGGCGAGACGATGCCCTGCCTCCCCTCGAAGGCCCGGGTCGGGTCTGTTCCGAGTCCGGCGAGGCTCTTCTGCCAGGCCATGATGGCCTGCGTCGGATCCTGCCCCTTGGCCTGAGCCTCCTGGATGATCTTCATCATCTTGCTCTGATCCATCGCGCCCATGGCTCGCGCCTTCATCGCCTGCTGGAGCTCACTGGCCGAGTACGCCTTCTTGCCGCCCTGCGCGTAGAAGGCCACCACCTTGTCCGGAGCGTCGGCGGTGCTGAAGTACGCTTGCTCCGGGCCGCTGTAGAGGTAGCGGTACGTCGCGCCCGGGTAGACCTTGACCTTGAGGCGCGCCGGGTCGGGCGGTGTGTCGGCGACGGGGAACTCCGGCCACTTCGTCGAGGGCTGGCGGTCCAGCATGCGCCGCTGCTTCTCGTCACCCCGCGAGCGCAGGACCTCGACCGCCTCCTGGCGGACCGTGGCGTAGGGACTGTCCAGCGCGGCCACGGCGGCCCCGCTCTTCACCGCTTCCTCGGGCTGGAGCTTCAGCGCGAGGGCGCGAAGCTCCGGCACCTCTGCCGCGAGCCCGGCCTTGATCGCCGACGGAGGCGGCTGCTGGCCGGCACGCATCGAGGCCACCATCCCCTCGTAGAGCGCGTACTCGAGCTGCCAGCGCATCTGCTTGCACGCCTCCGAGGTCGCGCCCCCGGAGCACGACTGGGCATATTTCTGACGAACCGCCGCGACGTCGACGTCCTCCTGCTCTGCCCGGATGGTGTTCCCGAGGGCCAGCGCCAGCAGCCAGGGTGCGATCGAGCCCATCACTTCTTTCCTCCGGTGAGCGTTCCTGCGAGTGCGTCCAGCTCCTGCGGCGTCGGGATGATGTCCTCCTCGATGTCCTTCCGTTGGTCCGTGGGCACCTGGGGGATGGGTTGCTTCGTCTTGCCGGTGGTCCCCTTCCACCCGCACTTCTTGGCCAGCGCCGCGATCGACTTCTTCAGGCTCGCGATGCCCGCCGAGTAGCCGCGCGTGTCGTAGGCCGCGAAGTTTCGGTAGTTGGTCATGTCCATCGGCTTGTCCTGCTTCTTGTTGGCCCTGCAGTCGGTCTGGTGCTGTCCCTCGTGGGTGAGGATCATGTCCGCCAGCGCGGGACAGTACTGGGCGCGGATCTCGGCGGGCTTCACCACGCGCATGACCAGCGTCCCGTCCTTGTTCTTCTTGTTCTGCCCGTTGGCGTCACGGACCGGGAGCATCAGCTGGCAGGTGTCGAGCTGGGTGGCGGCCTCGGCCTGGCCGGAGCTCGAGCCACCTCCCGGAGCCGAGTGCAGCCAGGCATTGAATTCCGCCTGGGCGAAGTCCTGCATCCTCTGGATGGTCGACCGTTCGTCGTCGCCGCCCTTCGGGCCAGGGGGCAGTCGCCAGTCGAGGTACTGCTCGAAGTGGTGCCGGAGCCATTGCTGCTCCGCGAGCTCCTTCTGGAGCCGGGTGAGATCCGAGCACCGATCGCATCGCGGTGGCCCGGACTGCTTCTTCTTCTGCGCGGCACTCGCCGACGTTGCCGTCAGCAGAGCGAGGAAGAGGACGAGCATCCCCGGCGCGCTCAGCGACAGGGGCCTTCGGTGGGGCATAGGGTCTCCAGGACTGCGAGGGTGGACAGAAGCTGCGGATCCGCCGGCGAGAGCTCGGCGGCCCGTCGAAGCGCGCGCGCCGCCTCGCGCGGATCCCGTTCGAGCAGGACGAGCCCGAGGTTGTTCCAGGCCCGGGCCGAGCCTGGCGACTGCCGGACGGCCTCGGTCCAGAGAGCGCGCGGGTCCGACCAGGCCTCGATCCGCCGGTGCACCGCGCGCGTCGCCAGGACGGCGAACGCCAGCGCCGCCGAGGCAAGCAGCACGCGTACCTGTGTCGACCGCCCCGTCCGGACGAGCTTCCCGAGGAGGGCTCCGATGCCGATGGCCGGGCCCACCCAGGCGAGGTGGAGGGAGCGATCCGTCACCACGTCCGCGCGCGCGAGAAGCGTGTGGGTGGGCACGAGCGCGATCAGCGCCCAGCCCACCGCGAACGCGGCCGTCGGGGTTCGGTGGCGGAGGCACCAGGCCACCGCGGCCACCGCCAGGACGAGCAGCAGCCCGAGTGCCGGAGACACCCAGCCGTCCCCGGGCGCGTGCACGAGCGAGAGCGCGCCCGGCCGGAACCAGAGCGAGAGCTGCGCCGGGAGCGCGGCGAGATACGTCGCCAGGGACGAGAGTGGGCCGTGCTGCGCCAGCGACCAGCCGGCGAGCACGCGGTACCGGGGAAAGCCGAGGAGGAGCAGCACGGCGAGCACCGCGGCGCCCGAGAGCAGGGGTCCCACGCGCGAGGGCCGGTCGGGCGCGTCCCAGCGGCTCGCGATCCAGGCGAGCAGCGGAACGACGAGCGCGACCTCCTTGGAGAGCGAGGCCAGCACGAGCAGCAGCAGCGACAGCGCGGTCCAGGCGCGACGTGCGTCCGGACCGTCGGCTCGCACCGCTTCCAGATGGGCCCGGATGCACCAGACCCCGAGGGCGGTCATCAATCCCATGGACCGGCCACTGACGTAGGCGACGACCTCGGCATGCGCGGGCTGGAGGAGGAAGGCGACTCCGGCGAGGAGGGCCGCGGTCGCTCCCAGCCGCCGCACCGCGAGCGCCCACACCCCGAGCGCGGTGACCAGGAGAAGGGCGAGGTTCCCGGCGAGGAGGAGATCCGCGCGGTGGCCGTGCAGCGCCTCCTGGAGCGAGAAGGTGAGCCGGAGGAAGGGCCGGATGCGCCAGCCACCCGCGAGACCCAGCGGGCCAACCAGGTCATCGTCCTGGAACGTTCCGCCGACGACCGCGCCCCATGCCGCCACGCTCGCGACGCCGAGCGCGAGCGCGGCAAAGACCTCGCTGCGCGTCGTCGCGTGCTCGCCCCGCTCCAACCCTGGCTCCCCTCTCCCGCGCGCGGTGTCGGCCGGCGCAGCTCGCGCGCCGACTCCACCAGGAAGCCCGGGGCAGCGAAAGCGAAAACGCAATGAAGTTGCCTGCTCCCCGAGCGCCCGGTCCTCGAGCCGCGCCGCGCGGGCGAGGTCTCAGCGGATCAGGAAGAGGTGTTGCTGCTGCTCGCCGAAGAAGTGGTAGCCGTCAGCGTCGAGGTGGGCCGGGTCCTCCTCCATCATGAAGACCTCCTGGCCGCCCCACTCGGGGACGGCGGTGCGGGTGTTCAGCTCGATCGACAGGTACGAGCCGGCGCGGAGGGGACGGGACGGGTCCTTCCGCGCGGCGGCGCGCATGTCGATGCTGGGGCCGAGCGCGTGCCCCTGGAAGCCGAGGGGGTGGGAGTAGATCTGCGCGTTGATCCCGCGCGCCTTCATCTTCGCCATCGTGCCGTCGTAGACGTCGGCCGACGGGCGCCCCGGTCGCGCCTCCTCGCGCATCATCACGTCCTGGAGGGCCCGGGTGTTGGCGAGCGCCGCCTCCAGGCCCGCCGGAGCCGTCTCCTCGGCGTCCCGCAGCACGTAGGCCATGCGCTGGTAGTCGGTGTTCAGCCCCATGAAGGTGAACCCGAAGTCGAGGTGGACGACGTCGCCCCGCTCGATGACCACCCCCTCGTCGGAGATGGCCAGGAAGCCACGCGACATCTCCGGCGCCTTCCCCTTCCGCTGCACCCGGAGGTCGGGCTGGAACCAGAGGCTCACCCCCAGGTCCCAGGCGCGGTCGAAGAGCCAGCGGCGGACGTCCCCCACGGTCGTGGTCCCGGGCCGGATGACCTCCGAGGAGAGCGCGCGCCGGGCGAGGGTGGCGGTGAGCTCGACCATCTTCCGGTACGCCGCGGCCTCCTCGGGTAGCCGCGTGTCGGAGTACTCCTCGATGAGCTCCGCCGCGGGGACGAAGCGCGACCTCGCCTCCGGACCCATCGCCTCGGCGAGGAGATCGTAGCTGGAGCGGGTCAGGCTGCGGGTGACGCCGCGCTTGCCATCGATGGAGAGGGCGATGGTCTTCGGGCGGTACTTCTCGTAGAGCGCCTTCATCGCCTGGTCCCACGGCTTCGGGTCGCGATCGGTCTCGAAGTAGCGGGAGAGCGCCTCCTCCCAGAATCCGGTGACCGCGTGCCGCTTCAGTCCCGCCGGCCCGGCATCGACGAAGACGAACAGGTCGCGATTGCCGGCGTAGGGGCGCGGCGGAGCGACGAACTGGGTCAGCGGATCGTCGTGGAACTCCTCGTTCACCACGATCCACATCCCCACCCCGTGCCGCCGCATCATGTCCAGGAGCAAGGCGTGGCGGCGGGTCAGCCACTCCTCGCGGACGCGGATCTGCTCCGTCCACGACGGGAGGGCGCTCCGGTCGACCGGTGGCGCGGGTGGCGAGGCCAGGGTGTGGGCACAGGCGCAGAGCACGAGGAGCAGGAGGACGAGGACAGGGCGCATGGAGCCCCCTCTTACGCGGGCATCGCTTCACCCCGGGAACGGATTCGACCTCCGGGGATGTCGGAGGCCCGCCCCGTCGTCCGCCGACGCGACGCAGCGTTCCGGGCTTCACCCCGGGGCCTCCGCTGGTGATAGTCAGCTCCTACGAACCCGATGGAACCGCCCGTGCTCTCCGTGTCCGATGCCCTCGCCGGCAAGCGTGTTCTCTTGACCGGCAGCACCGGATTTCTGGGCAAGGTGACCCTCTCCATGCTCCTCCACCGCTACGGGGAGGTGCTGGGACGGGTCTGGGCGCTGGTGCGGCGCGGCTCGTCCACCAGCGCCGACGCCCGCTTCGTGGAGAAGGTGGTCCGCAGCGAGCCCTTCCAGCCGCTCCGCGACCACCGCGGTGACGAGGAGGCGGAGGCCTTCGTCCTCGAGCGGTGCCGGGTCCTGGACGGGGACATCACCGACCCGCTCCTCGGGCTCTCCGACGCGGAGCTCCAGATGCTCGCCGGCCAGGTGGACATCGTCGTCAACTGCGCCGGGCTCGTCTCCTTCAACCCACCGCTCGAGGTGGGGCTGAAGATCAACACCTACGGCGTTCGCAACGCCGTCGAGCTCTGCCGGCATCTCCACGTTCCGCTGGTCCACGTGTCCACCGCCTTCGTGGTGGGCAACAGGAGCGGCCTGGTGTTCGAGGACGAGGAGATCGCCGGCTACTTCCCCCGCAAGGGCGAGATGGACGGCCGGGATTTCTCGCTCGGGAACGAGCTCGACGACGCGGCCCGCCTGGTGAAGCGCCTGCGGGAGCAGGCGGAGGACCACGCCCTGACCTCCGAGTTCCGTGCCAGGGCGCTCGAGCGGCTGGAGGAGGAGGGCCGCGACGGCCGGGACGACAAGACGCTGCGCCTCGCCGTGGGCCGGGAGCGCAAGCTCTGGCTCACCCAGAAGCTCACCGAGGCCGGCATGGACCGCGCCCGGAGCTGGGGCTGGCCCAACACGTACACGTACACCAAGTCCCTCGGCGAGCAGGTCATCGCCGGCACGCCGGACCTCCGCTACGCCATCGTCCGGCCGAGCATCGTGGAGAGCGCGCTGCGCTACCCGTTCCCCGGATGGAACGAGGGTTTCACCACCTCGGCGCCACTGGCCTTCGCCGGCATCAAGGGGCAGCGGCTCATCCCCGCGGCCGAGCGGAGCATCCTGGACATCATCCCGGTGGACCTGGTGGCCGGCTCGCTCATCGCCATCACGGCTCGGGCGCTCACCCACCCCGAGCGGCGCGTCTACCAGCAGGCCTCGGGAGACTCGAACCCCTTCTACGCGCCGCGCTCGGTCGAGCTGGTGGGCCTCTACCGCCGCAAGCACTACCGCGAGCGGGAGACGGGCAGCGCGCTCGTCAACGACGTGCAGAGCCGGCTCGAGCCGCTGCCGGTGTCGAAGCGCAGCTTCCTTTCCCGGTCCGCGCCGCTGTTCGCCTCCGGCGCGAGGCTGCTCCGTCAGGGCATCGAGGAGCACGGGCCGCGGTGGGGGGCGCCGCGGGTCTCGGCGATGCTCGAGCGGGCCCGCGAGCAGCTGGAGCGAGTGGAAGAGCAGGCCAGCTCGCTCTCCTCGCTCATCGACCTCTTCCTCCCCTTCCTCTGGGAGAACCACTTCGTCTTCCGCTGCGACAACACCCGGAGCCTCTACGCCCGGATGGACCCCGCCGACGCGGCGAAGATCCCCTGGGACCCGCACGCCATCGACTGGCGGCGGTACTTCATGGACGTGCACCTCCCGGGGCTGGAGAAGTGGGTGTTCCCCGGACTGGAGGAGGAGCGCGAGAAGCGCAAGGCGATCCACGCCAGCCGCGACCTGCTCGAGCTCTTCGACGCCGCGGTGCATGCCTACCGGCACCGGGTGGCCTTCCGCCGGGTGGAGGACGAGCGCGAGGAGCGCTTCACCTACGGCGAGGTGCACCGCTGGGTCGCGCGGGTGGGGAGCTTCCTCCTCCGCAGCGGGGTGAAGCACGGCGACCGGGTGCTGCTCGTCTCCGAGAACCGCCCCGAGTGGCCCATCGCCTACTTCGGCATCCTCCGGGCCGGCGCCACCGTGGTCCCGGTGGATCCGGCGTCGAGCGAGGCCGAGGTGGTCAACATCGTCCGCCGGAGCCAGGCCCGTGCGGTCCTCCTCTCCGAGGAGGCGGCGCAGGACCTGGCCGGCCTGTGGCGCACCCTGTCCGAGCAGTCGCTGGAGGTCACCCTCGCAACCCTGGCACAGGCGATGGAGGGCGACCCTTCGCAGCCCGGGCGCGTCGGGGCAGTGCGGAAGAGCGCCGCGCCGGACGACGTGGCCTCGCTCATCTTCACCTCCGGAACCACCGGCACGCCGAAGGGCGTGATGCTCACCCACCGGAACTTCGCCTCGCTGGTCCCGAAGCTCGCCGCGTCCTTCGACTTCGGCGTGGGAGACGGCCTGCTCTCGGTGCTCCCGCT